>Ga0310832_100033_pt1 | contig 316597 bp, 298 predicted proteins | sample WT_ome_7_FD_201303 | JGI IMG/M metagenome (GOLD analysis project Ga0310832, IMG submission 201303) | Sorghum-adapted microbial communities enriched on wild type (WT) sorghum from Joint BioEnergy Institute, Emeryville, California, United... ...
TCGTTTTTACAATGAGGAGCGTTTGCAAATCAAATTAAATAAGCTGACGCCAGTCGAGTACAGGCGTCAGCATGCGGCCTAACGGCCGGGGGTTTTTTAAGTGTCTACAAAATGGGGTCTTGACCACATGTCGCCACGGTCTTTTTCTACAAACTGAAGCCCCCGAAAGATTCGGGGGCATGGTATCAGGTTCATGCGGCTTACAGGTTGCCGCGCCGTGCCTGCTCGCGCTCCAGCGCCTCAAACAGCGCCTTGAAGTTGCCGTTGCCGAAGCCGCGCGCTCCTTTGCGCTGGATGATTTCCACAAACAGCGTCGGCCGGTCGACGATCGGTTTGCTGAAGAGCTGCAGCAGGTAGCCTTCGTCGTCGCGGTCCACCAGGATGTGGAGCCGGCGCAGCGCATCAATATCCTCGTCGATTTCCCCGACCCGGTCTTTCAGCTCTTCGTAATACGTGTCGGGCACGTGGAGGAAGTCGACGCCGTTGGCACGCAGCCTGGAAACCGTGTCGATGATGTCGTTGGTCAACAGGGCGATGTGCTGCACGCCCGGTCCCCGGTAAAAGTCCAGGAATTCCTGAATCTGCGACTTGCGGCGCCCTTCCGCCGGCTCGTTGATGGGAAACTTGATCCGTCCGGTGCCGTTCTGCATCACTTTGGACATCAGCGCGGAGTACTCGGTGGAGATGTCTTCATCACTGAAGTTTTGCACGGCGGTGAAGCCCATCACTTTCTGGTAGTACTGCACCCACTCGTCCATTACTTCCACGTTGCCGACGATGTGGTCGATACCGATCAGGCCGGTGCCTTCCGCCTCCACCGGGGATTCGTAGGCGACGTAGCCGGGCAAGAACGGCCCGCTGTACTGTTTTCGCTCGATAAAGGAATGGACGTTGTCCCCGTAGGTGGCGATGACCGCTTTTTTGATCGTGCCGTGCTCATCGCGGAACTCCGTCGGCTCCATCACCGGCACAGCCCCGCGGGAGACGGCTTCGCGAAACGCCTGCTCACAGTCATCGACGCGCAGCGCCACGTCCTTCACTCCGTCGCCGTGCAATTTCACAAACTCGCTGATCGGTCCGTCAGGGGTGAGGGCTCCCGTAACGACAAAGGTGATGTGGTTTTGCTTCAGCACGTAGGACACCTTGTCGCGCGAACCCGTCTCCAGTCCGGCATACGCGACGGCCCGAAACCCGAATGCCTTGGTCAGGTAGTGCATGGCCTGCTTGGCGTTGCCGACGTAAAACTCCACGTAGTCCCAGTCTTGAATCGGAAAGAAATCGGTGCTGCTCATCACTTTCGCCCTCCATTTTTCAAAATTTTGTAGCGATTGAGATGATTTTGTCGTTATCTTGAGCGTACATGGAAAGCGTTTACTCCCGCAAGAACACCGGATAACGCGCAGACGCGCAAACGCTTTCATCCAATAAAGTTCGCGATTGCAGCCGCTCTTGATACAATGAAGAAGAGCATTTGCCAGAAGAAGAGCGTTTGACCGTAGGGAAATTTTCCGAATTCCAAAGGGGAGTAACGTTGCGTGTGAAAGGAGTTGTCGTTAAGTCATGAGTCACTGGAGCGTGGAGGCAGCAAAACAGTGGAATCAATTTGCCGCTGACTGGCATGCGCGCAGCACAGCCATGTGGGAAACGGGCAGCCGACGCACCGTTTTGCCGATGTTTATGCGGCATGTCCAGCCGGATGCGGGACCGGTACTGGATGCCGGCTGCGGCGACGGCTACGCAAGCTGCAAACTGGCCGCAAACGGCTATCGGGTGGAAGGCGTGGACATTGCCGAGGAAATGATTCGGTTGGCACACGAACGGGTGCGCGGAACGGATTTGTCCGTCCGGTTTCAGACCGGTGACGTCTCGGCTCTACCGTTTGCCGACGCCAGCTTTGGCGGCATTCTCTGCATCAATGTAACCGAGTTTACGCCATCGCCGCTGACCGCCCTGCGCGAGCTGCACCGTCTGCTCATCCCCGGCGGCGTGCTGCTTTTGGGCATACTCGGCCCCACGGCCGGCCCGCGGGCCCACAGCTATCGGCGACTGTACGGCGAAGAGACGATCCAGAACACGATGATGCCGTGGGAAGCCAAGCAGTTGGCCGCGGAAAACGGTTTTCGGCTTCTGGAAGAAGAGCCGGTCTACAAGGAGGGCGTACCCGCCGAGCTGGCCGGCCGTCTTTCGGCAGAACTGCGGGAAGCTCTCAGTTTCTTGACCCTGTTTGCGCTGGAGAAAGTGCCTGGCTAAGAAAAAACAGAGGTGCCCTCGTGGCACCTCTGTGTTGCTCACCTACTCCGGAAACGGATTGACCACTCCGTTGGCGTTCATCCACGCCCGCTTGCTGCGTATCAGCTGGTCGAGCACCGGCTCATCCCGGCCGTACACGGCCCGATACAATCTCTGCGTCTCCCTGAGGTCGTTGTAAGTCAGATAGGGATAGTCGGTACGGCCAAACGATCCGTCGGGGAATCGGGCATAGTGGAGATCGCCGTTTGGCGCCACCCACTTGGCGCCCAGATTGACGACGCCGTTGAGCATGATCTCCGCCAGTTCCCTGTCGGTCGGATTGCCTTCCTGCAGGTACAAGTTCAGCAGGAAGTTGATCTCCGCCAACTGGTGATTGAGTGATACGTGGGTCTTTTTGTTACCGCCGGGGTGGGCGTAGTCGGCTACCAGCCACCCGACATTGACGCCGTCGACGACAAAGTGGTGGCGGGCCGCATAATCGCGGAAAAATGCCGCGTACTTTTTCACTGACTGACAAAAGCGTTCCTCCCTGTACTGCTGGCAGCCCTTCAGCATCAGTTCGGCCGCGCCCGTGTTGAACCGGGTGTCATAATACCCGTCCGGGATGCCGTAATCCTGCCACAGCCATTCCGAACGAGGCAGTGTCTTCCAGTACCCCTCCGCCTCCTGGTTCTGCACCGACGCATCCAGCATGACGTACGCCATATCCTCAGCCACCCGGCTTTGCCCGGTAAACAGCAGGGAGCGCAGCACGTAGTTTTCAGGGATGCGCCAGTACGCGGCTGGAGAAGTGGGAACATAGGTGCTCGGAGATTGATAGTAGTACCCGTCGTACAGCCACTTTGCCTTGCGCTGCAAATCAAGCGCCAGCCAGACGGAGGCGAACTGCTCCCTGTCCCAGGGAACCAGCGGATGACTGGATTCCAGCGCCCACACCTCGCTGACCAATCCGGCCTGGACCGGCATCCTGATCTCCAGCGCAAAACCGCCCCACTGTTTGTGCACGGCTATCGGCAGCACATGCTCCTGCTTTGCTTCGATCGTTCCCCTGCCCAACGGCTTGTAGACAATTGGCGCCCCTATCCAGACGTGACGATCGGTCGTTTCCAGAAAGCCGGGCGCGTTGGGCAGTTGGGCCGTCTCCTCCAGGTTGATGACGTTCCAGACCGGTTTTTGCGGGTCGTCGTCGACGTACCGGACATACCGAAACGTTCCCGTCCGCCCCGGCAGGAACAGGGAAAACGTGTACGGCTGGTCGTTTGCGCCCGCTTCCAACCGTTTGGCCCAGTAGCGGTCGCCATTGGGAAAATCGTAAGTTTTTTCGCGCATCGTCCCCCATGTCCGGACCAGATTCGCCTCCGTCACCGCTGGAGTCCCCGTCTGAGGAGTGGAGACATCAGGGGGAAGCAGGAAGGTGAACAGAAAGGTCGCCAACACGATCGCGAACAACATACGGGACCTGGTCATCGAATCCTCCTTTCGCCAGCAGTCCATGTCACCTGTTTTCATACTTCAATCGCCGCTGGACGGCAGCTGAGACAAGTGCATCTGGCCTTTGATACACGCCCCGGAACAGCCGCACTCCACGGGATCACGCACTCCTCTGTATGACGCAGCACATCGCTTCCCTGTTTCATTGTCCTTAAAAATGGGACGGTTCAACCAAGCAGACAGCAGTGCTGCGCAAAACAAAGACGCCGTTTGCCAAGCGACAACCCATGCGAAAAAACGCTCTTCCTGTATGGAAGAGCGCGTGCTCGTTTGCTCTCTATGCTGGTTTCTCACATTTGTTGCTTTTGGCCGCTACAGCGTATGAGCGTCGTCGCGGTGCGCAAACACGCGGGACTCCATCACACCGGGATGCTGTTTGGCCAGGACGAGCAGGTTTTCCAGGTAGTAGTAGTGGCTTTCCAGCAGCTCCACGTCCTTGCGGGTAATCGTTTTGGCCTGCAGATACTGCTGCATCTCCAGAACGCAGCGCTCCATCTTTTCGGCGAAGTCGTTTGCCCTCAGCATCTGCTCCACCTCAGGATAGGCGGACTTTAGGCGGGTGATCTCCCCGTGCACCTTGGTCCCCTCCAGAATGATCTGGTATGCCGCCCGTTCGCGGGAAGTCGCAGTGGCCAGTTCCTCCTCCCGACGAGCCGCGCGCAAAGCGGACAAGTACGTGATAAAATGGTACACAGTTAAAAATAAAGGCCCCAAAAATAAAATGATCCCCGCTTTGTAGACGTGTTGGTTGGTCATGTTGCTGATCAGCAGGAACAGATGAAACAAAATCGCTCCCAGCCACGCGTAAATGATGACCTGATGATTCACCTTGCCCGCTTCCTGCTGGCGGGAAAAGACGAACGTCAGGCCCAGCAGGTAAAAGGCGAGCAGCGTAAAACTGGCGCTGAACAGCGCCATCTCCATATCCTGCAGCCAGGCTGCATTGGCGGGAATTTCGATCAGAAACTCAAAGGCGAGCACCAGCAGTGAGAAGAGCAGGCCCATGATCCAGAACCGGCTCACTTCCGAGTCGTTGCGACGGCGCGAGCGGTGCCGTTCTGCGCGGGATTCTCTCAATTGTTCTCACCTCACATCCTGTTTATGATTCGCCACGATTCTCCCTTATTCCTCTCGGGGCCCGTCGAAATCTGACATCGGAGGCTGACCATGAGATCACTGCCCACCGCTTTTGTCGAGCGGATGAAAACATTGTTGAAAGACGAGTACGCCGCTTTTGCCGCCGGTTTTGACCGGCCGCCCAGCCAGGGGCTGCGGATCAATCCGCTGAAAATCGACAGGGAGCGCTTTGTTCAGCTCTCCCCGTTTGCCCTCGAACCAGTTCCCTGGTGTCCGGAGGGCTTTCGCTATGCCGAAGGGGAACGCCCCGGCAAACACCCGTACCACGCTGCCGGCCTGTACTATCTGCAGGAGCCCAGCGCCATGTCGCCGGCCGAAGCGCTGCAGGTGCAGCCGGGCGAGACCGTGCTCGACCTGTGCGCCGCACCGGGCGGAAAAACGACCCAACTTGCCGCCGCACTGCGCGGTCAGGGGCTTTTGATCGCCAATGAAATTCATCCCGTACGGGCCAAGGCGCTCTCGGAAAACGTGGAGCGGCTCGGCATCGCCAACGCCATCGTCACCAACGAGACGCCGGAACGGTTGGCCGAGCGGTTTCCCCGCTTCTTTGACCGCATCCTGGTGGACGCTCCCTGCTCCGGCGAAGGAATGTTCCGCAAACTGCCGGAAGCGATTGACGACTGGTCGCCGGAAAAGGTGGCGGAGTGTCACCGCATCCAGCAGGAGATACTGGACGCCGCGGCGGCCATGTTGAAACCGGGTGGGACACTGGTCTACTCCACGTGCACCTTTGCGCCGCTGGAAAACGAACAGTCGATTGCGTCCTTCCTCGCTCGCCATCCGGAGTTTGCCCTGACTCCCCTGCCCCATCCCGAGTGGTTCGCGCCCGGCGTCCCCGAGTGGGCCGAGCCGCCGCTGCCGGAACTCACGCATTCAGCGCGGCTCTGGCCGCACCGCCTCGACGGGGAAGGCCACTACCTGGCCAAACTGTGCAAGCAGGCGGACGACGAAGGGAACGCCCCTTCCAGACGGCGCAGGGAGAAGCGCGGGAAAACGGCGGCAGCCGGACGGAAGGAAGCGATCGGGGCGTGGCGCACGTTTGCGGCCCAGTCCCTGCCCGGTATCGCGGAACAATTTATCGACGACGCGGCCTTCCTGCTGTTTGGCGACCAGTTGTATGTCACCCCGGCGCCTGACCTTGATCTGGACGGTCTGAAAGTGGTGCGGGCTGGCCTTCACCTCGGCACCGTGAAAAAGAACCGGCTGGAACCTGCCCACGCCCTGGCGCTGGCCGTCCCCCAAGCCGCCGCCGCACGCACAGCTGCATTTGCGGCAGATGACCCCGAGCTCGTGCGCTACTTGAAGGGAGAGGCGTTGGCACGTGACGGCGAAAACGGCTGGACGCTGGTCACCGTGGACGGATTTCCGCTCGGCTGGGGCAAGCAGGCGGACGGCCAGTTGAAAAACCATTATCCCAAAGGGCTGCGCTGGCTGTGATCATATAGTACCCGTCGGGAAGCCTACGCGGCCCGCAAAACGAAAACGGCCCACCGCAGGAGAGCAGGCACTCACGCGGTGGGCTGCTGCGTTTTTTCCGCTTTTTTACGCCTGGACGGCCTCGTCGTTGTCTGTTTGCCGGCCATGCAAAAAAGCAGCCCATACCACATGGACTGCCTTTCGCGTGGCGGTTTGCCGCCCCATGTTAGCCCCTGCCGCGCGGTTTTTTGCCCTTTGCCGCTTTGCGGGCCGCCATTGCCTCTTGGCGACGGCGGTTTTTCTCGTACAAGGTCTTGAGTGATTCCAGTTCCCGTGCCAGCTTTTTCTTGTAGCCCGGCTTCACCTTGATCTTCTTTTTCAGCGCCTCGCGGATGGGGGCGTACTGCTTTTCCTTTTCCTTCAACTGTTCTTTGGCCTTTTGCTCGCGCAGTTGGGCAAAGTACGCTTCCCGCTCCTCTGCCCGCTTGCGGCGGCCGGCGTCCAGATGGCGGCCTACCACCAGCAGTTTTTCCTCAATCGGCGCCTTGGTCGCCTTGGCGAAGCGGGTCATGATGCTTTTTTGGCGGGGAGAGACAAGAGAGATGGCGATTCCCTTCTGCCCCGCCCGTCCGGTGCGGCCGACGCGGTGGATGTAGCTTTCCACGTCATTGGGGACATCGTAGTTGACGACGTGTGTCACCCCTTCGACGTCCAGACCGCGGGCAGCGATGTCGGTTGCCACCAGGTACTGAAACTTGATGTCGCGGAACTGCTTCATCAGCTGTTCCCGCTTGTTTTGCGACAGATCGCCGTACAGCGCTTCCGCCGAAAAGCCGTTTTCCTGCAGGCGGGCCGTCAACTGCTGGACGCGCGCCTGGGTGTTGGCAAAGATGATGCAGAGATACGGATTCTCATTTTCCAACAGGTCCACCAGCGCATCCATCTTGTCGCTCTGATTGACCACGTAGTAGATTTGTTCAATGCTCTCCACCGTCTTCTGCTTTGCCTCGATTCGGATGTGGGGCGGCTGCTTCATGTAGTACTGAGCCAGCTTTTTCACCGAATCCGGCATGGTGGCGGAGAACAGCAGCGTTTGCCGGTGCTGCGGCGTCCCCTCGATAATCTCATGGACCTCCTCAAGAAAGCCCATCTCCATCATCTTGTCAGCCTCGTCCAACACCAGCGTGGAAATGCGGCCGAAGTGAAGCGAGCCCCGCCTCATGTGGTCCAGCACCCTTCCCGGGGTGCCGACGACGATGTGGACAACATGCTTGAGCTTGCTCAACTGCCGTTCAATATCCGTCCCGCCGTGCAGAGAGAGTACGTTGACGTTCAGGTATTTGCCCAGCTTCTCCACTTCTTCGGCGATCTGGATCGACAGCTCACGGGTGGGCGTCAGGATCAGTGCCTGAATGTCCCGTTTGCCCGGCTGCAGCCGCTCCAGGATCGGCAGCACAAACGCGGCGGTCTTGCCCGTCCCCGTTTGCGCCTGGCCGATCACGTCCTTCCCTTCGAGAATCAGCGGGATCGCCTCCGCCTGAATCGGCGTCGGCTCTTTATAAAACAGGTCGTGAATGCCCTGCATCAACTCCGGTCGAAAGCCAAACATCGCAAACGATTTCGCCATGGTGTCACTTCCTTTCACATCCTTTAATAGTATGACAGTCTTGCCAAAAAAACAACAAAAGGCAGCCGGCTGCAGAAATTCCGCAACGCGCCGCCTGCACAATCATTTCGCCAGTTCGTAAATGGCCTGGGCGTAGATCGCTGTCGCCTTGATCAGATCGTCCACCAAAATGTGCTCGTCCCGCTGGTGAGCGCTGTCCGGCCGACCTGGAAACAGCGGTCCAAACGCCACCCCCACGTTCAGCGAACGGCCGTACGTGGCTCCGCCGATGGCGATGATCTCGGCCTCCTGTCCGGTCTGCTCCGTGTACACCCGCTGCAGCGTGGTGATCAGCGGGTGCTGCGGGTCAACCCGATGGGGCTCCAGGTGCTCCACCACTGCCAACGAAAATGCCGCTTCCGCCAGCCGCTGTTCCAGAATCGCCTTCCACCGCTCAAACGGCTGGGAATGCGGATAGCGAATATTGACGCCAAACACGGCATCCCCGTCCGCCTCATAGCGAATGATGCCGGTGTTGAGGGTGAGCGGTCCCATTTCCTTGTCGTCGCAAGCGATGCCGATTGCCTTTCCGTCGTGCTGCCGATGGAAATAACGATCCGCAAAGCGGGCGAACTGCCGGCCCCGTTCGTCCAGTGTCAGCCCGGCCAAAAAGTGCAGCAGTTCCGTACCCGCGTTTACGCCCAAACTCGGATTCATGGCGTGAACGGAAACGCCCTCCATCTGCACATGCACCTGACCGCCGCGCACGTCCGCCGCTCCGCTCAGCCCCATCTCCCGCACATACGCGCCAAAGCGCTCGGCCAGTTCCTGGCCGGTCATGGAGAGCGGCTCGAGCACGGCCTCCGCCTTGTCCGGCACCATGTTCATGCGCAGGCCTGCAGACAGCGTCAGCAGTCTGGCGTCAGGCCGGTCAACAGGCGTAATCTGCTGCGCCGCATACGCAGCCGCAGTCTGCGTCAGCATCAGGTCGGTCAGTCCTTTTTCCGCGTAGATCAGTGGAAAGTCAGCGTCCGGCGAAAAGCCCATCGTCGGCATTTCTTCGGTTTGGAAATAGGTTCTCACACACCGCCAGTTGGACTCCTCGTCCGTGCCAAAGATGAGCCGCACCCGTTTGGACAGCGGCAGCCCCAGTTCCTTGACAATTTTGGCGGCAAAGATGGCGGCCATGGTCGGCCCCTTGTCGTCAATTGCGCCGCGAGCCACGATTTTGCCGTCCACGATTTCGGCCGCATACGGCGGCGAGCTCCAACCGTCCCCTTCCGGCACAACGTCGACGTGACTGAGGATGCCGATCAGCTCCTCACCCTCGCCAAACTCCGCATGGGCAGCGTATCCCCCGACATCCTTGACTGTCATGCCAGCCTCTTTGCACACCGTAAGCACGTAGTCAAGCGCTTGGCGGATGCCTTCTCCAAACGGCGCGCCGTCCCGGGCAGTCGCCGGATCGAGCACGCTTTTGATTTGCAGAAATTCCCGCACGGCGGCAAGCAGTTCGTCTTTTCGCTTTTCCGCCTCTTGTTGCCAATCAACCCTTGTCATCGTTTGATTTCGTCCCTTCCGTCGTCGTACTGTCGTCTTTTGCCGCCTGTGCCGCATCCAGATCCAAATCCAGCTCCACCAGCGAAATAAGCGACTCCATCGGCACCTCCTGCGCGGTGAACTCCACCTGCGCTTCCTTGATTTCTTCGCGGATGTTGTTCATTTCGCTGTCCAGCTTGTAGGACGCTTTGGCCGCCTCGATCAGGCGCTGCCGGATGGCGGACGGGATAATTCCTTCGTATTTGTAGTTGAGAGAGTGTTCTATGGTCGCCCAAAAGTTCATGCCCAGCGTGCGGACCTGGATTTCCACCGGGATGGTGACCTGTCCGCGCGCCGTCATCAACGGGTATTCCACAGCCAGGTGGTACCCTCTGTACCCGCTTTCCTTGGGTTTGGAAACGTAGTCTTTCTCCAGGTAAACGCGCATGTCATTGCGCTGTCGTATCATTTCCACGACGGCCGGAATGTCATCGATAAACTGGCAGATGATCCGGATTCCCGCGATGTCCCTGAGCTCCCAGCAGATGTTCTCGTCGATGGGAAACTGCAGGCGGTTCGCCTTGCTGTAAATGCTCGGGATGGACTTGACTCGTCCCGTGACGAACTCGATGGGGGAGTGTTCCTTGCGCTTACGCAGCTCGTTGCGGATGTTTTTCAGCTTGACCTTGATTTCTTCCACGGCTTGTTCGAACGGTAGCAGATATAGTTCCCAATCTAGTTTGTGCACACTGGTCCCCTCCGGCCCGAAACTCCATCGTCCTTATGATTCAACATTTTGGATGAGATATCCTCCCATAAAAAGAAAGAAGACCCGCTTCCCGGGTCTTTTTTACAGGGATCGCAGGGCTCGGCCCGGTCTGGGGAAAGCGGCAAGAAAACCGAGGCCGTCCCTTTGCCAACCGCTCCTGCTATTCTTTTCTGTCGTCCAGCCGGAACGCCGTCAGCGAGCTAGTGAGCCGCTCCGCCAGCACGGCCAGTTGGTTCGCGGAAGCGGCGATCAGCTCCATCGCCGCGTTCTGCTCTTCGACAGCGGCGGAAATGCCCTGCACGCCGGCTGCCGCCTCCCGGGAAGCAGCCGATACTTCCTGGGCGACCGCCACCACCTGCTGCGCGTCTGGAGCCATCCGGGCAAACGCCTGGCTGACACCTTCCATTTCCGCAGAGACGCGGCGGATATTGTGTTCAATCCGGCGAAACATCTCATCCGACTGTCCGGCGGTCCGCCTGCCTTCCGCCACCGTGCGCGTGCCGTCGTCCATCTGCTCCACGATGGCGGCCGTGCTTTTCTGGATCTCACTGATCATCGACACGATCTGCTGCGCCGCCGCGTTCGTCCCCTCGGCCAGTTTGCGCACTTCCTCCGCCACGACTGCAAATCCTTTGCCGTGCTCGCCGGCGCGTGCCGCCTCGATGCCTGCGTTGAGCGCGAGCAGGTTGGTCTGCCGGGCGATCTCCGTGATGACAGCGATGATCTGTGATATGTCACGCGATCGCTGCTCCAGCTGTTGTACCGTCTGCGTCGTCGCCGTCACCGCCCGGTCGATCTCCTCCATGCTGGCGATGACCGCCTCCACCGCCTGCCGTCCCGCTTCAGCGTCGTCCTTCATCTCGCGCGACGAAAGCGTGACCTGCTCCACGTGGCTGGTAACGCTGTGGACGCTGGCGGTCAGTTCCTCCGCCAAATGCAGCGTGTGCCCCATTTTGTCTACCTGCCTGTCGGCCGACGCTGACACGTCCTCGACGACCCGGGTGATCTGCTCGCCGGAAGAGGCAATCTCCGCGGTATTGCCGTGAATCTCGCGAACCGATTCCGTCACCGACGCAGCCGCCTGCCGCACCTGCCGCAAAATCTCATGGAGCTGTTCCCGCATGGCAAGCAGGGAACGGGCCAGCTCGCCCAGCTCGTCCGAGCGTTTCAGTAACCTCGCGGGAAAGGGCGCGGTAAAATCTCCCCGGCCGATCTGCCCGGCGATGGACAGAAGGCCAGCGAACGAGCGGCGCAGACCGGCAGACGCCCCCCAGGCGATGGCCATCACCAGCACAAGCACAATGCCGTTAAACAGTATAATCGCATTTCGAATCTGATTAGGCCCGGTCATGATCTCCGTCATGTTCATCTCCGCCAGGATGGCCCAGTTGAGCTTGCCCACCTGTACCCGGTCGTAGGCGACCAGCACCTCCTCCCCGCGATAGTCGACAGCTTGGGCTGTGCCCGCGTTGCTGCCGGAAGACAGCGCCTGTTCGGCAATCGGCGTCTCCACTTTCTGCCTAAGCATCGTCTCCTGCCCGTTCCCCAATTCGGTCCGCATCAGCTTGTCCGCCCCGATCAGGTAGATTTTCCCCGTTTCACCCAACCCCTCGCGCCGGTTCAACTGGCGGGAGACATAGTCCAGGGAAACCTCCGCGGCGAGCTGTCCGATCACCGTCCCGTGATCAAAGATCGGCACGGCCATGAAAACGGCGGGCACGCCGCCGGACGGTTCGTAACGGCTGACGTCCGACAGTTCCAGACTGTATCCCTTGGCCGCTTGTTTTACCGTCTGCCCCAAAGGGGTGCCGCTGTACGGACCGTCGTACAAGTTGGTGCCGAAGTCGGCCTGCGGATTCGTCTGGTACACCACGTCGCCATTCGCGTTGAGCAGGTACGCGTTGGCAAACCCGTAGCGGGACACCTCCATCTTCAGTTCCTTGCCCCAGATTTGCTCCACTTCCTGGTAGGCAGGTGCCTCCCGTCCCAGCTTCCACACGCCATCAAAGGCGGCCAGCGACTGCACCACCGAACCGGACGCCGCCAGCGTCTCCAGGTTTTTGGAGCGTTCGCGGAAGTAGTTTTCCACCTGCTCCTTGTTGCTGTTGCGGAGTGCCTCCAGCGTCGCCGCACTGCCCTCCAGCAGGCCCCGCTTGGTCTCCGTGTAGGCAAACACCCCCGCTGCCGTCAGCGGCACAACGCCGGTCAGCAGCAAAGCGATCAATACCCGCGCCCCCAATTTCATGACATGAGCCCCCTTGAAACGACCTGTGTTTTCTAAATTCTAAATTCTATGAATGGTACAAATATATTACCATAGACCTAGAAAAAAATATCCAGTTTTGTCCGTGCGTGTCAGAAAAATTGGCAAAAAAAAAAAAGACGCGCCCGCACGACGGCTGATACAGCCTGCCGCACACACGCGTCCTGCCGGCGGGGAACGGTGACGCCTACGCTGTCGCCGTCTCCACGATCATCGCAATCTCATCGCACATCGGCAGCTTGGAGCAGTTGATGCAGTCCTTCCATACCTTTTGCGGCAACGTCTCCTTGGCTACCACGCGGAATCCGCACTTTTCAAAGAATGCCTTCTGATAGGTAAGCGCCAGCACCCGGTTGATTCCCAGCAGACGGCACTGCTCCACGAGATGCAGCACCAACTGTTTGCCGACGCCCATGCCTTTGGCTTTCTCGGCGATGGCAAGCGAACGGATTTCCGCCAAATCCTCCCAAAGAATATGCAGGCCGGCCACGCCGATGACGCTTTCCCCGTCGTGGGCGACGACGAACGACTGCAGGTGTTCGCAGACGGAGAGTTTCGTCCGCGGCAGCATCAGCCCCTGTTGTGCATATTGATTAATAATCTCAAGCATCTGGTCGACGTCCCTCATGGTTGCCTGACGCACGGTCAACGTCTTTGTGACACTCATTCTGCACTCCCCCACTCCATCTCCTCAACGCCTCAATCCACATAATAATTATTCATTATGATATATAAATATACATCCAGTCAAAAGAGAAGTCTATCCTTTTTTCCGTCATTTTGCTATTGGGCGGACAAACGCATTTCTTTTAAATGGAACAATTGTGCTATAATCACAATAATAGAACGGAGGTGTTTCCCTTTGACGACACGCAGGGAGCGAAAAAAGCGGGAAACGCGCGACAAGATTTTCAACGCCGCGATCAAGCTGTTCAAGCAGTACGGCTTTGAAAACACAACCATTGACATGATTTCCGAAGAAGCGGACGTCGCCCGCGGCACCATCTTTCTTCACTTCACATCAAAGGAAGCGATCCTCGCCAACTGGGGATACGAACGGCTGCAGGAAATCGAAGAACGGCGGGAAGAGTGGGACTACGGAGACAGTTGCAAGCAGAAGGTCTTGCGGATTTATAAAATCATGAACGAGGTCAACATCCAGAATTACGATTTTATCAAGGTGCTGATCGAGTCCTCGATGAAACACCGCAAGATTCTGGAAAACGAAAAGAACGTCTACTACGAACTTCGGCAGCTGTTTGCGGACCTGATCGAAGAAGCGCAGGAAAAAGGGCGGCTGAAGGCGAAGTTCAATCCGCTCGTCGCGGCAAACATGCTGGAAAACATCTATTACAACGCCCTGTACGACTGGGTGCGCAGCGAAGGAGCCTGGGCTCTGGAGGAAATCATGGAAGAGAAGGTCTCCATCGTGTTTGAAGGGCTGGACGCATGAGCTCATCATGTGCCCGGCCCTTCTGGCATGTTGGATGCGCTGACCGCTGGAAGAAATGCCTGCCCGCCTGCGGCCCATCTTTTCCTTGCGGAGTCGGGGACATTTCCCTATGATGATGAAGAAAAGCTGTTCAACACGTTGGAGGTATTCACATACACATGCGAAACGGGATCAAGCGTGAAGATATTGAGCTTTTGGCTCCCGCCGGCAACTGGGAGTGTCTGCGCGCGGCCGTCGCCAACGGGGCAAACGCCGTCTACTTCGGCGTGGAAAAATTCAATGCCCGGGCCCGCGCCGAGAACTTCCACATGTCCGAACTGCCTGAGATCATGTCGTTTTTGCACATGTACGGAGTCAAAGGTTTTCTTACCTTTAATATCCTCGTCTTTGAAGATGAGATGAAGGAAGCTCAGGAGCTGATCGAAGCCTGTATCGACGCCGGAGTGGATGCAGTGATCGTGCAGGACCTCGGCCTCGTCAAGCTGATCCGCGAGATTTCCCCCGACTTTCCCATCCACGGCTCAACCCAGATGACGATCACCTCTCCGGAAGCGGTGGAGTTTACCAAGCCGTTTGGCCTGGAGCGTGTGGTGCTCGGGCGTGAAAACTCGCTGAAGGAAATCAAGGTGATCGGCGAAAAGGCCAAGCTGCCGATGGAAGTGTTCGTGCACGGCGCATTGTGTGTCTCCTACTCCGGCCAGTGCCTTACTTCGGAAATGTGGGGCGGCCGCTCGGCCAACCGCGGCGAATGCGCCCAAGCCTGCCGCCTCCCCTACGACCTGATCGTGGACGGGATGCAAAAGGAGATGGGCAACGTCGCCTACCTGCTGTCGCCCAAAGACCTGGCGGCAATCGACCTGGTGCCGGAACTGATCGAGGCGGGCGTCACCTCCTTCAAGATCGAAGGCCGGCTGAAATCGCCGGAGTACGTGGCCAATGTGGTCAGCAAATACCGTGCGGCGATCGACCGCTACTTCGCCGGCGAGGAGGCAGCGCCGAGCGAACAGGACATCCGCGAGCTGCAGCAGAGCTTTTCCCGCGGCTTTACACACGGGTTCCTGAAAGGCACCAACAACAAGACGCTGCTGGACGGCACCTTCCCGAAAAGCCGCGGCGTCTATCTCGGCACGGTGAAAAAAGTGCTGAAGCACGCGGTGCTGGTAGAGCTGAACGCTCCTTTGAAACGGGGCGACGGCATCGTCTTTGACGCCGGCGATCCGACGCAAAAAGAAGAAGGCGGACGCGTCTACGACATCCTCAGCCGCGGCAAAAAGGTGGAGGGCGAAGTGGAGAATGGCCTCTACGAGATCGTCATGGGACGAAACGACGTTAACCTGCAGCGGATCAATGTCGGCGACCGCGTCTGGAAGACGAACGACCCCGAGCTGGACAAACGGCTGCGCAAAACATTCGAGACAGATAAGCCGTACCGCACCTTCCCGCTCGCGGTGCACGTCGTCGGCCGGCTGGGCGAAAAGCTGTCCGTCACCTGGGTGGACAAAACGGCCGACCACGCCGTGACTGTCAAGTCGGAAATGCCGCTGGAAGCAGCGCTGAAACGGCCGCTGACCTCAGAACTGCTGTACGAGCAGTTGAGCCGGCTGGGGGGCACCCGGTTTTCCCTGAATGCCCAGGACCTGACGACCGATCTGGACGGCGACCTGATCCTGCCCGTGAGCGAACTGAACCGGATGCGGCGGGAAGCGGTGGAGCAGCTTCTCCACCTGCGGACAAAACCGCCGGTGTACCAGAAGCGGCGCGTAGACGTTTACGCCGACGTGCCTGCCAAACAGCCGGTGGACAAACCGCTGTTGACCGCACTCTGCCGTTCGCTGGAGCAGGTGGAGGCGGCCGCCCAGACCGACGTCGACTTTCTGTACGCCGATTTTGAATTCGTCAAACAGTATCCGGATGCGGTCAAACTGGCCCACCGGTACGGCAAACCCATCGGCATCGCCACGATGCGCATCCACATGCCGGATGAAAACGGCGTGCTGGCCCTGATCGCCAGAAGCAAGCCGGACGCCATCCTCGTCCGCAACACGGGCGCGCTGTACTACTACATGTCCCGCCGCGGCGAGATGGACATCCCGTTGATCGGCGATTTCTCGCTCAACGTGGCCAACCACAAGGCCGTCTCGCTGTTTCTGGAGTGCGGTCTCAAGCGGGTAACCGCCTCGTACGATCTGAACATCCAGCAAATGGTGGACCTGCTTGGCAAAACGGATGCGTCCAAAATCGAAGTGGTGATTCACCAGCACCTGCCGATGTTCCATACGGAGCACTGCGTCTACTGTACGTTCCTCAGCCCCGGCACGGACCATACCAACTGCGGCCAGCCGTGCGAGTCCCACCGCGTCTCGCTGCGCGACCGCGTCGGATTCTCCCATCCGGTCCGCGTCGATACCGGCTGCCGCAACACGGTGTACAACGCCATCGACCAGTCGGGAGCGGAGTACCTGAATGAATTTATCAAATTGGGCGTGGGCAGCTACCGCGTCGAGTTTTTGGAGGAAGAGCCGGAGCGAGTCAAAGAGGTGATCGACCTCTACCGCCGGGCGCTGCGCGGCGAAGTGAGCGGCACCCACGTCTGGCGGACGCTGAAAGCGACCAACCAGTTGGGCGTCACCCGCGGCCAGCTCACCAAATAGGACCGGTCGATACCGTCCCGGCCTTACCCATACCCTGTGAGGAGGAGATTGATTATGGCGGACCTTTCCCAGCCCACGCCGGAAAACCTGGCGACGATTATTGAAGGCATCAAGTCCAAACTGAACATGGCCAACACCGCCGTCATGCGGCCGGAGGATTTCGACCTGACCCATTACGAAGACTTGCTGTACCTGTACAACATGGTGCAGAAAAAAGCGAGCTTCAGCATCAACGAAATGACCGCCATCGTCGAAGAACTGGGCAGCATGCGGAAGCAGTCCTGACCCGGGGCCCAATAGTCAGGCCCTAGACTTAGAGCCCAGCCCCCGGGAAACCTGCGCGAGGATCGCTGCAACCGCGCCGTGCGGGGGCTCATGCTTTCGCCCTGCTTCCTGATTGACGACACGCCGTATCCGCAGAGTGGTACGGCGTGTTTCATTTGTTTCCTCGATGCAAAAACGGCACGTCCCACCCCGCTTAATTTGGGCGAACATCCCGTACATCCGAGACATACGCATATCTCGTAATCAAATTCCACTGGAAACGGGGTGGATTGCACCATGACTTTGTATATCGATTACACGACGTCAGCCCAATTCTTTTCTGACGTCAACAATAACCTGCTCGTCCAAAAGGATCCCCGCAACTACATCAACGTCCTCTCCACCCAACAGTTGAATACGCTGGACAACGTGTCTTTGCTGGACATCTTCCTCAGCGCGGGCAACGTCGTGGAGCCTCACTACCATCAAAATGCCGCCGAGCTGGTGTACTGCATTTCCGGAGCGGCCAATGTTTCCTTCATCAACCCATTTACCAATCGCCTTCATCATTATCAGATTACGCCGGGCCAAGTGGTCAACATCCCCCAAGGCTGGTGGCACTGGGAAATCGCAACCGCTGACAACACGCATCTGATTGCCATCTTCAACGCCCCCATCCCCGAAGTCATCCTGGGGTCCGATATCCTGAGACTGACACCCAGCGAAATATGGGCGTACACATACTGCCTGAATGAGTCCAGCGTCAAAAATACGCTGGCCCCCATCCAACGTTCGCTCTTCATCGGCCCTCCAACAGGCTGCCATCAACCACAGGGCTATCAACCGTATGCACCGCAAGCGCAGGGATATCAACCTGCACCGCAAGCACAGTGCTGTCAACCGTATGCACCGCTTCCCCATCCGTATCATCAGCAGCCGTATTGGTAACGTGTCAGCGCTGCCAAATCGTTTCAATTACTGACCATGTAGAGTCCCAGCCCATTTTGCTTGACAACAAGGATATTGGCTGCCGCACACCGAACCTCTCTCCTTATCATTTTGTGGGGAGAGGTCCCCTCTCCTTTCTCCGGCGCCACCTACAACCACAAAACATCCCTTGTATGGAAATATTTTCTTGACAATCGCACATTTTTCACTATTTTTAATGTAGCGAATGCTTGTGTCAGAAAATTCACCCTACAGGGGAAGTGATTTCGTTTTGAATGGCCTGCCGCTCTCCCGCTTTACCGGAATGCTTGCGACCAACTCCTCCCTGCGCAACCTCTGGCTTGCCCGTGCCGTATCCGCACTGGGCGATTATGTGTACAGCGTCGCATTGATGTGGTTCGTCTACGAGCAGACACATTCCGCCCTGCAAACGGGACTGCTGTTTATTCTCAAGTTTTTGCCCGAGCCTTTCGTGGGGCTCTATTTTGGCGTGTTGGCGGATCGTCTGAACCGAAGACGTCTCATGCAGTTCTCCGACCTTTTCCAAATGCTTGCCATGCTGCTGTTGGGCGTGCTGATCGCAAGCGGTTCGTTTCACATGTGGCATCTCTACGTCATCACGATCTGCGCGTCGATGGCCGGAACGCTCTTTCGCATCGCGCAAACCTCCCTGATTCCCGATCTGGTCGGCAGACATGAGTTGGTGAGCGCCAACGCCCTGCTGTCCGTAACCATGCAGTTGATGCGGATGATTGGGGCCACGCTGGGCGGAATTTTGGTCGCAATGGTCGGCGTTGCCGGGACCATCGAAATCAATGCGTTTTCTTTTCTGGTGTCTCTGGCTTTTGTGCAGCGGATTCGCAACGACGCGGCCCAGCCTGCGGCCTCTTCCGCGTCAGCAAAGAGCGTGAACAGCGAGATCAAGGAGGGGCTGAACTGGCTGGTAAACAACAAGATCGTGCTGCTTCTCATGCTGTTGGGGACGCTTGCCAATGTCGCCCTGGCTCCAACCAACGTCCTGCCCCCCATGCTGATTCAACGCGAATTTCACGGGGACGCCCGCATGTTGGGCTGGTTTGAAACTTCCATCGCGTTGGGACTTCTGCTGGGCGGAATCCTGGTCGGGACGCTCTCCCCCAAAAAAGTGGGGCGGTGGTTTCTCGCCGGATTGGGTCTGGAAGCTGTCGGCATGCTGAGCGTTGCCGTCGCCCCATTTGCATGGATGGCGTATGCGGGCAATTTTCTGCTGGGAATCGGGGTGATGGTCTGCAACATTCCGTTGAGCACGCTGATGCAGACACTGATTCCCGACAGGATGCGGGGGCGGGTGAACAGCATGACGTCGATCGCGTTTAACATCTCGATCCCGATCACCTACGGCGGCATCGGCGCCTTGGCGGACGTGATCGGCGCGAAACCCAGCTATGGTCTGGGAGCGCTTTTGCTGGCCCTGTGCGCGGCAATTGGCGGAATGAACGCGGGGCTGCGCTCGTTCGACCTCGGAGAGGGGCAAAAAGCTGGCGAGGCAAATGAGGACGCAGGACAAGCGGTTTGACGCAGGCGCATCATCCCGGCAGCATGGCGTCCCTTTCCCATATCCGGCACGGAACACGCCGCCCACACTGCACGAAAAAAACGGGCCCTCCCGTCGGCACTGCCTGAGGGAAGACCCGTTTTTTTGTTTTTATCAGTGGTTGACGATGCCTACGCGCGCTTCCGTCTGCTCCGGCCGCTCCGCCTCCTCGCAGCCTTCTTTCCAGAGCAGGTAGCGGATACTGTCCGCCAGCGCTTCCCAGCTCGCTTCGATCACGTTGGTGGAGACCCCGACCGTGCTCCACTTTTCTCCGTCGCGGGCGGATTCGATCAGGACGCGCACTTTGGCCGCCGTCGCCCCGCTCTCGTCCAGCACCCGCACCTTGTAGTCGGTCAGATACATCTCTGCCAGACAGGGGAAGTGGGTTTCCAGCGCCTTGCGCAGCGCGTTGTCCAGAGCGTTGACGGGACCGTTGCCTTCCGCAGCGGTGTGGACGACCTGGCCATTGACATGCAGCTTGACCATCGCTTCCGAAGAGATCGACTGGTCTGCCGTCTTTTCCATCAAAATCTTGAACGAGTCGAGCGTAAACAGTTGGCGCAGCTTGCCCGCCGCCTCCAGCAGCATAAGCGTGAGCGATGCCTCTGCCCCTTCGTATTGATATCCCTGAAATTCGCGCTCCTTGATCCGCTTGACGATCTCCCGCGCTTCCTGCCTGTCCAGCGCCACGTCGATCTCCAGCTCCTCTGCCTTGGCCAGCAGGTTGCTCTGGCCGGCCAGTTCGGAGACCAGCACGCGCCGTTTGTTGCCGATCAATTCCGGGTCGATGTGTTCATAGGTCTTGGGATCTTTCAGCACGGCGCTGACGTGGATGCCGCCTTTGTGGGCAAATGCGCTGTTGCCGACAAACGGCTGGTTGTTGGGCATCGCCATGTTGGCGATCTCCGCCACAAAACGGGACAGTTTGGTCAGCTGCTTGAGCTGCTCCGGAGCGACGCAGTCGTAGCCAAGTTTCAACTGCAGATTGGGAATGACCGAGACCAGGTTGACGTTGCCGCACCGTTCACCAATCCCGTTGATCGTCCCCTGCACCTGCTGGGCGCCCGCCTGAACCGCCGCCAGCGCGTTGGCCACGGCCAGTTCGCCGTCGTTGTGGGGATGGATGCCCAACGGTGTCTGTACGCTTGCCTTTACCGTGCGGACGGTATCGAAAATCTCGTGCGGCAGGCTGCCGCCGTTGGTGTCGCAGAGGACGATCCAGTCGGCACCTGCCTCCTCCGCCGCTTCCAGCACGCGCAGTGCATAGACCGGATTGTGCTTGTAGCCGTCAAAAAAGTGTTCGGCCAAAAACAGGACGGTCAGCCCCCGCGATTTGAGAAAAGCGACGGAGTCAGCCACCATCCGCAGGTTTTCGTCCAAGGTAGTCTTGAGCGCGTCGGTGACGTGCAGATCCCACGACTTGCCGAAGATGGCCGCCGCCTTGACGCCGCTTTCCAGCAGGGCTCGCAGGTTGTCGTCCTCCTCTGCCGCCACGTTGGGCCGACAGGTGCTGCCAAACGCTGTCACCACCGCGTGTTTCAGCGGAATTTCCCGCATCCGCTCAAAGAAGGCCATGTCCTTGGGATTGCTGCCGGGCCAGCCGCCTTCGATAAAGTCGATGCCAAACTGGTCCAGCTTCACGGCGATCTTCACCTTGTCCTCCACCGACAGGCTGACGCCTTCGCCCTGCGTGCCGTCCCGCAGTGTCGTATCGTACAGATACACCTTTTCTTTCATCTTCTCTCCACCCCATGTGCTTCTATCATTTTTCTGAATTATTTGTATCATTCACCATATGATGCTATTCAGTATACCACAGCCCATAGGGAAAGAAAACGCGTGATTTCGCCGCTTTTGCTCATGTGCACCGGGCGTGGACAAAGGCGGCGGTTCGTTCGATTGCCTCTTCCAGTTGGGAGGAGGTGCCGGCAAACGGATGGCGGGTGTTGAAGGTGTGGTCGCCCGCTTCGATCCAGTGCAGTTCGCTCTCCCGCGCCGTCTCGTGCAGGCGCATCGCTCCCTTCACCAGCCGATCGTAGTCATCCCGCCCCTGGATGATGCAGAGCGGCTGCGGCATGCTCGCCACTTTCACCAGGAGGTCGTACTTGTCCCGGTTCTGATCCACGTCGTCGATGACCGCCTTCGTAATCGGCATCTGCTGTCCGGTCCGGGCATTGGCGATGTAGCCGACGCCCTGCTCGGCGATTTGCCGGCGCAGCTTCTCGTCAAACAGATTGACGTCGGCCACGCCGTTCCAGGTGATGATCCCTTTGACGAGCGGGTTGCCCGCCCCAAACAGGATCGCGTCCGCCCCGCCTTTGCTGTGCCCGAGCACAAACAGCTTTTCCCTGTCAAACCAGGCGGAGAACGCTCCGCCATCTTGCAGCAGCCACCCGGTCAGGATGGTCAAATCGGCCACCTCACGCGCGTATGTATTGCGCCCGAACTTTTCCAGCTCGTCAAATTCCGTCAGGCTTTCCCCGACGCCATTGCAGGAAAAGTTGAAGCGGACGACGGCGATGCCCCGCTCAGCCAACTGCTCGGCGACGTAGGGAAAGCTGCCCCAGTCCTTAAACCCTTTAAACCCGTGGCAAAAGATCACGAGCGGCTGGTCCGGCGACGCGCTCTTCGCGTGAAAGTCGCCGCGGATCGTCAAGTCCTCGCCGGCGGCAATGCGAAACGACTCCATCATGATTCTTCACCTCTTTGGGGGTTTTTTCTTATCTTATTATGAAGGCAGCAACGCCCAAAAGGAAACCCGTCGGAGCGAAGCCAGATTCGCTGTATCAAAGAAAAATGCAAAAGACCTTCCGCCATGGCAGAAGGCCTTATCCGGTATGGGAGGCGATGCGCTCGTCAGACACCAAATGCAGGGCGTACTCCAGCGGTCTTCTCACAGCATGGAGGTAGCGGTCCCACTGGCCCAGCTTGCGGAAAATATCACGACCCGGCTTGGGATTGATTTCGATGATCCACACCCGGCCGTTTGCATCAATGCCCAAATCAAACCCAAACTCCATCATGGAGCCGAAATGTTTCTCGATCGCTTCCACCGTTTTCAGCGCCAGCTCCCGGCACTCGCAGAGAATCCGCTCCGCCTCCTGCACGCCGAAGCGATAGGCCAGAAAACGGCCAGCCGGCAACGCGGTCCCGCCGCCGTGCAGATTGGACGTGGACGATTGCTTGGAACCGAGCCGCATCCCCACGCCGGTCAGCCTCCACTTGCCGCTTCCATCCTTCTGGATCAACAATCGCGCGTCCACTGTCCGTCCCGGCAGCAGGGTCAAATCCAGCCCTTGCTGCAGGAAGAACTGCTCCTGCCCGAATTTTTCCCGTTTCGTCCAGCGCTCGATTTCGGCGGTCAGCGCCGACAGCGTCGGCAGGACAGCATGCTTCCTCCCTTGCTTCTTGGTCCGTCCGCGCAGCAGGTAGACCTTGCCTCTCCGCTCCACCCGCAGGATGCTGCGTCCGCCTGATCCATTGGTCGGCTTGACATAGACGATGCCGTGCCGTTTCAGCATGTCGGCCAGCACGTCCCGCTTGTAGAGCCGCGTCTCCGGCAGCCAGCGCTGCAGTTCCTCCTCCTGCATCAGCACCTGATGGACGCGAAACTTGTTGGCAAAGCGGCTGTTGGCGTAGCGAAACAAGTTTTTGGTGCGGAACGGCAGGTAATTCTTGTGCTTCGCTATCGGATAGTAGCGGTACCGGTCGATTACGATATCGGGCCAAGCGTACCAGCTGCTTTTCCAGCCGTCCGCTCCCGGCGTAAACCCCTTGATCATGCGGGAGGCAGCGTTCACATCCTGCGGGGAAAAGACAAACACTTCCGCCCCCATCAGCTTTCCCTCCCTGACAAGCCGGCGCAAAAATCCTTGTTCGTAAAAACCATTTTTCCCCCGATAGGTCAGAATGCCGATCCGTTTTTTCACGTGTCGTCCTCCCTCTCTGTGGATGACTTCTCCCCATCAGCTTATGGCCGAACGTGAAAAAAAGCGCCAGGGCCCACAAGGGTTAGGCGCTTCGTGAACGCTTTTCGTGTTTGTCCAAAAAATCGAGAGCGGCGCGTCCAAGCACTTCGGCGGCGATCAGCATGGCGCTTTCGTCAATGTCAAAGCGCGGATGGTGGTGCGGATACTCTGCCCCTTTTTGCGGATTGCCGGCACCGACAAAGAGAAACGAGCCCGGCACGTGCTGCAGATAGTAGGCGAAATCCTCCGCTCCCATCATCGGTTCCATGCGTTCCACGTTGTCCCAGCCGACCGCCGCTGCGGCCGCCTGGCGGGCGATCTCTGTCTCTGCCTCGCTGTTGATGACGGCCGGGTAGCCGCGCATGTAGGTCACTTCCGCGCTGCCTCCCATCAATGCAGCCGTGCCTTTGGCAATCTCGATCAGCCGCTGTTCCGCCTTGTCCCGCACGTGCGGCAGGAACGAGCGGACCGTGCCCGTCAGGCGGCAGCGGTCAGCGATCACGTTGTAGTTGTCTCCGGCGTGAAAGGTTCCCACCGTGACGACCACGCTCTCCAGCGGACTGATGTTGCGGCTGACGATCGTCTGCAGCGCCCCCACGATCTGGGAACCGATCACGATAGCATCGACGGTCTCCTGCGGGATCGCGCCGTGCCCTCCTTTGCCCTGGATCTCGATTATGAAGTCGTCGCAATTGGCCATCACCGGGCCGGCGTTCACCCAGACCGTGCCGACCGGACACATCGACCAGAGGTGTGCGCCAAAAATGGCATCAACCCCCTGCAGCGCGCCGTCTTCCACCATCTGAATCGCTCCGCCCGGATTTTCCTCCTCGGCATGCTGGAACAAAAACACGATCGTACCCGGGATCTCGCCGCGGTGGCGGGACAGCACCGTCGCCAGCCCCAGCAGTCCGGAGGTATGGGCATCGTGGCCGCAGGCGTGCATCACGCCCGGCACCTTGGACTTGTACTCCACCTCTTTTTCGTCCTGGATCGGCAGGGCGTCAAAATCGGCGCGCAGGGCGACAGTGGCACCCGGCTGTCCGCCACGCAGCACGCCGACGACGCCGCGTCCGCCCACACCGGTCCGCACTTCGTCAAACTCCAGTTGGCGCAGGATGTCCGCAATCATGGCGGGCGTCTTTTCCTCCTGGAACGACAGCTCCGGATACTGGTGCAGATGGCGGCGCCACGCGACCATCTGCGGTTCTATTTCTCTCAGCAGTTCTTTCAGTTTCTCCTGCAGCATGTCCATCCTCCCGCTCCTCTTTCAGCTCTCTTTTTCCATCATAGCAAAAACGATATTTTATTCATAGCTTTGTATAAATATAAAAATATAACAACATGCCCTGCTGCTCTTGGTGATTAATTTCGAAAAATTTCTTCATTATAATGGTGCGCATGCAAAAAGACAGCCGGACAACCGTATCCGCGCGGTGCCGCGCATCGGGTGTCCGGCTTTGTAGTATGGGGGACGGGAAGCAGGCTCACGCACCGCCGCTTCTGTTTTTTCGTTCATACAGGTAAAACGTGTGCGGAACCGGGTTGCGTTCATCGACCGTTCCTTCCCGCTTCCACACCAGCGTAAAAGCATCACGGTCCCACTCAGGGAAAAACGTGTCTCCCTCTGCCTCCATGTCGATTTCCGTAATGTACAGCCGATCGGCCAGATCCATGAACTGGCGGTACAGTTCGGCGCCGCCGAAGATGATTACGTCGCCCAGCGCCAGCACCTCTTCCACGCTGTGCACGACGTCGACGCCCGGCGGGGCAAAATCGCGCCGGCGGGTCAGCACGACGTTGCGTCGGTTGGGCAGCGGCCGACCCAGCGACTCAAAGGTCTTGCGCCCCATGACGATCGTCTTGCCGGTGGTCACTTCCTTGACGTGCTTCAAGTCGTTGGGCAAATGCCACGGCATCGCGCCGTCCTTGCCGATCACGCGGTTGCGGGCGTATGCCGCGATCATGCTGATCATACCGACACCTCCCCCTTGATGTGGGGATGAGCCTCGTAACCCACGATCTCGATGTCGTCAAACGTAAAGTCAAAGATGGACGTGACCGCCGGGTTCAGCCTGAGCTGCGGCAGCGGCAGCGGCTCCCGAGTCAGCTGCAGTTTCACCTGCTCCACGTGGTTGAGGTAGAGGTGGGCGTCGCCGAGCGTATGCACGAATTCGCCCGGCTCAAGTCCGGTCACATGGGCAACCATGTGCGTCAGCAGCGCGTAGCTGGCGATGTTGAACGGCACGCCGAGAAACGTGTCGCCGCTGCGCTGGTACAACTGGCAGGAGAGCCTGCCGTCCGCGACGTAAAACTGGAACAGCGCGTGGCACGGCGGCAGCGCCATCTTGTCCAGCTCGGCGGGGTTCCAGGCGCTCACCACCAGCCGGCGCGAATCGGGGTTGCGCTTGATTTCCTCTACAACCCACTGGATTTGGTCCACCGTCTTCCCGTCCGGACCGGCAAACGAGCGCCACTGCTTGCCGTACACCGGCCCCAGCTCGCCATTTTCGTCCGCCCACTCGTTCCAGATCCGCACGCCATTCTCCTGCAGATAGCGGATGTTGGTATCGCCTTTCAAAAACCACAGCAGTTCGTGGATGATCGATTTGGTATGCAGCTTTTTCGTCGTCAGCAGAGGAAAGCCTTCGCGCAGGTCAAACCGCATCTGGTGACCAAAGATGCTGATCGTGCCCGTTCCCGTCCGGTCCTGTTTGACGGTCCCCTCCGCCAGAATCCGGCGGCACAGGTCCAGGTATTGTTTCATCATTCATCGCTCCCTTGCGTACAGCAGTTGTCCCATCCTTTAATAGTAACCCAAATGGGACGGAAATGGGACAAGGCTTTTGACCAGTTCCCGCTGAATCCGTTCAAAATCGGACGCACCGCCGCCGTACGTCCAGCGCCGGATGTGCCGCAAGCGGTCCACGAACAGGACAGAACTATCGGTGACGTCCCTGACCCCCGCCACTTCCGGGAGGAGAATCCCGAGCGACCGGCTTACTTCCCGGTTGGCGTCGCTGTGCAGGTGATACGGCAGGTGCAGCTTTTCCCGCAGCGCCTTCAGCGTAAACACGTTTTCCACGCTGAGCCCGACGACGCTGCAGTTCTTTTCCGCAAACTGGCTGTACTGATCGCGGAACCAGGCCAGAGCCTGTTCGCTGGTCTCGGTGAAGGCAAACGGAAACGAGACGAGCACAAGGCCGTTCGCGTCCCGCAGCAGTTCGCCGCAGGAGACGCGAACGCCGTCGGTGGATGGCAGCGCGTACTTGTACAAGGCTTGAATGACCCGCATACTATCCCTCCTCACACGGAAGATCAGGGTGGATCAGAGGCCGGCTCAGCCCCGCCGGCCCGGATTCGCTCAGGGGGTTACTCGCCCGACGGCTGCGGGATATATCCGCTGATGTCGATGCCCAATCCCTCCGCTACGCGCATGCCGTACTCGGCGTCGGCGCGGAAGAAGTTGCAGATGGCCCGCAATTGAATCTCCCGGTCGACCGATTTCAGGTCGTTCACCAGGTTTTTGATCAGGTTGTCCCGCTCCGTCTGGCTGAAAGAGCGGTAGCGTTCACCCGCCTGGGTAAAGTCATCGGTTTTTGCGATGCGCTGGCGGGTCGTGACCCCGTGCAGCGGCGCTTGGCTCTCCGCGTACTCAGGGGCCTGTTTCGGCGTTTCCGTGTAGCTGTTCGGCTCGTAGTTGATCCGCGATGCGTCCTCCTTGATGCGCATCGCCCCGTCCCGCTGGTAGTTGCGCACCGGCGCGTACGGGCAGTTGATCGGGATCTGCAGGTAGTTGGGCCCGAGACGGTGACGTTGGGTGTCCGGATAGGAAAACAGACGGCCCTGGAGCAGTTTGTCTTCGGACGGCTCAATGCCCGGCACCAGTGCGCTGGGGGCGAAGGCGGACTGCTCCACTTCGGCAAAGTAATTCTCCGGGTTGCGGTTGAGCGTCATGGTGCCCACCTTGACGAGCGGCAGCACGTCCTCCGGCCATACCTTCGTGGGATCAAGCGGGTCAAAGGAAAACGCGTCCATGTCTTTCGGATCGAGAATTTGCACGTACAGATCCCACTGCGGAAAGTTGCCGGCTTCGATCGCCTCGTACAAATCCCGGGTCGCGTGGTTGAAGTCGTGGCCGCCGATTTCCCGCGCCTCTTCCGCCGTCAGGTTTTTGACGCCCTGCAGCGGCTTCCAGTGGTATTTCACGTATACGACCTGGCCGTGCTTGTTCACCCATTTGAAGGCGTGAACCCCGAACCCTTCCATCTGGCGGTAGTTGGCCGGCGTCCCGTAATCGGAGAACAGCCAGGTGAGCATGTGCGTGGATTCAGGACTCAGCGTCATGAAATCCCAGTAGTGGTTGGGCGTCTGAATGTTGTTGTGCGGCGCCGGCTTCAGCGAGTGCACCATGTCGGGAAACTTGATCGCGTCGCGGATAAAGAAGACGGGCAGGTGGTTGCCAACCAGGTCGTAGTTGCCTTCGGTGGTGTAGAACTTGACGGCAAAACCGCGCGGATCTCTAAGCGTCTCCGGCGACGTGCCGCCGTGAATCACCGTGGAGAAGCGGACGAACACCGGCGTTTCCGTGCCTGCTTCCTGCAAAAAGGCGGCCCGGGTGTATTTCGCCATGCTGGCCGTCGTCACAAACACGCCGTGCGCTCCCGCCCCCCGGGCGTGAACGACGCGCTCCGGAATCCGTTCGCGGTCGAAGTGCGCCAGCTTCTCAATCAGATGGTAGTCTTCCAGCAGCGTCGGTCCGCGCTGGCCGGCCGTTTTCGAGTTTTGGTTGTCCGCCACCGGCGCTCCCTGATTGGTCGTCAAAACATTACGGTTCTCCATGATCGTGCCTCCCATTGATTAGAATAGCTATCATTTGAAAATCATTATCACTTTCATGCATCAACCATAACACAATAACAATTATCTTTCAATAATTATTATTAAAAAGAAATAAGTATTATCATCTGAATCATGTGCGGAGCGGCAGCGATCCGTATTTTCTCGGTCACCGGACGGGCTGTGCTATAATAACGGCGACACGAAAGTATTAGGAGAAAGCCGGGGATGCTAAGGTGGATTGGAAACCGATCCGTCAGGGACATACACCTGTCTACAAACAAATTGCCGAATGGATGGAACAGCGGATTGCCAGCGGAGAGTTTCCGCCCGGGAGCCGTCTGCCGTCCGAACGGCTGCTCGCCAAGGAGCTCCAGGTCAACCGTTCGACCGTCGTGACCGCCTACGAGGAATTGCGGGCGGCCGGCTTGGTGGAGCGGAGACAAGGCAGCGGAACCATTGTGAGCCGGGACATCTGGGGCTTGGCCCGGAATCGTACGCCCGACTGGAAGCGGATGGCAGAGGCGGGGTTGTTCCGTCCCAACCTGCCTCTGATCCGCCAGATACGCCGCGACACGCAGGACAGCGACATGCTTGACCTGGCGAGCGGCGAATTGTCTCCCGAACTGGTCCCGCACGAGCAGTTTCGGCAGCTGCTGGCCGCGGGCGACTTCCCCTGTCACTTTGGCTACGAACATCCGCAAGGAAATCCGCAGCTGCGTGACACGCTGGTTGCCCACATGAAGACGTGGAAGGGCATCGATGCCGCTCCCTCGTCCATTCTGGTGACGGCAGGCGCCCAACAGGCCCTGCATCTCGTGGTTCAGTGCCTGCTCCAGCCGGGCGATGCCGTGGCGATCGAAGACCCGTCGTACTGCTACTCGCTGCCGCTGTTCCGGTCGGCGGGCGTGCGGCTTTTTCCGCTCCCCGTGGACAGCGAAGGCATCGATCCGGACGAACTGCTGGCGCTGCACGGCAAGCATCGGATCAAAATGGTCTTTCTCAACCCCAACTTTCAGAATCCGACGGGAACGTTCCTCTCCCTGCCCCGGCGGAAACGGCTGTTGGAGATTTCGGCTGAACACGGAATTCCCATCGTGGAGGACGACCCGTACAGCCTGACCGCCTTTTCGGGCGAACATGTTCCTACGTTGAAGTCCCTGGATCGACACGGCACCGTGCTGTACATCAGCTCGCTGACCAAGATTGTCGCCTCCGGGTTGAGGATCGGATGGGTTGTCGGGCCCCGAACGGTCATTGAGCGGCTGGCCGACGCCAAGCAGCAGATCGATTTTGGGCACAGCATTTTTCCCCAGTGGTTGGCGAACCGCTTTTTGTCCTCGGAGTGGTTTCCCGCCCATCTGGACATGCTGCGCAGGGAGCTGGCCGGCCGCAGCGAGCGGCTTGTTTGTTCGCTTCGCGAGTTGTTTGGCGGCAGCGCAGAGTTTGTGCCGCCCGCAGGAGGAATTCATTTATGGTGCCGGTTGACGGGCGAGTGGAGCGAGAACCGGATGCTGGCCGAATCGGTCAAGCGCGGCGTCATCTTTGTCCCGGGCATGGTCTTCGGATCAAAAAAAGGGTTCGTCCGCTTCACCTTCGGACGCCCCCCAAAAGAGCGGATTCAGGACGCGATCAGCCGCCTGGCGGAGGCGTATCGCTCCGTTTGTCGCCAATGACCGCCCGCCGCTTTTTTTCCCCCAGGGTCACGGCACCCGCGGAACGACAGTCGTTCAAGTGGATGGGCAAAAAAGTGGGCAAGTGGATGGTCCATTTCGGCGAACAACGGGATATGATCGTGTGGGACAAGCATGTGGCCCCATGTGTTCAGCTCCTCGCTGACGCATGGCAAAGACCGAAAGGAGTGTACCGATGTGAGCATTTATCCCTTTATCATAGCCGTCCTCGTTCTATCCTTCATCGGACTTGTCAGTACCATCCTGATCGGCCGAAATCCGGAAGAAAAGACGAGAAGAAGTTTTGCCAGACGGTCGAAAAACCTGCTTTCGATCTATCTGTCCCTCACGCTCGTTTTGTTGATTGCCTTTTTCATATTTTTATCCCGACAATAAGACATGCGCAAAAAGACGCCAGCTGCTCCCGCGGGAGCAACGGCGTCTTGTACGTCTGCAGGGACTGTTTGTCGAGAGGCAACCGGCTGGCGACTGTTGCTCCTCCTCGCTGCCGGCCGGGGCCAGCGGTCAGCTTTGGCTGTTCTTGCGGACCACATTTGCCGCCTGCAAGCCGCGCTGGCCGTTGACGATGTCAAACGTGACCAATTCACCTTCTTCCAGATTGCGGTATCCTGTTCCGGCGATGGCCGAATAGTGGACAAACACATCGGGGCCGCCTTCCCGTTCGATAAAGCCGTACCCTTTTTCCTTGCTGAACCATTTCACTTTCCCTTCAATCATTGCCCTTCCTCCCTGTGTCAGTGCAGCTCGCTGGCTTATCACATCATATGCGGATGCATGGGAAAGTGGAAACGCAGCACGAAAGAAAGAATGTCGTACGAAGGAAACGTTCAATCTAATTTTTTGATATCTTTTTGCTATTCGTTTGATTTTACCAGTAGATTTTAAAGCGCTTTCATGTTAGACTATTCATCGTCACAATATGTTCAATATTGATAAAATTGTAAAGGGGAATAAAACGCACATGGATATGCAACTAGTCGCTTCCATTACCGCCTATATGGTCGGCATGCTGCTGATCGGGTACTACGCGTACAAGCGCACATCCAATCTCACTGACTACATGTTGGGCGGCCGGACGCTCGGGCCGGCTGTGACGGCGCTCAGTGCAGGAGCATCCGACATGAGCGGCTGGCTGATGATGGGCTTGCCCGGCGCGATGTTTGCCCAAGGGATCAGCGCCTCGTGGATTGCCATCGGCCTGACGCTCGGGGCGTACGCCAACTGGTTGTACGTGGCGCCGCGTTTGCGCACCTATACGGAGGTAGCCAACAACTCCATCACCATTCCAGCGTTTTTGGAAAACCGCTTTGGCGACGGCAGCCGCATACTGCGCCTGGTATCCGGCCTAGTCATCATGATTTTCTTTACGTTTTACGTCTCCTCCGGGATCGTATCCGGCGGCGTGCTGTTCGAAAACACGTTTGGCCTCGACTACCACACCGGGCTGTGGATCGTAGCCGGCGTCACCATCGCTTACACGCTGTTCGGCGGTTTTCTCGCCGTGAGCTGGACCGACTTTGTGCAGGGATTGATCATGTTCATCGCGCTGATCATGGTGCCTGTGGTCACCATTATGACCGTCGGCGGAATCGGGCCAACCTTTACGGAAATCCATGCCGTTGACCCCGCCCTGCTCGACATTTTCAAAGGCACCAGCCTGATGGGCATCATCTCGCTGTTTGCCTGGGGGCTTGGCTACTTCGGCCAACCGCACATCATCGTCCGCTTCATGGCCATCTCCTCCGTCAAGGAGATGAAAAAAGCGCGCCGCATCGGCATGGGCTGGATGATCTTCTCCGTCGTTGGTGCAATGCTGACCGGTTTGATCGGCATCGCCTTGTACTCCAAACAGGGCTGGACGATTGCCGATCCGGAGACGATCTTTATCGAACTGGGTAAAATCCTGTTCCACCCGCTGATTACCGGCTTCCTGCTGGCAGCCATTCTTGCAGCGATCATGAGTACGATTTCTTCCCAACTGCTCGTCACTTCCAGCTCGCTGACTGAAGACGTCTACAAGACCTTCTTCCGTCGCTCGGCCACAGACAAGGAGTTGGTCACGATCGGCCGCCTGTCCGTCCTGCTGGTGTCGCTGATCGCCTTGGCGCTCGCCTACGGCAAGAACGACACGATCCTGAGTCTGGTCGGTTACGCCTGGGCCGGGTTTGGCGCATCGTTTGGACCGGTGGTGCTGCTTAGCCTCTACTGGAAACGGATGAACAAATGGGGCGCGCTCGCCGGGATGGTTGCCGGTGCCGCTACCGTCATCATCTGGACCCAATTTGACGTGCTGAAGAATTTCCTCTACGAAATGGTGCCGGGCTTTGCCGCCAGCTTGCTGGCCATCGTGGTCGTCAGCCTGCTGACGCAAAAGCCGTCGCAGCAGCTTCAGGAGCAATTTGACCGATACGAGCGTTTGAGCAAGCAGTAAGCACTTTGCTTGATTGCCGCTCCCACTCAATACAACGGGCAGACCGTCAATGCAACCTGCATTGGCGGTCTGCTCATTTTTGCACGCGAATATCTGCCCGAACCTTTCCTTTTCAAACCGGTAACCCCTCTGCACGACAATACCGGACACGACACGCTCAGCATCGCCCAAACCACGCGGCGGCCAGCAGGCGGATTCCCTCTGAAATGTCTTCTTCCCTCATGCCGCCAAAGCCGACGATGATGCGCGGCCGCTCCTGTCTGCCGCACGGCTCCTGCCAGTTGCGTCCGACCGGGTAGACACCCACTCCCGCCTCAGCGGCTATACGAATCAGCTCTTCTTCGCTGCGGTCCGTATGTACTTCCAGCAGGATGTGCAGGCCCACGGAATGGCCCAGCACGGTCACGTGCGGATGCAGGTGGTCGACGATCGCCTGCAGCAGGATTGCATGCTTTTTCTGGTAGATTGTCCGCATCTTGCGAACGTGCTTTTCCCAGTACCCTTTTTGCATAAAAAGCTGCATCGCCCGCTGCTCAAGGCGCGGGACAGGCGACGGATACGCCTGGAAGCTCTCCAGATAGCGGCCCAGCAGGACCGGCGGCAGCACCGTATAATTCATGCGCAGCGCGGGGGAAAAAGCCTTGGAGAAATTGCCGATGTAGACCACTGTTCCCGTTTGATCCATGCCTTGCAGGGAGGGCGTCGGTTTGACGTTGTAGCGGAACTCGCCGTCGTAGTCATTTTCGATGATGATTCCTCCGCATGCCTTGGCCCACTGCAGCAGGCGGAGACGTTTGGCCACCGGCATGACCATGCCGTGCGGGTACTGGTGGGCGGGCGTTACGTAGACGACGGTGGCACCGCTTCGCTCCAGCACGTCCACGGACAGGCCGTCCTCCTCCAGCGGCACCGGCACGACGCGAAAACCGTGATGTTCAAACACGACGCGAGCATCGGCGTAGCCCGGTTCCTCCATCGCCACGACCTGATGATCGTCCCGCAGCATCAGGCAGAGAAAACTTATCGCCTGCTGCAGTCCCGTGCCAATGACGATTTGCTCCGGCTCGCACACCAGCGTCCGCGCCCGTCTGAGGTAACGAGCCAGCTCCACCCTTAGTTCCCACTCTCCCTGGTCGTCCCCGTAATAGGCAAAGTCGGCGGAGTACCGGTCCATCGCCTCCATCAGGCAGGAGCGCCACAGCGCATACGGGAAATGACGGGTGTCCACCACCGAACCGTGAAAGTTGTACCGCAAGGAAAGATGCTCGCCTTTCCGCTTTTTTTGTCCGGTGGGCAGCACAGGTCGCTCGTCTGTGCTGCTGTCCGCCCAGGCTTCAATGTCAGCGGCAAAATATCCGCTGCGTTCCCGGCTGACGATGTAGCCTTCCGCCAGCAGCTGTTGATAGGCCGCTTCCACCGTGATCTTGCCCACGCCGATGGATCGGGCGAGCTGGCGGATGGACGGCAGCCGGGTTCCCGCCGGGATGCGTCCGGCGGCAATTTCCCTGCTGATCGCCTGATACAGTTGAACGTACAACGGTTCATCGCTGTCGGGGTGCAAGATGGGCGTCAGGTCCATTCATCGTCCCCTCTCTGTCCTTATCAATCCCTTGAAAACTGTCACTATTGACAGGTGCAGATGTCAAGTAGACTAAGTATAACAGAAAAGCTCGCACTGTGAAACGCGCGTACAAAGCCAGCCGCATGCGGGAGCTTTTCCTGTCATCTGTCAAGATCTTGATATGCAGACACATCACCATACCGGGGGGAATACGCATGAACATCTTGCTCAAAGGGGAAAAAGTGGTACTGCGGGACATCCGTCCGGAGGATCTGGACACGCTCTACTATTGGTATTACGAGGCAAATGACCGGGAGCATCTCAACTGGAACAGCCCCTACAAGCCGTTGGAGCCGATGACGCTGGAAGAGTACCGTCAGCTTCCCAAACACCGGGAGGCGCTGGCTCTCGCAGGCACAGACAAGCCCCGAACGGAACTGATCATCGAAATCGACGGCGAGCTGAAAGGAAGTGTGGGGCGCTACTGGGTGTCGGAGGTAACCAACTGGTTTGAGATCGGCATCGTCATCTACGATTCGCGCTACTGGTCCAACGGTTACGGCAGCGAAGCGTTTCAGATGTGGATCGACTATCTGTTTACCCACATGGACACCGTCCGGCTGGGAATCGGCACCTGGTCCGGGAACGAGCGGATGATCCGGCTGGCCGCCCGCTGCGGGATGATCGAAGAAGCGCGGGTTCGCAAGGCACGCATCGTGCGCGGCGAATACTACGACGCGATCAAGATGGGCATTCTGCGCGAAGAGTGGGAGTCACGCCGACAGCTTGGACAAGGAGGATGAACTCCTCCTGGCGCTTCCTGCGCCCAGCAGTGCCGAAGCGTGTATCGCTGCATCAAACGCTTCCGCCCATGCACACCAAAAAAAGCGGCCCGGTGACAGGCCGCTTTTGGCGTCATGTTACATTGCTCCTCGTCTCGCCGGTGCCGCTTACTCCAGCTCGGAAGCCACGCGCTGCAGCTTGCCGGACAGTTCGTCCAAATCCAGCGTCATGTCCAGTGCGGCAAACACGCCGGTAAAGTACGACTCCACCTGCTCCGCCGCACGGTTCCGCTCGTCCGCTGTCACGGCCGCAAACAGGGTGGAAAACTGTTCACCCAACTGCTCACTGCCGGCCGCGACGTAGGCGGCGACGGGTTCCTGCAGCAGTTTTTCCAGTTGGTCGCGCAGTTTGGTCTTGCCGTCCTGTTCAAAAAAGTCCTTGGTGTTTTTGAACAGGGAAAGCGCCGGGTGCAGGGCTGCCGCATCCACCGGAAGCTCTTCAGCAAACGGCAGCGTCTCCGTCTGGCGCGGCTGGAACGGAGCCAGCGTCAGCCCGGCGGCGTGCCGCTGTACGTCGCGCTGCCACTGCTCCACCAGGGAGACTCCCAGTTTGTTTACAAACTTCTCCAGGCGCAGCGTCGTGGCCCTCAACTCCTGAGCCAGGTCGTAGCTGATCGACCGCAGCAGGTCACTCAGACAGCCTTGCAGCGCCTGCTTCATGTTCCGGCCGTCTTCTTTCAGCACAGCCGGGTTAAACGCGGCATTGAACAGTTCGTTGAACCGGAAGAAGAGGCGCTGTTTTACATAGTACAGCAGTTCCTCCTGCTCCTTGGCCAGATCCCGTTCGGCCGACGCAGTAGACAGCTCGGCCACCGCTGCGAGCGCCGCCCGCTTCGCCTCTTCGGCGGCCTGGCGGCGTGCGATCCGTTCGCTTTCGTCCGCCTGGGCCATCCGGATGAACTCGGCCAGCATGTCGTGTGCCCGGCGGATTTCTCCCATCGCCGCCGTAACAGCAATGCTCGTCAGTTCTTCCAGGGTAAAGCGGAGGAAATCCCGTTCAAACCCTGCCATGCCGGACAGCTCAAATGCCTGTTCCGCCGCTGGCAGCGGTTCGCCTTCCGCCGTGCCGGTGCGCTGGCGGTACACTTTTTCCGCCGAGGCCGACAGCTTGCCTGCCGCGTGCATCCTGGCCAGCAATGCCGTCTGGCTGGAGACAGGATAGATCCGCGGATGGCGGATGCCGCAGGCGAGCAGGTTTTTCTCCACGTGCGCGACCACTCCGTCCAGCTCTTCCTTGGAGGAGGCGAGGTCGGCAGCGTTGACGATGAAGAACATTTTGTCCATCTCAAAGGTGTCCTTCACGCGGCCCATCTGCAGCAGAAATTCCCGGTCCGACTGGGAAAAGGCGTGGTTGTAGTAGGTGACGAACAACACCGCGTCGGCGTTTTTCATGTACTCGAAGGCGACCCCGGTATGGCGGGCGTTGATCGAGTCCGCTCCCGGCGTATCGACCAGCACGATCCCTTGCTCGGTCAGGGGACACGCGTAAAAGAGCTCGATGTACTCGGCAAAGCAGGCTTTCTCCTCTTTGGCCACAAAGCCTTTGAACGCCTGCATGTCGACGATCAGCTCGCCCCCCAGATGGGGAGTCATGTCGCTGAGCCCCTTGGTCACCGCTTTCAAAAAGGTGAAATGCGGTTTCGCAGTCGGCGGAATGTGCGCCACGTCGATCTTGTCCAGTTCGGCCAGAGCCTGCTCCAGCCCGTCAGCCGACAGGCCAAAGACGGCAAGTGAGCGCAGCACGTCCTGCTCCACCGCTTCCCGGCTCTTCAGGACCACTCGCACCGTCCCGTGCGGATGGCTCTCGGTCGGCGGCATGATTTTGTTGATCGCCGCCGTCGTCGGATTGGGGGACACCGGCAGTACCAAATCCCCCATCAGCGCGTTGGCAAACGACGACTTGCCGGCGCTGAACGCTCCGAACAACGCGACCGTAAAGCGGTTGGCAGTCAGACGGTCGGCACGCTCCCGCATTGCCTCGGCCTGCGCCTGCATTCCCGGCACCGTCGCAATTTCATCGCTTGCCCGCCGCAAGCGCTCCGCTGCAGCAATCAGTTTCTCTCTCAGTTGGTTCATTGTCTCCGTTACGCTCCTTCACGCAAAATCGCTCGCAGCCGCTCTTTGACCGCCCGCTCGTTTTCTGCCAGCGCAGCCAGCCCGGCGTGAATCTCCGCCAGTTCACGCAGTGCGCCCAGCCGCCCATTCAGCGCTTCGGCCTCCGCTTCTGCCTCTTTACGCAGCCGCGCCGTCACCTGTTCGATGAACGCCAGTCCTGCACGGTGGTACTCCGCCTTGATCGCGTTGGAAATATCGGAACAGTAGTTCATCACGTATTCGCGCGTGCCTGCTCCCTCCTTCACAAGGGCGGCGAGAAATTCAGCCGTCACCTCGATCCGCGTGGCGTGCACGGCGGCGTGGTAGGCTTCGTCGCGGATGCCGTACGCCTCGGGCAGCTTGCTCACCAGATCCTTGAAATGGAAGTCGAGATTGCCGGCCACCTTTTCGCGGATATCAGCCAAGAGGGCGTCCAGCCGCTTGGCCCGTTCCTCCTCCGTTTTTCTGGCGGCAAAGAACAGGCCCACCTTGAATCCCGGCTTGCGGCTTTCCAGATAGCGCTCCGCCGCTTCGTTGGTGCTGTAATACGTCAGCCGCGCGTTGTCAAGCAGGGCGGACAGCTCTTTTTCCATCTGCTTGCGCGCCTCCTCGGCCCGGTTGGCCAGCGCAGACTGCTGCGCTTCCGCCTCCCGGAGCGCCGCTTCCGCCTGGGCGGCATCGCTCTTGTCCACGCCGTCCACCGCCAGTGCCTCCAGTCTGCTCTCCAGCGCTTCGCGGGCCGCTGCGTTGCGCTGGGCGATCCCTTTCACGTGCTCGTCGATCAGGTGCTCCGCAGAGTGGACGACGCTCTCCCCAATCAGCCTCTCCCGCTCACCGATCAGCGCCAGCAGCTTCTCCCGAAACGCCTCGTACTGGTTTTCCGGGTGATCCGGCTCCGCCAGCGACGTGTAGAAAATGCCGTCCGGCTTGATGTTCCACGTGGCGAACGCCTCTTCCACGCTCTCCTTGTAACTGTCAAAATCAAGCTCAAAGTCGATGTGCTTGTCAATCATGTTGACGACCAGGTAGACCGGTTTTCCGCGGTCTTTCAGCGCTTTGGTAAAATTGAAGTTCTCCTCCGCCTGCACGTGGTTGTAGTCCATCATGTAGACGACCACGTCCGCCAGGTGAAGCGCCGATTCGGTCGCGATCTTGTGGGCGGCGTCGGTGGAATCGATCCCCGGCGTATCCAGAAGACTGGAACGCTCGTCCAGGAACGTCCCCGGATAGGAGACTTCCACCCATTCCACGGTGTCCCCATCCACGGCAAACTGCTTCAGCTTTTCCATTTCGGTGTCAGGGTCAAAGGTCAGTACGCCGCTGTTGCGCGTATAGACGCGAGCAGCCTTTTCCCCGCCGCGGATTTTGACCACGTTGGCGCTGGTGGGAATCGGATTGGACGGCAGCAGATTGACGCCCAACAGCGTATTGATCATCGTCGATTTGCCGGCGGAAAAATGGCCGCAAAATGCGATGTTCAGCTCTGCCTGCCGCGTCTTCTCGGCAAGCTGCGCCATTTTCCCCGGCGTCGTGCCGTCTTTCGCCTCTTCCATCATCGATCCGATCTGTTCCAGTGTATCAGCAAGGCGGGCAAAATCCGTTGCCCGCTCCATTACCTGTGTGTCAGGCACCCCTATCATCCTCTCGTCTTTCTTCCTCTCCACTCTCCTATTCTACCATGCCGAATGTACCACACCTCCCCTCGTTCTTCAATTCTTTTGCGCGAATGCGGTATTGGAACTTACATGCAGGGGCAAACCGGCACCGCAGAAGCGGCAGCGTTCGCATAATTCCGCTCACTTCCGGAAAAAATCGCACTAACAGGCTTGTGTTTCCACGACAGGAGGGACCTCCAGGTGTATCGCAAAAATAAGAGGCCGACAAAAACAATGGCTTCGCAGTTGAAGCGACGCCCGCAGCAGACGCCCGACCTGTCCACCCCGCTCTACCCCCGTCTTGAGGAAAACCTGACGGCCATCAAGCAGACGTTGGGTAACCCGCAAGATCTGATCGTCCGGACATTTTCGATCGACAATACCTCGCTAACGTGCGCCGTGGTTTGCTTCGACGGACTGGTGGACTCTGATCTCATCAATGACAAAGTCGTCAAGCACATCCAGCTGACACTGCCGGCATCGGGCAAGAAGCTCCCTCCGCCGGGCGAAGAGATGCTGACGTTCCTGTTGAGAGAAGTGCTGTCTACCATCGAGGTCAAACTGGAATCAACATTTGAAGCCATGTATGACCGGGTACTCGCAGGAGATACCGCCCTGTTTGTCGACGGCACAGCCCAAACCATCGTGATCGACAGCCGAGGCTGGCAGACCCGCACTATCGACGAGCCGGTGTCGGAAGGGCTGGTGCGGGGCCCACGGGAAGGGTTTACCGAGAACATCCGGGACAATACGATGCTCGTCCGGCGGCGGGTCAGGGACGTCCAGCTCCGCTTTGATACCATGAACGTGGGACGGCGCAGCAAGACCGATTTGATTATCGCCTACATGCAGGACATCGCCAATCCCGCGCTCGTGCAAGAGGTGAAACGGCGGCTGGCCACCATCGACGTTGATGAGGTGGAAGAATCTGGATTTATCGAACAGTGGATCGAAGACGACTTTCTTTCGCCGTTCCCGCAATGCCAGGTGACCGAGCGGCCGGACAAGGTGGCTTCCGCGCTGTTTCAAGGCAGGGTGGCCATCTTGCTGGACGGTACCCCGATGGGCCTGATCGTGCCGGTTACCTTCAGCATGCTGCTTCATTCGCCGGAAGACTTTTACGAGCGCTGGATTGTCGGAACGCTGGCCCGGCTGCTTCGCTACGTGGCCGCGTTTCTGGCGGTCTTTTCTCCAGCGTTGTACGTCGCGCTCGTCACCTATCATCCCGGACTGATCCCATCCGACCTGGCCTTCTCTATCGCAGCGACGAGAGAAGGCGTTCCGTTTCCGGCGTTTGTCGAAGCGCTGCTGATGGTGGCGACGATGGAGCTGCTTCAGGAGGCGGGGCTGCGCCTGCCGAAACCAATCGGTCAGACGGTGGGGATCGTCGGCGGTTTGGTGATCGGCGAATCGGCCGTATCAGCCGGACTCGTCAGCCCGGTCATGGTCATCGTCGTCGCCCTGACGGCGATCGCCTCGTTTGCCATCCCGGCGTACAACCTGGCGCTGACGTTTCGCATGATCCGCTTTGTTGTGATGTTTGCCGCCGCTATCTTCGGCCTGTACGGAGTCGTGCTTATGTTTGTCGCCATCTTTATTCACCTGGCCAATCTGACGAGCCTGGGTGTGCCGTACCTGACGCCGTTTGCGCCGCAACTGCTGAACGACTGGAAGGATCTGTTGCTGCGTGCTCCCGTGACGTTTATGCGAAAACGGCCGGAGACCGGGCAGCCAAAAGACCACATTCGCATGAAGACAGGGGATGCGCCATGAACAACGTTCCCTATGCGGATCAAAAAATCCGCACCAGAGAGATGGTGATCATCATCGCCAATGCCGTGATCGGTGTAGGCATCCTCACTTTTCCCCGTTCGATTGCGAAGGAGACCGATGCGTTTGACGGATGGATTTCTGTCCTCATCGGCGGCGCTGCCGTCTGTCTCATCGGCTGGCTGTTGGGCAAGCTGGCCAGCCGCTTTCCCACCCGTACCTATTTCGATTACGTGGCGCTGATCGTCGGCCGGCCGTTCGCGTATCTGCTCACTCTGCTCTTTGGTGTGTACAGCATATTGATGGTCTCCTTTGAAGTCCGGGCTGTCGGCAATATCGCCAAGCAGTACCTGTTCACGAACACGCCGGTGGAGATGATCACGCTGGCCTTTTTGCTGATCGTCCAGTATGCTGTGGCAGGATCGCGCATGGCGCTGCTGCGTCTCAACCTCATCTTTCTGCCGATCGTGCTGCTGGTCATTCTCATGGTCCAGATGTACACGCTGCGCTTTTTGGAATGGGAAAACGTCCGGCCGTTCTTCTCTTCCGACTGGATGACCCTGCTCAAAGGTGCGAAAGGAGTGACCCTGTCCATGTCCGGCCCGGAAATCGTGCTTTTTTACACGCTCCTGATGAAACGTCCGCAGGATGCCCCCAAATCAGTCATCCTGGGACTGGCGATTCCTGTCCTGCTGTACATGACCATTTACATGGTGATCATCGGTGTCTTTTCAGCGGCGGTGGCCAAAAATCTGACCTTTCCCACCATCGAGCTGGCAAAAGGTGTCGAGGTGCCCGGCGGGTTTATCGAACGGGTCGAATCCCTCTTTTTCACCATCTGGATCATGACCATCTTTAACACCAGCACCATCTGGTTTGATCTGACCATAACCACGCTGCGGTCCGTATTTACCCGGTTTTCGAAATTTACGTGGATTCGCATGATCTCGCCAATTGTCTACCTGATTGCGATGTCGCCGCAAAACCAGAACGAGTTTCTTACCTTTGGCGACAGGCTCAGCTACTTCGGTGTGGTGATCGCCTATGTCATCCCGCTCCTGCTGCTGGCGATCGCCAAACTGCGGGGGGTGAAGGAGAGTGATTGACCGCCGATTCGTGCGCACTGCCTTGATCGGTCTGTGCGCTTTCCTGACATCCGGGTGCTGGGATCAGGTGCCCATCGAAGAGCGCGGTTTTGTCATCGGCGTGGCGATTGACTTCCCCCGCTCCTCAGCCGCAGAGGAAACAGCAGAAAAGGAAGCGCCAGACAGGCCGGAGGGACGATGGCGGTTTTTGGTTACCCACCAGTTCGTGGTTCCCGGCGGACTGGTTTCCGGTTCGCAGCAAAGAGGCGTCCAGGGCAGTGCCAACGAGGCGTTTTTGAACCTCGCATCAGAAGGGGATTCCCTGCTGGAGATTTCCAGTGAGCTGGCGACGCGGAGCAGCCGGATTCCGTTTTACCAGCACCTGAAAGTGCTGATCATCTCCGAAGAGGTGGCCAAGGCCAATCACGCCTTTGCCGACGCGCTCGACTTTTTCCTGCGCGATCCGGAACTGCGCCGCAGCAGCAAGGTGATGATCGCCAAAGGGGACGCCCGCCCCGTCCTGGAAATCTCCCCAATAAACGAAAAACTGCCGGCCATGTACATCAACGCCGTGGCCGAAAACATCCAAAAAAACGCGCGGATATTGCCGGAAATATGGTTGGGTGAATGCCACGAAAATCTGATGAACGAGCACAGCTTTGTGCTTCCCCGCATTACCTCAAACGAAAAGGAAGTGAAAGTGGCCGGCGCGGCCGTGTTTAATGGAAAATCAAACCGCATGGTCGGTTTTTTGGGCGAAGAAGAAACGGAAGGCTTGAACTTCCTCACCGACCGCGTTAAGGGGGGCATGCTGAAGGCAGTGCTCGATCGCGAACTGGTGACATTTAACATTGAGTCGGCCAGCCGGAAAATCAAGGCGGATATCCGGCACAAGGAGCGGATGCGATTCGTCTACACCATCACGTGTGAAGGCGTGATCGACGAGACGTTCAAGCCAATGAATTACCTGAGCAAAGATGCGTTAAAAACGCTGCAGGATCACCTGGCCAAAGAGATCGAGCGAATGGCCCGCGACACGATCAGAAAGGTGCACAAGCAGATGAAAACAGATGTGCTCGGGTTGGGCACTTACTTGAAACAGGAGCATCCCCACCTCTGGAAGCAGCTCAAACACGACTGGGAGTACGGCAGAAATTACTTCGCATCGAGCGAAATCGACGTCAAGGCAACCGTGTACATCCGCAATGTGGGCGAGATCAATACAACGGAAACCCGCAGCAGGAACGAAGTACGTTAAGGCGGTGTAGCCATGTTGAACAAGCTATTCGGCATTCTTCCCCCGTTTATGACATGTGCCGGGGCGGTGCTGTCTGTGCTGATTCCGTGGAGCCTCCACATCATGTTCCGCAAGCTGCGCGAGCACGGCGATCCGCCATGGAAATGCGACAAGCGGGAATGAGCGCAAAAACATTCGCATGAAGACAGGGGATTCGCCATGAACAACGTTTCCTATGCGGATAAAAAAATCAGTACCCGAGAGATGATCTTCATCATCGCCAATTACGTGATCGCCGTAGGCATCCTCACCTTTCCCCGTTCGATTGCGGAGGAAACCAATTCGTTTGACGGGTGGATTTCCATCCTCATCGCCGGCACTGTCGTCTGTTTTATCAGCTGGCTGTTGGGCAAGCTGGCCAGCCGCTTTCCCACCCGTCCCTTTTTCGCTATTGTGGCGGTGATCGCAGGCCGGCCGTTCGCGTATCTGCTCACTTTGCTCTTTAGTGTGCACAGCATATGGATGGCCTCCTTTGAAATCCGGGCAGTCGGCATTATCGCCAAGCAGTACCTGTTCACGAACACGCCGGTGGAGATGATTACGCTGGCCTTTTTGCTGATCGTCCAGTACGTTGCGGCTGGATCGCGCCTGGCGCTGTTGCGCCTCAACCTCATCTTTCTGCCGATCGCGCTGTTGATCATTCTCCTGGTCCAGTTGTACATGCTGCGCTTTTTGGAATGGGAAAACGTCCGGCCGTTTTTCTCTTCAGACTGGATGTCCCAGCTCAGCGGTGTGAAAAGATTGGGCCTTTCCATGACCGGGGGGGAATTAGTGCTTTTTTACACGGTTCTGATGAAACGTCCGCAGGATGCCCCCAAATCAGTCACGCTGGGAATGGCGATTCCCATCCTGGTGTACATGACCATCTACATGGTGGTCATCGGCGTCTTTTCAGCGGAGGTGGTCAAAAATCTGACCTTTCCCACCATCGAGCTGGCAAAAGGCGTCGAAGTGCCGGGCGGGTTTATCGAACGGGTCGATTCCCTCTTTTTTACCATCTGGATCATGACCATCTTTAACACCTGCAGCATCTCGTTTGATCTGGCCATAACCACGCTGCAGTCCGTGTTTACCCGGATTTCAAGATTTACGTGGATTCTCATCCTCTCGCCGATTATCTACCTGATTGCGATGATGCCGCAAAACCAGACCGAGTTTTTTACCTTTGGCGACCGGCTCGGCTATTTCGGAGTGGTGATCGCCTATGTCATCCCGCTCGTGCTGCTGGCGATCGCCAAACTGCGGGGAGTGAAGGATGGCAGCTGACCGCTGATTTGTGCGCATTGAAGCGCCAGACGGGCCGGTGGGATGGTGGCTGGACTAAAAAAGGCAGCGGGCTGCTGCCTAGCCCGCCGCCTGCCCGGTGCGGACCGGGAGCGCTTAGGCGCGCTCGGCGGACCGCAGCAGCCGCATGCCGTTGGCGATCACGATCAGGGAGCTTCCCGTATCGGCCAGCACAGCCATCCACAGCGTGGACCAGCCAAACGCGATCATCAGCAGAAAGACCGCCTTCACCAGCAGCGAAAACGCGATGTTCTGCTTGATAATGCGCAGCGTCCGCCGGCTGAGATTGACGGCGTAGGGAAGTTTGGACAGATCGTCGGCCATCAGGGTGATGTCGGCCGTTTCCAGCGCCGTATCCGATCCGGCACCGCCCATGGCGATGCCCACGGTCGCCGCAGCAAGCGCCGGCGCGTCATTGACGCCATCCCCCACCATGGCCACGCTGGCGCCAGCAGACTGCCACTCCCGGATGAGGGTCAGCTTGTCTTCCGGGAGCAGTTCGGCATGGCAGTCGATGCCTCCCAGTTCGCTGGAGACAGCGCGAGCCGCGCCCCGGTGATCTCCGGTCAGCATGACCATCCGCTCTATCCCCAGGGAGCGCAGTTCCCGAATCGCTGTCCTGCTGGACGGACGGACCGCGTCGGCCAGCGTGATCAGCGCCACCACCTGCTGTTCCGTGCCCAGCACCATCAAGGTGTGGCCGGACTCTCGAAGCTGCTCGATCCGCTGCTCGACCCGCTCCAGCGAGAGCCCCGCGTCGCCGGAGATCCACCGGGGGTTTCCGATCATGTACGTGATGCCGTTCACCCGGGCTTTCACCCCGCCGCCGGGGACGGAGACAAACTGATCGCTGTCAGGGATGGCCACGCCCTCCTGCTTCGCCTTGCGGACGATGGCTGCCGCCAAGGGGTGTTCCGATCGGGCTTCCACGGCAGCGGCGATGGCGAGAACCTCCACCTCCGTCAGAGCAGACACAGGGATGATCCCGGTTACTTCGGGATGCCCCTGGGTGAGCGTCCCCGTCTTGTCAAAGGCCATCACCGAAACGGCACCGAGCCGTTCCAGATGGATGCCCCCTTTGATCAAAATCCCGCTGCGTGCGGCATTGCCGATGGCGGAGACGATAGAGACAGGGGTGGAAATGACCAGCGCGCAGGGGCACGAAACGACTAGCATCATCAGCGCTCGGTAAAACCAGTCCGCAAACGGCTGCTGGAACAGAAGCGGCGGAACGGCGGCGATTGCGACAGCCACGGCGATCACCGCCGGCGTGTAGTAGGCGGCAAAGGCGTCGACAAAGCGCTGCGACGGCGCCTTCTGCGCCTGTGCTTCTTCCACGAGATGAACGATCCGGGACAAGGTGTTGTCTTCGGCCCGTCTGGTCACCCTGACCGTCAGCGCTCCCTGCTGGTTGATCGTGCCGGCGAACACCTCGTCTCCGGCTCCCTTCTCCACCGGTACGGACTCGCCGGTAATGGGCGCCTGGTTGACGGTCGACCGCCCGTCGGTCACGATGCCGTCCATCGCGATCTTTTCCCCCGGTTTGACCAGAATCGTGTCGCCGACGCGAATCTGTTCCACCGGAAGCGTCAACTCTCGACCGTCGCGCAGGACGAGTGCTTCAGCCGGCGCCAGTTCCATCAGGCTGCGCAGCGATCGTCTCGTCCGGTCCATGGTATAGGCCTCCAGCGTTTCCCCCAGCGAAAACAGGCAGACCACCGCCGCTCCTTCCGCCCACTCGCCGATCGCCACCGCCCCGATGACAGCGATCGTCATCAGAAAGTCGATGCCGACCGTTCGCGACTTGAGACCGTACAGGCCGCTTTTGGCGATGCGAACGCCGCCGGCCAGGATGGACAGCGCGTAGAGCAGCGTGATGAGCGGCTCCGGTGCTGCCGGCGCGAACCCCAGGCCCCAGGCGGCGAGAAACAAAAGGGAGGCAGTCACGGTCGACCAGGCTTTTTTGTTTTGCCGCCAAAAGCCCCGCTCTTCCTCCCGCCTGTTCGCTTCCTGCTCCCGGACGGCTTCGTAGCCCGCCTGGCGCACAGTGTCGATCACGCGGTCAACTGCCGTTCCGTCATGCTCGACGGTCATGATCGCCGCGCCGAAATTGACCTGGACGCGATGCACGGCGGGCAGGGCTCCCACCTTTTTCTCCAGCTTTTGCGCGCAATCGGCGCAGTCCATCCCGCGGATGCGGAAGCGAGCCGTGGCCGTCCCCCGCTGCTGCGGGGCGACGTCGTAGCCCAGTTTCCGGATGGTGTCGACAATCTGCTCATAGGTCGTCCGATGCGGATCGTAGCTGACGCTTGCCTTGGCGACGGCGGCGTTCACTTCCGCCCGCGCCATCCCGGGCAACCGGGCCAGGCTTTTCTCCAGACGTGCCGCACAGTCGGCACAGTGCAGACCGATCAGGGACAATGTTTCACTGCAGGTCTCAACGGCAGTACCGTTGCCGCAGCATCCTGTTTCCGCGTGGGAGGCCGCTTTGCAGCACTCATCCGTATTGGCCATTCGTTCCACCCCGCTCAAACACATGATTAATTGTTCATGTATTTTATCCTCACAATCATCTTATTTTTTCCGGCTGCAAAACGTCAACACAATTTTTCCCGGGCGGACAGCCGTGCATGCAGGCCGCAGCGCAGACAAAAAAACCCGCCTGCCAAGCAAGCGGGTCTCGGACGATCAGCCGTGTTTCATGTGCTGAAGCGTCTGCACGAATATCTGTTCAATATGATCGTCGTCCAGGGAGTAAAAGACGGTTTTTCCCGCCTTTCGCCGTTTGACGATGCGCAGATTTCGCAGATAACGGAGCTGGTGCGACACCGCTGACTGCCCCATGTCCAGGGCCGTGGAGATGTCGTGGACACACAGCTCCCTGTGCAATAAAGCGTAAATGATCTTGACCCGGGTAGGATCGCTCAGCGCGCGAAACAGATCGGCGAGCGCCCCGGCCGTGTCGTTATCAATCATGGCTTCCTTTATTTCAGCGGCTGTCGGTTCCGTTCCTTGACACGTATCGTCACAGGAATCCTGCATCTCGTTTGATATCATCCAGTCACCACCCCAAAAGAGAACCGTTACGATTTCCATTATAACAGACAAATGAGTCAAAGTCGTGCCGAATGCCTGCCGCTCCAGCGTCGGAGTGTTGCACAAAGGACGAAATGTTGCACTAGAGAAACTTTTTGTTCCTAAGAGAAAAATTTTGTACTATACTAACAGTAAGAACCTGATCTACTTTTGTCACATATTTTTTTGTAAGCAAAAATTTGCCCTTGGCAAACATTTTGTCCCATGCGAAAACCACAGGGGGTGGCATCACATGGCTTCGCCCACAATTCCGCTTTCCGAGGCAAAAACCGGAATGCGGCTTGTTTTATCGGGAATCAACGTGCAGGGGGTCCTGCGGCGAAGACTGCTCGACCTGGGATTCGTCCCGGGAAACGTCATCGAGGTCCTGCAGAAAAGTCCGCTCGGCGATCCGGTCGCATTTCGTGTGAACAATACGACGATTGCCCTGCGCCGGGAAGAAAGCTCGCAGATATTCGGAAACATCCTGGGAGGTGAATGATTTTGGCTGCGTACACAATCGCTCTGGCCGGCAATCCCAATACCGGAAAGAGCACGCTGTTCAACACGCTGACCGGCCTCCGCCAGCACACCGGAAACTGGGCGGGAAAAACGGTGCAGTCAGCCGTCGGTGAGTTTGTCCACGAAGACGTCACCTACCGGGTGATCGACCTGCCGGGCACCTACTCACTGTATTCCAATTCCGCCGATGAGGAAGTGGCGCGCGATTACATCATTTTTGAACAGCCCGACGTAACTGTCGTCGTCGTGGACGCCACATCGCTGGAGCGCAACCTGAATCTGGCGCTGCAGGTGATGGAGATGACCAACCGCGTCGTCCTCTGCGTCAACCTGATCGACGAAGCGAAGCGGTTGGGCATTCACGTCGACGTAACCAAAATCAGACAAAAGCTGGGCGTGCCGACGGTTGCCATCTCAGCCCGCAATCGGACGGGAATCGACGCGCTCCTGGCCGAGGTGGAAAAAGTGGCGTCCGGCAAAATCATCCCGCAGCCCGTGACGATTTCCTACAGTGCGGACATCGAGCAGAAAATCAGGGAGCTGGAGCCGCATGTCACGCACCTGTTGGGCACGCGTTTTTCGCCCAGATGGATTGCGCTCCGCCTGCTTGACGGCGACGAGAAGCTGCTCGCCTCCCTCAAGGCACGCCTCGACACCGTCGGAGCGACCGGGATGAAGGAGGTCGTGCCCCATGAGCAGATTTCTTGCCACTGAGAGGCCGGATTCGCTCGACTCGCTGTTTGCCCTGGCCCAGTGCATGGCCGGCGGAGACGCGATCCGCGACGGCATCGTCCGCGACATTTACCAGACATCCCGGAACATCTGCCGGGAGGCCGTCCGCTACGAAGACCCCAAAAAGCTGGAAAGCACGTATCGGCTGGATAAAATCGTCACCTCGCCGATCTGGGGCTTCCCGATCATGCTGGCGATTCTCGGCGTCGTGTTCTGGATCACCATCGCCGGCGCCAACGTCCCGTCCGGGATGCTGGCCGACATGTTCGGATGGATCGAAGGGCACCTGACGGCCGCGTTTCAGGCTGTTCACGCCCCTGACTGGCTGCACGGCCTGCTCGTGCTCGGGCTGTTCCGCGGGACAGCCTGGGTCGTCAGCGTCATGCTGCCGCCAATGGCGATCTTCTTCCCGATCTTTGCGCTGCTGGAAAACTTCGGCTATCTGCCGCGGGTCGCATTCAACATGGACCGGTTGTTTAAAAAGGCGGGCGGGCACGGCAAGCAGGCGCTGACCATGTCGATGGGCTTCGGCTGCAACGCGGCGGCGATCATCTCCACCCGGATCATTGAATCGCCGCGGGAGCGGATGATTGCGATCCTGACCAACAACTTTGTCCCCTGCAACGGGCGCTGGCCGACGCTGATCCTGCTCGCCTCACTGTTCGTGGCCGCCGGTGTCGCCAGCCAGTACCACACGCTGGTCACGGCGCTGATCGTCATGGGCATGGTGCTGATCGGCATCGTCGTCACCCTGACCGTCTCCTGGATTTTGTCCAAAACGGCGCTGCGCGGCGTCCCCACCCACTACACGCTGGAGCTGCCGCCGTACCGGAAACCGCAGATGCTCAAAACCGTGCTGCTGGCGTCCAAGGACAAATCCCTGAGCGTGTTGACCCGGGCGGTCCTCGTCGCCGCTCCGGCCGGCGTGATTACCTGGATACTGGGCAACGTGACCGTGGGCGGCGACAGCATCTTGAATCACCTGGCTTCCTTTTTCCATCCATTCGCCCACGCGCTCGGACTTGACGGGTACATCCTCATGGCCTTTCTGCTCGGGCTGCCGGCCAATGAGATCGTCCTGCCGATCCTTCTGATGGGATATCTGTCCTCCGGGGCAATGGTGGACATTGACGGCCTGGACAACATCAAGGACATCTTTTTGGCACACGGCTGGACGTGGCTGACCGCGCTGAACATGATGCTGTTCTCGCTGCTGCACTATCCCTGCGGCACGACCCTGTTCAACATTTACAAAGAGACCAAAAGCGCCAAATGGACCGTGCTGTCCGCCCTGATCCCGCTGTCCATCGCGATTGCCGTGACGTTTGTCATCGCGCAGACAGCACGAGGATTGGGCTTGGTGGCGTAATAACAGCAAGACCGCCGGAGATCTCCTCCTGGCGGTCTGTTTTGCTTCTGAAAAGCCGCTGTCCCTATTCCCATACCGGCGTAGGGCTTGTATGCCGCCCCTTGGGGCTTGGTTTTCTGCCAACAATGCTGAGCGGCACGTCCGTAAAAATAAAAATGGTCGGGAAGACAGGATTTGAACCTGCGACCTCTTGGTCCCGAACCAAGCGCTCTACCAAGCTGAGCCACTTCCCGACTGGAGGCGAGATGGGCTCTCGCCTCTGCATTATGGCGTGCCCTGAGAGATTCGAACTCCCGACCTTTTGATTCGTAGTCAAACGCTCTATCCAGCTGAGCTAAGGGCACGTATCTGTTTGTTGTTTCGCACCGTGGCGACAATTCAATACTATACAGGGGAGACAAGAAAAAATCAACCCGTATTTTTTTCCATTCACAAATTTTTTTCGCAAGCTCCCGGAAAAGGCAGGCGCACAGCGGACAAACACAGCCAGCGTGCCCGAAAAAGACAGGCGGATATGCCGGCGGGAAGTCAGCGGGCGTAAACCGGGCGTATGGCCGTATCGCCGCCCTCGTCCGACATGACGGCCATCGCGCCTTTTTCCGATCAAACAAAGCGGGAAACTACTGCTTCAGTCACTCGGCGGTCGCTTTCGCAAAAACAGAAAGCTCACTAACCCGACAGCAGCAGTCCATCGGCTGCCCGCCTATTTTTTCAGCCTGGGCAGATAGGTAAGCGTCAGCGCTCCTGCCAGCACCAGCCCCTTGACGATGTCCTGGGCGTAATACGGCACGTTCATCATCGTCAACCCGTTCATCAGCACGCCCATCAGGATGGCGCCGCAAAAGGTGCCGAACGCGTTGGGCTTGCCCTGCCCGAAGATGGAAAACCCGATAAACGCAGCAGCCACGGCGTCCATCAACAGCGGCGATCCGGCCATCACCTGGCCGGTGCCGATCCGCGCCGTCAGCACGATCCCCCCGATGGAGGCGAACAGCGCCGACAGCATGTAGGCCAGCGTGCGGTACTTGTTGACCGGTACGCCGGAGAGGCGGGCCGCTTCCAGATTGCCGCCGGTGACGTACAGCATCCGTCCGAAACGGGTGTAGTTGAGAAACACGTGCACGCCGACGACGGCCAGCGCCATCAGGATGACCGGGACGGGAATGCCCCATATTTCCCCCTGGCCGATGAAGAGAAACGACGGAATGATGATGCCGGGAGCGGACGAGCCGTCGGCCATCGGCATGTTGTTGTAGATGGAAAAGCCCTGCGTGTAGCTGAGGTGAATGCCCTGAAAGACGTACAGCGACACGAGCGTCGCCAGGATGTCGGGAATCCGCACCTTGACCACCAACAGCGCGTTGATCAGCCCGATCACCAGACCGGCCAGGAGCGGAACAACCACCGCCACCAGCAGTTCCTGCCGGTACCACACCATGAGCGAGGCGGAGAGCACCGTCGCCACGCTGACCGTCGAACCGACGGACAGGTCAAAGCCGCCCACGATCAGGGAAAAGGTAACCCCGATTGCCACCAGCGTCACGATGGAAATGGAACGCAGGATGTCCACCAGATTGGCGTAGCTGAGAAAGTTTTCGTTGACGATGCTGAAAAACACGATCACGGCCAGAATGGCCAGGAGCGCACCGTACCGCTGCGCCAGCGACCCCCGCGTCTGTTTTGTTTTTTCACCCTGCAGCACTGCTTCCATGATGATTCCCTCCACTCATGTAATACATCACCGTCTCGGCCGTGATCCGTCCTGTCGTCCATTCGCTCCGGCTCCACTCGGCGGCGGTCCGTCCGTTTTCCAGCACGATCAGCCGATCGGCCAGCGCCAGTGTTTCGTCAATCTCGCTGGAAAAGTACAAGACGCCTCTGCCCTCGTCCGCGAGTTCCTTAATCAAGCGGAAAATCTCCTGCTTGGCGCCGATGTCCACGCCCTTGGTCGGCTCGTCGAAGAGGAACACGCTGGCCGTGGTCAACAGCCACTTGCCGATCGCCACTTTCTGCTGATTGCCGCCGGACAGGCTGCCCGTCGGCTGATCCAGCCCGGCCGTCTTGATGCCCAGCCGCTCCACGAGGGATTGGGCCGCCTCGCGCTCCGCCTTGTCCGAGAGAAAGCCTCCGCGCGTAAACGCCTTCAGGTGGGCCAGTGTCAGGTTGTGCTTCACCGGCTCCTCCACCAGGATGCCCTGCAGCCGCCGCTCTTCGGGAATCAGCGCGATGCCGTTTTGAATCGCCTCACCAGGATGGCGGAGGCGCAGAGTCTTCCCTCTCAGCCGGATCTCGCCGCCGTCCAGCCGGTCGGCGCCGAACAGGGCACGGGACACCTCCGTCTTGCCGGCGCCCACCAGTCCCACCACCGCGACGATCTCCCCCTGCCGCAGCTGAACGTCAAACCGCTTCACCTTGTGGCCGATCCGCAGCTCTCTCGCTTCCAGCAACACCTCGCCTGCCCGTCTGCATCTCTCGTCTGCCTGATTGGCTTCGCGGCGGCCCAGCATCGCCGCCACCGCCTCTTCCGGACTGGTCTGTTCCGTCCGCTTTTCCCACACCCGGCTGCCGTCCCGCAGCACAGTGATGCGATCAGCGATGGCAAACACCTCCGGCAGCCGGTGGGAGATGTAGACAATCCCCAGCCCTGCCGCCTTCAAGCTGGCAATCAGCTCAAACAGCGCCGCCGCTTCCGTCAGGCTGAGCGGCGCGGTCGGTTCGTCAAAGATGACGAAGCGGACATCCTGGGCCACAGCCCGGGCCAGCAGCACCAACTGTTTCTCCGCCAGCGTCAGCTCCTCCGCCTTTGCCTTCAGCGGCAGGGAAAAACCGCACCGGCTGAGTATCTGTTGGGCCCGCTCCACCGTACGCTTCGGCGAATGCCACCAGGCGCCGGCGGAGACAGTATGGTCCAGAAGTATGTTTTCCGCGACGCTCAGGGAGGGAATCAGCCCCGTGTCCACTTCCTGCTGCACGAGGTGGATACCGGCCCGCTTGGCATCCCGCGGTCCGCTGACGGCCAGCTCACGGCCGTCGATCAGAATGCTGCCGGCCGTCGCCTGCTCTGCGCCGGAGAGAATTTTCATCAGCGTGCTTTTGCCCGCTCCGTTGGCTCCGAGGATGGCGTGCACCTCCCCGCTGCGCACGGTGAAATCCACTCCGCGCAGGGCGTACACCCCGCCGTACTGCTTGACGATCCCCTTCATTTCCAAAACAGAGGCCGTCATCTCGCATCCCTCCCTGATCTGTCCATTTCGGTCACTTGTGCTTTGCCTCCAGCGCAGCCATCCACGGCGAGATGGCGGCGTCGCTTCGACCCCATCCGCTCACGTATTGCGTCAGGTCGGACATGTTGACCGGTTGGTCCGGCAGTTTGTCCTGGCTGACCAGATGCGGATCGAGCGAGAAGTACTTGGGCGTGTGTTCGCCGGCGATCTTTTGGTAGAGGAAGCGGCTCTGCACCCGTCCGATGTCCGCCGGATCAGTCGCCGCCGACGCTTTCCACGGGCTGTTCGGCTCCTGGATGAGCTGCAAGTCCTCGTCGGACAGGTCGATGCCGAACACCTTGATCTCCGTCCGTCCCGCCGCCTTGATCGCCCGTGTGGCCCCTTTGGCAAATTCGTCCCACGGCGCCCATACGGCGGCAATGTCGCCTTTGTTGGGGAACTTTTTCAGGATTGCATCCATCTGCGCCTGGGTGTCCAGCGCCGTATTCGGCGTGGCCGAACCGAAGCGGGCGATCTCCTTGATGTTGGGGTAGCGCTTGAGAAAAATCTCGTAGACGCGGTTGCGCTTTTCCATCGGCGCAAAACCGCCCACCCAGATGTAGACGATGTTGCCTTTCCCGTCGATGGATTGGGCCAGATTTTTCAGCCCCTGCCAGGCCAGGCTGTAGTCGTCCTGGTCAATTACAGTGACGCCTTCCACCTGGTCCAGGTCGTTGTCAAACGCGACGACGGGAATCCCCGCCTTGACCGCCCGCTCCACCCCCGGCTGCAGCGCTTCCGCACGGCCGTGGTTGATCAGGATGCCGTCCACTTTTTGGTTGATCGCGGTGTCCAGGTGGGCCGCCATTTTGCCCAAATCGCCGTCCGCGTTGTAGACGACCAGCTCGCCGCCGAATTTGCTCACCTGCTCTTTGACTCCTTGCAGGTACTGGGCAGAAAACGTTCCGATGGAAAACTCGCTGACCAGAGCGATTTTCAACGGTTTGTCCACTGCCGCCGGAATAGCTGCCTGAGTTGCCGCCGCCGGTGATGCGCCCGGCTGCTGCGGCGCGTCCGCCGGCTGTGATGACGGTGACGTGGCAGACTGGGCAGACGGCGCCGGCGGCTGTTCATTGGTGCAGCCCGTCAGCAAAAGAGCAGCGACGAGACTGGCAGACATCCATTTGTTGATCGTTTTCATCTGGTACATCCCCCTCATGAGTGCGTAAAAAATAATGACATGGACGGAAAAACCGAAAAAACAAACGCCTCTTTTCCTTGAGAAAAGAGGCGCGGTTTGCTCGCTCACCTCTCATCTCTCAGGATAATTCCTGCAGGAGTTAGCACCGTGCCGCAAGAGCAGCATGCTCTTGACAGTCGGTTGCCGGGCGTCATCGGGCCAGTCCCTCAGCCTGCTCTGGATAAGAAGGCATGTGTAATTCCAAGTTTTCCACTATGCTTTTTAATATTGATGACATCATACATCGAAGCGGGATGTGCCGTCAATCCCGTTTTTCGATCGCTTCTCCAAAAAATTCACAACTGTCAGCATCTTCCGCTGACAGTTTTCAATCGACGAACAGCGAAGGTTGGGCAGGCGTAAAACGCCAAGGAAAACGGCTCTGCTGCAATCAACGCGAGCAGAGCTGTTTTCGTTACTGTTGTTTCCCCTCCGTGTTGATTTGGAAGGTCACGCCAAACTTGTCCGTTACAATCCCATAGGCCGGGCTAAAGAACGTCTCTTGCAGCGGCATGTTCATTTGACCGTCCTGCTTCAAGGCTTCATAGATTCGTGTCGCTTTTTCCTTGTCGTCCGTCGAGATACAGATGGTGATTTGACTGCCGCTCTGATGGGGTTGGCCCGGAGACGTATCGGAAAACATGAGGTCCGACTCGCCGACCCTTATCATGGCATGCGACACGCGGTCCTTTGCCTCTTCCGGCAGGGGAAATTCCGGGTTTTCCGGCATCTCGCCAAACGTTTGGTAAAACAGGATTTTGGCATCCAGTGCTTGTTCGTAAAAGTGAATGGCTTCCTTGGCATTTCCGTCCATGATCAGATAGGGGATCAAGCGCAGTGTCATCAGGAATCAGCTCCTTGGATTTTCATTCTGCCCGCCGCAAAAATCCGTACGGGCCACAGATTGACACGTATTAAAGCAAGCCATACTCTCTATTATTTCCGATTCTCTGATTTGAAAACGAATCCAGTGTCAATGATCGTGTTGTTTACAGGAAGGAAAATGAAGCATGGCTTGAAACAAGCGAGATTTTGCTAGATCCCCCACTCTTTTTTCAGCAAATAAATCAGTTCTGCTTCCCGCTCGTCGTTCTTCTTCTGCAAAAATTCCTTTGTCCATTGATAAAAACCGTGTCCGTTTTTCTGGCCGTATTTGCCTTCGTCCACCAAACGGCGCATCATACCGAGAGAGGCCGAGTCGGTGCTGAGGTCGGGAAACAAATTATTCCAAAAACAGTTTGCCGGCGAACGATTCACGGTAAATGGTTTCGATGTCCGCAGCCGTCAGCCAGCGTGGATTATTGTTCAGCAGTCTGTCGATTTTGCTTGCTTCTGCTGCCAAGGCCGGAATGTCTTCTTCTGTCACGCCAACATCTCTGATGCTGGCGGGAATGCCCACGTCGCAAGACAGTTTGGCGATGGCGTGGACCGCCTGCATTGCTGCATCGCGAAGCGACAACCCGTCTACGTTTTCTCCCATCGCCCTGGCCACTTCCGCAAATTTGGGAATATTCGAAACTACATTGTACTTCATGACGTAGGGGAGCAGCAAGGAGTTTGCCACCCCGTGGGGCACTTTGAATTTGCCTCCCAGCGGATAGGCCAGCGCATGGACGGCTCCTACCCCGGCGTTGCCCAGCGAAATGCCGGCGAGCAGACTTCCCATCGCCATGTCTTCGCGCGCTTTGAGGTCATGTCCCTGATACACGGCTTGGCGAAGGGAACGGGAAACCAGTTTGATCGCGTGCAGGGCAATCGCGTCCGTCAGTTCATTTGCCCGAATCGCCGTATAGGACTCCACCGCATGAACAAACGCGTCCATCCCCGTCGCGGCCGTGACGGATGGAGGCACCGTCACCGTTAGTTCCGGATCGACGATGGCCACATCCGGGAGCAGGTACGGTGAGACAATTCCCTTTTTCACCTGGTCGCGCGTGTCCGTAAAAATGGCGTTGCAGGTAACTTCCGACCCGGTTCCGGAAGTGGTCGGCACGAGGATGAAGGGCACGCCCTTGATCGCCACCTTGTCAATGCCCACCAGGTCGCGCACATCGCCCGTGTTGGTCATCATAATGGACAAGGCCTTGGTCACATCCAGCACGCTACCGCCCCCGATCCCGACAAACACGTCATAGCCCCGACCCCTGACCTGGGAGGCAAGCTGCTCCAGATTTTCAAACGGAGGCTCCTGCATGATTTCATCAATCACGTGAACGGGCAGGCCTGCTTGCGTCAGCGGGGTTACGGCCTTGTCGACCAGACCTGTTTGCTTCAATACCTTGTCGGTCAAGACCAAAACCTTTGTTGCCCCCAGCTTCTTTGCCTTCTCCCCAATGTGTGCAATCGAGCCGATTCCCGTCACGAGTTCAGTCGGTGTTCGAAACACGCTAATGCTCATCGTCCATTCCTCTCCTATCCCGCACATATTTTCCGTCTACAGCAGCTTCACACCGATAAATTTCACTTCGGTCATATCCTCAACGGCGTATTTCACGCCTTCTTTACCGATCCCGCTCCGTTTTACGCCACCGTATGGATAGTTGTCCTGGCGAACGGTTGACACTTCGTTAATCCACACCCCGCCGGTTTCCAGCTCGTCGGCCAGGCGAAAGGCACGATTGATATCCGACGTGAAAACGCCTGCCTGCAGGCCGTAGTCGGAAGCGTTCGCGAGTGATACCGCTTCTTCTTCCGTGTCAAACGGGATGACGACAACGACAGGGCCAAATACTTCCTGACATACGACTTTCATGTCCGGCTTGACATCCACCAGAACGGTGGGATGGTAAATGGATCCTTCCCGCTTGCCGCCGGTGAGCACTTTCGCACCGTTTTCGACCGCTTCCTGCACCCATTGTTCCACGCGTACGGCCGCCTCTTCCGTAATCAGCGGACCTACATCTGTTGTTTCCTCGGCCGGATTCCCTACGCGCAGGCTCGCCACCCGCGGCACAAGCCGATCGAGAAACGTCTGGTACAGCGTCCTTTGCACATAGATGCGCTGCACTGAGATGCACGCTTGGCCGGCATAGGCAAACCCGCCCGTCACGATGCTGGAAATCGCTGCGTCCAGGTTGGCGTCCTCGAAGACCAGATTGGGCGAATTCGAGCCCAGCTCCAGGGTTACTTTTTTGTTGCCGGCCAGTTGTTTGATTTTATAGCCGACCGGCCCGCTTCCCGTGAAGGTCACCTTCTTTACCAGCGGGTGGGTGACAAGCGGTTCCCCCAGATCGGGACCGGTGCCCATCACGACATGCAACGCCCCTTTCGGCAGCCCTGCCTGTAGCAGCAGCCTGGCGAGTTTCAGCGCGGACAGCGGCGTTTTTTCGGCCGGCTTTATGACCACGGTGCAGCCTGCTGCGATGGCCGGGGCCACCTTGTGCAAAACGAGATTCAGCGGGAAATTGAACGGCGTTATGGCGGCGACCACCCCAACCGGATAGCGGCGGGCAAATCCGATTCGGTTTTCTCCGCCGACCGCACTGTCCATTTTGATGAGTTCGCCGTCGTTGGCCTTGGCCACGTCGGCAGCGAAGCGCAGTACCTGCACCGCACGTCCCACCTCTCCCCGCGCATCGCGGATCGGCTTGCCCGCTTCACGAGACAGGAGGTGAGCAAAATCCTCCCGCTGCGCCTCGAGGGCATCGGCAGCTTTCCGCAAAATCTCGGACCGCTGGTGCGCGGGCATTTTTTTCATGGTTTGCTGAAAGACCCGGTGGGCGGTTTGGATGGCCTGTTCCAGATCTTCTCTCGTCGCAAAGTCCACAACTCCTATCAGTTCGCCATTGTACGGACTGCGAACCTCGTGCCGAATCCGGCCGCCCCCGGTAACCTCGTTGCCGTCGATGAGAGAGCCGACGTGCATGACGGTGATCTCGCTTTGATTCATCTCCACCACTCCTCCTGCGGGTCGTTACACCTTTTGATCCAATGCTGATTCTTTCTTGAATCGCCCCTATGAATACGTATTCATAAACATCGAAAAAGAGGTGTCCCGGCCATGGCTACTTGCGGCGGGCAGTCGTCTTGCGAACAATCAGCTCGGGCTGCAGCACAATCTGTCGCAGCTGTTTCGGGCGCTCCCCTTGCTGAATCATCTCGATCAGGTTTTCGGCTGCGATCTCCCCCATCTTGAATTTGTGATGACCGATACTTGTCAATTGGATGGCGCGATGGGAGGAAATCTTGATGTCATCAATCCCGACCAGACTTACGTCATCCGGGATGGACAGCCCCATCGACATGATCGTATCCATGCAGGCCAACGCCATGGTATCGGTCGCACAGATGATCGCCGTGGGCGGTTCGTCCAGGTTCATCAACCTCCAGGTGATTTTTTCCACCTCGGCTGACGTCGTGTTCGTAACAAACACAAGCTGCGGATCGATCTCGATGCCGGCTTCTTCCATCGCTTTTTTGAACCCTGTTTCCCGTTCAAGAAAGGTAGAGATCGTGGGTTCGCCCGTAATGTAGGCAATCCTTTCATGTCCCAGGTCCAACAGATGCTTGGTAATCATTTCGCCTGCCCGCGTGTTGTCCAGAACGACGTAGTTCCCACCGTTTCTCGGGCGGCGGTTGAAAAACATGTACGGGATGCCGGACTGCTCGATCTCGTGAAACAGGGGATCGTCCAGCAGGATGGATGACATCAGGATGCCGTCCACCTTGTTTCCCATCACGGTGTTCACAATGTCTTTCAGCTTTGCCTCGCCCTCAAAGTACACCATGGTTTTGTAGCCGTGTTTGGTCGCCAGGTTGATAATGGAGTCGGTGGTTTCCACGAAGAAGCCGTTTTTGAGCGTACCGGAAATCAAGGCGATGGTTTTCGTGCTGTTCGTCACCAGGCTCCTGGCGATGAGATTGGGCTGATAGCGCAGGGTTTCCATCGCCTGCAGCACCTTTTTTCTCGTCTCGGGCTTCACGCTTTTCGCGTTGTTCAGTACGCGGGAAACGGTGGCTTGGGACACCCCCGCCAATTTTGCAACATCTTTGGAAGAGATCATGGAACGTTACCTCGAATGTATACGTATTCATTGGTAGAGAATAGTATACCGCCTGTTTGGTAATCTGTCCATATTCAAACGTCGTTGGAGATATAGTACGCGGACGCTGCCAACTTCTTGGCTGGTCGTCAAGAGAGCGAGCGGGCCCTATCACCACCCATGCCCCACGGACTTTGTCTACAAGCAAAGGGGACTGTCTGCACAGTCCCCTCTTTGACTACAGTCCAACAGGTTATTCATCTAATGTAAAAAGTCCGTGGACGGGCGGAGGAGGATTCCTTTTCCCTACGCCTCTGTAACGGTACCCGTATGCACCGGCGTTGATTGTTTTTGTGTTTGCCGGCTGTGCACGAGCAGAATGTTCAGCACGACAGCCGTGATCGAACCGGTGACAATGCCGTTTTGCAGAATCATTTTCGCCATCGTCGGCAGTTGATCAAACATCTGCGGGACGGCAGCGGACCCAAGCCCGACGGCAATGCTGCAGGCGGCAATCAGCAGGTTCTCGTTTTGGCGCAGATCGACTTGCGACAAGATATTGATCCCGGATGCCACCACCATGCCGAACATGGCGATCATCGCGCCGCCCAGCACCGGATTGGGGATGACGGTGGTCAGCGCGGCCAGTTTCGGGAGCAGGCCGAGGACCACGAGAATGCCGCCGGCGGCTACCATTACGTCACGGGTCTTGATTTGCGTCAGGGACACCAAGCCGACGTTCTGAGAAAAGGCGGTGTATGGGAAGGCGTTGAAAATCCCGCCCAGCATGATCGCAATCCCTTCGCCGCGCAATCCTTTGACGACGTCCTGGCTGCTGACGTCCTGTTCCGTCACTCTGCCGAGGGCAAAATAGACGCCGGTCGATTCCACCATGCTGATGATGTTCACGAGGATCATGGTGAGGATCGCAACGATGTGAAACTCCGGCACGCCGAAATAGAACGGCTGGACAATGTTGACCCAGGATGCCTCAGTTACGGCGTCAAAATTGACCATGCCCATCACGTACGCCGCTGCCGTTCCGGCCACCAGGCCGAGCAGCACCGAGATGGCGCGAATAAAGCCGGTAAACAGACGATTGATAAGCAAAATGATGACCAGTGTGCCAAATGCCAGCAGCAGGTTGCGCGGTTGGCCAAAATCCGGGCTGCCTGCACCGCCGGCGGCGTTGTTCATGGCGACAGGAATCAGCGACAGACCGATAATCGTCACCACGGAGCCCTGCACCACCTTCGGGAAAAAGCGCAGCAGCTTGCCAAAGAGCGGTGCGGCCAACACGACAAACAGACCGGAGACGATGATCGCTCCGTAGGCGGTGGCCAGGTTGCTGCCGGAGGCGATGGCGATAATCGGCCCCACTGCGGTGAACGTACAGCCGAGCACGACCGGCAGTCTGATCCCGGTGTAGCGTGTGCCGATCACTTGCAGCAGAGTGGCCAGTCCGCAGGTGAACAAGTCGGCTGCGATCAGGTAGGCAATCTGAGTGGGAGTCAGTTTCAGCGCGCCGCCAATAATCAGCGGGACGATGACTGCCCCCGCGTACATGGCCAATACGTGCTGCATGCCCAGCGTCAGCAGTTTTTGTTTGGACAGCATGAGTGTTCTCCTCTCTTGTGAATGGGATTCCCCGCGTACCCGACTAGACGCGAGCAGACACAGGCTCGATAAACTGGATGTCACCCGGCTGCATCGATTGGATGCGGGCCAGCGACTCGACGCGAACGCCCATCTGCTCCAACAGACCGCGCCCTTCCTGGAAGCTTTTTTCGATCACCGCGCCGACGCCGACGAGGTGCGCCCCCGCTTCCTTTACGATCGTAGCCAAACCTACCAGCGCCGCTCCGGTGGCGAGAAAATCGTCGACGATCAAGACCCGGTCATGAGACGACAGGTACTGTTTGGCGATGCTGATTTGGTACGTCTCCTGGCGGGTGAAGGAATGGACCGGCACCGAATACACCTCGTCGCTCAAGGTGACGGCTTTTTTCTTTTTCGCATAGACAAACGGCACGCCCAGCGCGTATGCCGTGGCCATCGCAAAGTGAATGCCGCTCGCTTCCACCGTCAGCACCCTGCTGACCCGCTCATCGCGGAAGAGCTCGGCAAAGGCTTGGCCGATCTTCATCGTCAACTGCGGGTCCACCTGATGATTCAAAAACGCATCCACCTTCAGCACCGTCTCGGACAACACCTTGCCGTCCCGGACGATTCGTTCCTTTAATTCTTTCACGTTGTTTTCCTCCTCCTATCGGCTGCACTGCCACAAAAACAAGAAAACCCAGAGCGGACAGTTCACCGGCTGGCAGGCAGACCAACTCCAAGTGAAACCTGTCCCTCTGGGCTTTTTTCCCTCAGGTGTAGCACGAAAGATGTGCCAGCGCCGCTCGGACCGGGCTTTTGCCGGACGGCCGCGATACGGACCGGCGGTCAAAACGGAACCCTAGGCGCTCTTTCACTCGTAGTCAGGCGATTTACGGTCACCTGGTAGAAACTTATGGGCCATATTCCCAAAATTATACGAGCTTGTGTCGATGTTCGGTTGATACAGACAAATCTACCACACTACCTGTCGGCGGGGCAAGCGTAATTTTGCCGCAATCAAGTCAAAAAAAAGCGCGAACCCTCGCGCAATGGGAGGGTTCGGCAGGATGGAACAGCAGGCCGCCTACCGCTTGGGCTTAGCGTGGCGCATGGCCATCGTGATTTTCTTCCACTTGTTTTTTTCGGCCGCCTGCAATCTGGCGTCATCCTTACGGGCCAGATGGGCCAGTTCCCGCTGCAGTTTCCGATAGCTGTCAAAGCGGGCCCGCTGCAGCGAGCCGTCGGCCAACGCCGCCTGGACCGCACAGCCGGGCTCCCTTTCGTGACGGCAGTCGCGAAAGCGGCAGGCTTCCGCCAGTGTTTCAATGTCGTCAAAGACGTCGCGAAACCCGTCATCCGCCTCCCACAACTGCAGTTCCCGCATGCCAGGCGTGTCGATCATCAGGCCGCCTGAGGGCAGCCGGAACAGCTCGCGGTGCGTCGTGGTGTGCCGGCCGCGGTCGTCTTTGCTGCGCACGCCGCTGACCCGCTGAAGATCCATGCCGGCCAGCCGATTGATGAGCGTCGATTTGCCCACCCCGGAGGAGCCCAGCAGTGCGACGGTCTGCCCCTCCCTCAGGTACGGAGCCAGGCTGTCCAGCCCCTCGCCCCGTTCAGCGCTGATCGCGTGGATCGGCACTCCGATGGCGACCGACTCCACTTCGGCCACCTTGCGCTCCACATCCTCGCACAAATCGGCCTTGCTCAACACGATGACCGGGTTGGCCCCGCTTTCCCACGCCAGGATCAGATAGCGCTCGATCCGGCGCAGGTTAAAATCGTTGTTCAACGCGTTGACGAGAAACACGGTATCCACGTTGGCGGCGACGATCTGCTCCTCCACTGTTTCGCCCGCCGCCCTGCGGGAAAACTTGCTCGTGCGCGGGAGCACGGCGTGGATGGAGGCCCGCTTCTCTTCGACGCGGGGAGTGATGACCACCCAATCCCCCACCGCCGGGTAGTCTTCCCGTCCGGAGGCTGAAAAACGGAACTTACCCGTCACTTCCCCCAGGAGTTCGCCGTGTTCCGTCATCACGCGATACAATCGTTTGTGTTCCAGGACAATGCGTCCCACACATACATCCTGCTCCGCAAACGGAGCGAAATGGGCTGCGAAATGGTCGTTCCAGCCCCATGCCTGCAAATTGTTGTTCACTTACGGATTCCTCCTGCAAAGGTATTGTCTGGTCCAGTCAACAGGACAACAACCCGTCACAGGGAATCCTCTGGCAAAAAATACGGTTAGCGTCCGGCTGAAAGGAGGATTCCCGTGACTACATCACCTTGAACAATCTCGACAATCTGCGTTTTTACCATCGTGACATCTCTCCTTTCAGACCGGCGAACCGGTCAATGCATGTGGTTACCGCTAATTGTACCACGGTTTTATGGGGAGCAACAGTACGGGATGCCCCGGATTTTCTGCCTGACGCGACGGCGTCAGTCGCCGCCTCCACCGTCGCTTCCTCCTCCGCCGTCTCCCCAGATGCCGTCGGACTTGTGGTCTTTACCGTCGCTGTCGATGTAAAACGGTCCGGACGACGAACTGTCACTGCCGTACGCGGAGGATCGACCAGTGCCCGCCCTTTTGACGGCCGACACGAGCACCAGCAGCAGGAGGATCAATAATACGGCACCGATGATGATTGCTTTCATCTTTCTCCCCCCCAGCATTTGCAATTTTTGATTGCCGTTTCATTATACATGCAGCGGTCTTGCAGTCAGGCAGGCCGAATGCCCAGAAAAAGCGGCCGTACGTCCCCCCGCTGTTTGCCTGGATAATTCTGTGGTACGCTTACCTTACATGCTGTGCAGTGGGAGGGGTTTCTTATCCATGGATACGGTCACACACGCGCTTATCGGCGCAGTTCTCTACAGGTCGATTCGCACTGAACACCTGTCCAAAGCGGAAAAGCGGGCGCTCTTGTTCACCTCGCTTGCCGGAAGCGAACTGCCCGACATCGACGTCGTCTCCCAATTGTGGGATACAGGCGGCCAATACCTGATGTGGCATCGCGGCATTACCCACTCGGTCCTGCTCGTGCCGGTGTGGGCCGCGCTTTTGACCGGCATCGCCCGATGGTGGTGGCGGGTGGCTGACAAGCGCATTTTCCCGCTCGCCATGCTCGCCCTCTTTGTCCACATCACCACCGACATTTTCAATCCGTGGGGCACCGGCTACTGGGAGCCGTTTTCCCAGCAGCGCGTCTCCATCGGCACCGTCCCGATTATCGATCTGGTCATGTGGGCGATCATGCTCGCCGGCTATCTCCTCAGCCGTTTCGGCAAATGGCCGCGCCATCTCGTCTTTCGCGCCGTTGCCTGCCTACTGGTGCTGGAGATCGCCAGCCAGACGGTGCAGGGCCAGATCGTGAAGCATTCGTTTGCAGACCGGTACGAGCAGGTCGTGCTGGCCGCCGACTTTGTGCCTGGTTCGTACAAGGTGATCAGCAAACAGGGAACCACTGTGGACATTCACCGCGCCTCCGTCTGGTCGGAGCCGGTGCTGCTTCAGCGCCTCACCACCGCCGAGCAGGCCGACCTGACGCCGCTGTTCGAGCAAAATCCGGCTGCCCGCACGCTCTACCAGTGGGCGCCGATGGTCGTCGTCGTTGACACGCCTGAGCGTCTGGCCGTCTTCGATCCGCGTTTTGGCGACCGGGGCGAGTCGTTTTTGTACGAGTACATCGACAAGTAATCAGCACACGATCACGACTGTGTGCTCGCCGCGTCAGCGGCACAGCGGCCGGAATGTCGGCTGACTCGCGAAACGCGCGGCGAGCGAAGCAGTCCGTCTGGTATCAGGAAGAGGGGATGAAAACGTCCTTCTCTTCATCATAGTGATAGACTTGTGAAGTTTCTTTGGTCGAACTTACGTGTTCGAAGTCCTCGTTATAGTTGTAGGCAGTCTGCTTGTAATACAGTGTGCCTGTATGTTCATCGATAAAAAACGTGCCAAACTTCTTGTGTAACGGCGGGGGGCCGTTCGCCAACACATCATAAGCTACGCCATTCCACACTTCTTTGTAACCCTGCTTTGTGTATTTGATGAGATGGTAATTGTTTTTCTGTACGCCGGAACCGCCAAGCCCGGATACAAATGAAATCATGTGATCAACGGCACCGTGAACCTGCAGACCATATACTGGCTCACCCTTGGCATACACCTCTCTGTATGCGCCGTTTTCTTCCGCATACAGAACAAACCAGCCTTCCATATGGCTCGTTGTCAGGAAGGCGGCTATTTCGGGTGCCCTGTTTTTTCGATCCATCCGAAGATACACAAGCGTAATGCTTTCTTTCTTGATTTCATCTGGTTGACTAAACTTTTGTCTGAATGAATCGAACAACCAATCGGGGATGTTGGTTGCATCCCCCTCTTCTAATTGAACAGGTTGTATTCGTTCCCCTTGCTCGCTGTTCGATGACGTACAGCCGATCAGGACAACAGCTGTCACAACAAGCAGCAGCCATTTCTTCACTAGAGTCTTTTTGCCTCCTTAGCTGTCTTTGCAAGCCCATCTTGCGGATAAGTACAGCCTTCGTTTTTCTGCTTCCCTTCACTTCCGCCCCAGGAAGTCGAGCACCAGCCGGTTAAACGCCTCCGGCTGGTCCATCGGCGGAATGTGAGCCGACGCCTCCAGCACTGCTTTTTCCGCGCCGGATATGCGTGCCGCCAGCTCGTCGGCGATCTGCAAAAAGTCCTCGTAGTCTCTGGCACCGGCAATTACCAGCGTCGGTACCTTGATCTCTTCCAGCCGGTCTTTCGGCAGCGGTGACAGCCACGCGGGCATTTGGGTCACCGGCGGCAGCGAGTAGGCATGCGCGGTCATCAGCCGAAAGCTCTCCCTTGCTTCTCCCGCCTCTGTGTTGACCGGCTGATCCGGCCCGTCAAACCACATCCGCGCCGCCAGCTCCACTGCCTCTTCCCGGCTGCCTGATTCAATCAGCTCTGCTATGCGGCCTGCATCCCGCTGCCGTCGCTCCGATCGCGGGTGGCCGAGCAGACCGGACGAGACGAGTACGAGCCGCTTCACCATCTCCGGCCAGGCCAGGGCAAACTCCTGGGCCACCGTCCCGCCGAATGACAGGCCGACGACATGGGCCCGTTTCACACCCAATCCCTCCAGCACGGCGCGGGCATCCCCGTACAGCGTATAGGGGCCCTCCCCGATGGGCGTCCGGCCCATGCCGCGCAGATCAAAGCGGATGACGCGATAGAATTGGGCAAACACCGCCGCCTGTCTCTCCCGCATGCGCGTGTCCAGATTGAGTCCGTGAATCAGCAGCAGCGGCTCTCCCGTTCCCTGTGCTTCGTAGTAGAAGCGGGTGCCGTTCGCTTCGATCCATCCGGATTGCGTTACGAGATCGATTTCCATTTTTTCTCACGCCACCACTATTGCACACATCACCCGGTTGTGTCCAGACAATTCACACAATATACGAGATACCCCCCCCCAAAAAGTCCGGACGTCACGTATGGGTCGCGATGTGCGCTGAAAAAACAACGGCCCGGCACACGGGAGATGTCCTCGCTGCCGGGCTGGCTGCACGCGTCCCGCCGCCGCCACATGTGCGGTGAAACGGGACTTGCGCTTATTCACGTCCACTCTTTAGTTCAGTCCAGTACCGGTCGTACTCCTGCAGCGTGTCGCCCACGTCGACAAGCCATTCGGCCCGATCGATGTCCGCTTTGTCCAAGAAGATCATCTTGTTGGCGCGGTATTCTTCGCTGTGCAGCGGGTACGCCTTTTCGTTCGGGTTGCTGTAGCCGATGAACTCGTAGTTTTTCACGCTGACCTGCGGGTCCATCAGGAAGTTGATAAACTTCTCCGCCAGTTCCTTGTGTTTGGCTCCTTTGGGAATGGCCAGCGTGTCCGCCCAGATTGTGGCCCCTTCTTTCGGGATGACGTACGCGACATCCTGGTTTTGCGCGTTGATAAACGACGCGTCGCCGGACCAAACGGTGCCAATCCACGCTTCTTCGGCGATCATTTTCTGCTTGATGTTGTCCGTGTCAAACGCGATCACACTGGGCAAAAGGCCCTTCAGATCCGCAAACGCCTTCTCCAGTTCGCCCTTGTCCTTGGTGCTGTTGGAGAAGCCGTTTTTGATCAGCGCCATGCCCATGACTTCGCGCGGGTCGTTCAGCAGGATCACACGTCCCTTGTACGCAGGGTTCCACAGGTCCTGCCAGCTGGTGATCGGCTCTTTCACGTACTTTTTGTTGTAGGCGATCCCCGTAATGCCCCAGGTATACACGATCGAATACTTGTTGCCCGGGTCAAACGGCGGCGTCTGGAACGTGGAGACGATGTTCTTCAGGTTGGGGATGTTCTCCTTGTTCAGCTCTTCCAGCAAGCCGAGCTGGATCAACGTTCCCACCATGTAGTCGGACGGCTGGATCAGGTCGTAACCGGAAGCGCCCGCCTGGATTTTGGCCAGCATTTCTTCGTTGCTGCCGTACACGTCGTAGTTTACCTTGACGTTGTACGTCTGCTCAAACTCCTTGATCACATCCGGGTTAAAGTTGTCAGCCCAACTGTAGATGTTCAGCACCTGCTCCTCTTGCTCGGAAGAGGAGCAGCCGACGGCGGAAAAGGCGAGGGCGGCGGACATCGCGCCGATCAACAGGGACTTCAGCACTTTCATGTGACGAGTTCAACCTCCCGTAAACGGTTGTTTGTGTCCTGGTTACAACGTGATCGATTTGGAGTCCTTGCGCCGGAGAAGCTCAGCGATGACCACCAGCAGCACCGTGCAGGCGATCATCAGCGTGGAGAGCGCGTTTACCTCCGGAGACACGCCGCGTTTAACCAGGCCGTAGATGTACAGCGGCAGCGTCGTCGAGTTGGGCCCGGCGACAAAGAACGAAATAATGAAGTCGTCCAGCGAGAGCGTAAAGGACATCAGCAGCCCGGCGAGAATGCTGGGCGAGATCAGCGGCAGCGTCACATGGCGCAGCGTCTCCCAGGGAGTGGCACCCAAATCCTGTGCCGCCTCTTCCAGTTCGCTGCCCATGTCGGCCAGCCGCGCCATGATGATGACCATCACAAACGGCATGCTGAAGGTGACATGCGCCATCACCAGCGTCGCTTTGCCCAGCTCGATGTGCAGTTGGCTGAACAGCACCAACAGCGACAGCCCCATCATGATTTCCGGGATGACGATCGGCAGGTAGATCAGGGATTGAACGATGCTGCGCCAGCGAAGCGAGAAATGCTTTAACGCCAATGCCGCCGCCGTACCCAGGAGCGTGGCCAGCACACTGCTGATCAGCGCGATGGACAAGCTGTTGCCCAATGCTTCCATCACCTGCCGGTTTTCAAACAAGGAAACGTACCATTTCCACGTAAACCCGCTCCAGACGGCATTGATGCGCGACTGGTTGAACGAATACAGCATCAAAACGGCGATCGGCAGGTACAAAAAGACCAGCATCGCCCAGGAATAACCGGATAGTGCTCGGCGCCGCCAGCTGCTCATGCTGCTCCCTCCTTTGGCCCGGCCGCTTTGGTGGCACGGTAGTAAAGGAAGATCAACAGCATCGACAAAAGCATCAAAACGATCGAAAGCGCCGAGCCAAACGGCCAGTCGCGTGCGGAGAGGAACTGGTTCTGGATGACGTTGCCGATCAGGGCCGATTTCGCCCCGCCCATCACGTCAGGCACGACGAACATGCCGATGGACGACACGAAAACCAGAATGGAACCGGTGACCACGCCTGTCTTGCTCAGCGGCAAGGTGACGTGCCAAAAGGCTTTCCACGGCGTCGCACCCAGGTCGTACGCCGCCTCCAGCTTGCGCCGGTCCATCTGCTCCAGCGAGACGTAGATCGGCAGCACCATGAACGGCAGCAGGGTGTAGACCATCCCCAGCAGCACCGAGCCGGAGTTGTACAACAGCGGCAGCGGTTCGTCGATCAGGCCGAGCGACTGTAGCACGGTGTTGATTACACCTTGCGAGCGCAAAATGATCACCCAGGCGTACGAGCGAACGAGAAAATTGATCCAAAACGGGATCATGACCAGCAGCAGCCAGATTTTCTGCGCCGACCGCCGCATCCGCGAGATGTGGTACGCCAGCGGATAGCCGCAGACGAGCGCGAGAAACGTCGTCAGCACGGAAATGGCCAGCGTGTCCAGGAAGATGTCTCCGTACAGCGGATCAATGATGCGCGTGTAGTTGTCCAGCGTCCCCTGATACACGATCTGGCCGTAGGTGCCGCGTTTCAAAAAGGAAAGGGCAGCGATCATCAATAGCGGCAGGACGAAGAGCGCCCCCAGCCACACCAGGGCCGGCAGCGCCAATAGCTTGAGCCGTTTGGTGGTCATAACCAGAGCGTCACCTCGTCCTCGGGTGCCCATCCGATCGCCACTTGATCGCCCTCCCGCCAGCTGCGGCTGTCGCCTGCGTACTGGTGGGCCAGCACGGTCATGTCCTCCTCGTACAGCCGAATGTACAGCTTGCGCAGGTTGCCGAGAAACACCATGTCAATGATCCGGCCGGTCATGCGGTGCTTGTCCTGCTCCGCTTCAAGCGGATACAGCCTGATTTTTTCCGGACGGACGGCGATGTTGGCGTCACCGCTGCGGAAAATGTTGTTTTCACCGATGAACGTGGCGACGAACAGGGTGCGCGGTCGGTTGTAAATCTCGGCCGGTGTGGCGATCTGCTCGATCCGCCCCTTGTTCATGACTGCAATCCGGTCGGACATCGCCATCGCCTCTTCCTGGTCGTGCGTCACGTAGACAAAGGTAATACCTAAATTTTTCTGCAAATTCTTTAATTCCAACTGCAGATTTTTGCGCAGTTGATAGTCCAGCGCTCCCAATGGCTCGTCCAACAGCAGCACCTTCGGGTTGTTGACGATTGCCCGGGCAATGGCCACGCGCTGCTGCTGCCCGCCGGACAGCTGTTTCGGCGTCCGCTTGCGAAGCTCAGCGAGATGCGTGTACTGCAGGGCTTCCTCCAGCCGCCGCTGCTGTTCCGCAGCAGGCACTTTCTTCATTTTCAGTCCGAACAGGATGTTCTCTTCCACCGTCATGTGCGGAAACAAGGCGTACTGCTGGAACACCATGTTCATGTCGCGCCTGTAGGGGGGAACGTTGGTCAACGGCTTCCCGTCCAGATAGATCTCCCCGGCTGTCGGCTCCTCAAAACCGGCGATCATGCGCAGCAGTGTCGTTTTGCCGCAGCCGCTCGGCCCCAACAGCGTCAGAAATTCCCCTTCACCAATGGTTAGGGACAGGGGAGGAATCACCACGGAACCTGAAAAGTGCTTTTCAATTGACTCCAGGGCAATGATCGTTTTCATCTGGTCATCGTCTCACCATATGTCAAAATACTCATAACCAATCTAGGTAAATATAACGTGGATGACACGTTTTGTAAACAGGTGGAGGGTCTTGTCGATCAAATTTTTCCGAGCGAGTTTTCGGCGCGATGGCGGCGGGCAAACACGCCAAGTTGAAAACGTTTCCACCTCTTCCTATAATAGTCTCAAACGTAACGATGACAGGAGGCTACAACGTGAATCCGCTTGCGTACGGACTGCTCGGGCTGGTGGCGCGCACGCCCAGCTCCGGCTATGACTTGATGCTGCAGCTTCAACCGTTTTGGCAGGCCAAACACAGCCAGATTTACCCCCTGCTGGCCAAAATGGAGCAGGAGGGGTATGTGGAATTTACCCGCGTACACCAGATAGACCGGCCGGACAAAAAAGTGTATTCGATTACCGAAAAGGGACGCGAGGCTTTGCGGGAGTGGCTGGCGGAACCGACTTCGGAGCCGGTGTTTCGCGACGAGCTGTTTCTCAAGTCGTACTGCCTGTGGTTGACAGATACTGAGTCGGCCCGCAACCTGTTTGCCGAGCGGGAAGCGTACTGCCGGGAGCAGCTGCAGATGTTTGAGACCTTTTTACAAGAGCTGGAGAAGGCCTGCGACGGCCTGCCGCAAGACCCCCGCACTCCCTCCTTTGGCGAATACATTCTGATCCGCCGCGCCATCAGCAGCATGCGCGAGGAAATGGAGTGGTGCCGCTGGGTGATGGACCTGTTGAACAACTCCCGGCCTTAAATCCAATCCATGCGCAAAAAAACCTCCCGCCGTACAGACAGGAGGCTCATTTCCGGTGTTACTTTTTCGTCACCAGCTCCAGATCAACCGGGATGAAGCTGTCCACTTTCTCTCCTTTTGCCACGCTGATTGCCGTTTGCACAGCCGTCTCCCCGATTGCAGCCGGTTTTTGCGCGACGGTTGCCGCCATTTTGCCCTCGTTGACCGCTTTGACTGCGTCGTCGGTAGCGTCAAAGCCGACCACCAGGATCTGTTTGCCCGCCGCTTCGATCGCCTGCAGTGCGCCCAGCGCCATCTCGTCGTTGTGGGCGAAGACGGCCTGAATGTCCTTGTTGCCCTGCAGAATGTTTTCCATTACACTCAATCCTTTGGCGCGGTCAAAGTCAGCCGGCTGCTGAGCCACCACTTTTACACCGTCCTTGTTGTCAACGGCTTCGTGGAACCCTTTGCCGCGGTCGCGGGCCGCGGAGGTGCCGGCGATGCCCTGCAGCTCGACGATGTTGCCCTTGCCGCCCAGCTTCTCCAGAATGAACTCGCCCGCCATTTTGCCTCCTTTTTCGTTGTCAGAGGCGATGTGGGAGACGACGTTTCCGCCTTCTGCCGCACGGTCGACGGTGATTACCGGAATGTTGGCCTGATTGGCCGCTTCCACTGCGGTGGTGATGGCGGCGCTGTCCGTTGGGTTGATCAGGATGACGTCCACCTTTTTCTGGATCAGGTCTTCCACGCCGCTGATCTGCTTGGCGGTGTCATCCTGCGCGTCGACGACGATCAGCTTTGCGCCGGCCTCGCTTGCTGCCTTTTCCGCCCCTTCCTTGAGCGTGACAAAGAACGGGTTGTTCAGCGTGGACACGGCCAGACCGATGGTGATTGTGCCGTCTGCCGCAGCACCAGAGCCACCTTGGGACGACTGATCCGGTGCCTTGTTTTCCAGACTGGACGACGTGGAGCAGCCGGCCAGCACCGACAGCACCAGAGACGAAGCCAACGCCAACTTCAAAAACCTTTTCATGTGTACCTTCCCCCTATGTGATCATTATTTATTGGATTTAGACCGGTCGAGCAATACTGCCACCAGGATGACTGCCCCTTTGACCACCGCCTGGTAGAAAGAGGAGACATTGAGCAGATTGAGACCGTTGTCTAACACACCGATGATCATCGCCCCGATCAGGGTGCCGACGATCCAGCCGCGTCCGCCGGCCAGACTGGTTCCGCCCAGCACGACGGCAGCAATCGCATCCAGTTCGTACGCAGTCCCCGCCGTCGGCTGCGCAGAGTTGAGGCGGGAGGCGAGGATAATTCCGCTCAGAGCGGCAAACAGCCCGCTGATCGTGTAGACCCATACCTTCACCCGGGTCGTGCTGATGCCGGACAGCCTCGTCGCTTCCTCGTTGCTGCCGAGCGCGTAGACGTGACGCCCAAACGTCGTGTGACGCAGGATGAAGTACAGCACGACAAAGGAGAGCACCATCCAGATGACCGGCATCGGAATCTCCAGGAAAAAGCCTTTCCCCAGCATGGCAAAATCGGGATTCAGGCCGGTGATCGGCTTTCCTTCCGTATAGACAAGCGTCAGTCCGCGAAACACGGTCATCGTCGCCAGCGTGGCGATAAACGGGGCGACTTTTCCCTTGGCGATGATCAGGCCGTTGACGGCTCCCATCGCCATGCCGGCCATCAGGCCAATCAGGACGGCCAGCGTCGTGTCCATCCCGCCGGTCATCAAGCCGGCCGTGATGGCGCTGGACAGGGCCAGAATGGAGCCAACGGACAAGTCGATCCCGCCCGTCAGGATGACGAAGGTCATCCCGAACGCGATCAGGGCGTTGATGGAGATCTGCCGCAGCACGTTGAAAATGTTGCTGAGGGTCAAAAAGTCGTCGCTAATAATGGACAGTACGATGACAATCAAGGCCAGCCCGAGGAGCGGGCCCATCCGCTGCAATAGGTTAAACCGCATGGGTGTTCGTCCCTCCCGTCGCCGCATGCATGATCAATTCCTGTGTCGCTTCCGCCCGTGAAAACGATCCGGTGATGCGCCCCTCGTGCATGACTAGCACCCGGTCGCTCATCCCCAGCACCTCCGGCAGTTCGGAGGAAATCATCAGGATGGCCACGCCTTCCTGGGCCAGGCGGTTCATGATGTCGTAAATCTCTTTTTTCGCTCCGATGTCGACCCCTCGGGTCGGTTCGTCCAAAATCAAAATCTTCGGCTTGGTGGCCAGCCATTTGCCGATCACCACTTTTTGCTGATTGCCGCCGGAGAGCGAGCCGGCCGCCTGTTCCCCGCCGGATGTCTTGATCAACAGCCGCCGAATCGTCTCCTCACTCAATGTCCGCTCCGCCTGCCGGTTCATCACGCCCAGCGACGAGAGCTTTGCCAGATTGGGCAGTGCGATGTTTTCCCGCACAGAGAGCGGCAGCACCAGCCCCTCCTCTTTTCGGTCCTCGGTCACCAGCGCAATGCCTGCCCGGATCGCGTCGATCGGCTGGCTGATGCGGACTTGCTTGCCGTCGACGAAAATGGCGCCGCCGTCCATCTTCTCCGCGCCGAACAGCGCTTTGGCCATCTCGGTGCGGCCTGCTCCCATCAAGCCGGCCACGCCGACAATCTCACCGCTTCTCAGGGAAAAGGAGATGCCGGACAGCTTGCCGCGGACGGTGAGGTTCTCCACGCGAAGCCGTTCCTCGCCAGGCTTCACTTCCACTTTCGGGAAGCGATCCGTGATTTCCCGGCCGACCATCATTTTTACCAGTTCATCCAGGTTGGTCTGTTCCGTCGTCACTGTTCCCACGTATTTGCCATCCCGCAGCACCGTGATCCGGTCGCTGATCTGGAAAATCTCCTCCATGCGGTGGGAAATGTAGATCATGCCCACCCCTTTCTGTTTGAGGGCGGCAATCACCTCAAAGAGGGCGTCGATCTCCCGGTTGGTCAGCGCCGCCGTCGGTTCGTCCAGCACCAGGATATCCGCCTGCATCGACAGCGCTTTGGCAATTTCGATCATCTGCTGCTGCCCGACGGACAGGTTGCCCACCAGCGTCGCCGGATCCAGGTCGATCGCCAGCTGCTCCAGCCAGCGCTTTGCTTCCGTCCGCATCCGGGACCAGTTTACAAGCCCGCTTTTGCCGTAGGTAAACTCGCGGCCGAGAAAGATGTTTTCCATGACGGACAGGTGCGGGATCAGGTTCAGCTCCTGGTGGATGATGGCGATGCCCCGTTTGGCGGCGATGTCGGGGGTCATCGTTTCCTGCGTCTGCCCCTTGACGACAATCGTGCCGCCGTCCCGCTGGTAGATGCCGCCGAGAATTTTCATCAGGGTGGATTTGCCCGCCCCGTTTTCGCCCATCAGCGCAAGCACTTCGCCGCGCTTCAGGTTGAGCATCACCCCGTCCAGCACCTTTACCCCGGGGAACGACTTGCTGATCTCCTTCATCTCCAACAAGTAGTCACTCATGCGCTCTCCCTCCCTTCGCCTCGCGCTTTAGAAGATGACGCCTGCCTGCAGGATCACGTTGGCGTACGGCGTGCACTCACCCGTACGGATCACCGCCCGGGCTTCCCTGGTCAGCTGCTTGAACATTTCGTGGCTGACGATGTCCCGTTCGGCGCCGGGCAGTTCCGCTTCCAGCCGCCGGACGGCCTGCGGGTTGACCCGCTGCCATTCCTCCGCGTAGATCACCCGCTCCACCTGCATCTCGATCAGGACCGCCTGCAGCACGTCAAAGAACGACGGCAGTCCCGGCAACACAGCCAGATCAATGCGCGGAACGAATTCGGGAATCGGCAGGCCGGCATCGCAAATGACGATCCGGTCCGTGTGTCCCAGTCTGCTGATCAGCGCCGACAATTCACTGTTGAGTATCCCCTGTTTTTTCATGGCGTCCTCCTACTCTGCGGCAAATTCCTGCACCTGTGCAAGCGTCGGCATTCCGGCGTGCGCCCCCAGCCTGGTGACGGCCAGCGCCCCCACCTTGACGGCAAACGCCACCGCCGCAGGCACTGTCTCGCCTGTTGCAAGCGCAAAGGCAAATCCGGCGTTGAACGCATCGCCTGCTCCTGTCGTATCCACCACATCCACCTTGTGGCCGGGAACGCGGCCAAACGCTCCGTCTTCTGTCAGATACGCCGCACCCTTGGCGCCGAGCGTGGTGACGATGGTCCGCACCCCTTTGTCCTGCAGACGGCGCATCGCATCGACCAGCTTGGTGCGTTCGTCCGCTTCCGCCAAAAGGTACAGCTCCGTTTCATTCGGAATCAGCACATCCACATGGGAGAGCAGGTCGTCGGGCAGCGGCCGGGCCGGAGCCGGGTTGAGCACGACCGCCTTGCCGAGCCGCTTGGCCGTCTGGGCCGCGTACTGGACCGTCTCCAGCGGAATTTCCAACTGCAGGAGCACCGCGTCCGCCTGTCTGACAAGCTCCTGGTGCCGGTCGATGTCAGCCGGAGTGCAGTGACCGTTTGCCCCGGCGACGACGATAATCTGGTTGTCTCCTTGCGACAGCAGGATTGAGGCAACGCCGGTGTGCGTCCCGCTTACGGTTTTGACTGCGCTTGTGTCGATGCCTTCACGCTTCAGCGATTGCAGCAGTTCCGCGCCAAACGGATCGCCGCCGACAGCCCCGATCATCGCTGTTCGCGCTCCCAGCCGGGCAGCGGCCACCGCCTGGTTGGAACCTTTGCCTCCGGGAATGAAATGCACCTGGCTGCCGGACACCGTTTCGCCCATTTGAGGCGGCCGGTCCGCTTCCACCACGATGTCGATGTTCAAACTGCCGATTACGACAATCGAAGGGATCTTGTTCATGCTTCCGCTCTCCTTTTCGTGGATTCCCGCGCAACGAGGGTGACCTCCAGCTCGTACAGCCTTGGCTCCATCACGCCGGTCTCAATCGTTTCCATCAAGACTTTGGCCGCAAGCACTCCCATCTCGTAAATGGGCTGGGCCACCGTGGACAGCTCCGGCTGGGTCAGTTCAGTCAACCCGATCCCATCAAAACCGATCAGCGCCACGTCCTCCGGCACTCTTACGCCCAATTGGTACAGCGCTTTTAACGCGCCGACCGCCATCAGATCGTTGCCGCAGAAAATGCCGTCCACGTCCGGGTGCCGCTTCAACAGCTCCTTGACGGCATCAAATCCGCCATCCACGCGGAAGTGGCCGGGCACCATCAGGCTGGGCGTGTACCAGGGGAAGTGCATCACCGTCTCCTCGTAGCCGAGCAGCCGTTTTTTCGCCGTGATCAGCTCCTGCGGGCCGTAGATGTGGGCGATTTTCCGGCACCCCACGTCCAGCAGGTGGCGGACCGCCAGTTTGGCCCCTTCGTAGTTTTGTGAACGGATCACGCTGCACAACTGCCGAGTGGGCGCCCGGTCGAGCACGACCAGCGGAATGTTGTTGCTCCGCATCTGCTCCACGTCTTCCTGCCCCAGGGTGTTGGAGGCGAAAATGATGCCGTCGATGTACTTTTTGCGGAGCATTTCGATGTATGACTTTTCCTTTTGTCCCTGGTCGTCGGAGTTGCACAGAATCACCGTGTACCCCTGCGCCTGTGCCGCGTCCTCCACGCCGCGGGCCATCTCGGGAAAAAACGGGTTGGTGATGTCGGGCAGTATCAGGGCAATCGTGCCTGTCTGTTTGCCGGCCAAGCCCCGCGCCACCGCATTCGGTTCGTACCTGAGCTGCTCAATCGCTCTGCGCACTTTTTGTTCCGTTTCCTTGTTCACGTAGCCGTTTTGGTTGAGCACCCGGGACACTGTCGCCACGGAGACGCCCGCCAGTCTGGCTACATCGCGAATCGTCGCCATGTCTGCTTCACCGTCGTCATCTGATCTGTAACCGGTTACACATGATTGGAAAAAAATGAATGATCGGAGTATCCAACCATATGTAACCGGTTTCATGTATACGCTTTCAATATACGCCTGTGCATCCGAGGATGTCAACACTTTTCTGACGCGCCCAGTCCGGACCAAGACGATGCGGCCGTCGTTCACGCAGCGGCGACAATGCTTTTTCTCGCCTGTCCGCTTCCCCAACGCAAAAGCGGGCGTCAGTTGAAGACACCCGCTTTCGTTTGCAGACCACACATATAATGATTCGTCATTCGTCGTCAAGGACCAATGCGTAGACGATCCCCGGTCCGTGCACGCCGATCGTCAGGTCGTTCTCGATGTCGGCCGAACGGCTGGGGCCTGTGATAAAGTGAATGCCCGCCGGCAGCCCGCACCCGCTCCATGCGGCGATCTCGCGCAGCACCTCGCCCATTTTCGTCTTGATCGCAGATGCCTTCACAATGCCCATGAACGCAGTGGGCAGCAGGCTGATCGAGCGGCCCTGAGACGGCCCGGAGGCGATCACCACCGAACCGGTGTGAGCAATGGCAAAGTCGACGACGGCGATTCCCAGGTCGGCGTCGGCTGCCTTTTCCAACAGGCGCGAACGCCCGCCGTTTTCGCCCGATTCCTTTTTCCAGACGTGTACCTCGGCCGGTTTCATGCGGACGTCCACCCGCAGTTCTTCCATCAGCGGATGATCGGCTCGGATCACCTGCTTCACGCCTGTCTCGGCGGCAAACGTTTCGAGAAATTGACCGAGAGCGGCCGTGTCTGCAAAACGCCTGGCAACCCCGCCCAGACTCTTCCAGTTTTTGATGAACAACTCCACGTTGTCCTCCCTGTCCAGCGCATAATCGTTCCAAAAATCGGGCGCTCCCTTTACCGTGCGCTGCGGCGGCTTGGTGAGCTGCGGCCGTCCCAGGCGTTCTGCAATCCGCGCGAAGAATGCCTGTTCCTTTTCCAGAGATTCGCGATGCAGCCGATCAATTTCCTCATGGCCGGTTGGGGATAGAGTGCGGTTCATCAGCGTTTCCTCCTTTGCTCGAGCTGATCCTGCAGCCGTTTTCGAATCTCGTCGCTCATCTCCGTGCTGTCATCACGCAGCTCCTGTTCCAGGGCGGACCAACGCTCGCGGAAAGGCTGCCCGGCCAAACCCGGCAGCACCCGCCCCGCGTTCCATCCCTTGAACGGGCCCCACTTGGCGCGGATCACGCCGTTTCGCAGCAGCGCGGCCTGTCCGATCCGCCCCAGCTTGATCGTTCGCCGAAACGCGTGGCTACTGGAGGCAGCCAGTCGAAACACCTTCATCCCCAGCCTCTCCGCAGGTGCGGTCAGTCCGCTCTCCACATTTCTCCTGCGGATGTAGACCAGCATGTCGTGCAGGGGGATTTTGACCGGACACGCTTCATAGCAGGCGCCGCAAAGACTGGAAGCGTTCGCCACCTCGCCCCACTTGGTCCGGTCTTCATTCAGCAGAGGCGTGAGCACGGCGCCGATCGGCCCGCTGTACACCCAGCCGTACGCGTGGCCGCCCACGTGCCGGTAGACCGGGCAGGCGTTGAGGCAGGCACCGCAGCGTATGCAGTTGAGCACTTCCTGAAACTCCGGGTCGCCCAGTTGGCGGGACCTCCCGTTGTCGATGATGATGACGTGCAGCTCTTCCGGCCCGTCGCCGTCTCCGCTGCGCCGCGGACCGGTAATCGCCGACATGTACACGGTCAGTTTCTGTCCGGTGGCGGAACGGGGCAGCAGCGTCGCCATCACTTCGAGATCTTCCCAGGAGGGGATGATTCGCTCCATCCCCATGAAGGTGATCTGCGTCTTGGGCAACGTGCTGACCATTCTGCCGTTTCCTTCGTTGGAAAAAAGCACAATCGAACCGCTTTCAGCAATCGCAAAGTTGCAGCCGGTCATGCCGATGTCGGCGGCGAGAAACTTCTCCCTCAGCTTGGTGCGGGCAAATCCGGCAAGAATCGCCGTTTCCGCCGGGAGATCGGTTCCCGCCACCTGGGAAAACAGCTGCGCCACCTGGCTTTTGTTCTTGTGGATCGCGGGAATAATGATGTGGGACGGCGTTTCCCCGGCCAGCTGGATGATGTACTCTCCCAGATCGGTCTCCACCGCCTCGATCCCGTTCGCCTCCAGCGCCTGGTTGATGTGCAGTTCTTCAGACACCATCGACTTGGACTTCACCACCGATTTCGCCTGTTTCGCCCTGGCGATGCGCAAGGTGATGTCGACAGCCTCCCTGGCGTCCGCCGCGAAGTGAACGTATCCCCCCGCCGCCCTGAGGTTGGCGACAAATTGGCTCAGGTAGTAATCCAGATGGGCGATCGTGTGCAGTCTGATCTGTCGCCCGCGTTCGCGCCAGGCTTCCCAGTTGCCCAGTTCGTCCGCCGCTGTCTGCTTGCCGGTGCGCAGCTTCTTGGTGGTAAACTTGACGGCATTTCGCAAAAACTGGTCGCGCAGGGCGATTTTCGCCCGCTGCTCCAAGGTATCGGCCGTATGATGTCCGCTCATCGTCTGCTGTTCACCCCTTCGTACAAGAGTTCCGCCAGGTGCATCACCCGCACCTGTTTGCCTTCGTGCATCAAGCGGCCCCCGATGTTCATCAGGCAGCCCATGTCCGTTCCGACCAGGACCTCCGCCTCCGTCTCCAGCACGTGCTCCGCTTTGTCCGCCGCCATCGCCAGAGAAATGTCGGGGAGCTTGACCGAAAACGTCCCGCCGAATCCGCAGCAGTCTTCGGCATAGGGCAGCGGAACGAGTCGAAGCCCGGCTACATTGGACAAGAGGGACAGCGGTTCGTCCTTGACGCCGAGCAGCCGGCTGGCATGACAGGACGGATGATACGTGACCGTGTGCGGAAAGGTCGCCTCCAGATCGGTCACCCCCAAAACATTGACGAAAAACTGCGAAAATTCATAGGTCTTTTCGATCAGCGATTCCGCCTTTTGCAAATAGACCGGGTCGTCTTGAAACAGCGCGGGATAGTGATGGTGAATCATTCCCACACAGGAGCCGGACGGGGCAATCACGAAATCGCTTTCAGCAAACGCGTCGATGATGGTCTTGGCCGCGTCTCGGGCCGCATCCCAGTACCCGCTGTTGAACGCGGGTTGGCCGCAGCAGGTCTGCCCGTCGGGAAAGCGGAGCCGGATGCCGTACCTGGCGCACAGGCGGGCCACCGCTTCTCCCACGCGGGGATAGACGGCATCAGACAAACAGGTGACAAAGAGCGAGACGTTCATCCATGCTTCTCCTCCAGTTCGTCGCTTGGGTATGCCTGACCAAAAATATGTCAGGTTATCTGATGAATTTACACCAGACTATCATAATTCAGGAAAAAAGTGTAGAGTGGAATTATCACTGCCATGGAGGTAACCGGATGTTTCTGCATAAAAAAAGCTATGAAATTATCGCCGAAGAGTTGCAGCGAATCATTGAATCCGGCCTGCTCAAGCCTGGTGACAAACTGGATACGATAGAAAATCTGGCCAAGCAGTATCACGTCAGCCGGTCCACCATCCGTGAGGCGTTGAGCCACCTCAAGGCCCTGGGGCTGATCGAGTCGCGGCAGGGCGGCGGGACGTTTGTCAAAAGCGCCCCGTTCCAATCAGCGGAAACCATGCTGCAGTTGAACAACCCGCAGGTGGAACTGCTGCAGATCATGCAGGTGCGCAAGATTCTGGAGATCGGTTGTGTGGAACTGGCCGCATACAACCGCACGGACGAAAACATCGAAGAGCTGGAGCGGATTCTCAAGCAGATGAAAGAAGCGCTGGGCAACGAAGAGATCAGCCACCTCTACGACGTCAACTTCCACCTGGCCATCGCCCGCAGCACGCAGAACCCGATCCTGCAATCGCTGATCGAGAACTTCGCCTCTTCCCTGTTTCGCACGATGCAGGACATACGAAAGCTGTGGCTGCATACCGAGTCGGCCATGAAACTGTACGAGGAGCACAAACAGCTGGTGGAAGCGATCAAAAATCGTGACGCCAAACGGGGGATGGAGCTGATGGCCAAACACCTGCAGCGATCCGAACTGCCCCTGACCAAGGAAAACAAATGAGCAGCGAGCCCTCGGCTCCGCCTTTTTAGGACGGGCGGGGGCTCGTGCCGTTTTTTTGCAGCGCCGACCGATCAAAAGATTCAAAATTTTTCTTGAATCTTTTTTTCCTGCTTTTTATAATCGAGGTAATCATTCACCAAAAATTCATCAGATGACCTTACTACATGACGAATGACTCTCGTTCATGTCCACCGGAAAGGAGGGCGCTGCCGGACATTTGCCTTACTGTTTTTGCAAACGCTTTCTTTGATTCGCATACAGTACGCTCGTGACGGAACGGACTCTCAACCACCAATTCATCAGGTGACCTTATTACTTTGTCGTGCTTCCTGCTTTGAACTCATGTAGAAACGGGGTGTTTTTCCATGACGTGGACACAAACAGTCGCTCCCCTCAATGGGAGTATCGTACTCTCGGCCCTGGCGGCACTCGTCCCGATTCTGTACTTCTTCTGGGCCTTGGCGATCAAGCGCATGAAAGGGCACGTGGCCGGAATCACCACGCTGCTCCTGGCCGTGCTCGTCGCTGTATTGGTCTACGGCATGCCGGTCCGGATGGCGGTCATGTCGTCGGTTCAGGGAGCTGTTTACGGCCTGCTGCCGATTGGCTGGATCATCATCTGTGCCGTGTTTTTGTACAAGCTGACGGTGAAGACGGGCCAGTTTGATTTGATCCGCGCCTCTGTCGTGTCGATTACCGAAGACCGTCGATTGCAGGTGCTGCTGATCGCTTTTTCATTTGGCGCGTTTCTGGAGGGGGCGGCCGGCTTTGGCGCTCCGGTGGCTATCACGGCCGCACTGCTGGTCGGTCTGGGCTTTCACCCGCTTTACGCCGCCGGCCTCTGTCTGATTGCCAACACTGCACCCGTCGCATTTGGCGCGATCGGCATTCCCATCCTCGCCGTGGAGGGGCCGACAGGGGTGCCCGCGATGGAGATTTCCAAGATGGTCGGGCGGCAGCTTCCGTTTCTCTCCGCCTTCGTGCCGTTTTACCTGATCGTCATCATGGCAGGGGTAAAAAAAGCGGTGGAGGTCCTGCCGGCGATTCTCGTCTCCGGCGTCTCGTTTGCGCTTACCCAGTACCTCACGTCCAACTTCCTGGGACCGGAACTGCCCGACATCCTGTCCGCGCTCGTCTCCATCGTGGCGCTGGCGCTCTTTCTGAAAGTCTGGAAGCCCAAGCAGGTGTTTCGCTTTTCCGCCGAGCAGGCCTCCTTTGAACTGGCGGCCGCTGCCGCTTCAGCAGGGCACGCCGGCCCAAAGCATTCCTCTTTGCAGGTAGTCAAGGCGTGGTCGCCGTTTGTCATGCTTACCGTCTTCATCTTTCTCTGGGGACTCCCCCCTGTCAAAAAGGCCCTGCTCGGCACATACGAGGGGAGCAATCCCCTGCTGAACCTGCTTAATCCGCTCGGGAAGCTGCTTACCTTTACGCCGGAAGTCCCCGGCCTGCACAAGCTGATTATCGACACCGCCGGCAACCCGATGGCCGCCGTGTTCAAGCTGGAACTGCTGGCTGCTGCCGGCACATCGATCCTGGTCGCCGCTGTCGTGACCAAGTTCATCGTCAGGATATCCTGGAAAGATTGGTGTTCCACTTTTGCCGAAACGCTGCACGAACTTCGCTTCCCGATCGTGACCATCGCCTCGGTTGTCGCGTTTGCCTACGTGACCAATGCGTCCGGCATGAGCACGACACTGGGGACCCTGCTGGCTTCAACCGGCGTGCTGTTTCCATTCTTTGCGCCGTTCCTCGGGTGGCTCGGCGTGTTTATCACCGGTTCCGACACGTCGTCCAACCTGCTGTTCGGACATTTGCAAAAAGTGACGGCCACGCAGTTGGGGGTTGATCCCGTCCTGGCGATTGCCGCCAACACCAGCGGGGGTGTCACCGGAAAGATGATCTCGCCGCAATCGATTGCAGTCGCCTGCGCCGCCGTCGGATTGGCCGGCAAGGAAGCCGACCTCGTCCGCTTTACGCTGAAGCACAGCATCATCCTGGTGGTGCTGGTCGGCCTGATCACGTTCCTGCAATCCAACGTCCTGTCGTGGATGATTCCGTGACGCGCTCGAATCGCTGATGGGCGCCGCGACTTGGCATGAAAAAAGAGCGAAGCAGACTCGTGCTGCTTCGCTCAGCGTGTAGACCATAACAGGAAAATGGCCGTCACGACAAAAGGGAGGCCGAACAGAAACAAGCGTCCCGCCCATTTCTGCCGCTGCTTGCGATCCTCCGCCGTTTCCGTCGCGTAGTTGGCGCGAATGCGGTCGCCGCTCAGCAGCGCTCCCGAACAGACCGCGCTGAACAGCCACACCGCTCCGCCGACGACGGCAAACGTGTTCCAATAGCCGAAATACAGTCCGGCCGCCAAACAGGCCAGCCATAGCCCGGCACATACGACCGCGTACTTCACGAGACCACCCTCCCCCTTTTGCCTGCCATTCCTTTATTCGCGATTCGGATCTGCTGCGCCGATGCAGCAGCAGATGATGCTCATGCTGTGTCAGACGGCATCCCCGCTGGACGGTGCCATCCCCCACGGGACAGTCTTTTGTGCCATTGATCACGCCTGTGCGCGGTACACCTGTCTGCCCATTACATAGGTGGCCTCCACTCCGTACGACAGGTTCAGCACGGTAATATCCGCGTCGTACCCCGCCTCCAGGCGCCCTTTTTGCCCGCCCAGGCCCACGATCTCCGCCGGTGTCTGGGACGCCATGGCGACCGCTTCCGGCAGCGGCACGCCGCACAGGGTCACCATGTTCTGCACCGCCCGGTTGAGTGTCAAAATGCTGCCGGCCAGCGTGCCGTCCGCCAGTTTGGCCTGCGTTCCCCGCACGTGCACTTCCTGGCCGCCCAGGTCGTACACGCCGTCGCCGAGCGCCGCCGCCCGCATCGAATCGCTGACCAGGGCCAGGCGCCCAAACGACTTCAGCCGATACAAAATGCGCATCACGGCCGGGTGCACATGCTCTCCGTCGGCGATCAGCTCGGTGCTCAACTGTTCGTGCACCATCGCCGCACCGACCACCCCCGGCTCGCGGTGGTGCAGTCCCGTCATGGCGTTGAAGCAGTGGGTAAAGTGCTGCACGCCGCACTCCACCGCATGCTGTGCCTGGGCAAACGTGGCCCCGGTATGCCCGGCGGAGACGATGACCCCCTGCTCCTTCAGCCAGCGGATCGCTTCCAGCGCTTCCGGCTGCTCCGGCGCGATCGTCACCACCTTCAGCAGTCCGCCTGCCAGCTCGTACAGCCGGCGCACCTCCGCCAATTTGGGTGCGACGATGTGGGCCTCGTTTTGCGCCCCTTTGTAGCGCGGATTGATCCACGGCCCTTCCAGGTGAATGCCCGCGACAGCCGCTCCCTCCGTCCCGGCTCGGCTGACCGCGGCGATGTTGCGGATCGCCTTTTCCAACTCCGCGTAAGAGGCTGTCATCGTCGTCGCCAAAAACGACGTGACGCCGAATCGGGCCAGCGCCCGGGAGATCGTCATAAGCGACTCCGGCGTGCCGTCCATCGTGTCGCAGCCGGCGATGCCGTGCATGTGTATGTCGACGAACCCCGGACAAATCCAGCCGTCCTTCACCGTCTCCACCCGTTCCGGCAGCGGTCCGGCGTACCCGGCTGACGTTCCCGCGTAGGCGATTGTGCCGCCGTCCACGACGACCAGGCCGTCAGCCACGCACGTGCCGCCTGTGACCACCGTTCCCCGCAGGGCAAATGCTTGCTTCATCCTCCATCCCTCCATCAGCTGTTTTGCTTCATCGTGTGCAGCCGCCCGGTCGGATGATGGCCGCAGGTGCCTGCCGGCGCTCTCAAGCGATGCCGCGCGGCTACGGCGATAGCCGCTTTTCCAGCTCAATCTCGTCGCGCAGCGGGATGCCGTCACTGCCAACGGTCGGGATTTGCGGCTTGAGCCGACGCGCCTGCTCCACAGCATTGCGGTGGACGGCGACCAGCACGTACCCCCGCTTTTGGTAAAAGCGCAGGGCATTCAGATTGTCGTTGGTCGTCAACAGCCAAACGCGATCCATTCCGCTGTCGCGCGCCACCCGTTCCACCGCCAGCATCAAGGAGGTGCCGACGCCGATGCCTTCCCTCACGCTGTCCAGCGAGACCACCTGCAGCTGGCCGTCGGCGACAGCGTAGGTCACCAGCCCGACAAGCTCCTCGCCGCAGAAAGCGGCAAATCCGGGCAGCTCGTCACAGGCAAACACCTGCAGTCCGTGGCCGTACACCATGTTTGAGCTGCCCCAATGCTCACGGAGAAAGCCGCCCAGCCACAGCCGGTCCGACTCGACCAGGGCTCTGACACGAATTTCGTTCATGCTCGTTCCCCCTCTATTGTATCGCAATCACCCCGCCAGCCGAACACATAATGCGCCGATAGAGGCGAGGTTCCCGACGTGGTTCCGTCAGCACTCTGGCGAACAGCATTACGTTCTATTTTTCAACCTCGGTGCCATTGACGGCCGACAGCTTGACAATCAACGCCCACTTTGCCAGTTTTAGCCGCTCGGGGGAGAAATCCATCACGTGCATGGCGTTTTCATCCGTCGCCTGCATGCCCCAGACGGCTACTTGTTCCCCTTCCGAAACCTGTACACTGTCGTGAAGTTGAATCAGCCCTCTTGCCATATGTTTACGCCCGGCGTCCAGTTCCGTCCGGACGCTGGACTGTTCGCTGTCGTCGGCAAAAGCGGAAGTGACCACGTATCGCGTGCTGGCTTCGTTGTTGGCGTCCGACTCTCGTACGGAGATGAGAAACTGGCCGTCGTAATGCCTGTTATTGGTTGACGCGCGGGTCATTGTGTCAAACGCCTGCCCAATGTCCGTTTTGACGCCGTTTTCCCACACCTCAACCACAGCCCGGATCGTCTCTTTCTTTCCTTCGTAGGACACTTTGACGGCCCCTGACATGTCTCCCAGGAACGGTTTGAATTTTTGGGCATCTCCGGCGAACAAATCGACAGGTTCGATGTGCAGCATGCCCGGCTGCGTCCGCTCGGAATTGGAGCATGACAGGAGCAAAAGCGACGACAGCACAAACAGAACGATGCGCAGCATGCCCAAGGTGTGCCATCCTCCCTTCTCCCGCATGAATGATTTCATCTCATCTGTCCGTATGCTGCTCACCGCCGCGCGGGGGACGTGCGGGAGCCTTCGACGGCCGCGATCCCGGCCGTGATGCCATTTACGTCCGGCCGGCGAAACGTGCCATCGCCTGTTCCGTTTCCTCAACCAGACGGCGCATCAGCGTCCCCGCGTCCATCTGGCGGGAGAGACCGCTCCCCTGGCCAGCCCACATCGACAGGTAGTCGCGCTCGCGCTGTTTCGCCGCGGCCTGCCGGATGTCGCGGGTCAAGGCGTTTTGCACCGGATAGGGCGGCACTTCATCCCGGTACGGGGCAATCTCGCGCATGAACCGGTTGCAGACGCCCCGCGCCGGCTTGCCGGAAAACGCGATCGTCAGCGCCGTCTGGTCATCGCCTGCCTCCAGGATCGCCTGTTTGTGCAGCGGATGGGCGCCGCTCTCCGTGCAGACCAGAAACGCCGTGCCCACCTGTACAGCCTCTGCCCCCAGTGCCAACGCGGCAGCGATCCCCCGCCCGTCCATGATGCCGCCGGCGGCAATGACCGGGATATTCAGCCTGTCCGCCAACTGCGGCACCAGGGCCATCAAGCCGATCAGGTTGTCGGGGGAATCGGGCAAAAACGAGCCGCGATGCCCGCCTGCCTCGCTGCCCTGCGCGACCACCAGGTCGACGCCGCTCGCCTCCAGCGCCACGCCTTCGCGTACCGTGGTGGCGGTGCCGATCACCGTGACCCCTCGCCGCTTCAGCTCCGCCATCCAGCGCTGCTCGAGGAGGCCAAACGTGAAGCTGAACACTGGCACCTCTTCCTCCAGCACCGCCGCCATCTGCTCTTCAAACGGTTCGGCAAACCGGCCGACGTCCGGGTCTTCGGGGATGCCCAGCCGCCGCCGCGCTTCGTTCATCAGCCGCCGGACGTTTTCGCCCGGACGCGTATCGCCGCTGACCTCCTCCGGGATGAACAGGTTGACCGCAAACGGTTTGTCGGTCAATTGACGGATGGCGCGAACCGCACTGCGGATCTGCTCACCGCTCATGTACCCCGCCCCCAGCGAGCCCAGCCCGCCCGCATTTGAAACAGCGGCGACCAGCTCAGGTGTCGTCGCCCCGCCGGCCATCGGGGCCTGGATGATCGGCCACTGCACCTGCAGTCGTTTGGTTGCCTCGTTTGTTGGCCACATGCATGATACGCTCCTTTCGCAATCGGAATCAGCGTTCGGCTTGTCCTTCGCCGTCAGGACCCACAAGTTCCAGAAAATGTGCCAGAATCCGTGCGGTCAGCCCCCAGATCACGCGCCCCTCCACCCGATAAAACAAGTGGTGGACGGTGCCGGTCCGCCACGGATACCGCTCGCCGCCCGGTATCAGGTGATAGGGATAGTCCGCTCCCGGCTCCACCTTCATCTTCACCGGATACACTTCCGGCCGGGTGGCAACAAGCGTTTGCAGCGGCACGCAAAACACCTCTTCCACTTCGGCCGGGTTGGGCGACATGTCTGCAAGCGAGTCGATCTGCCCGACAAACGGGTAGATACAGGCAAACGGCGTCACCACCGTATCCAGCGTCCCCACTTGGCGGATGCGTTCAGCGGCCAGCCCCAGCTCTTCGCTCGTCTCACGCCGGGCCGTCTCCCACGGGGAGGCGTCTCCCTCTTCGGCCCGCCCTCCCGGAAAACAGATTTCTCCGGCCTGCCGCCGCATCGTGCGCGCCCGCTTTTCAAACAGCACCGCCAACGTTCCGTCATCCCGCTCCACCAGCGGCACCAGCACGCTGAAGCGGCCCAGGTGCTTCTCTCCCATGATGCCGGGCTGGCGCTGCCCCAGCGCGTCGGCAATTTCGGCAACAGACAGAAAATGGTTACGGGTCGGTTCCTTGCTGTTCACTCGCCGCCCTCCTTTTCATGATGGCGCTTCCATGGGGAGAGAGCCGCTCCCCCACTGTACCGCCAGCCGGGAACGGACGGACGCCGAGGCGTTCTCCCCCTCGGCTCCGCCTGTTCCGCCGGCTTGCCAAAAAAAGACGCAGTCCCTTTTCATCAGGGTACCACGTCTTTTGACAGGATGAAACTGGAATTTGATTTACTCTGCTTTATCCAGCACGATCAAATTAGATGTTTTCTCTGCTCGATAACCGATGATTGGTTCGTCAAAAGAGACTGGCAACAGCCAGCGGTTCACGTTGTGACTGTTCTCGATCATTCTCTTAACGTTCACCGTATAGGTGATGATTGTCTCGACGCCAATTCCGCCTATCACAAAGTCTTTGGTTTCTACCAGACTGCCAATTTCTCCGGTCAGTCGTTCATAAAACCAGCGATTTTTCGCCGACACATCATCTACATCCAAAGCCGGATATCTGTCCACATCAAACCATGCAGAGAGCTCGTAGATGTCGTTGTTCTTTTGTACGTAGCACCCTCCATGTATCGATTGATTTACCATGCAGCGAACAAGGCAAATCTTTCCCTGCTCGATATACTCATGCAGCAGGGCAAGGTCGGTATCTGGAGGCAAGCATTGTTGATTGCGATATTCCCAATCCTCAATGACTTCGATCTCGACAATGTCGCACGTGATATTGTTTTTGTGAAGCAACTTGCTGCATTCTGAAAAGTCGATACCCTTTCTTGTATAAAGGGTGATCTCCAGCACGGCACCCATTGGCTCACCTCAGTCTGGTATGCGGTCCCGAAAATGCTACAACTCCATCACCGGAATCCCGTTCTTGGGCGCGACCGGTTTCACGGGTTGGCCGCCGGAACGGACAAGCGTGTAATACTCGTAGCAACCAATCACCCCGTTGTCTCCCTCCATGACCCCGGGGTAGGCGCGGTTGACGGAGTAGACCTGGCTTTGGTGGGCCCGGAGCGCCTCCCCCTTGCGGTCGCGGTAGCGGGTGATGTCCACCTTGCCGGTGATCGGCACGGCGGGAGCAGGTCCTTTGTCCGGACAATGGTCGTAGTAGTGCGGGATGGAGACGAAGTAGAAATCAGGCCACTCATCCGTCGGCAGCACCTGCTCCGCCTGTTCCACCGCCATGCCCGTCGCGCGGCATACGGCGATATGGTCGGGATGGCCCGTCACTCCGTCGGGGGGAAACGTGACCACCACGTGCGGCTTCCATTCCACGATGGCGGACGCCAGCCGTCCGGCCAGTTCGCAGGGATCCACTTCGGCCAACCCGCCGTCTGGGTAGCGGTACAGCTCCAGCCGCGTAATGCCGAGGATGTGCGCCGCATTGTGCAGCTCCTGTTCGCGGTGACGGGCCAGCGCTTCCCGGCTGTCGAACGCAAACGGGCCGGAACGTCCCTTACAGCCGGACGTGACGCAAATCAGGCAGGTCTCCTGTCCGGCATCGCTGCATTTGGCCAGCGTCCCGCCGCAGGCAAACGATTCATCGTCAGGATGGGGAAAGACAAACATCAGTCGTTTCATCATCACACCTCGCTCTCGCCGGCCTGTTTTTCCAGATAGGCCAGTCCTTTGGCTATCACGCCGAAGATCGGATCGTTTTGCGCCTTGTCGATGGTCACCTGCGGCGTGTAGCGGCGGGCGTGCTCGATGACGATGCGGCGGACGCGCTCGTCGTTTTGCAGCACGCCTCCCTGGAGGATCATTTTGAACGGCTCCTCTCTCATCCTCAGCCGCTCGATGACGGCGCGGGCAGCGAGAAACAGCTCTTCACCGGCGGCCTTGAGAATTGACGCGGCCACCCGATCCTGCGAGTCGGCCGCCTGGCTGACGAACGGCGACAGTTCGCCCACCTTTTCCACGGAGTAGTCCGGGCCGTACGTCCAGTTAAACAGTTCCTCCACCCGATCGAGCCCCAGATGCGGCAGCAGCAGGCTTTCCAGCAGCGTCGGCTCACCGCGGCCGTCCGCCGCTTTCAATACAGCCATGATCGCTTGTTTGCCGATCCAGTACCCGCTGCCCTCGTCGCCGACGCGGTGACCCCATCCGCCTGCGCGCGCCGTCTCGCCCGCCCGGTTCACCCCAAACGCGATCGAGCCGGTCCCGGCGATCACGAGAATGCCCGGCTCTCCGTTGGTCGCTCCCAGCAGGGCGGCAAAGCCGTCATTTTCCACGATCAGGTGGCGGACGCGAATCCGCAGCATCTTCAGGACGTCGCGGACCATGCCCGTGATCACCTGCCGGTCGTGCTCTGTATCCAATCCAGCCAGGCCAAATACGGCGCACTCAATCTCCCATGCTGTACGGCTCATGCTGTCGTGGGGATCGGCTGTCGGCAGCCGCCCCGCCGCCTCATTCAGCGCCTGACTGATTGCGGCCGCCAGTTCCCGCGCGGCCGCTTCCCTGCCAATCCCCTGGTAGTTGCAGGAACCGGCCCGTCCCGCGCCCAACGTCCGCTTGGACCGGTCTGTCAGAACAGCGAGGCATTTCGTGCCGCCGCCGTCCACGGCCAGCAGGGGAATGTGTACCGCTGTCATTTCCGTTCACTCCATTCGGCCATGACCTGATCCAAATAGCGCATCGCCTGGTCGCACGCCTCGCGGGCCTGCTTCAGCCAGGCCATTTCTGCCTGCAGCGACTGCTTTCGTTCGCCGATCATCCGCTTCATCTCGTCCGCATTGGGTCCGCCGGGCAGCTTGCGAACGGCGACGAAATATACCGGATCGAGCGCCTGACGAAGCTGCTCGTCCGTAATCGTCAGCGTCCGTCCAATGACAGCCAAAGCGGCCTGATTGACCAGCTCGAGGCTGATTTGGTCCGCCCGCAGCCCTTGGGCCGCCGCCTCCTTCACCACGCGGCTGACGATGTGGTGCGCCGTGCGGAAGGACAGACGGTCGATGCGCACCAGCGTGTCGGCCAGTTCCGTCACCGTGGCGAAACTGCCTTTGGTCCGTTCCAGCAGCCCCTCCTTGTTTACGTCCATCGTGCCGACCACACAGGCCATCAGGCGGTACATCTGCTCCAGGACGGACAGGCTGCGCCAGGCGTACGGCTGCATGTCGTCCTCCGTGTCAACGATGTCGCCAAACGGCGTATTGTGCATCATCGTCAAGACGACGGCGGCGTTGCCCGCGCTGGACGATAGCATGGAGCGCATGTGTTCAAACGAGACAGGATTGCGCTTCTGCGGCATGATCGAGCTGATCTGAACATACGGGTCAGCCACTTTCAGCACGTCAAACTCCTGCGTGCACCACTGCAGCATATCCTGCACCGTCCGCCCCAGGTTGATTGCCGCCACCTGCACGGCGGCCGCCGTTTCGCCCAGGTAGTCCGCCCCGCCGATCGCGTCGTAGGAATTCTCCACCAATTCGTCAAAGGCGAGCAGCTGCCGCATTCGCTCCCGGCTGATGGGAAAACCTGAGGTGGTCAGCGCCGCCGCTCCCATGGGACTGCGGTTGCAGGTGCGGTAGGCGCTGATCAGGCGGCGGATGTCCCGCGACAGCGAGTCAGCCACGGCCGTGATGTAGTGGGCCATCGTCGTCGGCTGCGCCTGCTGGGTGTGGGTGTAGCCGATCATCACCGTCTCGGTGTGTTCTTGCGCAAACAGGAGCAAATGCTCTTTCAGAGAGAGTGCCGAAGCCAGCGTGGCCAGCAGCTTCTCGCGCAGCACCATGCGGTAGATGGTGACGCCCATGTCGTTGCGGCTGCGGGCCAGGTGCAGATTGCCGGCCACGTCCCCGGCCAGTTCCAAAAGACGGCTCTCTACCTGAAAGAACAAATCTTCAAACTGTCCGGTATAGGCTGAGCGGCGCAGCCCGTCCAGGTCGATGGCAGTGAGGGCGCGGGCAATCGCCTTCGCTTCGTCCTCCGTGATCAGCTTCTGTTCGCGCAGCATGATCAGATGCGCCTTGTTGATCGCCATCATCGGCGTCAGCAGATGGGTTTTCGCTTCCGAAAAAGCCGGTTCCAGCACGGCCTCCGCGTACGTCTTTCCGGGGAACCGGGCTCCTTCCCGTTGAAATATCCGCTCTTTGTAGTCCATTGACGGTTCTCCTTCCCTGCCGTTTCCTTTTCTGTTTTTTCGCGGTTCCCCACTGCCGGGGAGCCGGGAAAAGCGGGGAAGACGGCCGACTGCGGCCGTCTCTCCCGTCCCGTTTTCCTGCCTTATTGCTTCAAACTGACCATGTTGACGAACATGCGGATGGCTCCCGGCACCAGGGCGGGGATTTCACGGTACCAGACGAGCGAACTGTAGGTGTACGTCCCCTTGCCGTATTTTGCGGTCAGGAATGTGCCGGTAAACTCCTTCTCGCCCGGATCGCCGTTTGCAATCAGCTCCACGTACTCTTTGCCCCACTGCGACGGGTTGTAGGCGGAACGGTCCTGAATCCAGTTGTTCCAGTCTTCCTCCGTAATCTTGTTGGGTGTGTTGAAAATGGGATGATCCGGCGCAAGCATGGTAACTTTCGAGTTTTCATCGGTGACGCGCCATTCAATCAGCGGCGTGCCGATCGTGATCGGGTACGGCGCCAACTCCGGCTTCCAGTTGTCTTCCGGCTTGTGGTACTGCACCACCAGGTTGCCGCCGTTTTCCACGTACTTCAACAGGCGGGCATTGCTCGAAATCAGTTCGGGGCGGAACCCGTACGCCCGGATGCCCAGCACAATCGTGTCGTACTGGCTGAGGTCGCCAGACTCGATGTCCTTGGCGCTGAGGAGGGTGACGTTGACGCCGACCTGTTTCAGGTACTCGTCGATGTTGTCAAAACCGCTGGAGACGTATCCTACTTTCAACCCCTCCGGCACTTTCAGGTCAAACGCCTGGATCATCAGCTCCGCCGGTTGGACGTAATACGTGGTGCCGATGTGCGGATAGCGGATCACCTGGGCGCCATGGCGGCTTTCTTTTGCCCCCGCGCGCGCCACGGCCGTTACCGTGTACGTGCCCGATTTGACGGCGGCGGACGGCTTTACCGTAAACGCGACCGACTTGGTCTCCCCTTTGGCGGCAAACGCCAGCGGACTTGCCTTCGGTTCTACCGTCCAGCCTGCCGGAACGTCCAGCGAGATGTCCGCTTCCGCCGCACCCGGCTGGTAGTTCTTTACCGTCACCTTCACCGAAATCGGCTCTTGCGGCTTCAACGTGTTCAGAACAGCTGCGCCCGGGTCGAGCGACAGCGAGAACGGCGGCAGGACGGCGACAGCGTCAGACGGAACGACGCGGCTGACCGCGGTGGAGCCGAACGCCTTGTACGATACGTCCGCAGTGATGGACGGCGGCAGATACGGCTGGAACAGCGGGGCGTCTTTCGGCACCTCCACTTCGTACGCGGCCGTGACGGTCTGGTTGTACCCCACCTGGCCGAAGCTGGTCGCCCCCAACGGCTTGGCCCGCCATCCTTCCGGCACATTCAGCTTCAGGCTGACGTCTTTCAGCGGCACCTGTCCGCCGTTGTACGCCGTCACTTTTACGGTGGCAGTCTGACCGGCGACCAGTTCGCCTGTCTCCGGCCTTACTTTGGCCACCAGTGACAGCGCCTCCGCACTCGCCGTGTACAGCTGTCGTTCCTTTACCTTCAGACGGTGGGTCAGGTCTGCCCTGGTCGCTTCGTCCAGTTTGGCTTCCTGCACGACGGTCAGCGCCCTCTGCACGTCCGACAGCATGTCGTGCACTTCCCTGGCCACGTCGGCAAAGCGCGGGTAGGCGGCGATCACGTCGTCGGCGTCTTTTTGCAGGGTGCGAAGCTCCCTGGCCAGCTTTTCCCCGCCCGGCTTGCCGGCCACTTCCCGGGCCAGGTCGTCAAAGGTGTAGGCGATGCCTTCGAAAAAGTCCGATTCCCGGGCTTTGGACGGAACCGTCGACTGCTCCAGCTTGTAGTAGTTGAAGCTGGGCCCTTCGTCGTAGTGGCGCCCCATCCCCTGGCTCTTGTGCATGAAGCGGGATTCCTCGCCCAACTGCTGGTAAGACGCGCCGTACACCTCGTCGTACTCGCCGATCGGCACGCGAACCGTGTAGTCTTTCTCATCCGCCGGCACGTACAGCTTTTTGGGCTGCCAGGGGCGCAGCCCGTTTTTCAGATGCTCCGGAAACACGGACGGGTCGGCGGCGTCCTTGAACGCTTTTACCGTGATCACGTTGATGGCGCGGTGATGTCCGTGCGTGGAGGGTACGTTCAAAAACGCGGGGATGAGCACGTCCGGCCGCAGTTCGCGAATCTTGCGAATCAGCCGTTCGTAGACGACCTGTTCTCCCCATTTGGACAGTGTCTCATCCGGGCTCTTGGAAAAGCCAAAGTCGTAAATGGGGTCGTTGATCGATTCGCTGAGGATGTCCAGCGTGACGTTGGTGACCTTGGACGCTTCCTGCAATTCACGAGTACGGATAATGCCCAGTGCGTTGCCCAGCTCGCTGCCGATTTCGTTTTGGCCCCCTTCGCCGCGGTTGGCGATGATGCTGTACGTGTCCACACCCTTGCCGAGCGACAGGTACGCGAGCATCGCGCTGTGCTCGTCATCCGGGTGAGCCCCCGTGTTCATGGCGCTGGCGATGGTAGTCAACGGCTTGATCGCTTTGTACAAGTCGACCACTCCCCGGTCAGCATGGGCGGTCCGGGGCGCCATCGGCCATACCAGAGTGCCTGCCAGGGCCACGGCTGATACGACGGAAAACAGCTTGGCAAATGTCCCCTTTCTCAATGAACGCTCCTCCTTTTCCTTATTGGGATTGATGTATGCATCAATCATGGCCGTCCATGGAGCCTGTTCCTGCTGTCGCCATGGATTGACCTGAGGTAGCTGAAACGGACATGCACAGACGCTGCCGTCTGGTTTCGGGACGCTAAATCGAACGCAAACCTGCCTACACCGCAGTGCCCGCCTTGTCGCCAGCCAGTTTTCTGGAGATGAACAGGACGATGATGATGACCACAATCTGCAGCACGCCGTATGCGCACGCGGTGCCGAATTCAAACGTGTACATGCGCTGGAAAATGGCCACTGACAGCGGCATCGTCCGCGGCGTAAAGATCAGGATGGAGGCGACGAACTCGCCGATACACTGAACGAACGCCAACAGCGTGCCGGCCAAAATCCCGCCAAATGCCATCGGGAAAACGACGCGGCGGAAGCTGTACCACCACGATGCCCCCAGATTGCGCGCCGCTTCCTCCACCGACGGGTCCATCTGCATCAGCGTGGCCGATGTGGAGCGGAACACCAGCGGCAGATGGCGGACGAAATAGGCGAGCGGGATGATCCAGAACGTGCCGATGAGCACCTGGCCAAAGCTGAATACGGTCGGCTCACTGAACGCGGCGATCAGGTTGACGGCGACAACAGTGCCGGGAAGCGCCCACGGCAGCATGATCAGCACGTCGAGCAGCGTTTTGCCGCGAAAGCGCAGCCGCACCATCGCGTACGCCGCCGCCACCCCGAACAGGACGATGCCGACGGTGGCGATCGCACTCAGCTCCAGGCTGTTGGCAATCGGCCGCCAGGTCTTGCTGTCCGTAAACAGGTCGATGTAGTGGTCCAGCGTGTACTGCGGCGGCAGAATCTGCACCGTCCAGGTGCCGTCCACCGAGAACGAGATCAACACCAGCACGAGGATCGGCAGCATCAGGATGACGATGCCGATGAAGGCCAGCACTATGCAGACATAGCGGCCCGCTTTGCTTTTCACCTCGGTGCGGTGTACGCTGATGCCCTTGCTCATGTTCTGGTAGTTGCGCACCCCTTGGTACCAGCGCATCAGCAGCAAAAAGGCAATGGAGACGACGGACAGGACGGTCGACTGGGTGGCGGCCATGTCCAGATCGCCGTTGGTCCGGGACAGGTAAATCTGCATCGTCATCGTCCGGTCGATGCCGAAGATCAGCGGCGCCGTGTAGGACGCCATGGAGATCATGAACACCAGCAGCGACGACGCCACCATGGCTGGCGTGAGCATCGGCAAAATCACCCGCCGCCAGACGGTAAAGCGGTTGGCGCCCAGGCTAGCCGCCGCCTCTTCCAGCGACGGGTCAAGACCTTTGATCGCCGCCGATGCCGTCATGAAAAAATAGGTGTACATGGTAAAGGTGTGGACCACAACGACGCCCCATATTCCTTTCAGCGAAAACGGCACCTGTTCCAGCCCGAACAGTTCCTTGAACAATCGGGGGAATATGCCGCTTTCCCCGTACAAAAACGTAAACGACAGCACGCCGATGAGCGGCGGCAGCGCCATCGGCACCAGGGCGAGCACGGAGAGGATTTTCCGCCCCGGGAACTCGTAGCGCTCCAGCAAAAAGGCCATCGTCACGCCAACAATGCCGCAGGTAATGACACTCAACACGGATATGTATACGCTGTTCCAAAGCGCTTCCAGATTGGCCGTGTGCTCCAGGCTGAAGAAACGGGCGTAGTTTTTCCACGTAAACTGCCCGTCCACGTTGACGCTGGTGGCAAATGTTTCAAACAGCGGATAGATGACGTAGGCCAAAAGGATCAGGAACAGCGGCGAAACCAGCACGTAGACAAAGGACGGCGAAGCAGTGAAGGAGATCCGTTTGGACGGTGTCGCGGCTGGCTGCAGTTCTGCTTTCACAAGCTCCTCCTCCTTATCCCGCAAAGTAGATGCTCGCTTTCGGAATGTGCAGGGAGATGGTCTCTCCGCGCTGTTTCAGCGGCCGTCCCTGGCTGATGGACATGCTGCGGAGCTGATGAGGGCCGACGCTGGTCACGTAGTTGACGCACGCACCCGTAAACTCGGCAAGCACAACAGTGCCCGACACCACGTTCTCACCGTCCGCTCCCGTGCTTTCCTGCACCGTTTCCGGCCGAATCGACAGCACGACTGTCTCGCCCGGCACGAGCCGCACCTGCGGCGACACGTTGTGCGCATATCCGGTCAGCACGAGGTCAGGAGCCACCCGCACCCGTACTTCGTTACCGTCGATGCCTGCCACGATCCCCTCCCACAGATTGGTTTCGCCGATGAACGACGCGACGAAACGGTTTACCGGCCGATGGTAAATCTCGTGCGGCGTACCCACCTGCTGCACTTCGCCGCCCTGCATCACCATCACCCGATCCGACATGGACATCGCCTCCGCCTGGTCATGCGTGACGTAAATGGTGGTAATGCCCAGTTCCATCTGCAGCCGCTTGATTTCATACCGGGTTTCTTCGCGCAGTTTGGCGTCCAGGTTGGACAGCGGTTCATCCAAAAGCAGAATCTGCGGCTCGATAACGAGCGCGCGGGCCAGCGCCACCCGCTGCTGCTGTCCGCCGGAAAGCTGGTCGATCCGGCGTTCGCCGTATCCTTCCAGACGGACGAGCTTCATCACCCGCTCTACCCGTTCTTTCATTTCCGCTTTCGGAATCTTGCGAACCTTGAGCCCAAAGGCGATGTTCTCAAATACGGTCATGTGCGGAAACAGGGCGTAGTTTTGAAACACCATGCCCGTGTTTCGCTTGTGGGGCGGCAGCGATGTGACATCCCGGCTGCCGAAGCAGATCCGTCCCCTGGTGGGATAGTAAAAGCCGGCGATCATCCGCAGGGTCGTCGTCTTGCCGCAGCCGCTTGGCCCCAAAAAGGTGAAGAATTCGCCTGATTCGATGTGAATGTGAACATCTTCGACCCCTTTTGCGTCGCCAAACTGTTTGCTGACGTGATCAAGTGTTACGCTGCTCATCAGGTGTCCTCCCTCTCGAGATTGGCAGGGCGCTGCCCGGCTTCGGCAGTCGCCTGTGCCGGACGGAACCGGACACGGCCAGACGGAAAGGGGTCCCCCTTCCCGTCTGGTCCTGCTGTCCTCACCCGCTTACTTCTTGCTTTTTCCCTTGATGTTTTCGTCCCAGTACTGCATCCACTCTTTTTCTTTCTCCGCCATCACATTCCAGTCGAGCTCCAGCGGTTTCAGCTCCAGGTTTTTCATGAAGTCAGGCAGTTCGTCCTTGCTGATGTCGGTGCGTGACGGGAACTGGTAGCGCTCTTTCGCCAACTGCGTGGCGATCTCCGGGCTGAACAGGAACTCGTAGAACTTTTTGGCTGCGTCCATGTTCTTGGCTCCTTTGACGATCGCGACCCCGTCGACGAGGATCGGCGCGCCGCTCTCCGGATAGACAAAATCGTACGGATGGTTGTTCTGCTTGCTTTGAATCAGGACGTCCTGCAGGTTCCACAGGGAAATGACGCCTTCCTGGCGGTCCAGCTTCAGGTAGAGCTGGGTCGGGTCCTGGGCGTACTCCTTGGTGTTGGCGTCCAGTTTTTTCAGCCATTCATACCCTTTTTCCGGCGTGTCTGGCCCCTGACGGTAGATCATCGCCGCGTAAATGGTCCGCATCGTGCCGGACGGCAGGACGTTGCGGATCACGATTTTATCCTTGTACTTGGGATCGAGCAGGTCGTCCCAGTCCTGCGGCGCTTCTTCTTTCGTCAGCGCCTGCGAGTTGTACATGATCACCTCGGGCAGCAGCATTTCGCCGTACCAGCGGTCCTGCGGGTCCTTGTACAGATCGGGAATCTTGTCGGCAAACGTCGGTTTGTACGGCTCCAACAGCCCCTCGTCCGCTGCCGTGCTCAGCGCGGACTGTGTGCCGCCCCACCAGAAATCGGCCTGCGGATTGGCCTTTTCGGCACGCACCCGCTCCAGGATTTGCTGCGCCCCCATCTCAAATGTTTCCACTTCAATATTGGGATATTTTTCCTTAAACTTGGGCAGGACGATTTCAAAAATATTTTTGTCCCGGGCGGTGTAAATGACCAATTTTTGCGATTCGCCGGATGCTGCCGGCTGCGCCTGATCACCGGACTGGCCGCCTGTACCGCTGTCCGCCTGTCCTCCGCCGGAACAAGCGGCGACGGTCAGGGCCAGCGAGCCGACAAACACGCCGCGAAGCCATTTTTTCCATGTGCTGTTGGACGTTTTCACAATCGAATCCCCCTTTTTTTCACTCTATTTGTCCAGCAATTTCGTAGATGGAAACGCTTCCAGAACGCTGTGAACGGCCCCGATCAACCCCGCCTCTTCACCAAGTCGCGCTTTTTCCATACGGGGCACAACGGGCACCCATTCCGTCAGCCACTCGCGAATCTGCTTCACCCCTTTTTCGTCGATATGAACCATCTCTCCGCTCAGAATCAACAGCTCCGGGTTCAGCACGCTGACGATATTGGCCATCGCGTAGGCCCAGTGTCGGTATACGTCATCCAGCAACCGCGCGGCCTCCTGGTTGTCCTGCCGAGCTTGACCGATCAGCGTCTCTATGATACTCGACCCTTCCTGAAGGTCGGAGAGAAAGGCCTTCGCCTGTGCTTTGACGCCAGGGACGGAGTAATGCGTCTCAAACACGCCGTACGCTCCGTCGCGCCGGCTGTGTACGGGGCCGATCAGCATGTAACCGATCTCGCCCGCTGCGTCCCGGCTTCCCCGGTATAACTGGCCGTCCAGGATGATGCCGGAGCCGATCCCCGTGCCGACGTAGATGTAGACAACGTTGGAATAGCCGACACCGACACCGCGGACGCTCTCGCCCAGGGTCATCATGTTGACGTCATTGTCGATGATGACCGGCACCTCCAGCCGTTCCTCGATGGTCTGCCTGATCGGCGATCCCATCCAGCCCGTGCTGGGAGCAAAGCTGACCGTACCGCTGCCCCGCTGGGTGACCCCGGGCAGGCCGACACCGATGCCCAGCAGCCTGTCGCGCGGCAAGCTGCTCTCCGCCAGCAGACGGTCCAGTCCCGCCGCCAAATCCTCGATCACCCGTTCTCCGTCGGCCGGCTGGGCCAGACGTTTGCGGTACCGGGCCAAAAACTCGCCTTTCAGGTCGGCCACCGCCATCTCCAGCGCGGAGCCTTCAAACACTGCGCCGACGATCGCGTACGCCTGGTAGTTGTACTCCAGCAGGATCGGCTTTCGGCCGCCACGGGAGTCGCCCATCCCCACCTCCTTGAGCAGCCCATCCTGAATCATCTCCTCCACCAGGGCGGAAACGCAGGGGCGGCTCAGCTGCGTCTGTTTGGCAATGTCGGCGCGGGAGATCTGACCGTGCTGAATCACCTGCTGCAAGATCTCTTCCTTGTTCCACTTTTTCACCAGCTTGCTGCTGCCCGTTTTTCTGGACGAACGCACGCCTTTTCACTCACCACCAAACAGTTAGTTAACCTAACTAACAAAGTTATCCAAATTATACCGCCCATACACAGAATAGTCAAACTATTTCGCTTCAATGATATGCACCACCCACAGGTTATCTTGCCAAACTCCGCACCCGCTCAGCGTTCTTCGCCCCGCCTCTGAATACACATGTAGTACGTTTTGGACGTTTTCCCGCTCGTATCACACTATCCCAGCGAAGAAGGAAGTGGTTCAACGTGAAGCGAACCGGGAGTACCGGGAAAACCGGCATCTCCATTATCACCTGCACCAAACGTCCCGGCATGATGCGCAACCTGTTTCAGAATTATCTGCGGCAGCGCGGAGTCAACAAGGAATTGATCGTAGTGCTGAACAACGATGCGATGAGCGAAGCGCGCTACAAAAATTACGCGCGTTCGTTTCCCAACGTGTCCGTCTACAAACTGCCCGGACGGACGTCACTCGGCGCCTGCCTGAACTTTGCCGCAAGCAAGGCATGCTATCCCTACCTCGCCAAATTTGACGACGACGATTACTACGCCCCCCGCTACGCGGCTGACACGCTGCGCGCGTTTGCCCGATCAAAGGCGGCCGTCGTCGGGAAGCGCTCGTATTTTATGTACTTTTCTGGATTGCGGCTGCTGATCCTGCTATATCCGGGGAACGAACACAGGATGACAGGGGGGATCGCAGGCGGGACCCTCGCATTTCGGCGAAGCGTGTGGAACCGTGTCCGTTTTGCCAACCGCTCGCTTGGGGAGGATGTCTCGTTCCTGCGGAATTGCCGCCGCCTCGGCTTTCGCATCTACTCGGGCAGCCGTTTTCACTACTGTGCGATTCGCCGGAAAAACGTCGGCAGCCACACCTGGAAAGCAGGCCACCGGTACCTGCTCTCCCGGCCGCACAGGCGGATTGCCCGCACGGTCAACTATCGCAAGTTTGTCGTCGGATAGGAGTTGCCAGAAAAACAACAGCCCGGGAGGGGGTGATCCCTTGATCTTCCCCCGCCCGGGCAATCTGAATACGCACAGATCGTGCTTATACTTCATGTACGGTTATACTTTGAAACTGCCTACCATCTCCTGCAGATCTTCGGCCATCTTCGCCAGCGCCGTGGCCGACGCGTTGATCTCCTCCATGGAAGCCAACTGCTGCTGAGCTGCGGCGGAAACGTTTTGCGTACCAAATGCCGCTTCCTCTGCCACTTCCCGGATCGTATGCGTCGTCTCCACCACGCGTTTTGTGCCTTCGGTCAACTGTTGCACCGCGCCGGACACCTCCTGGATTTGTCCAGCCAGTTCTTCCACTGCCGCACGAATCTCTTCGAAGGAGGCCCCAGCCGCATGGACCACGTCAATTCCCGCGGCCACCTCCTGGGTCACCGTGTGCATGGAACGAACCGCATCGTTCGTCTCCTGGCGGATCACCGCAATGAGTTCGGCAATCTTTTGCGTGGATTGCGTCGTCTGCTCTGCCAGCTTGCGCACTTCATCCGCCACCACGGCAAATCCCCGGCCGTGTTCACCTGCCCGCGCTGCTTCGATAGCGGCATTGAGCGCCAGCAGGTTGGTCTGATCGGCAATCTCGGAGATGACGTCGACGATGCTGCCGATCTCCTGCGAGCGCTTGCCCAGTCCGTCCACGGTATGCGCCAATTCCTTGACGGTGACACTCATTTCCGTCATTTGGTTGATCGCTGTTTGCACGGTCTGGCTGCCGGAAGCTGCCTTGTCCGAAGCCTCGGAAGCCAGTCCAGCCACCTGCTGCGTGTTGCCGTTGATCTGTTCCGCAGCGCTTGCCATCATGTTGACCACCTGGTACGCTTCTTCCACGCCAGCTACCTGCTTGTCCGCCCCGACGGCCACTTCCTGAATCGCGGACGAGATTTGTTCGCTGGCCTTGCTGCTCTGATCCGCGCTCGCCATCAGCTCCTCAGCCGACGCCGCCACCTGGACGGCACCCTGGTTCACCTCGGCCAGGACAGACTGCAGCGACAGGCGCATGCCCTCGAAGCTTTCCGCCAAGCGGCCGATTTCGTCCCTGGCATTTACTCTTACTGGTTCAGACAGGTCGCCCTCGCTGATCTTGGCGGCGGCCGCCATCAATACGGCGAGCGGACGCGTGATCAAGCGGACGATCCACAGCACCAGCACGGCGCCGCCGATCACTGCTACGGCCACGATCGTCAAAATGGGAGGCAGCACGTCGGAGGCCTCTGCTTCCGCTTCACTCACGTAATAGGTGCCCAGCAGCTTCCAACCGGTCAGTCCGTTGGTGACAAACGCCATTCGCTTGCTCTGTCCGTCCTGGTTGACGAACTCAAACGTGCCCGCTTCGTTAGCATACACGTGGTCGATATAATCTGCTTTCTCCGCTTCCGTCCCCGCTTTCTGCTGGGGATGGACGATGAACTTCCGCTGTTTGTCCATCAGCACGACGTAGCCGAATTCGCCGATTTTGACCCGGCTGGTGATTTCGGCCAGTGCCTGCAGACTGAGGTCGAGCCCGACCACTCCGTGCCCGTCTTTTGTCGTCCGGGCAATGGTGATGACGGGGAGGTCTGTAGACGCAGAAATGTACGGATCAGTGATGACCGTTTTTCCCTTGTTCTCCATGGCTTGTTGGTACCAGGGTCTAGTACGCGGGTCATACCCGGCCTTTACCGACACCGTGCTGACAAACGCCCCCGTCTCCGTTCCGATGTAGATACCTTCCCACTCGTTGTGGATGGTGGCGGCCTCCTGCAAATACGCATGCGCTGCGGAATCGTTGCTCGTCAGCCCCTGTCCCGCCAGATGAGAAGCGACCCGCTCCACCTCCTTCATCTGCAAATCCAGATAGGCATCAATTGTTCCGGCCAGGGTCTTCACCTGCTCGTCAGCCCGCTGCAGCAGTTGGTCCTCGATTTCCTGCTTGGCGCTGTAGAACGAGACCCCTGCGATCAGCAGACTCGGCAACAGCAGAATCACGGCAAAGGTCAACAGCAGTTTTCCTTTCATCTGCAGCGAACGTGTTCGTTTTGGCTCGGTAGGCCCATTCATGTCGATTCCTCCTGTTGTTGATGAGCTATAATAAACACAAAAAAAACAGGCCATTCCAAATAAAAAGAACAGCCGTCCATCATTGTACAAATATTTCCCGAAAATGACAAGACAAGTATATCCTTCATGCCCATTTTTTTCTTTTTTCTAGATCTTTTTTCGCGGGACGCACGTCACTTCGGTTTCCTAACCTCCAGAAGCGCCTTCATCAACTTGGCAGCCTCCGCCCGGGTCAGCGTTTTGTCTGGTTGGAACGCGTCGGGTGACCCGGAAGGAAGCAGCCCGTAGGCATGGGCCAGGGCGACGGCGGGCACCAGCCGCTTTTCTACATCCCGATACGGCGACGCAAACAGCCCCGGTTTTTCCAATAGTTCACCATACCCCAGCAGGCGGGCGGCCATTTCCGCCGCTTCTCCGCGGGTCACCGGGCGATCCGGCTCAAACCTGGTCCCCTCCTTGGGGATCAGTCCGTATTGAATCGCTTTTTGGATGACACCGTACAGCGGGTGTTTCTCGTCGACGTCAGCAAACCGGTACGGCTGGCGGGCTTCATCGTCATCGCGCACGCTGATCTGCCGATGAAACTCGATGCGGTTGACCATGCGCGCCATCATCTGCACCATGTCACCGCGCGTCGCCGCTTTGTCCGGTTCCACCTTGCCGTCAGTCACCGTCAACAAGCCCTCCCGAATGGCAAACTGCAGTGCTGCCTGCTCGGGATGGTTGTCAATGTCCTGCGGAATTTCTTTTTTCCGCAAGTCGGCAAAACTGAGCCACTCCCCGGTCACGGCGTCCACGACTCCCTCATCGCCGACGTAGCTGTAGACAAGCAGCGGTTTGGACTCGCCGTCCGGCAGGTGATAGGCAAGCATCAGTTTCTTCTGCTCCCGCTCCGTTTTGGCTGCTGCCTTTTGGTCGATTTTGGCCGCTGTCGCCTCTGCACTGACAGGTCCAAACTCGTATACGTCCAGCTCTATCGCTTCCCCGGTGTCGGGATTGACGATCACGCGGAAATTCCTGTCTTCGATCGGAATGCCGTTCTTCATCAAGCCAAACCTAAACACGTAATACTGCCCCTGCTCCCGCACCTCCTCCTCGATCGTGCGGGATGGCTTGCGATCAATCAGATAGATGTCCCCCAGCCGTTCGGACAGCAGCGTTTTTACCAGCTTGACCGCACTCTCCTGCGCTGCTGTCCACGAGACCGCCTTCTCGATTTTCCGTCCCCGTTCGGCAGGAAACAGCCCTTCCCCGATGCGGTATTCGACTAATTCACCGCGGTCGCTGATGCTGATAACGATCGGCTCCGCATTTTTCCCCTGGACGTGCAGCGGAGTGAATTCAAAACGCCAGTATCTCGATTCCACGCCATCCGCTCCCGATCTGGCACCTCCTCCCCTGCTTCCATCGGAACGATAGCTGCCGGGAAGCCGCTTGACCAGCTCTTCGGCGATCTTCTGCGCCTCTTCCTTGCCGATCAGCTTGTCCGCTGCACGGCTGTTGACCGTGGTCCCCAGCGGCTTGATGCCGACTTCTTCGGCCGGCTCGCCGAGTGCGTTCAGTAACTTCCCGGTCGTTGCGTCCACGAACTGCGGATCAGTCTGGACGTAGCGGTAGACCAAGCGGTACCGGTTTGAGTCCTCCTGGTAACGGCCGGTCAGCTCACTCTCCAGCGAGTAGACCAGTGAGGGCGCCGCTTTTTCCGCCAGCAGCCGCTCCGCCTCGTCAGGCTGGATCACTGCCTTGGCGTCAGGCAGTTCTCCCTGGTACCAATTCCGAATAAACATGATCACTTCGCCGGTTCGATCGACGATCACCAGAACGCCGTTGCCGAGAAAAGGCGTGTCGTCTTCCATGCGTGTATAGGAAAAGACGCGCGTTCTCCACGGGTCACCCGTAAAATTGGGGAGGCCGGGGTATTCGTTTGGCTTGGACAGCTTCTCCCGCTCTGCTTTGGGGAGAACCCGCTCGAGAAACCGCTCGGCCGCCCGCAGCGCTTGTTCCTCGCTGACCGCCGATAACGAGTCGCTTTCCCACTTTTCATCGTGGTGTGAATAATACACCAATTGTCCCGTCACCGCATCGACGTTGACAGACAAAAATCCCTCCCTGCCTTTTACCCAGGTCAGGCTCCACAGCGGATGGTCAAACGGCAATTTTTGATTTTTCTTGTGGTACGACGTCCGATCCAGCTTGTAATCGGCCGGTATGTTCAAAAGCTTGCTCACCTGTTGAATCGCCTGCTCCTGCGTCAAACCGTCCGCCCGCTGCTCGGCGGCCAAGGCGCTCGGCAGGCTGTTCTCCCACACGCCGGCAAGCGGGACGGGAACACCGGTCAGCAGCACCGCTGCCGAAAATCCCGCTGCCACCCGCAGCATCTTTTTTCTGGTCATACCGAAAAACACCTCTCCCCTCTTGGCTTTGCGATTTCGAACACAATCTTACCATTTGTCACGAATTGATACAAATTATTCCATATATGAGAGGATCATCTATCCAGCAGATGCTTTGCATGCAAAAAAAATCTACCCCGGCTGCACCGTGGGTAGATTGTGGTTGAAAGAGTTACACCTGCAGCATTTGCGTGAGCGACTCGGGTGTGACAATGTTGCCCACCAGGAAGTTGCCGAACTCCCCATAGCGTGCGCTCACTTCGTCAAAGCGCATTTCGTAGACGATGTGCTTGAACTCGAGCGGGTCGTTGGCAAACAGCGTGACGCCCCACTCCCAATCGTCGAAGCCGACCGAGCCGCCGATGATCTGCTTCACTTTGCCGGCGTACTTGCGGCCGATCATTCCGTGCGAGCGCATCATTTCGGCACGCTGTTCCATCGTCAGCATGTACCAGTTGTCCTGCAGGTTGCGTTTTTTGTTCATCGGGTAGAAGCAGATGTGCTCCCACTTCGGCAGAATCGGGTAGAGCCGCTCCCGGATTTGCGGATTGGACTTCGGGTCTTCGCCGGGATTATGTACGTAGTTGCTCAGCTCCACCACAGAAATATAGGAGTACGGCGCCTCGGTGTACGCGGCGAAGCGGGTCTTGTTGAACGCCGTCTTGATCGCGTCCAGTTCCTGCATCGTCGGGCGCAGGAACAGGAAGACCAGGTCCGCCTTGTGCCCCAGGATGCTGTAGATGGCCGTGCTGCCTTGCTTCTCCTGTTCATTTGCCTCCCACTCGCGGATCAGGCCAAACAGCTCGTCCAGTGCGGCCTGGCGCTCTTCGGCCGAAGCCGCTTTCCACTTCTCCCAATTGATCGTGCGGAAATTATGATAAGTATACCAGCCTTCCAGCGTAAGCAATGCCTCGTTCGTGCTCATCAGGTTCAACTCCTTACGGTAATCTGGTGCATTCTTCTTGGACACTCCCAGTATAGCATAACGAACGAAGCGTTATGCGAAACGAATTGGTGAACAAGCGCCGCAAACAACGGCCGTTCACACCAGGCGGCCGCTGTTTTTCGTCTCGGCTGACAGCAGCGCTGCCGCCTCCTTGTCCGCGATGACGGTCACATCTGAATGAAGCTGCAGCAGCGACGCGGGCACGTCAGGCGTCTTCTCTCCTTCCAGCATGCGGCGCACCGCATCCGCCTTGGCCTCGCCGCTCGCAAGCAGCATGATCCGCTTCGCCGCCAGAATCGTTTTGATCCCCATCGATACAGCTTTCGTCGGCACTTCGTCGATCGATTCGAAAAAGCGCGCGTTCGCCTTGATTGTACTTTGTGCCAGTTCCACGATCCGCGTGGTCGTCTCCGCGTCGGACCCCGGCTCATTGAAACCAATGTGGCCGTTTCCGCCGATACCCAGCACCTGCAGGTCGATGCCTCCCGCCGCCGCGATTGCCGCTTCATATCGCCGGCACTCCGCCTGCAGGTCGGGTGCGTCTCCGCGCGGGATGTTGGTCTGCTCCAGCGGGATGTCCACATGGCGAAAAAAGTGTTCCTGCATGAACGTGTGGTAGCTTTGCGGATGATGCGGCGGCAGTCCGACGTATTCATCCAGGTTAAACGTCGTCACGCGGGAGAAGTCAACTCCCTCCTCGCGGTGCAGCCGCGCCAGTTCCCGGTACATGCCGATCGGTGTGCTGCCCGTAGCCAGTCCCAGTACGGCAGTGGGTTTGGCTGTCACCACCTGCGCCACGATGTGCGCCGCAGCTTTGCCCAACGACTCGTAATTCTCCGCAATCAGCAGTTTCATGCGCTCTCCCTCCGTCAGCCGCTTCAGTATTTTTTGTCCAGCACCGCTTTTGCCGTCTTTTCCTTGTAGGTCAGCGCTTTCTCCTGGATGCGCATGGCCAGTGCCGTACACAGGATGTCGATGACGTGCAGTTGGGCGATTTTGGCCGCGAGCGAACCGCCCTGCAGCGGCCCTTCCTTTGCTGCCGTCAAAAGCGTGACATCAGCCACGTTCGTGATCGGCGAGCGGCGGTAGTGGGTGATGCACAGCACTGTTGCCCCTGCTTCCTTCGCCACTTTCAGCGAATCGATCGTATCCTTGGTGCTGCCCGACACGGAGATGCCCACGGCGACGTCGCCGGGCCCCAGCGTGGCGGCAGCCATCGCCTGCAGGTGTGCCTCGTAAAAGGCGTCCACTTTCAGCCCCAGGCGCAAGCACGTGTATTTGGCATCCTGGGCCGTCACCCCGGATGTTCCCACGCCGTAAAAGTGGATCGTGTTGGCGGCTTGCAGCAGGTCGACACACCGCTCCAGCTCGACCGGGTCGATGAGCGAGCTGGTGTCACCAACCGCCTGCATGTTGGTGGCCGTCACCTTTTGCGCGATGGTCGTCAGCGAATCCTCCTCCGTTACCTCACCGTGCAGGTTTTTCACCGGATGGACCAGCTCCTGGGCCAGCGCCAGCTTGAACTCCTGGTAGCTGCGAAAACCGATCTTGCGGCAGAAGCGCAGCACGGTGGTTTCGCCCACGCCCGCTTTTTCCGCCAGGTCGATGACGGAAGAGTAAATTACGCTCTCCGTCTGGCTCAGTACGATCTCCGCCACTTTTTGCTCAGATTTGGTAAACGACGGCCGCAAACTCTGAATGCCCAGCAGGGTGGCATTGGTTTTGGCCGCGCCGCCGGACGCGCCGGCCGTCTGCTCTTTCTGATTTACCGTCATCGGCGTCCTCCTCCGTTTATCACCAAAAGAAAACAGCTTTATTCCTACCGCCATTATATGCAAAAGCGGAGCATTCCGCCATATTGATTGATATATGTGGAGAAGTTCTCCATTCTATATCAGACCGTTCTGATTCGCGGCGCACTCCGCTTCCGCGAGCATCCGCCGCTCTTGGCGCCGCTTGTCTTAGCGAACAACAACAAAAAAAGCCTCCACCCGGAACCTTTTGATCCGAGTGAAAGCTTTTCGACGTGTGTGCAAAGCACCGGCCGCCTACACGATTACGCGGTACCCGATCAGGATGACAAGCACCATCAGCGCGAGCGCGCCAACGAAAAATCCGATGCTGGCTTCCTGGCGGCGTGCCCGTCCCAGCGCCATTTCCATCAGCCCGAAGACGACAATCCCCAGCAGTCCCTTCACATAGTACAGGACGTCTCCCGTGTGGAACTTAAACAACATCCAACCGCCTGTCACGACCACAATCACCATCATCACGCGCAGAAACATGTGAACGATGTTGCCCACTTTTTCCTTGCCGAGACGGAAAAGGATGTACCCGACGATCAGCAGGATGAATGCCACTTCCCAACCGCCTACGTGGGCTTTAAGATACGCATAGCTCACCGTTTGCTCACTCCTTGCCCAGTGCAATCTCCATACTCGTCTCATTATAACAGATTGGCAAGGGAAAAGCAGGGCGCGCAATGCTTGGCGGTTTTGTGACAGCTAGTCACTGGACCGGACCCGCTTTTTTGGAAGCGGCCAGCCAAGATCAGTCTTCCCTCCCACAACATATTGTGTTATAGTACCTTCATACAACCATATATAGTACGCTTTGTGGTGCGCTTGACCAGGATTCCGGCAAGCGCTTAAAAGGGAAGACCGGTGCAAGTCCGGCGCGGTCCCGCCACTGTAAATGGGGAGCGACTCTGTCAGATGCCACTGTCGATCGCATCGACGGGAAGGTTCAGAGAAGCGATGATCCATGAGCCAGGAGACCTGCCACAAAGACAACACCGTTGGAACCACGAGGATGGGGAGGTGTGGAATCGGTCACCGGCGGCGTGCCGCTCTTTCTGGCGCACGTTCCGCTTTGACACAGGCATGTTTGTTTCCACATGGGCAACATCAGCATCCTCTACCCGACGGGAGAGGATGCTTTTTTCATGAACCGCAAAGGAGAGGGATAGATTGCAAACGGTTGTCTCTGGCATTGACCAACGTATTACATCGCTGATTGGCGACATTCTGGCCGATTTTCCCCGGCTGCGCGCAGATGCCGTCATCCAGTCGGCGGCCATCAGAGCCAAACACAAAACGCTCACGGAACAGGAAGCGGCAAAAATCGTTGCCATGTCGGCCGCCGAACTGATCTCCAAAGAGGAGCCGGAATGGACCTACGTCGCCGCCAGGGCGTACCTCGCTGCCCTGTATCACGAAGCGGCCCGCAGCCGGGCGTATTCCTTTAGTCCTGCGCGTCCCTACGGTTCGTTTTTGAACCTGTTGAAACAGCTGGTGGAAAAGGGCATTTACAAACAGGAACTGCTGACCGCCTACCGTCCGGAAGAGATTGCGGAGCTGGAACGGGAGATTGATCCGGAAAAGGACAAGCTGTTTACCTATTTGGGGATCGTGACTCTCGCCGAGCGGTATTTGGCGAGGGATTACACCGGCAGCCTGTATGAACTGCCCCAGGAGCGGTTTATGGTCATCGCCATGCACCTCATGCTGCAGGAACCCCGCGAAAAAAGACTCGCGCTGGTAAAGGAAGCCTACTGGGCGCTCAGCCATCAGTACATGACCGTGGCAACGCCCACCATGGCGAATGCCGGCAAAGCACGGGGCGGACAGCTCTCCAGCTGCTTTGTCGACACGGTCGACGACTCTCTGCAGGGCATCTACGATTCCAACACCGACGTCGCCCGGCTGTCCAAGATGGGCGGCGGCATCGGCGTGTACATGGGAAAAGTGCGGGCGCGCGGCTCTTCCATCCGCGGCTATGAAAACAAATCCAGCGGGGTCATCCCGTGGATTCGCCAGCTGAACAATACGGCGGTCAGCGTCGACCAGCTCGGAACGCGCAACGGCAGCGTTGCCGTGTATCTCGACGTGTGGCACAAGGACATCCTGGCGTTTCTCGATTTGAAAATGAACAACGGGGACGAACGCCTGCGGGCGCATGACATCTTTACGGGTGTGTGCATCCCTGATCTGTTCATGGAAGCGGTGGAAAACCGGGCCGAGTTTCACTTGTTTGATCCGCATGAAGTGCGCACCGTCATGGGCTTTTCGCTGGAGGATTGCTACGATGAGGAGCCCGGGCGAGGCACGTTCCGCGAACGGTACGAGGCGTGCGTGCGGCATCCCCGCTTGAGCCGCGTGACGGTACCCGCCATCGAGATCATGAAGCGGATCATGATCTCCCAGCTGGAGACGGGCACGCCGTTCATGTTCTACCGGGATACCGTCAACCGCGCCAACCCCAACAAACATGCGGGCATGATTTACTCCAGCAATTTGTGCACGGAAATCCTGCAGAACATGTCGCCCACCACGGTGACAGAAGAAGTGCTGCAGGACGGAGAGATCGTGATTCGGAAAACGCCGGGCGATTTCGTCGTCTGCAATCTCTCCAGCATCAACCTGGGGCGCGCCGTGCCTGCCAACGTGCTGGAGCGGCTGATCCCCATCCAGGTGCGGATGCTGGACAACGTGATCGATGTGAACCGGATCGACGTCCTGCAGGCCCAGCAAACCAACAAAAAGTACCGGGGCATCGGGCTGGGAGCGTTTGGCCTGCATCATCTGCTGGCGCTCCAGGAAATCAGATGGGAAAGCGAAGAAGCGGTCGCCTTCAACGACCGGTTGTTTGAACGCATCCATTACTTGACGATTCGCGCCTCCCTGGAACTGGCGAAGGAAAAAGGCGCCTATCCGCTCTTTTCGGGCAGCGAATGGGAAAACGGCAGCTATTTTGCCCGCAGGGGCTACAATTCGCCCGAGTGGGAGGCGCTGGCCAAAGAAGTGGCCCGGCACGGCATTCGCAACGGGTATCTGATGGCGGTCGCTCCCACCGGCTCCACGTCGCTGATCGCCGGCTCCACCGCTTCCGTCGACCCGGTGTTTGAACCGGTCGCCTACGAGGAGAAGACGACGTACAAAATCGCCAATCCCGCTCCCGATCTGACTGCCCGCACGATGTGGTACTACAAGGGAGCCTATCACCTCGACCAGCATTGGTCGATCAGACAGGCGGCCGCCCGCCAGCGCCACCTCGATCAGGGGCAGAGCATCAATCTGTATGTCCGCCCCGACATCCACGCCAGAGAGCTGCTGCAGCTCCATCTGGAGGCATGGAAGCAGGGGCTGAAGACGACCTACTACGTCCGCAGCCGGGCCGTAGAGATTGATGAGTGCGAAGCCTGCACCTGATCGCGGAAAGGAGAACGGATATGCTGCAGAAGCAAAAGGTATTTGATACAAGCGCGCCCAACAGGTCAACCAAAATCATCAACGGCGAGTGTTCCGGGGTGTTGAACTGGGATGATATCCGCCACCCGGCGATGTACAAGCTGTACAAGGTGCTGATCGCCAACCACTGGATTCCGTCCGAGATTTCGATGAACAAGGACAAGCAGCAGTTTGCCGAACTGACGCCGATCGAACAGGACGCCTTCAAGAAGATTATCGGGCTGCTGGCTGTGCTCGACAGCATGCAGACCAACTTTGTGACCGATGTCGGCCAATACTTCACCGACTCGTCCCTGGTGGCCATTGCCGCCATTATCAACCAGCAGGAGGTGATTCACAACCAGTCCTACTCCTATGTGCTCTCCAGTCTGGTCGACTACCAGACGCAAAAGGACGTGTTTGAATACTGGAAACACGACCAGGTGCTTCTGGAGCGCAATCTGTTCATCGCCGACATGTACCAGCGCTTCCGGGACGACAAAACCCCCCAGACCTTCCTGGAGGCGCTTGTCGCCGACATGATTCTCGAAGGGGTCTTCTTCTACACCGGGTTTGCGTTCTTCTACAATCTGGCCCGTCATCAAAAGATGCTGGGAACCAGCCAGATGATCAGCTACATTCAGCGGGACGAGGCGCAGCACACCTACTTTTTCGGGGAAGTGTTCCAGCTCCTGCTGGCCGATTTTCCCGAACTGGATACGAAACAAAACCGCTTCTTTGTGTATGAAAAGATGAATCAGGCGGTTGCATTGGAGATGAAATGGGCCCGCCATGTGCTGACAGGCGTCGAGGGCATTGACTTTGACGAATTTGACCGCTACATCCGTTATATCGTCAACAAGCGGTTGGACATGATGGGTCTGGAAAAGGCGTATGAGGGCGTGGATAACTGCATGCCGTGGATTCGGCCGTTTTCCGACGAAGCCCTGAATCAAACCAAAACGGACTTCTTTGAAGGAAAATCCCGCACGTATGCCAAGGTGACAAAAGAAAACGGATTTGACGAGCTGTAATGGCGAAAAACAACTTTTGTGTCAACAAAAAAACCAGCGGGCAGCCAATATCCCGCTGGTTTTTCCGTTGCTTACCGGACATCTGTTTGTGCGGTGAAATGATGCTGGAACTGTTCCCGCAAGGCGCGTTTCATGAATTTCCCCACGGTCGTCTTGGGAATCTCGCTCACGAAGACGATGTCATCCGGCAGCCACCATTTGGGAAACTGCGGAGCCAGGTACGCGAGCAGCTCTTCTTTGGTCACCTTGCCTTCGCTGCCCGCCTTTGGCACCACGCAGGCTACGGGCCGCTCGTCCCACTTGGGATGGGGAACTCCGATGCAGGCAGCTTCCAACACTGCCTCGTGGGCCATGAGCGCGTTTTCGAGATCGACGGAAGAAATCCATTCGCCGCCGCTCTTGATCAAATCTTTCGTCCGGTCGACCAGCTTGATGGTCCCTTCTTCGTCAATCGTCGCCACGTCCCCTGTATGCAGCCATCCGTCGATAAACGCCTCCTGGGAGCGTTCATCCCGGTAATACTCATCAGCAATCCACGGTCCGCGGACGAGCAGTTCTCCCATTTCCTGTCCATCCCATTTCACTTCACCATGGGGGCCGACCACCTTGACTTCCAGCCCGGGTACCACCATCCCCTGCTTGGCGTACACATCCAGTTTGGCTTCCAACGGCAAATCCTGCTGATAGCTTTTCAGGCGGGAAACGGTAACGAGGGGGCTGGTTTCGGTCATGCCATACGCATGCAGGACAGGGATGTTGAACTTCTCCGCGTACGCCTTGATCATCCCTCTGGGCGCAGCGGAACCGCCGCAGACGATGTTGCGCAGGCTGCTGGTGTCGTAACGTCCTTTTTCCAGCTCCTGGTACAGGCCCAGCCAGATCGTCGGGACACCTGCAGCAACGGTTACCTTTTCGGATTCGATCAACTCGGCCAGCAGCTGCGGAGTGAATCTGGGGCCGGGCAGCACTTGGGTCGTCCCGAACCACGTAGCGGCAAACGGAAGTCCCCAGGCATTCACGTGAAACATGGGAACGACCGGCATGCAGACATCGGACTCGGACAGCGCGAGCGAATCGACCAGCCCAATGCCCATGCAGTGCAGGACAATGCCGCGGTGCGTGTACACTACTCCTTTCGGCTTCCCTGTCGTGGCTGACGTGTAGCACATGCCGGCAGGTTCATTCTCCTGGATATCGATGGGGTACTCAAAATGGGGATCGCCCTCCCGCAGCAATGCTTCGTACGAGTAAAGCGGTTGGAGGCTGGAGGCGGGCAGTTCCTCGTGATCCGTCATGAGGATGTACGCCTTCACTGAATGGAGGTGATCCTTGCAGCCCTCAATGAGCGGCAGCAGGTCTTCGTCGATCAGCAGCACCTGATCTTCTGCGTGGTTGATGATGTACGTGATGTGGTCGGGGGAAAGACGAATGTTGATCGTATGCAGCACAGCTCCCATCCCCGGGATGGCGAAATACGCCTCAAGGTGCCGATGGTGATTCCACGCCAGTGTCCCTACGCGATCGCCGCGCTTGACGCCCAATTTTTTCAGGGCACTCGCCAGCCGGCGCGTTCGTTCGCCGATCTCTCCATACGTCAACCGATGAATCCCGGTCGCCGTTCGGGAGATCACCTGTTTCCTGGAAAAGTATTGTTCCGCCCTCTCCATCATAGGCGCGATGGTCAACTGGACATTCATCATGCGCCAACCACCCCCTGTACAAGTACAATTATTATTTTGAAAATACATACTATTTTATACTATATTGCCGTCCGAAATCCTTCTGCAAACGAGAAACGAGCCCTGGGCTTTGCCTGCCTGCAAAACCCAGGGCTCACATTTGTTTCGGGGTACGTGCCTAAACGCCTGTCACATCTATGTCGCATAATCAGGAGCGAACAGTTTTTTCAGCACCAGCGTGACCGCGCCGATCGCCGTGGCGTGATCGCCCAGCCTGGAGAGTGTGATGGACGCGGCTTCTGCGGGCGTCTGCAGCGCCCGGTTGCGCACCGTCTCGTTGACCGCCTGCAGCAGAAAATCTCCCGCTTTGGCCACTCCTCCGCCGATGATCACCCGTGCCGGATTAAGGACGTTGATTACAGCGGCGATCCCGATGCCCAGGTAACGTCCCGCAGCCTGCAGCACCTCAATGGCCAGCGCATCCCCCTGCAGCGCGGCTGCATGGACGGTTTCGCCAGTGACCGCATCCAAGTCTCCGCCCGCCAGTTCGGCGATGATGCTTGTTCGGCCCCGCTGCAGCTCCGCCTTGGCCCTGCCGGCGATCGCCGGACCGGAGGCGAGGGCTTGCAGACAGCCGTAGTTTCCGCAACTGCACTGCGGCCCTGCGGGATCGACAGTGATGTGACCCAACTCGCCGGCCGTGTGGGTGGTTCCGTCAAACAGCTTTCGGTCGATGATGATCCCGGCCCCGACCCCCCGTCCTACATTGACGCAGACGAAGTGATCGATATTCTGGCCGCTGCCGAACCAGCTTTCGCCCAGCGCCATGGCCCGCACGTCATTTTCCACTTCCACCGGCAGTCCAAACGCAGTCTGCAGGCTCTCACGAATCGGAACGTTGCGCAGGTTCAGGTTGGGGGCGTAGATCGACACCCCTTCGGCCGGATTGACCAATCCGTGCATCCCTACGCCAATCCCGATCACGGACGCTTTGTTCAACCGATTCCGGTCCATGATGCTGCGGACAGCCTCTGTCAGCAGTGCCAGCAGCCGTTCGCCGGTCAGGCCGGCGGGCATGCTGACCCTAAGCGAGTCGAGCATCTCCGCATCCAAATTGGTCAGCACCAGTTTGATGTCTTGCGTTCCCACGTCGATGCCGATTACCTGAAATGCCTGAGCATGAATGCGCAGCAAAATGGGTTTGCGGCCGCCGCTGGAGACGCCCAGATCGCTTTCGATCACCAGACCGGATTCCAGCAGTTCGCCGACGATATTCGTAACCGTCGGAGCGGTCAACTGCGTCCGTTTTGCAATGTCGGCGCGGGAAATGGGCCCTTCGGTGCGGATGACGTTCAGGATCAGCGACTTGTTCAGCGATTTCATCAGCTGAAAGCTGCCTGCCATGCCTCGGACCATGCATATCCCTCCTTTCACGTCAGCGTGCCCGATGTGCACAATCCACACACCAGTGATACCACAAGCCGCTGTCCGGTGCCAGTCCGGTCATTTGTTCCGCTGTCTTTAGACCTAGCGGATCAGGATGTCCGGCCGCAGGTACGTCCGCCCTTCGCTTGCCGCCTCCATGTACACCCATTCGCCCGTGTGCGTGATGAATTCAATCTCTTCCTCGTGAACGAGGAAGGTATCTTCCATCTTGATGCCGCGAATCGACGGATTCCAGGCGTAGGCCTGCTGCGCCCGGACGACGCCTGTTTCGCCCGGACCGACGAGAAATTCGCGGGGGACGTATCCGCTTGGCCCTCCCTGATGCAGCAGCTGCCAGTCGTCAGGGTATCCCGCCCGTTTGTACGCTTCAATCCCCCGCTGCAGGATGTCCGCCAGCTTCGCCCCCGGTCGCGTCGCCGCAATCATCGCCACCTCGATCTCCGCCAGCTTCCGCTTGTTTTCTTCCAACTCGGGCGCAAGGTCCCCGAAATGGACGAAGCGGGTGGCGTTTGCCACCAGTCCCCCTTTTTCCGCACACAACACGAGCATGGCGTAGCGATCCAGCTGCTTCTCCGTCGGAATTGGATGGCGATAACGGAAAATCCGCTCGTCCGTGGCGACCAACAGCACCTGCGGGTTGATTCCTTCTCTCAGCAGCTTGGCCGCGAGATGGGCGGCGATTTCGTGCTCCGTCCACCCCCGCTGGAGCTCCCGGCAGGTGGCTTCGAGCGCCTTGGCCGCCGTTTGCCCCAGCTGGCGGTAGCGCTCCATCTCCTCGCCTGTCAGCGTGGACCTGATCTGCGCCAGTTCACTGGCCACATTGGGCAGGTGATGGAACCAGACGTCGGCACCCACAGCTTTTCCCGCGCACAACTGCAGGATCGCTTCATCGGTTCCTTCATACCATTCAGGCGTGACGAACTCGCAGCCAAAGCCGGCCAGTTCCTCGTCACGAATGCGGGCGGCTTCCATCCGCGTTGTAATGCAGTACATGCGGTCGGACAGGATCAGCAGGTCCGCCACGCCCAACTCCGTCGTGTTGACGATGTGGTTGTCCCCTCCTCCGGTCGCCCAGGCGAAATTGGACCGTGTGCGGAGCAGCACCCCGTCCAGATTTTGCGCGTTCAAAAACGCCCGTATTTTCGTTACTGCCTCAGTGGGCATGGCACAGGTCACTTCCTTTCGTCATTCCGATAAACTGCAAAACGTCCGTTTTCAAGCGGTTGAGCCGTTCGCTCGCATCAGCCGCATCCGTTCCCTTTACGCCAAAGTAAAACTTGATCTTCGGCTCCGTGCCGGAAGGACGGGCCGCAAACCACGAACCGTCCGCGAGCAGGACTTTGATTACGTCGGCCGGCGGCAGCCCATCAATTCCGGGCAGATAATCCTTGCGTGCGGTCACCGCAGCATCACCCACCCGTTCAGGCGGCTCTTTGCGCAGGCGCTCCATCAGCTGCTGGATTCGCTTGGCACCCTCCCGGCCAGTCCACGTGAACGATACCAGCGCTTCCTGATAAAACCCTACCTGTTCATACAGCGCCAGCAGCACCTGATGCAGGCTTTTCCCCTGCTTGGCGTAGTAGGCTGCCATCTCCGCCGTCAACATGCACGCCTGCACCCCGTCCTTGTCGCGGCAAAAATCGCCGATCAGATAGCCGCAGCTCTCCTCGTAGCCAAAGAGAAACGTCTTCTCTCCCGTCTTCTCCCACTGCCGGATGGCTTCCGCGATATGCTTGAAGCCGGTCAGCGTCTCCACTGTTTCCACGCCGTACCGGGCGGCAATCGCGGCGCCCATCTCCGATGTGACGATCGTCTTCACGATCGCCCCGTTGCCGGGCAGCGCTTGTCGTTTTGCACGCTGGGACAGGATGTAGTCGAGCAGCAGCGCTCCCAACTGGTTGCCGGTCAGGCGGACAAATGCGCCGCTGCCGTCCCGCACCGCGACGCCAACGCGGTCGGCATCGGGGTCGGTGGCCATGGCCAGGTCGGCTTCCGTCTTTTCGGCCGTCTCGATCGCCAAGGCGAACGCCGCCGGGTCTTCCGGATTGGGAGAGGCCACTGTCGGAAAATCGGCATCGGGCCGCTCCTGCTCCGGCACGACGGTCACATGCCGGAAGCCGATGTCGAGCAGCGCCCTCTGCACCGGCGCGCTGCCCGTTCCGTGCAGCGGCGTGTAGACGACGCGGTAGTCTGCGTTGTTCTCCCGGGATTGGAATGCCAACGTGCGCAGCCGGGCGGCATAGGCCTCGTCCATCGCTGCGCCTATCTCTTCCAGCAGCCCCTGTGCCGCAGCATCCTCCGCGTCCGCCAGCGGCACCGCCAGTTCGTCCACGTCCGCCAATTCCGCTGCGATTGCCTCCGCCGCGTCCGCGGTAAGCTGGGCACCGTCGGCTCCGTACAGCTTGCAGCCGTTGTATTCGGGCGGATTGTGACTCGCCGTGATCATGATCCCGGCGGCCGCCCCCAGATGGCGAACGGCAAAGGAGAGTTCCGGCGTGGGACGCACACCTTCAAACAAATACGCCTTTACCTGGTTGGCCGCCAGGACCAGCGCCGCCTCCCGGGCAAATGCGGAAGACTGTCGCCGGGAGTCGTACGCGATGACCACACCCCGCCGCATCGCAGCGTCCCCCTGCCGGACGAGGAAACGAGCCAGGGACTGCGTCACCTTGCGGACCGTGTAGCGGTTCATCCGGTTGGTGCCGGCTCCCAGAACGCCGCGCAGTCCGCCGGTGCCAAACGTCAGCGACTGGTAAAACCGATCTTCGATTTCACGCTCGTCTCCTTCGATTTGGAACAGTTCCCGTCTCAGGTCCGGGTCCAGCTCCTCATGCCGAAGCCATCGTTCGTATTCTGCCTGCGCGTTCATTTCACATCTGCCCCTCCTCTCTCTTTACCGGTCCACACTGGCGTAGCCGTGCGGGTGGCGGCGGTGCCAGTTCCACGCGCTCGCGATGATCGTCTCCAGCTCAGGGCAGCGCGGCTGCCAGTTGAGCAGCCGTTTCGCCTTATCGGCGGAAGCGACCAGCACGGCCGGGTCGCCCGCCCGCCGGGGGCTAACTTTGGCGGGAATCGGATGGCCCGTCACCTTCCGCGCGGTGTCGATCACCTGTTTCACGGAAAAGCCCGTGCCGTTGCCCAGGTTGAACACATCGCTCCGGTTGTGCGTGCGGAGGTAGTTCAGGGCGAGCCGGTGTGCGTTCGCCAGGTCCATGACGTGCACGTAATCGCGAATGCAGGTCCCGTCTTCGGTCGGGTAATCGTCGCCAAACATCTCGATCTGCTCCCGCCGCCCCAGCGCTACCTGCAGGACGAGCGGAATCAGGTGGCTCTCCGGCTCGTGGTCTTCCCCGATCAGCGCATCCGGGTGGGCGCCGGCCGCGTTGAAGTAGCGCAGTGAGATCGACTTCAGTCCGTACGCCTGGTCGCACCAGCGAAACATCTTTTCCATGGCCAGCTTGGTCTCGCCGTACGGATTGGTGGGCACCGTCGGGTCTTCTTCCCGGATCGGGATGCGCTCAGGTTCGCCGTAGACGGCCGCTGTCGATGAAAAGACCACCTTGCGGACGCCGTGCTCCAGCATCGCCGACACCAGGGTATGAGTGCCGATCACGTTGTTGTCGTAATAGCCAAGCGGATCGCGGACGCTCTCCCCGACGAGCGATTTGGCCGCGAAGTGAATCACCGCTTCGATCTCATGGGCGCGGAACACCTCGTCCAGAAACCGCCGGTCCCGGATGTCTCCGCGGTACAGCGTGCCGCCAAGCACGGCCCGCTCGTGTCCTGTGCGGAGGTTATCCACCACGACGACCTCTTCGCCGTGGGCGAGCAGCTCCGCCACGGTGTGACTGCCGATATACCCTGTTCCACCTGTCACCAGAATCGCCATTATGCGCCGCCTCCCTCGGGCAATCGCCCATCTTTTTGCAAAAACCGCCGATACGCTTCCCGCAGCCGGGGCGCCGTCTCTTCCACGGACTGCGGATTGGTCGCCGCCCACGCTCCCATCTCCGAAGAGGCGTAGAACTTGATTTTGTCCCGATCCCGCAGCGGCGTGTAAAACTCGATGTGGAAATGGTAATAGTCCTCCACGTCGTCGCCGTTGACGGGGCGTTGGTGCATGACCATCATGTACGGGAACAGCCTATCGAACAGTTGATCCATCGCTCCGGTGGTGTCGCGAAGGATCGCGGCCAGGCTGCGTTTTTCCTCCGCAGTAAAATCGGTGATCGCCGTTTTGTGCTGTTTGCTGACGATAAACACGCCGTACGGGTAATCCGTAAAAAAGGGCAGGTAGGCGAGAAAGTGGTCGTTCTCGATGATGACCCGCTGTTGGAAGTTCTTCTCCTCGTCATTCATCTGGCACAGCAGGCACTTGCCCGTCTCTTGATAGTGCAGCTTGCAGCTTTCCAGCTCCTGCCTGATTTTCAGCGGCATTTTGGAGTAGGCGTAAATCTGTCCGTGCGGATGGGGCATGGTGACCCCACATTCTTCGCCCCGGTTTTCAAAAATCAGCACGTACTGGTGGCGAGGGTCTTTTTCCAGTTCAGCAAAACGCTCCGCCCACAGGTCGACCAGCTTGACGATATGATCAACAGAAAGTTCCGGCAATGTTTTCGTGTGATCGGGCGAGTACAAAATCACCTCGCACTTCCCGTACGACTTCGCCGTTCGGTACAGGGAGGTCTGCACCGGGTCCGGTTCCGGCGGATCGGGCGTCAGCACGGGAAAATCGTTGTCGTACTTGTACACGTCGTAGTGGTCCGGCACCTTGCCCGAGCCCGGGCAAAACGGGCAGTAATCCTTGGGCATGTGCGGACGGTGCTGCCTGTTGGACGCCACCATCGTCCAGTCGCGCAGCAGGGGATTGTAGCGCAGTTCAGCCATTGGCCAGATTCCTCCTTGCTCTCGTTCGTTTCGTTTTCAGGATGCTTGCAGAGGTTACGCGGAAGGAGGCAGGACGATTTCGCCCGCTCCGTCTCCGAGCTCGCACACGTAAAAGTCGGGTACCAGCCCTGTGGCTTGCGTGTAACGTCCGGCAACCTGACGCTTGAACGCGTCCACGGCGTCCGCCTGCACCAGACTGACCGTGCAGCCGCCGAACCCTGCCCCCGTCATGCGGGTGCCGATGCAGCCGTCAGCCTGTGCCGCCGCTTCAAACAGCGCATCCAGTTCGCCCCCGGTCACTTCGTACAGGTCGCGCAGCGATTCATGCGAAGCTTTCATCAGGCGGCCGAACGCGTGCAGATCACCGGCTGCCAGGCATTGCGCCGCCTGGATGACCCGCTCGTTTTCGGCGACTACATGCTCCACCCGCCTGCGAATCACCTCGTTGGAGAGGGACGTGCTGACCTGCCGCCACTCGTTGCCGGAAAGATCGCCCAGCGAGCGGAGATGCGGCAGACGCTTCTGCAGTTCGCTTAATCCTTCCTCGCACTCCCGGCGGCGTTCGTTGTACGTGGAGTCGGTCAAGGACCGCCGCTTGTTGGAGTTGGTAATCACCAGCTTGTATCCGTCGATGCGAAACGGCACGTATTCGTAAGTCAGCGTGTCGCATTTCAGCATGATTGCATGCTCCTTTTTCCCCATCCCGACCGCGAATTGATCCATGATCCCGCAGCGCACCCCGACAAAGCGGTTTTCCGCCCGCTGCGCCAGTTTGACCAGTTCCATCATCGGCATATCGATCCCCGCCAGGGCGGTCACGGCCACAGCGGCCGCCAATTCCACGGAAGCCGAAGACGACAGGCCCGCCCCGTTGGGAATGTTTCCGAAAAACAGCAAATCGGCCCCCTTCAGCAGCGGAGCGCATTCCGGCAGCGCCGTCAGTTCATGTACAACGCCCTTGGGATAATTGGCCCATCCGTCTTCTGCCCGGTAGACGATGCGGGACGCTTCACACGAGGTTTTCCCGGGAAAATTGACGGAAGCAAACCGGTACACCCCGTCCTGCCGGGGAGCGGCCAGCGCCCAGGTACCGTACGTGAGGGCGGCGGGAAACACATAACCCCCGTTGTAATCGGTATGCTCCCCGATCAGATTGACCCGCCCCGGCGCAAAGAAGACGCGGACGTCTTCCCGTATGCCAAACTCCTCGCGAAATCTCGCGTGCAGCTGTGCGTAGATCTCCACAGACATCACCCTTTCCTTTCTCCTCTCGCCGGCATGATGTCGGCGGCAGCCCTTTCGATTCCAGGTGCTTGCCAACGTCAACCCCTGCTTTTCCGGCTGCCAACCGGCAGGGCCGTGGAGAGTGGGAAACATACTTTATTAAATTAATTAAATAATACAATGTTCGAAATTGATTCTCAATCATTGATTTTTTAGTTAAGGACGCCCTTCTCAGTACCTTTTGTCTTTCGTGTAGATAAACTGCGGACTCATGAACGACGTAATCATTACTTTTGATTTGTCATTCTTCACTTCATATATGCGTTCGCCATGTTGTGTTTGCCCGATCAGTTTGCCAAACGTAAAGGCTGCCGGATCAGCAGAAATATCCCAGTAGTAAACATCACCATTGATCGTTACCTTACTGATGGAATATTCAGTGCCATTAAAAACCACCACTTGTACGTTGCGTTCTAACGAATATGTGGGGACGTTGAGCAGCTTGTAAATATTAAGGCTTACGAGCAATAGGATGATAAAAAATGCACAAATGATAAAGATTTTTCCCTCCATATATCCTCATCAGCTCCTTGGCAGCAATTAACGTTTTACTTGCGGGCAACTCCGGCGGATGGAGTCGTACCCTCTCTTTTCGTGGCCCAATCATTACGCATCCGCCGCTGCCGTCATTTTGCTCCCGGCTCAATGGCCGGGCCGTTCCAACATCAGCGTATGTAGCGCCGCTTTTACCGCCGCCACCTTCGCCTCGTCCACGGGCTTTTGCGCCTGGCCGTCTTCGCGGACGCCGGTGCCGAAATGGACTTCCGTCGCGCCGGTAGAGCGGATCACATCAGCCATCGTCGTCAGCGTCAGTCCGCTGCCGGCCATGATGGACAGATGCGTCCCCGCGGTCAACCGCACCAGGTCGGCGATCCGCTCCGCTCCGTCCAGCGCGCTTTTTTGTCCCCCGGATGTGAGAATCCGCCGCACCTGCGGATAGTGAAGCAGCACGCTTGCCGCTCCCAATTGGTCGGCGGCTTCGTCAAAGGCGCGGTGGAACGTGACGTCCAGCCCTTCCGCTTCGGCCAAAAGCTCTTCCAGCGCTGCCGTATCCACCTCACCCTGCGGCGTCAGGGCGCCGAGGACGATGCCCGCCGCACCGCTCTCGCGGATGACGCGGATGTCTTCGCGCATTACCCGCAGATCGTCGGCCGTGTAGCAAAACGACTGGCTGTGCGGCCGTACCATGACGTTGACCGGGATGGAGACGGCTTTGACCACCGCGTCGATCAAACCGCAGCTGGGCGTCACGCCCCCTTCCAGGATGCCGCTGATCAGCTCAATCCGATCCGCCCCTCCCCGCTCTGCCCGTTTGGCGTCCTCCACTGTCGTCGCTATCACTTCCAATACCATCGCACTTCCTCCGTTCTCGTGTCTTGCATAGGTAACTGGCCGCAGCCGATCGGACTGATGTAGCAAGCCAAATAACGGCAGTCCGCGCTGACGGCAAAAATAGTGTATAATCAGAATAGCCATGCCCATACCGACTGACAACTGCATACTGGAAAATCCATGCGCACGCATGGGAGAGGTTCGCGAACTCCCTCTATAAAAAACTAAGGTGAAAAACAGTACCCTTGGTATTGTTTTGTTTTTTTTGCAGGATTCAGTTCAAGAACTCTCTTTCTTCCACCACAACGCAAAGGAGATGGAGAGCATGAAACAGGAAAAAGCCGTCGTCGTCTTCAGCGGCGGCCAGGACAGCACGACCTGCCTGTACTGGGCGCGCAAGCAGTTTGGCGACGTGGCCGCGATTACGTTTGACTATCAGCAACGGCACAATCTGGAGATCGAATGCGCCCGGCAAATCGCCGAGGAATTGGGTGTAGAACACACGGTATTGGACATGAGCTTGCTTAATCAGCTGGCACCCAACGCGCTGACCCGAACCGACATTCCGATCGCCCAGGAAGACGGCCAGCTTCCCTCCACATTCGTGGACGGCCGCAATCTGCTGTTCTTGTCGTTTGCCGCCGTCTTTGCGAAACAGCGGGGGGCCCGCCATCTGGTCACCGGCGTGTGCGAAACGGACTTCAGCGGGTATCCCGACTGCCGCGACGCGTTTATCAAGTCGCTGAACGTCACGCTCAACCTGGCGATGGATTATCCGTTCGTCATCCACACGCCGCTCATGTGGCTGAACAAGGCGGAGACCTGGAAACTGGCCGACGAATTGGGCGCGTTTGACTATATCCGCGAAAAAACACTCACTTGCTACAACGGCATCAAGGGAGACGGCTGCGGCGAATGCCCCGCCTGCAAGTTGCGGAAAGCCGGCCTGGAGGCCTACCTGCGGGAACGCGGGGAGGTGAAGGCCTGATGAGCGGCTTTTTTGACTTCCGCATTGTCGACCGGCTGCAAACGCTGGGCAAAGAGATTCAAAAAGAACAGCTTCGCTATCACCGCAAGCGGGTGCTGGTCAGCAAGGAGTTTACCTTTGACGCCGCTCACCACCTGCACGCCTACGAAGGAAAGTGCAAAAACCTGCACGGCCACACCTACAAGGTGGTCTTCGGCATCAGCGGCTATCCGAATGAGATCGGCATCGTCATTGATTTCGGCGACATCAAGGAGATCTGGAAGCGGCACATCGAAGTGTACCTGGACCACCGCTACCTGAACGAGATGCTTCCGCCGATGAACACCACGGCGGAAAACATGGTGGTCTGGCTGTTCGAGCAGATGGAGGCGCAGCTGAGCTCGGAAGCGTACCGCGACCGATATGACGGTGCCCGCGTGGAATTTGTCCGCCTGTACGAGACGCCGACCAGCTACGCCGAAGTGAGACGGGAGTGGATGTACGAGTGAACACCATTCCGGTGCTGGAAATCTTCGGCCCCACCATTCAGGGAGAAGGCATGGTGATCGGCCAGAAAACGATGTTTGTGCGCACCGCCGGCTGCGACTACCGCTGCCGCTGGTGCGACTCCGCCTTTACCTGGGACGGCTCGGCCGCAGGCGAAATCCGGCAGATGACGCCCGAGGAAATCTGGGGAGAGCTGCGCCGCATCGGGCAGGACCGCTTTGGCCACGTCACCATCTCGGGCGGCAATCCGGCGCTGATTGCCAACGTCGGGCAGCTCGTCCGGCTGCTGCGGGAGCAAAACATCCGGACGGCGGTCGAGACGCAGGGCAGCCGGTGGCAGGATTGGCTGCTGCAGGTTGACGACGTGACGATCTCGCCCAAACCGCCCAGTTCCGGGATGACCACCGACTTCACCGCGCTGGATGCGATGGTGCACGCGCTGTCCGGCCGAGCCGGCGATGTGCGCACCAGTCTGAAGGTGGTCGTGTTTGACGAAGCCGATTTTGACTACGCCCGCCAGGTGCATCTGCGGTATCCGCGCGTTCCCTTTTATCTGCAGGCAGGGAACGACGACGAGGCGCAGGCCGATCTCGCCGGTCTGCGGGAGCGCTTGCTGGCGGCCTACGAATGGCTGATCGAGCGGACGATGACCGCAGCCGACATGAACGACGTCAAAGTGCTGCCCCAGCTTCACGCGCTGGTGTGGGGCAACAAGCGGGGCGTCTGACAAATGGCGCGTTTTTCAAACGAAACGGGGGAATATTGCATGGATAACCATCAGGAACGAGATCTTTCTTCGCTCACGCTGCTGGGCAACAAGCAGACGAAATACAGCTACACCTACGATCCCGATGTGCTGGAGACGTTTGACAACAAGCATCCGTACCGCGACTACTTTGTCAAATTCAACTGTCCGGAGTTCACCAGCCTGTGTCCGATTACCGGACAGCCCGACTTTGCCACCATCTACATCAGCTACATCCCGGACAAGAAAATGGTGGAGAGCAAGTCGCTGAAGCTGTACCTGTTCAGTTTCCGCAACCACGGCGACTTCCACGAGGATTGTGTCAACATCATCATGAACGACCTGATCAAGCTGATGGACCCGAAATACATCGAGGTGTGGGGCAAGTTCACCCCGCGTGGCGGGATCTCCATCGATCCGTACTGCAACTACGGCAGACCGGGCACCAAGTACGAGAAGATGGCGGAGTACCGCCTGATGAACCACGACATGTACCCGGAGAAGGTGGACAACCGCTGACAGAACGGACAGGTGAAGCCGCGGCGCATACACCGCCACCGGCCCACCTCAAAAAAATGCCAGACGAGCCGATCGTCTGGCATTTTGCCTGTAAAAAACGTCCTGAAAAGAATGGGCGTGTTGCCATCCGGAGACACAATGAGACGCGGGCCGCCGCTTCGTCTCCCGCTAGCGTGCCGCCTGGGCCGCTTTCAGCAGCAGCGGCGCCTGTTTATTGTACTGGCGGACAAGCTGTTCGAGGTGCCGTTTTACCTCAGCCTGCGGAAGCGGAAGCGGCAGTTGGTCATACTCCCGGCCGTTCACCACGATGAGGGATCGCAGCATTTGTTGCTGCGCTTCGCTGAGCGTGGCGAAGGACAGCGGTTTCGGCTTGACGGCCGCCGCCTGTGTCCGCAGCAGCTCCTGAAAAAAGGACTGCAGGTATTCGGTGTAGTAGCTGTCTATCGACTGCTCAACACCTTTTATCCATCTCTCCCGCACCAGCCCCCGTTTTTCCGCCCAGTCCCGCAACTGCTGCTGGGTCAGAGACTGGCTCGTCTTTCCATTCACGACGTAATACATCAGCGCGAAGAAGTCGTCATCCGACAGGACAGCGCGGCGGGGATCGTCCTTGATGATCCCTTTGGCGATCAGCGCTTGCAGGACTTCGCGCTTCCCGGAATTGACCGGCAAGTTAAAGTAGAGCGCCAGGTTGGCGAAAAACACGCGCTCGCTGTTGTCCGCCTCCGGCCATCGGTACGGTTTGCCGAAGTCCGCCAGCTCAAGCGGATTGTTTCGCAACAGCTCCCTGTAGGCTGCAAACGCCTGCGGCGTCAGCGGACGATACGAGACCGCAGGCTTTTTCGTGAATAGCGCCGTGCGGAACACCTCCTGTCCGCTGCTGTTCAGGTAGCCAAAATGGCCCCCTGCGGTAAATACGAACGGCGGTGCCTGGTCGGGTGACAGGCCGAACTGGCTGAATACCTTGTCTGCCGGCTTTACGCTTTCGTATTTCGGCGGTGTCAACACGCGGAGGTCTGTCCCCAACAGGCCGTACAAACCGGTGCGCTGGTCCTGGTAGGCGACGAACCGCTGCCCGCCGACGGTTTTGATCACTTCCAGCGAGCGGTATCCGCCGTTTGTCAGCCGGTTTCCGTCTGCCGCGTAGACATCCCAACCGCCATTACCCTGAACGAAGACTAGTCCGCTATTGCTATCGACACGATAGCCGCTGATCCCCTCCAACCTGCGGGCGGCCCCGTCTCCCCCTGCGAACCACAGATCGCGTCTGCCGTCCTTCTGTACAAACACGAACAGCGCGCGCTCGTTTACCTGCCAGGCGGTAAAGCTGTGATAGCGAAAGTCGCTTTCCACCTGCAGGGAGTCGTTTGCGATCTTTACCAGCGCCAGTTCGCCCGTGTCGTTTTTTGTCCCGGCCGTGTAGATGGCTTCGCCAATGTCGATCAACATGATCGGCCGCTCGATGCTTTTATACCGAGCCGCGATCTTCACGTCTGTCGTCAGCATATTGCCATCGGGCGTGTACAGGTCTGCGGCATCACCGTCAACAGCGACCACGAGCTCGTGATCAGTGTACACGGACTGGTATGGCTTGCTGATTGGCTGCCTGGTCTCCTTTTCGATAATGACCACGTCCCCTTCCTTGTTGACAGACGCGGACAACGTGTCCGTAAGTGGGTAGATGGTCGGCTCGTTCGCATCCTGGGATGAGCCGTCCGATCGATAGATCCGCTGCTTGCCGTCTGGTCCGGTGACGGTGGCCGTTCCCGCGTACGAATCGTAGCTGATCAGCGTGTGTTCCGCAGGCGGCACGAGCAGACCCGCCTTCTGCGAATACAGCCCCACCTTTGTCCCGTCCTGCACGCTCACCATATTGTAATCGCCGATCGTGGTCACGGCGTCAAACCAGGCGTCCGGCTCCTGTACGGGCCTGCCCCACTCGCCCCGCAGGATGCCTTTCTTGCCGTCGGAGCGGACCAAAAGCCGTATCCCCGACACCCGTTCCACGCGCGGGTAGACAAACGGCACAACCGTTTCACCCCGGACGTTTTTGACGCCGTACAACCCGGTGGACGGGTCCTGTCCCAACACATAACCGCCGTGCAGGTACTCCGACTGCTTGAGCGCAAAGGAGGTTCCCCCGGCCGTCGAATGGTACGTGATGCCTCCCCCAGACACGGTGTAATAGGCGTCCGGCACATCACGCAGGACACCGACATCAGTAAAGCTGGGGGGAGCCAGCATGCCGTCTTTCCACAGGCCGACGCCCTCCTCAGCTTCCACGCGGAAGAAGCCGTTTTCCAGTGGAACCAGCGCCTTGTACTTGGGCTCCAGGAGGTATCGCCCGTTCAGGTCGACCAATCCCTGCTTGCCGCCGGATGCGATCCGGATGTACGCCGGTTTCAACCCGTTGTTCGGAACCAGCGAGGCGCGGGGCAGAGAAAACAAGGGCTTGAGGGTAACCGGATCGTACACGGTCAGTTTTTGGGCAGTGGTCGCCACCAGATAACGGACGCTTTCGTCTTCATCATCCGTTCCCCGTACCGCCACGTCCACCATTTCGATTTTCCCCTGGAACGGCGGCAGCAGCACCTTGCCGGACGGGTCCAGCAGCATGGAGGTGCTGCCGCCCATCGCAATCACCGTGGGGTATGTCCGGGACAGAAAATATGTGTGGGCGCCGGCAAATTTGCTTGGGGAAAGGGCCCGTTTCGGCAGATCAATGTAATGAAACCAGCCGCCTTTGCGGACGACGGCGATGTTTTTCCCGTCGGGGATGTCGGCATCATCCCAGACAGACGGCGTAATCTCCTTGCCGGTGCGACCGTCGAGAATCCCTTTTTTGCCGCCTTTGGTCACGACATAATAATCTCCCCGCTTGGCAGCATCGTCGAAAACCGCGTTGGTGACCAGCGAGCTGCCGTCGGTGAAGCCGATTTTGTAATCGGTTATATACGGATGAACAGTGCCCTGGCCGGCAGCCTGCCCGGTCGGCATCATCGCGCTCCATACCAGCGCGACGGACGTGACCAGGGCTGCGATTCGTTTGTTCACGTTGGGTCTCCCTTCTGTTTTGGCTGTCAATTGTAAGACGTTTCCGGACCAAAATGGTTGCGTTTCCGGTTTTCCGTATTCGCTCTGCTGCGCTCCGCTTATGACGACGGCAGGCAGTTTCGGCACATCGGTCTGCCTTCACATGCTGATAAGCAGCGACACGAGAATGGGGGTGCCAAAAGCGATACAGGACCGCGCCCGCCGGGGACTGCTCCCGGGACGGACCGGTCCTGCTTTTTGTGCCGATACATCACGTCGGCTCTCGCCTTGTCACACGGATGACGCGAACTGCTTGTCAAACCATTTGATCAGCGCCTGGGTGCCGCTGTCTTCCTCACCCTGCGCGGCCAGTTCCTCGTACAGCGATTTGGAGAGCTCCAACCCGGGGGTCATCAGCCCCATCTCCTTGGCCGCTTCCAGCGCGATGGTCATGTCTTTGATGAAATGCTTCACGTAAAAGCCGGGCGCGAAGTTGCCGGCGATCATCCGCGGCGCCAGGTTGCTGAGCGACCAGCTTCCCGCCGCTCCCGCCTCGATGCTCTGCAGCACGCGGGTGGGGTCCAGTCCGGCTCGTTTCGCGTACGCGATCGCTTCGCAGACGCCGATCATGTTGGTGGCGATGGCGATCTGGTTGCACATCTTGGTGTGCTGGCCGGCGCCGGGGCCGCCCTGCCGAATCACGTTGGTGCCCATCACCCGCAGGATCGGCTCCACCGCCGCATAGGCGTCCTCATCGCCACCCACCATGATCGTCAGACGCGCTTCCCGAGCTCCCACGTCACCGCCGGAGACCGGTGCGTCCAAGGCAAAGAGCCCGCGCTTTTTCGCCTCTTCGTAAATCGTTCGGGCGAGCGACGGCTTGGACGTGGTCATGTCAATCAGGTAGGCGCCAGGCTTGGCATGATGCACGATACCATCCGCCTCCAGATAAATCTCTTCCACGTCTTTCGGATAGCCGACCATGGTGATGATCACCTGCGCCGCTTTAGCCAGGTCGGACACCCGGTCCATCCACGTCGCTCCCTGGGCGATCAACTCCTCCGCCTTTGCTTTGGTCCGGTTGTACACGAGTACGCGGTACCCCGCCTTTATCAAATGGGACGCCATGCTTTTCCCCATCACGCCGGTGCCGACAAATCCGATCACCACATCTTTGTTCTGTACTGTCATCGTTTCCGCTCCCTTCCGCTGATGGCTTGTTTCACACAGAGGGAACTTCTCCTGCCGCCGTCCAAAATCCTGCACGCCAGCGCCAACAGCGTGGCAATGCCATAATTGCCGGAATCAGCGCGTGGTTGACTATGGATTATACTGAATATTTCGAATACACATGCGCCGGGTCGCACGGCTGCCTCGCTTCCTGCCTGATTTTCGGCACTACGGCCGGCCTCCACAATGCTGTCACATCCGCAAGTGTCCTTTGTCCGCTTCCGGGCCCAGCCGGATGCCGTAGCTTTTGATCTTCCGGTACAGCGTGTTGCGGCCGATGTGCAGCAGCCGGGCAGCCTGGGAGATGTTACCCCCGGTCGCCAGCAGCGCCTCCTCGATCGCTTTTTGTTCGTGACAGCGCAGCGAAGTCGGCGCATCATCCCGCATGGCGGGCTCGTCTATGATCACGTGCTCCGGCCTGATGACTGCTCCCTCCGCCAGAAACGACGCTTGCTGAAGCACGGCCAACAGCTCCCGGATATTGCCGGGCCAGGAGTGCCTGCACAGCTTGTCCAGCGCTTCCGGGGACAGCTCTGCCGGCGTGTCTGCATGCTTGCGCAGAAGGTGTCCGGCCAATTGTCGAAGATCACTGCGCTCTCGCAGCGCGGGCAAATGCAGAATAATGCCTTTTAGCCGGTAGTACAGATCAGCCCGAAAACGGCCCGCCTGCACCTCAGCCGGCAGGTTCCGGTGCGTGGCGGCGATGACGCGGACGTCCACCCGTCTGGCCACGGCACTGCCCACGGGCGTGACCGTTTTTTCCTGCAGCACCCGGAGCAGCGCAGCCTGTGCACGGAGGGACATGTCTCCGATCTCGTCGAGAAAGATCGTTCCCCCGTTGGCCGCGACAAACTTGCCCGGACTCCCTTCTTTTTGCGCGCCGGTAAACGCTCCTTTCTCGTATCCGAACAGTTCGCTCTCGATCAGGGTGTCAGGAATGGCACTGCAGTTGACCGCCACAAACGGCCCCCGTCCGCTGGCCGCATGGATCGCCTGGGCGAACAGCTCCTTCCCGGTCCCGCTCTCCCCGGTGATCAGGACGGCCAGCGAGCTCCCTGCCGCTTTTCGGGCCAGCTCCTTGGCCCGGAGGATGGCCGGACACTCTCCGTAGATGTCGGCAAAGGTATACGGGCCCCGCTCCTGCCGGGATGCCTTTTCCCTGGAATGGCTTGTCCCGATCGCAACAGAGCGGTAGACTCGCTGTGTCTCGTCCTTGATCGGGATCACCTGGAAGTGGGATTTGGGCGAAAAGGTTTGACCGAGGCAATCTTCTCCCAGGAGGCGGAGGGCAGCCCGGTTGGCGCCGGTCACGCGCCGGTCGGCGTCCAGCGTCAGCAGCGGCAGCGGATGGTGGTCAGACACTGCTTCCAGCTGCCGCAGCGTAATCAGCTGCTCCTTTTCCATCTCTTCGATCATGAAGCGGTTTTGCAGCAGTTCGGCGGCAAGCGGCGCAAAAGTCGCAATCACCGGGTGGAACCGGTCGTGCAGACCGCTGATGTTGATGACCCCGAGAAAGTCCCCGTTTTTGCCGTACAAGGGGGCCGAAGCGCAGGTGAGGAAGCGGTTTTCCACAAAATAATGCTCGCTTCCCCTTACGAACGCCGGCTTTTTCTCCTCGATCGCCACTCCGATGGCGTTCGTTCCTTTTCTCGATTCGTGCCAGTTGGCGCCCACCTGAAGCTGCACCTGAGCGGCGCGGTTGGCAAATTCAGCATCGCCGCTGGCATACAGGATCGTCCCCTCCCGGTCGGTCAAAAAGACCACGCAGCCAAACTGCCGGATGACCGGATACAGCTTGGAAAAGACCGTTTCGGCATGGCTGACCAGAGAGCGGTGCCGGTCGATCAGTTCCTTGATCAGCGTGCCGGTAATAATCTGGTCATCCGCCTTGTCATCCGGTTTGAGCCCGCGTTCATGAGAGCGCTTCCACGACAAGGCAACATCAGGCGGGAAGTCTGACAGAGACACCTGATCGAACATCAATAGGCCTCCTTTCCGATCATTACGTACTTCTATGGTACCATAATCGTCCGAATTTTATAAATGTTCCGTTTTGGAGCACCGCTGTTCCATTATGGCACAGGCAGCCGGAGCAATGTTCCACATTTCGCCTGAAAACGACGCAGATTACGGAGTTGGCATCTTCCTTGCACATGGATAGAGGCAGCTGCCATCAACAAATTCATCAACATTTTTCATGAGGAGGGGTATTCCATGATCTATGCGCAACCCGGACAGGACGGCGCGAAGGTGACGTTCAAGAAACGCTACGAAAACTACATTGGCGGTCAGTGGGTCCCGCCTGTAAAAGGGGAGTATTTTGAAAACGTTTCCCCCGTCAACGGCGCGGTCTTTTGCGAAGTGCCCCGCTCCACCGCCGAAGACATCGAACTGGCGCTGGATGCCGCCCATGCCGCCAAAGCCGCGTGGGGCCGGACGTCTACAGCGGAGCGCGCCCGCGTGCTCAACCAAATCGCCGACCGGATGGAAGCCAACCTGGAGATGCTGGCGGTGGCGGAGACCTGGGACAACGGCAAGCCCATCCGCGAGACCCTGGCTGCCGACTTGCCGCTGGCGATCGACCATTTCCGCTACTTCGCCGGCTGCATCCGCGCCCAGGAGGGAACGCTGGCGGAGATCGACGCCAATACCGTCGCCTACCATTTCCACGAGCCGCTCGGCGTCGTCGGCCAGATCATTCCGTGGAACTTCCCGCTGCTGATGGCCGCCTGGAAGCTGGCTCCGGCGCTGGCCGCAGGCAACTGCGTCGTCATCAAGCCCGCTGAACAGACGCCCGCCTCCATCCTGGTCCTTCTGGAGTTGATCGGCGATCTGTTGCCCCCGGGCGTGCTGAACGTCGTCAACGGCTTCGGACTGGAAGCCGGGAAGCCGCTCGCATCCAGCAGCCGCATCGCCAAGATCGCCTTCACCGGAGAGACGACGACGGGCCGCCTGATCATGCAGTACGCATCCCAGAACATCATCCCCGTCACGCTGGAGCTGGGTGGCAAGTCGCCCAACATCTTCTTCCCCGACGTGTTTGCCAAGGACGACGCGTTTTTGAACAAGGCGATCGAAGGATTCGTGCTGTTTGCGCTCAACCAGGGGGAAGTGTGCACATGCCCGTCCCGCGCCCTGATCCACGAATCGATCTACGAGCCGTTCATGGAAAGAGCGCTGGCCCGTGTCAAGGCGATCAAGCAGGGCAATCCGCTGGACACGGAGACGATGATCGGCGCGCAGGCCTCTACCGAACAGATGGAAAAAATCCTCTCCTACATCGACATCGGCAAGCAGGAAGGCGCGGAACTGCTGACCGGCGGTGAACGGCAGTTGCTCGGCGGCGGTCTGGAAAACGGCTACTACATCCAGCCGACCGTCTTCAAGGGGCACAACAAGATGCGCATTTTCCAAGAGGAAATCTTCGGTCCGGTGGTGGCTGTGACCACGTTTGCCAGCGAAGAAGAGGCGCTGTCCATCGCCAATGACACGCTGTACGGCCTCGGTGCCGGTGTCTGGACGCGGGACATCAGCACAGCCTTCCGCATGGGCCGGGGCATTCAGGCCGGTCGCGTCTGGACCAACTGCTACCACGCTTACCCCGCCCACGCCGCGTTCGGCGGGTACAAGCAGTCCGGCATCGGACGGGAAACGCACAAGATGATGCTGGAGCACTACCAGCAGACGAAAAACCTGTTGGTCAGCTACAGCCCCGACGCACTGGGCTTCTTTTGAGAAGACCATGGCCAACGTGCAGAAGGTGCTGGCTACCGACGCCGCGCTGGCGCTGATCGAACGGCTAAAAGCCAAGTACGGCCCGCTGATGTTTCATCAATCGGGCGGCTGCTGCGACGGCAGTTCGCCGATGTGCTACCCGGCAGGAGAGTTTCTCATTGGCGACAGTGACGTGCTGTTGGGTGAAATCGGCGGATGTCCCTTCTACATGAGCCGGGCCCAGTACGAATACTGGAAGCACACACGGCTCGTGATCGACGTCGTCGAAGGCCGCGGCGGCATGTTTTCCCTGGAAGGGCCGGAAGGAGTGCGCTTTCTCACCCGCTCCAGCCTGTTTACCCCGGAAGAGTATCAACAGCTTCAAGACGAATGGAACCGCTGAATACGCAGCCCGGATCGCCGTGATCCGGGCTGTTCGCCATCCTCCGGGAGCAGGAGCGCCCCCGGGCAGAAAAAAAGCCGATGTTCCAAATGAACATCGGCTTGCTTTCCTCACTACTCGATCTTGCCCAGGAAGGTCGTCTTGTCCTTCTCGTATTTGTAAATGAACACATCGGCAAATACGTTGTCCCCTTTGTCGTCAAACGAGACCTTGACGAACTGCCCCTGAAAATCCTTTGTGTTGTGGACCGCCTCCAGCACCTGCTCGCGGGTCGGCTTTTTCCCGCCGTTGGCCTTGATCGCCTGCTTGATGCCGTTGAGGATCACATTCATGGAGTCAAAGGCGTATACGGAGTAGGTTTCCGGCTTTTTCCCCATCGCCTTTTCGTACTCCTCCGCCCATTTTCGCCCCTCTTCCGTCTGCTTCACGTCCCCTGCCAGCGAGGTGAACACCACGCCTTCAGCCGCCTCCGGTCCCGCGATCTTGATCAGATCGGGGGAGTCGATGCCGTCGCCGCCCATAAAGATCCCCTTGAAGCCTTTTTCCCGCGCCTGCTTGACGAGGATTCCGGCCTCCGGATAAATGCCGCCAAAATAGATCATGTCAGGGTTTTTCGCCACCACCTGGTTAATCACAAAGTTGTAGTCCTTCTCCCCCTGATTGACACCTTCATAGCCCAACACCTGCACGCCGTCCTTTTCAAACTGGGCCTTCACCTGGTCGACGAGCCCCTGCCCGTACGCCGTTTTGTCGTGCAGCAGGAAGACGGATTTGACGCCGAGCGTTTCCTTGGCGTATTTGGCGCCTTTGGGCCCCTGCGCGTCGTCGCGGGCACAGATCCGGTGTACGGTCTTTTTGCCTTCCTCCGTCAGCTGCACGCCGCTGTTGGCGGGTGAGACCATCACCAGGCTGCCCGTCTCGTACTTCACGGAGGCGGGGATGGCTACACCGGTGTTGAAATGGCCGACCACGCCGAGCACATCCGGGTTGGAGACCAGCATCTCCGCATTGGTCACGCCAATTTTCGGATCGGCCTGGTCGTCCTGCGGATACAACTGCAGGTCAAATCCCATCTGCTTGAACTCGTCCTGCTGCAAGCGCAGGGCGTACTCCGCCCCTGTCTTGATCGAGTCGCCGACTGCTGACTGAGAGCCGGACAGGGGGCTTTGCGTCGCAATCAAAATCCTGTTGGCGGACGACCCGCTCCCCGCGCCAGCCGCTTCCCCGGCTTGTCCAGTTTGACCGGCTTGTCCGGACGGTGAGCTTTGCGGGCTGCAGCCGGCGATGGAAACGGCAGCGAGAAGCAGCGGGATGAGGATGGACGCGCGCTTTTTACGTCTCATGATGTGTACCCCCTCGGTTAATATGTCTAATAATTCTATGAATTTAAATATATGAGAAAATATAGACTTTATGTTCTGACAACCTGTCCAATCATTTGTGCAAAAAATCTGACAAAACATCTCTTGAAATGAACATTCGTATTGGGGTACATGCGCATCTGGCGGTCAGCGCCTGGTCCGCTCGTTTCCCGTCGGGTTGGGCAAAATCGCCACCGCCACGCCGCGCGGCGACTTTACCATCATCAACAAAGTCCCGTACCCAAACTCCTACCCGGGCGGCCCGCTCAGCGTGTTCGGCACCTACTGGCTGGGGCTGAGCAAGCCTCATTACGGCATCCACGGCACCAACAACCCGGCCTCGATCGGCAAGTACGTCTCCCGCGGCTGCATCCGCATGCACAACCGGGACGTGGAGTACCTGGCCAAACGGGTGCCGATCGGAACGCCGGTGAAAATCCGCCCGTAGCCGGACGCCGGACAGACAAAAGGCACAGCTTCCTGTTTGGATGCTGTGCCTCAGCGTGTAGACAAAGTCCGTCGCGCATGGGTCATCGGGCCCGCTCGCTCTCTTGACGACCAGCAAAGAAGGTGGCAGTGTCCGCTTCAAAACGCGCGGGCAGGGAAATCTGGCCGTTTCAATGGAGGTCATCGATAAAAATCTTCACCTGTTCCGAGCGGCTCTCATACAATTGTTCCTTGTAATCTTTCAATGCTGTTTGATAGGACTCAGGGTCTCCAGAGGCATTTGGCAGTACCCCGTCTTGGACGAGTTTATTCAGCAAATGTTCGATGCTGAGCTGGCTTTTGTACGCTTCCGGAGCATGCTTCTCCCAGTATTCATCTTCACGCAGACCGGTCAGGGCTATGACCTGCTGCTGAAACGCTTTTGCTTTTTCATCGGCTGTACTTTCCAGAATGTGTCTCATCTCGTCAGAATACGCTCTGGCCTGCTCCAGACTGACCGCTACCCCTTGCTTTTCAGCCTCCAGCAGCAGCAACTTTTCGATGATCAAATCTTTTAACAACTCACTGTCGGACAATTCATCTTTACGGTTATTGAGTTGTTGATTGGCCCGCATGTACGCCTTGTAGGTCTGAAACTCCCCGCTCGTGATGCCGATATGTTCAACCTGGGCAATGTATCTGTCTTTTGTGGCTTGGATCTCCTTCAGCTCTGCGCTGAGTGAACGAAATATGTCAGATTTCTCTTCCGTTGCGAAAGAATAAAACACCCATGCAGAGCATGCCAGAACCACTGCGGACAGAGAAATCACCAGCTTTTTCATCGGCTTTTCCCCCCCCCACTAATTACTCCCATATATTGTAACGCCTTTGTGTTAGAAAATGTTTCCTAATCTTCGAGGTTTTCTTGCAGCAAAGGCAATATCGCCGCAATCCCATAAAAAAAGCAGATCACCTTGAAGCCTGGCAGCTTGGTGATCTGCTCATTTTTGCAGTTGCGCCTCCCCCTAGCAGGAACGGAAACGTCTGTTGTACAGGGCCAAAAGCGCGGCAACGCTTTGGGCGAATCCGGCTGTTCGCACCGGACCGCGTCCGATCCGCACCGGATCATGCTCAGATGGAGTAGGCATGCGCTTGATTGTTGGCGAAAAACGGCTCCTCTACCCGCGCACCCAGGATTCTGTCCAGAATCACCCGCTCATAGTGGGCAAAACCGTTGTCCTTCACCCGGGGCCGGGCCAGGTTGATCTTGATGTCCATCGCCACCTTTCCCTCTTCCAGGAGAACCACACGGTCGGCCAGGGCGACTGCTTCGCTCACGTCGTGCGTCACCAAAATGGCGGAGAATCCCTGTTCCAGCCACAGCTTTTCGATCAACCGCTGCATCTCGATCCGGGTCAGCGCATCCAGCGCGCCCAACGGCTCATCCAACAGAAGCAGCCGGGGCTCTCCCGCCAAGGCGCGGGCCAGTGCGACGCGCTGCCGCTGCCCGCCGGACAGGACGCGGGGCCATTCGCCGGCGCGTTCGGACAGACCGACAAGACGCAGCGCTTCTTCCGCTGTCCGCTTCGCTCCCGCCCTGATCCCGAGCGCCACGTTGTCGATGACCTTTTTCCAGGGGAGCAGTCTGGAGTCCTGAAACATGATGCGCACCTCCGGGTACAGGCCGTAGAGGGGCTGGCGATCCACGTAAATCTGTCCTTCCGTCGGCTGGTCCAGGCCGGCAATCATCCGCAGCAACGTGCTTTTTCCGCATCCGCTCCGCCCGACGACGGCGACGAATTCGCCGGGCTGCATCGCAAGCCGCACCTGCCGCAGCACCCGGGTGGCGCCAAAAGCCTTGCCCACATCCTGCACATCGAGTGACATGCCGTAATTCGCATTCATACCATCACCCCCACGCCGGATCACCGCTTGCTGTAGCTCGGATGCCACTGCAGCCACCTTCCTTCGATCGCCTTTGCGATGCTGTCGGACAGTTTGCCCAACAGCGCGTACAAGAGTATGCTCAGCACGACGACATCCATCTGCATGAACTCACGGGCATTGGTGGCCATGTAGCCGATGCCGGAATCGGAGGCGATCGTTTCCGCCACGATCAGCGACATCCACATGACTCCGAGTGCGTAGCGGACCCCTACCAGGATGGAGGGAAGCGCCCCCGGCAGGATGACGTTCCAGAACAGAGCGAATCCGCTCAGCCCGTATACCCTGCCCATTTCCAGCAGACCGTGATCTACTGTGCGGATGCCGTGAAAGGTGTTGACGTAAATGGGAAACAAGACGCCCAGCGCGACGAGAAACAGTTTTGCTTCCTCTCCGATCCCGAACCACAGGATCACCAGCGGGATCAAGGCCAGATGAGGAATCGTGCGCACCATCTGCACCGATGTGTCCAGCAGCTTTTCGGCAGGGGGAAACACCCCGTTGAGCAACCCCAGGAAAAAGCCGAGGCCGCCGCCGATCAAAAAGCCGATCAGAGCCCGCTTGGCACTGGCTGCTATATAGTCAAACAGTTCCCCGTCCTGAACCAATTGCACCGCCGCCTCCACTACATGGACGGGCGTCGGCAGAACGCGCGTAGAGATGATCCCCCAGTCGCCGAGCACCTGCCACACGAGAATGACCAGAAGCGGAATGCTCCAGGGAATTACGTGCGCCAGGCCGCGTGTTTTCAACGTCAAACGCATGGCGAATCTCCTCCCGGGCCCAAGATGATGTCAGCCATGGGCGACCACGCTCCGGGACGAGACTTTTTTCTCGGGAAAACGGTCATTGCCGATGATTTCACCAGCCGGAGCTTCCGGCGTTCGATTCGCCAGCGGCAGATGCGGAAACAGCAGTTCCGCTACTCGATACGCCTCTTCCAGGTGGGGATAGCCGGAAAAGATAAACGTCTCGATGCCAAGCTCGGCGTACTCCAACATGCGGGCGGCGACAGTCTGCGGGTCGCCCACGAGCGCGGTCCCCGCCCCGCCTCTGACCAGACCGATGCCGGCCCACAGGTTGGGGCTGATCTCCAGATCGCTGCGGTTGCCGTTGTGCAGCCGAATCATCCGCTTTTGACCTTCGGAGTCGTAGTTGGCGAGCGCTTGCTGCGCCGTGCGGATCGTTTCTTCATCCAGGTGCTTGATCAGCTGTTCGGCGGCGTCCCACGCTTCCCGTTCCGTTTCCCGGACGATCACGTGCAGGCGGATGCCAAATCGGACGGTACGCCCGTTTGCTTCCGCCAGCGCGCGCACCTTCCTGATTTTTTCCGCCACCTGCTGCGGCGGCTCTCCCCATGTGAGATACACATCCACGTGTTCGGCCGCCACTTTGAGCGCCGCCTCGGACGAACCGCCAAAGTACAGCGGCGGATACGGTTTTTGGAACGGGGGAAACAGCAGACGCCCATTTTTCACATGCAGATACTCACCTTGAAAATTGACCTGTTCTCCTCTTAACAACGAGCGCCAAATGGTGAGAAATTCATCCGTCAATGCGTAACGGTCATCATGGGACAGATGGAGACCGTCCCCGGCCAGCTCGACCGGGTCGCCGCCCGTCACCACGTTGATTAACAGACGGCCGTCGGAAAAGCGGTCGAGGGTGGCCGCCATGCGGGCTGCCGCCGCAGGAGAAACAATCCCGGGCCGAACTGCCACGAGAAACTTCATCTGCCGGGTGGCCGCGATCAGGGAAGATGCCACCACCCACGCGTCCTCGCATGACCGTCCCGTAGGCAGCAGGGCACCGCTGAACCCCAGCTCATCCGCCGCCTGGGCGATCTGACGCAAATAGTTGAACGTGACGGGACGCCCCCCTACGGATGTTCCCAGATAACGGCCATCCCCGTGAGTCGGTATAAACCAAAAGACTTCCATGAGCCCACTCCCTTTCTCTTACCGTGCTGGTCGATAAATTGCTTCCTGGACGGAAATGTTTTGCGGAATCAGCTTCAGGGCGAAATACGTATCAGCTATTTCCTGCTGCCCTTTTACAATGACGTCGTCAATCGGCTGAAGCCCGTACTCTCTGCGTTTCGCCGCCTTCTCCAGCGCGGCTGCGTCGATTTTCAACAGCGGCGCCAGCAGCTGGGCCACTTCCTTGGGATGTTCGTTGGCCCACGCGCTCACGTGCTCCACTTCTTCGAGCAATACGTGGATTATGTCGCCATGCTCCTCGGCAAAGCGTTTGGAGGCGAGGTAGAAATCGCGGTCCTCCGCCAGGCCTACGCCGTTGGCCAGCACCCGAACCTTGCCGGTGATCTCGATGTCGGCGTAATAGGGGTCCCACACTACCCACGCGTCGATTTTTCCCTGCTCAAACGCAATGCGTGCATCGGCCGGGGACAAAAACGACAGGGTCACGTCGCTGTACTGGAGGTTGGCCTTTTCCAGCGCCTTCACCAGCAGGTAATGAGCGCTGGACCCCTTGGCCAGGCCGATGTTCTTCCCTTTCAAGTCGGCCAGCGTGCGTATGCTGGACTCATGTTTGACGAGGATCGCAGAGCCTTCGGACTTTGCCTTGCCCGCAGCCACGTACACCAGGGGAGAGCCTGCCGCCTGGGCAAACACGGGAGGAGAATCGCCTGTTCGCCCGACGTCAAGATTGCCCGAGCTCAGCGCTTCCAGCAGCGGAGGACCGGCCGGAAACACGTGCCAGGTCACGTCGTATCCCCGTTCCTTCAATTGTTTTTCCAGGGTGCCGCGCTCTTTAACGATGTTCAGCGGATCCCCTTTCTGGTAGCCAATGCGCAGGACCTTCGCCGTTTCTTCCGATTGGGCAGCGGCCTGCCCCGCGCTTTCGCGGCTGTCCCCGGAGCAGCCGGTCAGAAAGGCGGCCGCCAGAAACAGTCCTGCGAGAAAAGCGGCAGCAGCACGGGTCCGCGGGTTTTTCCGTGAATCTGTGAGTGTCAGCACGGGTTTCCTCCTCTCATCAAATGTGGAGTATCAACAAAAAGGCTCCCACATGCTTGCATCAGAGCAAACAGGCAGGAGCCTTCAGTTGACTGATCGGCTGCGGATGTTTTATTTTTTGAACCTGGTGTCGTTGCTTACGATACAGTCTATTCCAACTATTCATACCTGTCAAGTATGTTTTTGGCACGAGCAAAGGGAGTGAGGGATATGGCTGTTGCCGTAACAGCTCATTCCCTGCACTCCGGCATGGCGCTGGCCACCCGGGATGGGACCGGCCCCGCAGCACGGGGACGAAACTGCCATGTGGCCCATCATCATTTTCGCATATTGCGCTTTTCAGCCAGCTCGACGTAATACCCGGTTTCCTTCGCCACATCCTGCGTAAACTGGGCCGAGTCGGCATAGTCCGGCTCCACCTGTATGCCGTGCAGCTTTTTCACAAATGCGGGGTCGTTCACCATTTTCGCCACGGCTTCTTCCCACTTGTTGATCACGTAGTCGGGTGTCCCCTTGGGAAAAGAGACCCCGGTCCACCAGAACACGGTCAGCCCCTTTACTCCCTGCTCTTCGGCGGTGGGAACGTCGGGGAGAAACGGGCTGCGCTCGCTGCCGGACACCGCGAGAATCCTCACTTTCTTTGCCTGGAGCATGGGATTGATCTCGCCGACAGTATGGACAGCGAGGATCGCGTGTCCGCCCGCCACTTTGGGCAGTGAATCGGACGCGCCCTTCGTCACAATCATCCGGGTCTTGGTAAAATCAGCCCCGATCGCGTCCATCCATTCCGCCACACCGAATGCGGAAAATCCGGCAGGTCCGACGGAGGTCCAGGTCAACTGTTCCGGGTGCTGTTTCACCCATTGGGAGAATTCGGCGAAGTCCTTCCACGGCGCATCTGCCTTGACCGCGAACGCCAGCGTCCCTTTTCCGATCCGGGCGGCGTACACCTGGTCCTCATTGGTGATCAGGGGCTGTTTCATCCCCGCCGACAGCATGGACGTGTTGGAAACGTTGACGGCCAGCGCCGTGTAGCCGTCGTTTTTCGCCTGTTTCAGAGCGTACTGCGCCCCGACCGTGCCGCCGCCCCCCGGTTTGTTGACGACGACGACCGGCTGCCCCCACTCTTTGCTCAAATAATCTGCCGCAGCCCGGGCAACCAGATCTACCCCGCCCCCGGCGGAATAGGGAACCACGTACTCAATCTGTCTGTCGGGATAGACGGGAGCCGCCTGACCGGCAATGGCCTGCGTCTCAGAACCGACATCGGGTTGGGCAACGTCCGCCCCGCAGGCCGTCACCGCCACGGCTGCCAGGCAGGAGACGATCCCGCCGATCCATTTCCCATATGCTTTCAAACAACACTCCTCCTGTACAACAAGCTGCTCTCAATGATGCTAGGCCACGTCCGCGCCGTGTTGATGCTCTTCCCGCACCCGCTTTTGCGTCCGCCTGTTGAGCGCGAGGGAGATCAGCATCAGAGCGGCTGCCGCCAACAGGATGACCAGCGAGATGGGGCGCTCCAGCACGATTGCCACATCGCCGGACGACATGACCATCGTCTGGATAAACGACTCCTCCAGCAGCGGTCCGAGAATAAAGCACAACACCAGCGGCACGACCGGCCAGCGGTAGGTGTGAAACAGGTAGCCCAGCCCGCCGAACGCAAAGGCCACCGCCACGTCAAACAGGCTGTTTCGCACGCTGTACGCCCCGATGGTGCACAGCATCAGAATGACGGGCGCCATGATGCCGTACGGAACCTTCGTCAGTTTGACCCACACCCAGACCAGCGGCAGATTGAGTACCAGCAGCATCGCATTGCCGACGAACATGGACGCGATGACCGTCCAGACAAAGAGCGGGTGCTGCTCAAACAGCACGGGACCGGGCGTCAAACCGTAGATCATGAATCCGGCCAGCAGGATGGCCAGCGGCGGGGAAGAGGGAATGCCCAGGGAAAACAGGGGAATAAACCCGGCGCTGCTGGTGGCGTTGTTGGCCGCTTCCGGTGCAGCCACGCCCTCGATTGCACCCTTACCAAACTGCTCCGGATGCTTCGACACTTTTTTCTCCAGATCGTAGGCGAGAAACGAGGTGATCGCGGCGGAACAGCCCGGCAGCAGCCCGAGGAAAAACCCAACCAACCCTCCTCTGATCGTGGGCGCGGCGCACTTTTTCACATCATTTTTTGACGGGTAAACGCTGCCGCGCGCGCCGATGACGGTGGCAATCCGCTTTTCCCCGATTCCCTTCAGCACTTCGGCAATCGCAAACAGGCCGATAATAATGCTGATCATGTCAAACCCGCCGCTCAGCAGAGGGATGCCGTAGTCAAACCGGGGCATCCCGGAAGACGGCCCCAGTCCCACCAGCGACAGCGTATATCCGAAGGCCCCCATCAAAAACCCCTTGATCAAGGAGCCTCCCGACAAGCTGACCATCAGCGTCAGGGCCAGGATCATCAGGGCAAAGTATTCGGGAGGACCAAACTTCAATGCCTGGTCTGCCAGGACGGGCGCAAAACAGACCAATCCGACGACGCCCATGATCCCGGCCGCAAAGGAGGCGATGGCCGAAATGCCGAGGGCCGCCCCCCCTTTTCCCTTCTTCGCCAGCGGATAGCCGTCCAAACAGGTGGGGACCGACGAAATCTCTCCGGGGATGTTGAGGAGAATCGCCGTGGTCGATCCGCCGTACATGGCGCCGTAGTAAATGCCGGCCAGCATGATGATCCCCTGCGTCGGTTCCATTACGGCGGTGACGGGCAGCAGGATGGAGATGGCGGACGTGGGCCCCAATCCTGGCAGCACCCCCACAAACGTGCCAACCAGTGCGCCAAGTGCGGCCACAAGCAGGTTTTCCGGCGTAATCGCCTGTGCGAATCCAGCCAACAACAGGTGTAAGGTGTCCATGTTACCGCGTCCCTTTCACAGAAAAAATCCAGCAGGAAACGACATCTGCAGCCACATGATGAAAACCACGTACAGGCATCCAGTCAGGACCGCAGCCGAGGCGATGGCCGTCCCCCATCCGTACCTGCCGACGACGCGGAATAGAATCGCCGACACGATCATCGTCGCTGTCAGGTAGCCGACGATGTCAATCAAAAGGCAGTACGCTCCCAATAGAGCCAGGCAGCGGAATATGCTCGTTCGGTGGGGCGACGGCGGTTCTTTGTCCCGCTCCTGATCCCGGAACGAGCGAACCAGCAGGACCGCACCCAACAGCAGAAATCCGAGCCCCAGAATGGCCGGCAGCGTATGATCGCCCACATATGGGGACAGGGCGTAGGCCCGCAGCCGATACGCCTCCAGAATGACCACAACGCCCGCAATGATAGACAACACGGCCCCCAGAAAGTCAGGTACGTTGTACGGAAGTCTCACGTCATCACCTCGCCATGCGGTAGCCCTTCTTGCTGCACGTCCCTGACTTTCAGCGACGGCCGCAAGTCATACCACAGCCTATGGCACAGGCGCCCAATGTGTGCCGGCACAACAAAAATCCGAGGCGCTCGTACACCTCGGATTTCTTCTATTCCCCTGATGCAAAATCAGCCCGCGTCCTTGACCCGGGAGGGCAGCATGACGGTAAAGCTGGAACCTGCGCCCTCCTCGCTTTCCACGCGAATCCGGCCGCCGTGGGCATCCACGATCCACTTCGCGATGGACAGGCCCAAGCCGGTGCCTTCCATCTTTCGGGAACGCATTTTGTCCCCGCGGTAAAACCGGTCGAAGATGAAGGGAAGATCCTCCTTGGCAATGCCGATGCCGGTATCGGCCACGACCATCGTGACCCAATGGTTGTCCCGTCTGCACGTGACCTTGATCGTTCCTTTTTCTTTCGTGTATTTCAAAGCGTTGTCCAGGAGAATCACCAGCAGTTGGTACAGCCGTTCCCCATCTCCGCACATGTCCAGCGGCTGCTCGATGTTTGCCTGCACGTCAATCTCCTTCAGCTCGGCAAGCTGCTGAAAGGACTGCACCGCTTTCCACGCCAGCTCGTCCAGTCGGACGTGCTGCTTCATAATCTGCAGTTCGTTGGAATCAGAGCGGGCCAGGGTGAGCAAATCGGATACCAGCTTGTTCAACCGCTTCGTCTCTTGTATGCTGACCCAAATATTTTCGCTTTCCTGTTCAATCGTATGGTCGGGATTGCGGAACAGCCGTTCGAGATGAACGAGAATGACCGACAGCGGCGTGCGCAGTTCGTGGGAGGCGTCCGCGATAAAACGCTGCTGCTTCTCCCACGACAGTTGAATGGGAATCAGTGCCCTCTTGGCAAGGAACAGCCCCGCGAAGACAGCGATCACGATGCTGACCACACCGCCGATTCCCAACACGTACAGGAGGGTGTTCAGCATTTTTTCTTCCGGTTCCAGGTTGACCACCATCTGGATCCGTTTCACCTTCCACACCCGTCCCTCCGCAAACACCCGCTTGTCGATGGACAAGGTGTAGACGCGGTAGGTCTGCCCGTCCACCGTCAAGGTTTCAATGCCATCCGCCACTCCGTCCGGCCGGAACTTCAGCAGTTCTGCCGGGTCGATGGAGTCGCCGTATTCCTTGCGAATCAGCTCTCCCCGATCGTCCCAGAGCAGGAAGACCATCCGCCTGTCCACGTCGAGCATCCGCCTTTTCTCTGCCCGAAAAAACGGAAACGGATCAAACAGCAGACGTTTTCCGATCTGCTTCAATTCTGCGTCCACCTGAGCATACAGCCGATACTGCATGGAGGCGTACAGCGCGCCCCCCAGACCGTTCAACAGCAGGACGAACACGATCACATTCAGCGTGACCAGGCGGATTCGCGTCTTTCTAAACATGCTCATTGTTTCCCTTCAGGATGTAGCCGACGTTCCGAATCGTGCGGATATAGTGGTCGCACCCGTGATCGGCCAGTTTTTTGCGCAGATAATGGACATACAGGTCCACAATGCCGTAGTTCGCCTCGGATTCGATGCCCCAGACCCGGTCGAAAATCTGGTCGCGCGATAAAATCTGTTCCCGGTTGTAGAGAAAATACTTGAGCAGATCGTACTCCTTGCTGGTCAACCGCAGCGGATGGGGTCCCACATACCCGTCGTGCTCGTACTCCTTCAGGCAAATCGGGCCATAGCTCAGCTCGCCTTCCTTGGCAAACTTCCCGTTGCGCCGCAGCAGCGCTCTCGTTCGCGCCAGCAGTTCTTCCACCGCAAACGGTTTGACCAGGTAATCGTCGGCTCCGGCGTCCAAGCCTTCGACCCGGGCTTCCACGCTGTCTTTGGCGGTAAGAAACAAAACCGGTGTCAAATTGCCTTTTGACCGCAACGTTCTTATCATCGACAAGCCGTCCAAACCAGGCATCATGATATCCAGCACCAGCAGATCGTAAATGCCTCGTTCCGCCAGCAGCAGGCCTTCATCTCCCCGGTCGGCACAGTCTACCTGATATCCTTCTTCCTTAAACACGGCGCTAATCGCCTGAAGCAAATGACGTTCATCCTCTACTACGAGAATTCGCATACCCACCCCTCTTTCCTGCTCCTGTCCCCTGCCTTCTGCGTTGCGGGCGACGGCAGGGAAGAGCGCATTTCTATGTTTATATACTACACCAATTGTGCCTGTGGCCGTACGCTCCCAATCTATTAGTAAACCATCCGTTTTTTTGAAACAGATTTGAAAAAGGCAGGTGATTGCTCACCTGCCTCAGTTTCGCTGTTTCAACAATTACTGTTCTACCACGGTCTTTTCAGCGTGACCGGCGGGAAAGGTCCGCTCGATCAGCTTCTTCACCACGTTCTCGATCTCTGCTTTTCGCTTGTCCGCCTGCTCCTGTGTCAGCTTGCCTTCCTTCACTGCTGCTGCCAGGCGTTCTTCCTCCTGCTTGGTCAAGAGGCTGACCAGCTCATCCGTGGACACGCCCTGCTCCTTGGCCACGTCGGCCAGTGATTTGCCGTCTTTCAGCTCGCTTTGCAGTTGTTCCTTATCCAGCTTCAGCAGATCCAGCAGCTCTTCATTGTCGCCGAATCCCGGGAACAGTGCCCGGAACTTCACGAAGCCTTTTCCCGGATGAGTGTTTTCCACGAAGTGCTGCACTCGCTCGGCAATGTTCTCCTTCAGTTTATCCGCCTGCTCCTCTGTCAGCTTGCCTTCCTTCACCGCTGCTGCCAGGCGTTCTTCCTCCTGCTTGGTCAAGAGGCTGACCAGCTCATCCGTGGACACGCCCTGCTCCTTGGCCACGTCGGCCAGCGATTTGCCGTCTTTCAGCTTGCTTTGCAGTTGTTCCTTATCCAGCTTCAGCAGATCCAGCAGCTCATCGTTATCCCAGAGGGACGGCCCTTTTACGAATACTTTACCTTTTCCGAGTTTCTCCGCGTTGAACCAGCCCTTATGTTCGAACTTGACGCCTTTATCCACAGGCTGCTGATTGTCGGCAGCGGCGTAGACGCTTCCGATGCTGCCAATGCTCAACGCCGTAGCCATTGCTCCCAACAGCATTCCGATTTTTGCTTTGCTGAACATGATCTCCATCATCCTTTCCAATATTTTAAACTTGTACCCAGGTACAGCTTTAGTGTAGGGTTTCAATCTTTGATTCGCCTTAGAGAACTGTGGAAAACTCTAGGAATGATCGTGGAAGAGTTGTGTGTCGGGTGAACGCATGAAAAAAGGAACCCGCTGTTTTCAGCGAGTTCCCTGTCGCAAGTGTCCCCCGATGTTTCCCCCGGGGATTCATTCAGATTTCTTTTCCGTCCAATTCAATGTCGCCGCTGTCGGCATCACCGTAGAAGTCGTGCAGTTCATCGTCGTCGGCGATGTCAATGATGACCCCGTCGATATCGGCATCCTCGAATTCATCCCAGATATCGTTGCAGATATTTTCCACCAGTCTCTCGATGTCTCTGGTAGAAAGATCGTCGTATTCATCCTGATACTCGTCAAGGTCGACTTCAATCTCCACCTCAATCTCATCCTCGTCGCCGCTCAAGAAAATCGACCATTCCAGATCCTCATAATCTCCATAGTCGTAGTTCAGGTCATCTTCCAGCTCTTCGATCCGGTCATCGACGTCATCGTCTTCGGCTTTTGCCAGCTTGTCCTCCGCATCCTTCAATTTCTTCTCCAGCTCGGCAATCCGGGCATCTTTTAGCGCAATTTCCGCCTGCAGGGTGGCAATGCGGGGGTCTTCCTTGTCCGTGACGCTCACGGTATACGTGTTCCCGTCCCACGCCACATTCTTGTTAAACACACCGGCCATCATCCGCAGAGGAATGTAGGTCGTGCCGTTGATCAAAAACGGTTCGATGTCGGTGGGAACAAGCTGGCCGTTGTACGTCACTTTCACATTGTTGTATTTAACCTGCACGTTTTTGGTCGCGACCGCGGCATCGGAACTGGACGCCAGAACGCCTGCCAGCAGTACGGAAGAAAGGACAACGGCCGACGACTTTTTCCACATGCCCGCTCTCTTCCCCTTGGTATTTTTCAACACCATGTCTCACCCCTTCAGCCAATTCCTGATTCTGGTACCCTTCCCGGTACAAGCACAGTGTATCGTTTCTTTTTTTGAATTCTCTTTGAAATCGGACATTTTTTGCACAAATCCTCACCCGCTCAACTGGCGCATGTTTCGCGTCATGCCCTCCACGGTGTACATGATCCGGGACAGTCCCCACGACAGGAACACAGTGCCCGCGTAGATCACCAGCAGGTAGAGCAGTGTCAACCCAATGTTGGCGAAAATCCACGACAGATCCCCCGTCAGCTTGATCAGCGCGAGGTTGCAGCAGATCATGACGGCCGAATGGGTCAAATAGATAAACAGCGTGAGCCCTTTTCGGAACCGGATCGGAATGGAATCTGCCCAGCGCTCCAGCACCATGATCAGCACGATCAGGGAGACAAACGCAGCCAGCACGAATCGCAGGTGAACCGCCACATAAATGGTGTCAGACAGAATAAACAGGACCGCGCTAACGACGGACAGCAGCGCACAGGCGAGCAGCAGCCCCCGATGCGTTCGCAGGAAGTGCATCATCTCATGCCGGTACCAATACAGCAGATGGCCCAGGTAAAAGGTGAAGATCCAGGCGGGAAAGAAATGGCGCGTCGTCAACCCCAGCCATCCGTGATGCAGGTAGTGAATGTACACGTATTGAAGTCCCATGAACAGCCAGATCAGGACCGTGATGTTTTGCTTGGTGATCATGTTTCGAAACAGGTAGGCAAAGACGTAATACTGGCACAGCATAAACAGAAAGTAGAGCTGATCGCCCGTCTTGCCCAAGAGAATCGAGACAAACGCTGCTCTCGTATGAGGCCATTCGGAATAGAGCAAATAATGATACACCACTCCGGCGCACAGGAACGGCACAACTACATACAGCAGTTTTCCGGAAAAGAACTGCCGCGCCGTCGGCTGTTTGACATCAAAGGTGTGGGCCGTAAAAAACCCGCTGATCATCGCCAGCAGAACAGTGCCGTACCGGCTCAGCTGATTCAGGGCAGTAGCCCAGAAAGCACTGTCGTACTGAAGCACCAAGGCCGTGTAATGACCCGAAAATACGAGAAAGGATGATAACAACTGCATAAGAAAAAGCGTTTTAAACAACCGCGACTCTTTACCCATTTCAACGCTCCTTTGTACAGGGATTGCCGGTCCCAAGCTGCCCGATCCTCTTTTGGGGAATGTTTTTAATATAAAATAACAATTTTTGATTCAGATTTGAACGGCTAAGGCTCCACAGTCTGCTCTCTGGACCTGGCAGCCACAGCTGCTTTCGCTAAACGAAAAGACCCGCGCCAGTCATTGACGCGGGTGGAGATGTGTGCCGCCAGCCAGCAGTTGGCTTACGCGGTTTTCTTCAGTTTTTTGGCTGCCCAGTTGCCGAGCGATTGGATTGCCTGCACCAGGCAGATCAGAATGATCACCGTCATGATCATCACTTCGATGTCCCACTGCTGATAGCCGTAGCGCAACGCCAAATCGCCCAGGCCGCCCGCGCCGACCGCTCCCGCCATCGCCGTCGCCCCGATCAGGCCGATGGTCGCGATGGTCAGGCACAAGACGATGCCCGGTCGGGCTTCGCGAATCATGATGCGAAAAATGATTTGCGAGCGGGACGCGCCCATCGCCTGATACGCCTCGATTACGCCCCGGTCCACTTCGAGCAGTGCAGTTTCCATCAGGCGGGCGATATACGGCGTGGTGTACACGATAAGCGGCACGATCGCGCCCTCGACACCGATGGAGGTGCCGACGACAAACTCTGTGAATGGAATGATCGCCACCATCAAAATGATGAAGGGAAGCGAACGAATCACGTTGATGATGACGTTGAGACTGTGGTAGACCCATTTGTTGGGGGCAAGGTGATCCGGACGGGTAATGACCAGCAGCACGCCCAGCGGGATGCCCAAGAGCGTGGCGATGAACAGGGAGACCCCGACCATGATCACCGTTTCTTCAAACGATTGGGAAAACAACGGCAGCAGTTCCACCAGTCGATCCATTATACCCCCACCTCCGCTTGTGATACGACATCCACCCGGTACACGGACTGGCGCAGATACGCAATTCCCTCCTGCACCGCCTTGTCTTCACCGGAAATATGCAGCAGCAGAATGCCGAGCGCGGTACCTTTTATCGAGCTGATCGATCCGTACAGCAGGTTTGTTTTGACCGGATAGCGGGAGGCAAGCGTTCCCAACACAGGATCGAGCGCCGCATCGCCGCGGAACGCGACGCGCAGGATGTACGCACTGGGACCGGCGTTCTTGATTTTGGCCAGCATCTCTTTCGGGACCTTGTCATCAAAAACCGTCTTGATAAAGTTGCGCGTCGTCGGCTGCTGCGGATTGCTGAAGACATCCAGTACCGTTCCCTGCTCGATGATGACCCCGTTTTCCATAATCGCGACGCGGTCGCAGATTTTTTTAATGACCTGCATCTCGTGGGTGATCAGCACAATCGTCAGGCCAAACTTTTGGTTGATGTCCAACAGCAGGTCAAGAATCGACTCTGTGGTTTGCGGGTCAAGCGCCGAGGTCGCCTCGTCGCATAGCAGGATTTCCGGGTCCATGGCCAGCGCCCGGGCGATCCCCACCCGCTGTTTCTGCCCGCCCGACAATTGGGAGGGGTAGGCGTTTGCCTTGTCTTCCAAACCTACCAGGCGCAGCAGTTCCTCCACTTTTTTACGAATCTGCTCTTTCTGCACCCGATTCATCCTGAGAATTTCGGCGACGTTGTCAAACACGTTGTACGACGACAGCAGGTTAAAATGCTGAAAAATGACGCCAATCTTCTTGCGGGCCTGGCGCAGTTCCTTTTCGGACAGCTTCAGCATGTCCTGCCCGTTGACCACGACCGATCCGCTTGTCGGCTTTTCCAGCAGGTTGATCGTTCGCAGCAGGGTGCTCTTCCCTGCTCCGCTGAATCCGATCACGCCAAATATTTCTCCTTTGTTGACGTGGAGCGTTACGCCCTTTAATGCGTCTACCTGTTTGCTGCCAACCTTGTATGTCTTGTGAATATTCGTCAGCTGTATCATCTGCCCATGCTCCTCCCTGTTGGGACGCTCCCCTCCTTACCAAGAAGGGAGCACCGATCCGGAAAACTCTTCTTCGATGAACTTCTTGACTTCTTCCGACCGATAGAGCGTGACCAGTTTTTGATAGAGCGGGTTGTCCTTGTCCTTTGCGTTGACTGCGAGAATGTTGACGTACGGGGAGTCCGCACCTTCGGCAAAAATCGCGTCTTTTTTCGGGTTGTACCCCGCTTCCATGGCAAAGTTGGTGTTGATGCTTGCCGCATCCAGGCTCTTCAGCGTCCGGGCGAGCAGGGCTGCCTCCAGTTCTTTAAAGACCAGTTTTTTCGGATTTTCGATGATGTCCTGCGGCGTTGCTTTGTCGCCGACGCCGTCTTTCAGCTTGATCAATCCCGCCGCCTGATAAAGCAGCAAAGCACGCGCCCGGTTGGTCGGGTCGTTTTGGATGCCGACCGTGCCGCCTTCCGGGATGTCTTCCACCTTCTTGTACTTGGTGGAGTAAATCCCCATCGGGAAGGTAACGGTTTTGCCAATCTCGACGATCTGTGTTTTGTGATCTTCATTAAATTTCTCTAAAAACGGAATGGTTTGAAAGCTGTTTACGTCAATGTTTCCTTTATCCAACGCCTGATTGGGAAGAACGTAGTCGTTGAACACGACGACTTCGATGTCCAATCCTTCTTTCGCGGCCACTTCTTTTACCTTGTTCATGATTTCTTCGTGCGGGCCGGCCGTCACACCCACCTTGATCGACGTTTTCTCCCCAGCAGATGCGGCCGAATCGTCCGACGAGTTACCTCCGCAAGCGGAAAGCAGCGTGCCGATCACGAGCAGCATGATCATCAACAAACGTGTTTTTTTCATGTTGTGTTTCTCTCCTTTTCTCCGATCACACGATGATTTTTGCATAAGTGAACATCATATCTTTGTGTTTATAATTCCGATATGATTAGTTGGATTATAGCGTGTCTCCCAATGTCTGTCAATGACCACCAATAATCAGAGAATTGCGAACATATCAAGCACGAATGTCAACGATGCAGATGATTTGTCAAATACGTGCCGAAGGGAGTGGAACCTGAATGTGCGAAGAAATGATGTGCAGGATCGTGAATGCGGACAAAAACCGGGAGAGATTTGAGGATCATGCTGGGGGACAGCAAATCGGGGGTCAGCTGGAGCAAATATGTTTGGCTGACTCAACAGCGGTGAATTGAGATACTCGCTATGACGGTGTATAATTAGAGATTGTCACATTGCCTTATCGTTCATCGAAAACAAATGATCTACGTCTTCTGCCATGCTTCCGGAGCTTGAAATCGTCCATGCCGTTCCATGCACGAAGCGGACGAACCTGGAGCAGGCGGTTGTTTGATAAAAAGCTCCGACCATCTAGTCTTTAGATGATCGGAGAAGTAGTACGTGAACGATGTCATTATAATTGATCAATATAATAATTTCCTTATATAAATCATGGTAGCTAAGTGAAGTATCTCCTCATTTGGTGCTTTTGCGAAAAAAAGGAGGCAGTCTCCTGCACAATTTGACTGCCTCAAATTTATTCCCAAGAACATTTGTCGAGGAATTGCCTCTTCACCATGTTTATCGGATGGCCAAGCGGACAAATTCATGCATAAATTATGGTAATTGGTCTGACCACCTACCGCCACATGGCGAAGTGATCGTAACTAAAAGATTGGGACTCTTACAGGAACAGATGTATAATCAGGGTTGTTTTTTCCAGTTCCCAACCCACCGTATAAATTAGACCCCCACGCCCAAAGCGTACCGTCATTTTTAATTCCAAGGGCAAAGCTGTTACCGGGAGCGAGAGAAATAAATTCAGACAAATTTTCGATCTTGATTGGCTCTAAATATGTTTCTGAAGTATTAGTGCCATCCGCAAGAATATTAGCCACATCACGTCCCCAAGCCCAAACGGTACCCTCAGAATCAATAGCAAAGGAACCGAATCGGCTGGCTTCAATGTCTTTGATGCTGCTCAATGTTGGAATCTGCACCGGAGACAGTTGCCTTGTGTGATTACCGATCCCAAGCTGTCCATCACTATTGGAACCCCAAACCCAGACAGTTCCATCACTTTTTAGAGCCATTGCATAATCAAGGCCAGCTGATATTTCTACAATGTCAGTCAAATTCTCGACCTGAACCGGAACATTGGACTGCGATCCGTTCCCGCCATTTCCTAATTCTCCTTTGGTGTTTAACCCCCATGCCCATACCGTGCCGTCATTTTTCAGGGCATATCCTGTAAACACACCCGCTCCAATTTGCTTGACATTCTCAAGGCCAGAAACCTGGACAGGCACTATTGACTTTACTACAGTTGAACCATTCCCAAGAGCTCCACCTGCATTTGACCCCCAAGCCCATACCGTACCATCATTTTTCAGGGCTACGCCAAAGTTCCCCCCTGCTTCTACGTCAACAACATCAGTAAGTCCATTGACTTGGGTAGGTGTTGTAACCGGATCTGAAGTTGTCAGCCCGATTTGTCCCCCATAGTTACTACCCCATGCCCAGACAGTCCCATCATTTTTTAGTGCTACTGAAAAATAATTTTTAGAAGCGCTAATATCTTTAGCATCATCCAGCACTTTGACAGGTTCATACCTATGGGTTTTCGTACCGTCGCCAACATTTCCCTGTGCATTATCCCCCCAAGCCCAAACGCTTCCATCCATTCCAAGAACAAGAGCATGATTCCACGCACTAATTTGTACTGGGGTTGGATGTGATTCGCATGCGCCAACAGTCTGAACTCCTACGGGAGAAAAAGTTGCCGTCAGAAGCAGTGAAAGAGCGGCCGACCAGAAGAGACTTTTTTTCTTTCTGTTCATACTATACCCTCCGTAAAATTGTTATATATTTTTAAAATCGGATAAAAATGTTTTTTATTTTAGCATTTTTTAAATTTTGTTAGATACCAATGGAAAAATTATTGAACGTGTCTTAGCTTGCGTAACGTCTTTGGGAATAAAAAAATCCCGCAGCCGCGAGGAATTTGTTGAAGGAGGTATGCCTTTTATTACGAACGCCAATTTGTTTGTTAGTGCATGAACGATTACTGGTTCTTACTTGAAGCGGATCAATAAGTTAGTTGGCCGAATGCACATTCTCAACATGATACTTTCTTCTAAATAACATGATACTTTCTTCTAAATAAATAGAGGCGGATTTTCCGCCTCTTTTTCACATTAATCCCACGCAAACCGCTGCTCTTTCCACGGGTCTCCGTACATGTGATAGCCGTTCTTCTCCCAGAATCCCTGCTTGTCTTTCTCCAAAAACTCGACGCCGCGCACCCATTTGGCGCTTTTCCAGAAGTACAGGTGCGGGATGACGAAGCGGAGCGGCCAGCCGTGTTCCGGGGTGAGGTCCTGTCCGTTGTGCTTGTAGGCAAACAGGTTGCCCGGCCTGAGGAAATCGTCCAGCGGCATGTTGGCCGTCCAGCCAAATTCGGCGTGCAGCATCACGTATTTGGCCTCCGGCTTCACCTTGACCAGCTTCACAATTTCTTCCACGGGAATGCCTTCCCAGACGTTGTCCAGCTTGCTCCAGCCGGTGACGCAGTGAATGTCGTTGGTCACCTGGGTTTTGGGCAGGGCCATGATCTGCTCATAGGTAAGCGTCACTTCCTGCTCGACCAGGCCGAAAATGCGAAAGCTCCACTGGGTTGCCAAATCGGTGTACTCCGGTACATCGCCGTAGTGCAGGACGGGAAAGCCGGTCGTCACTTTCTGATTGGGGGGCACGCGGTCATGCCTGCTTTCCAGGGGCTTGTTGGTAACCATGGGGCTTCACTCCTTTGTTCCGACAGGCGTGATCGATTCCCGGGCACAATGCCGTCCCGTGTAGTATATGCGGAGAGCGGCCGGCCATACGGAACCGACTCATTGAGGTATACCACCTTCTTACCATATCCTGCAGATCACTGCAAGAAAAACACCCCCGCCAATGTGCAGGGGGCGTCCTTCGCAATGCGGGACAAATCCGCCTGCCGTCCGCTGACGGACGGCGGCGTCCGCCGGTTTACTTTTTCCCCACGCGCAGGAGGGCGTGATCCACCTTGATGCACAGGTCCATGATGACCTCGATGCCGTGCTGTTTCGCCAGCGCGGCCGCCTCTTCATTGACGATCCCCTGCTGCAGCCAGAGGGCTTTGGGTTTCAGTTTGACCGCTTCTTCTGCGACCGGCGGCACGTCTTCACTGCGGCGAAATACGTTGACGATGTCCACGGGCTCGTCGATCTCGCTCAGGGAAGCGACCGCTTTTTCCCCCAGGACTGTCTCGCCGGCAATCGTCGGGTTTACCGGAATGATGCGATAACCGGCGTTTTGCATGGCAGCGGCGACCATGTGGCTGGTGCGCTCAGGCTTGTTGGAAAGGCCGACCACCGCGATGGTTTTCGCTTCCTCCAGCAATTGGCGGCGGCGTTCGTCACTCGGATTTTGAAACATGGTTTACCAACTCCTTTACGCATTGGATTGATTGCGATTCATCACAAACTGGGCAAGCGTACGGACCATGACGCCCGTACCGCCCGCCGGCTGCATGTCTTTCGCGCTGCTGGTGTACGCCGTGCCGGCAATGTCCAGGTGGACCCACGGGGTATCCTCCGCGAATTCCCGCAAGAAGGCGCCGCCGATGATGCAGTGGCCGTAACGGCCGCCCGAGTTTTTCAGGTCGGCATAGCGGCTTTTGTTCAATTCGCAATACTCCTCAAACAGCGGCAGCTGCCAGAGGCGTTCCCCGGCCTGTGCGGCTGCGGACAGGAGTTCGCTGACGAGCGCCTCGTCGTTGGTCAGTGCGGCAGAGCAGTAGTGGCCCAGAGCGACGACGACTCCGCCGGTCAGGGTGGCGGCATCCACCAGGCACGAGACACCCTGCTTTCTGGCGTAGGTGATGCAATCGGCCAGGACCATCCGTCCCTCGGCGTCGGTCGTGATGATTTCCACGGTCTTGCCGCTCATCGTGGTAATCACGTCGCCCGGCTTGAAGGCTGTTCCCGATGGCATGTTTTCCACGCAGCCGATGACCGCGAGCACGTTCGCCCGGGGTTTGATCTGTCCCAGCGCTTCCAACGCCCCGATCACCGCTGCCGCGCCGCCCATGTCGGACTTCATGGCTTCCATACCGGCAACCGGCTTGATGGAAATACCGCCCGTATCAAACGTGACGCCTTTGCCGATCAGGCCGATCACGTCTTCCCAGGTCTCTGTTCCCTGGTATTTCACCACGACGACATACGGCTCCTCGACGCTGCCCTTGGCAACGGCAAGCAGGCCGCCCATGCCCATTTCCTCCAGCTTATCTTTTGTCAGCACCTCGTACGCCATACCGTAGCGTTTGGCCACAGCCACCGCTGCGTCTTTCAGGGCGCGCGGCGTCAGGTAATTGCCCGGTTCGTTGACCAGTGTCCGCGCCAGGTTGGTCCCCTGCGCCAGCGCTTCACCGCGCATCACGCCCAGCATGGCGCTGGCCGCTTCCTCGTCGCTGCCGACGAGCAGCTTCACCGTCCCGAGCGGCTCCGCCTCCCGCTTCGGCTTTTGCCGATAGCCTTCGTAGTGATACGACGCCAGGCAAAACGCCTCTGTCACCGCCTGTGCGAAGCGGCTGGTCGACAACTCCCGTCCGCCGCGCAGATCCACGGCCACGGTTTTGCCGCTGCCTTTGCCGCCGACCGTCTTGGCAGCACGCCCCCAGGCAGCACGGATCGAGACGAAGTCGGCCTTCTCCCGGTCACCCATGCCGATGACAATCAACTTTTTGGCCTGAAGCCGGCCCATCGTGTGAACGACAGCCACCGACTTGGCCTCTCCGCTGATTTCCTTGTCCTGCTGCAGCGCGGCCAACCCGCCTGCAAACCGTTGATCCAATTCCGGATACACCTGCGCCAGTTCTTCCTCTTTCCACAGCGGGAGCACCAGCTCATCGCACGCAACGGTCCACCATGCGCTCCGTTTTTCCACAGTGACGTTCATATACCTTTCCTTCTTTCTCTGTGATAGGATAAAGCTACGGGCACATGAATGCCTTAGGGCCTATCCAGACTCAGATGGAGGGAAGGAAACGGAATGGCTTTCGCTTCCGTATACGGAATGACGTCCGCCTGCGGCAGTGCGTCCATGCAGTCGTCGAGAAACCGGAGAATTGCGTCGACATCGAGATCCCAGTGGCGCGGACCATACCTGGCCAGATATTTGCGGGCATTGGCCAGCATCAGTCGCGCACCCTTGACGTTGCCGCTGGAAAAGTGGTACAGTCCGACCGCCATTTGCAGCAAACCCTGGAGAAACTTGTTCGCTTTGTCTTCCATCCAGATTTCCTCAAGCAGGTCGTGGCATTCGTAGTACTCGCCGGCGTTGAACTTCTCGATAAACCGTATGTACTGCTCGGGGTATCGCATGGTCAACCGCCACCGTCCTTCCGCTTTCCATCGTAACACAGTTTGCCCGGTCTCGAAATCCTGACGAAAACTTTACGGATGCCCGAAACGCTGTTCTGTTACAATATACATACGCAGACGCATCAGATCAGAAAGGAATGGATCTTTCTATGGCAGCAATACTTGACAACTTTCCTTTATGGGCGGCTCTGATTGCCATAGGAATTGCCCAATTGATCAAAATCCCGCTTCACTACATCGCCACCCGGACCTGGCAGTGGTCGCTGATGTTCAGCACGGGCGGCATGCCCAGTTCTCATTCGTCCGCAGTAACTGCCCTTTCGACGGCCGTGGGCATCCGGGAAGGGTTCAGCAGCAGCATGTTCGCCATCTCCGCGATTATCGGGGTCATCGTCATGTTTGACGCGGCCGGCGTCCGCCGCCATGCCGGCATGCAGGCTGTCGTGCTGAACAAGCTGGTAGACGAATTCAACCATCTGCTGGAGGGGATGAAGACCTTTAAGGTGCGTCCCAAGCAGGAAAAGGCCCAAAAGCTGAAAGAACTGCTCGGCCACCAGCCGATCGAGGTATTCGTCGGCGGATGGCTGGGTGTCATGGTCGCGCTGATTACGCATCGGCTGCTGTAGACGAAAAGAGACGGACAGAGTTGTCCCGCACCGGAAACGGAGCCGGACAGCGACGTTTCGGGGAGGGAGAGCATGCGCATCGTTTCCATTTGTCCGAGCAATACGGAAATCCTCTATTACCTGGGACTGGGCGATCAGGTGGTCGGTCTGGACGACCACTCCGACTGGCCAGATGAATGGCAGCACCTGCCGCGCGTCGGCCCCGACTTGTCAATTGACATGCAGAAAGTGGAGGCGCTGCAGCCCGATCTGGTTGTCGCCTCGCTCAGCGTTCCCGGTATGGAAAAAAACGTGGAGGAACTGGCGGCTCGTCGGATTCCCCACATCGTGCTGAATCCGTCGCGGATCGCCGACATTCCCCGCGACATCCTGCTGGTGGGCGAAGCCACCGGTACGATACAAGCCGCCGAACGGCTGGCGCAGCAATTTGCCGAAAGAGTGGAAATAATCCGTCAGACGGCAGCGAAGCAGAGCACCCGGCCGAAGCTGTATTGGGAATGGTGGCCCAATCCAATCTACACCCCAGGACGGGACAACTGGCTGACCGATGTAAGCGAAATTGTCGGGGGCGTCAATGTGTTCGCCGACTTTCCCTGTGCCAATGTCAAAGCAACCCCTGACATGGTGCGGGAGCGGAATCCTGATCACGTCTGCGTCGTCTGGTGCGGCATCGAGCTGCGCCGAATCAAACCGGCAATGATCACCGATCGGCCCGGGTGGGGAGAGATGGACGCCATCCGCCATGGGCACGTCCATCTGCTGGAAGAAGGACTCTATTGCCGCCCGTCCCCCCGTATTCTCGACGGATTGGAACACCTGGTCAAACTGCTGTACCCGGACGATCGCACCTGACCGTATGATTTCTCCTGTACACAAGCAAAGGATTTGCCGCCGGCTCACTCCGGGGCAAATCCTTTTTGTGTTTCCAACCCGCTGCAGTCAGTTGATGGGGTCGGCCATTGCCGCGATTCCTTTTTCGTTGAGTTGGGTCATCATCGCTTCCGTCACCTTGCCGTCGCCGCGGCGGATGACGTACACGTCCAGGGCTTTTTTGCCCCACTGCTTGTACACATCCTGTTTTGTCTCAAAATAGAGGTCGATCTTGTGGCCGCGAATGGCCCCGCCTTTGTCCGCAACTACGCCGTAACCGTAACCGGGTATGTAGAGGACCGTTCCCAGCGGAAACACGCGCAGGTCGGCGGCAATGGTGGAGTATTCATCCCGGCGAACCCTTACGCCCGAGTACGTAATCCCGTAAGACGGATGGGACGGGTGTTTGCCAGTCGACTCATACCCGGCGTAATACCCGGTCGCCACGACGCGCACCTTGGGATACTGCTCCAGCATCAGTTCGTTCTTGTCGGTCATCGGGGTGAAGGAGCTGGTGGAAACCGTCCGTTTCTTGACGACCTGCCGGCCATCTCTCATCTCCGAGACGCCGAACACTGTCTTAACAGAATGGTCTGCCATCACATTGTACCCCAATCCGTCGGTCGCGAATCCGGTCAGTACGGTAACGCCCAGGACGATCATACTCACCAATCGCTTACCAATCATTCTGATATAAACCTCCTCTCGGTACTAGTCTTGTCCCGAAGAGAAGGAAACTATACACAAAATGACCTGATTACAAAAATATTCTGCATCTTGCGGCACAATCAGCCGGCCTGTTCAGGAGACGCATTAAAAAAGGCAGGCCCGCAACAGGCCCGCCAAACCAACGGTTAAAACATACGATATCCTTTTTTGCGCAGCGTTTGAATCGTCCAACCGCTGAGCACGGTTCCCGCCATGCCGCATCCCAGAATGATCGCGTCCCAGGGGCCGGGAACGATTTTTTTGTACACCAACGCCCCGACCACTACGCCGCCGACGAGCACCACAGGCAGCCAGGTCGTCCGCAATATCATGTTTATGATAAAGCCGATGCCAAAGCCGAGCACGGCAAACAGCACAATTGACACCATAAATTGCAGCAAATCCATTGACCGTTCAATCCTCCAGCCTTCTGACGTATCGGGATTTCATCTCAAACACGTCCGTTTCCGTTTTTTAGTGTAGCCCAATCGCAGGATGAGGTCAATTGGAAAAGCGGCGGAACCACTATGGTTGGCTCTAACGCTCGCGTTCGGCGCGGCCCGTGCTCGCCCAGCAGGGAAGCACAAACTGCACGCTCCGCATCGATTGCGGGGATCGCCAAAGCCGCATCGCTACGCAGCCCATTTAGAGGTGGCGCTCCTTTTCTATGCTGGGCGTCAAGCGAGCGAGCGGGCCCGATCTCCCATGCACCTCGGACTTTGTCTGCATGCTGAGAGCCGACTTTGGTCGGCTCAGCTATGCCTTGACGGCAGAAGCTGTCGGCATCGGTGCAGATAGAGTCCCGGTGCCGTCACAGCCCGGACAGTTCTCAGTGCCGCCCAGCAGCAGTTGGAAATACCCCTGTCCCTTGCAGTACGGGCATTGTTCTTGTTCGCTTCTCATGGTGATCTCTCCTTTCCCATCCATTCGGGAAATAAATTGTATTTTCTGATTTTTTTGATGTGTCTTACTATAGCAGAGAATTCGCAGCCTCGACAACGGGAAAATCACTCGGAAAACAGAAAAAAACCGGGATGTAAGCGGCTGCATCCCGGTTTTTCTTGCTCATTCTCACAAATGCGTGAAGATGGATAGCGCGGGCGTGGCAGCGTGCACGTCTGCCCCGCATTTTACACTGCCCGCGTTTCTTCGCTCTTGTTTTCGCGCTACTCGTCGTCTGCGTCGAGCAGTCCGTTGTCGATCATGTAGCGGAGGTTTTCCCTGTCCCGCTCCCGCCCTTTTTCTTTCAGACGCTCAATCGCGGGCAGGATCAGGATGTCGACTTCGCGCTGCACGTGCTTGGACAGATCGTAGCGGCCCTGTTCCTCCAGATAGGCGCCTACTTCCATCAGCGCGTTGTAGCGCTCCAGTTCATCCCTCGTCAGCAGTCCTCTGACCTGAACACTGGCGTGACGCATGGCTGCCTCTTACAACCGCACTTTTTTCATGGCCAGGCCAACTCCGCCGATCTTCCACAGGTAGCGGAGGTCGCTCGCCTTCTTCATCAGGGCGGCGGTGCTGCCGAACAGCTTTTTCGAACCGACCATGCCGATGCCTTCGCCTTTGCCGAGCGATGCGAGGGTACCCTGCAGCGCAGGAACGAACGGCTGCATCACTTCACCGCGAATCAGGGCCGCCAGGTTGTCGCCCAAGCATTCACCTTCCTGGACAGCGATCTGGGCGGTCGGCGGATACGGACGACCCTCAGCGTTAAAGATCAGCGCGCAGTCGCCGACGACAAACACGTTTTCGTAACCCGGCGCGCGCAGGTACTCGTCAACCTTCACGCGGCCGCGCATAACTTCAAAGCCGGATTTCTCCACGATGCTGTTGCCGCGCACACCCGCCGCCCAGACGACGGTTTTCGACTTGATCTCTTCGCCGTTCGCCAGCAGGACGCCATTTTCGGTGCATTCCTTGATCGGCGTGCCGATCTTGAATTCGATGCCTTTGCGGCTCAGGACGTCCATCGCGTAGTTGACCAATTCCGGATCAAAGCCAGGCAGGGCGGTCGGTGCCGCTTCGATGCAGTAGATTTTGACCAGTTCCGGATCGACGTCAAACTCTTGGCACAACTCCGGAACGCGGTCGGCCAGCTCGCCGCAGAACTCGATGCCGGTGAAGCCTGCGCCGCCCACCACAAAGGTGAGGTAATCGGTGCGCTCCGGCTCATTTTTGTACTTGGCGAACATGTACTCGATGTGCTCGCGGATCTGGCGCACAGCGTTGATGCTGCGGATGCTGAACGCGTGTTCTTTCAAGCCCTGGATGCCGAACGTTTCCGGTTCGCTGCCCAGACCAATCACCAGGTAGTCGTAGCTGAGCACTTCACCGCTTTCCAGGGTGACAGTTTGTTCTTCCGGCTGGATGGACTGAACGGTGCCTTTTACAAAGTTCACCTTGTTCATGTCGATGATCTGATCCAGGTTGACGCGGGCGTGGTCAGCAGAGGCGGTGCCAGCAGCCGGCTCGTGCAGCCAGGTGGTGATGTAGTGGTAATTGTGCTTGTTGACCAGCGTGATTTCCGCTTCGTTGTAATTCAGCTTTTTCTGCAGCTTCAGCGTGGTCAGCAGGCCTCCGTACCCGGCGCCGAGGATGAGAATTTTGGGTGTGCTCATGGTATCCCTTCCATTCGTGTGGTGATAGTCATTTCCTGGAAGTTTGTGCGAAATTTCACGTGATTGGATACTCTTAAGATGCCCTATGCGGCTGCTCCAGTATGAACGGAATAATTGCCCTGTCAGATCTGCTGCCCCAATCTGTGAAAAAATGCACAATCCAGGAAACAAAAAATTTTGTCAAATTCGTTACATTCACACTCATATTAAAAGGAGTCGACAAGATTTTCAAGTGATTTCTGACCTATCCCACTTTTTTCCCTTCTTTTTTTCGTTTACAGGTATGGTTATAATAGGAAAAGATGCTTTCAGAATATTTCGGAGGTGCTTGAGATTGAATCTTCTGCAAAAGGACGAGCAGGTGTATGACATTACCATTATCGGCGGCGGACCTGCCGGTTTGTTTACCGCATTTTACGGCGGGATGCGACAAGTTAGCGTGAAGATCATCGAAAGCATGCCGCAGCTTGGCGGACAGCTTTCTGCTCTGTACCCGGAGAAATACATATACGATGTGGCCGGGTTTCCGAAAGTGCTTGCCCAAGACCTGATCAACAATCTGAAAGAACAACTCTCCCGGTTTCAACCGACTGTCTGCCTGGAGGAAAAGGTGGAAAACGTCGAGAAGAAACCGAATGACATTTTTGAAATTACCACCGACAAAGGCATTCACTACTCGCGGGCGGTCATCATTACCGCCGGCGTGGGCGCGTTTGAGCCCCGCAAACTGGAACATCCTGACGCAGCCAAGTACGAAAATGCCAACCTGCACTATTTCGTCACCGATCTGAACTCCTTCAAGGGACAGCGCGTCGCAGTCGTCGGCGGCGGAGACTCCGCCGTGGACTGGGCGCTGATGCTCGAACCGATTGCCAAGGAAGTCACCCTCATCCACCGCCGCGACAAGTTCCGCGCTCACGAACACAGTGTCGAAATGCTGATGTCCTCCAGCGTAAAAGTCACCACGCCGTATGAAATCGCCGCCCTGCACGGCGACGAACGCATTGAACGGCTCACGATCGTCAACAACGTCACCAAGGAAGAACGCGAGCTGGAAGTGGACGCCGTCATCGTCAACTTCGGCTTCATCTCTTCGTTGGGACCGATCAAGAACTGGGGACTGGAACTGGAAAAGGGAGCCATCCTCGTCAACTCCCGCATGGAGACCAACATCCCGGGAATCTACGCGGCCGGCGACATCGCCACCTATCCGGGTAAGGTCAAACTGATCGCCGTCGGCTTCGGCGAAGCGCCTACCGCTGTAAACAACGCGGTCGCCTACATTAATCCGGATGCGAAACTGCAGCCCGGCCACTCCTCCAGCATGGACAATTTCAAATCGTAATCCATGGCCAAAAGCGCCCTGTCAGCCGTCATCTTCGGCTGGACAGGGCTTTTTTGTCATCCATCTGCGCGGGACTGCCTGTGCTGCAGCTCCAGCCGGTCTGCATAGGGGATGCGGCCCCGGCGCACAGTAGGGAAAGAACCACACCACAAGAGAAGGAGGGATACAACAGGCCATGGACCACCTCTGCCCTATCTGCAATGGCCTCGTGCCCTACCAGGAGACGTGCCCCCGCTGCGGCCGCCCGTTGGACGATGCCGGACGGCTGTATGACTACTACGGCGATTACAGCCCGTACCGGGAGATCGACGACGCCAAGCTGAGCAACGGCTTTCCCGATCGGCTCCACCACCACTGTCTGCATGTGGGCTGGTGTCCCGCCTGCCGGCAGGAGCATCTGTCGGTCATCGAGGAGTGGAGCGCTCAAGCGCTGCATGACCAGTCCCCCTAGACCTTTTTTAAGCGGTGCAGGTGAATCTCCTGGCGGTAAAGCAGACACCACCATCCGTGTTGACCAACACGAACACGCAGACCCGTTCCACGAAAAAAGGACGCGCACCGGGACACGTCCTTTTTTTGGTTCCAATTGAACCGGAAAACGAACCGGAAAATCAGCCCGCTAGTTTTTCGTTTCTTCCAGCTTTTTGGCGAGGTGCTGGTTAACCGTTTTTACCTCGTCCAACAGCTTCGGCAGCACTTCCTTGATCTTCGCGGCGTCACCGGATTGGATCGCGGCGTCAAACGCCTCGTGGGTCTGTTTAAACTGCTCTCTCACGGTGCGCATGGCTTCCGCGTCTTTTGCATCGTGCTCGCCAAAGTTCTTGACGCGCCATTCCTTCAACTGCTGCTTCATCTGCTCGCGGGTGATTTGGCCATTTTTCACCTGCTCGTGCAGTTTTTCTTTCAGCGCTTTCCATTCTGCCCGCAACGTTTGTTTGTCTGCGTCCTTGCCGTTTTGCTCCCGCGATGCCTTCAGCCGTGTCATCAGGCGTTCCCGTTCGGCAAAAGCGGCTTTCCACTCGTCCACGCGGTCCGGTGTGTACTTCTCGGCCAGCAGGGTCAGGTACATCTGACGGTGCGCATTCAGGTGCAACCCGCAGCGCCATTTATGCTTGTAGTGTTCAAAGTGATGCTCGTGATGCTTGTGATCCCCGCCGACCTCTCCGCCGGGGATGAGCGTTGCCGCCGGCCGCGCCTGGATGTCGGCTGCGTACACGCCGGCCGGAATCGCCAGACCCGTCACGAGTGCTGTCGCCAACAAGTGTTTTTGCCAACGTTTCATCTTTCATCACTCCTTTTCGCGTACCGATCTGGTCGTAGTGCTTCCCGGCTGCGGGTGACAGCCTGCGCAATCAGCGATTGGCTAGCGACTGTGGACAAGCGGCGCGAAATCATGGCTAAAGCGGCCGCAGCCCGTCCCTGTCCAACCCCAGTCTCTCCACCAATCCCATCTGTTGGAGATCGTTCCGGGTTTTCGGCGTACCCAGCCGGTAAATCATGCGGTAAATCTCGCGCAGGTTGTCGTCGTATTCATCGTTGTCCCGATCCGGCATGTCGCTCCACAAGGTATGACCGTGCATCCACATCATGAAGTCCCCGTGCGCGCAGTGATTGAACAGGTCGCGCAGCATCCCCGCTTCCACCTCGGTCGCCTCGATCTCAAAGTCGTAGGTGGAATCGCCCTTGACGTCGCGGATCTCGGCCACGGTCGTACCCGACTGCAGCGTGATGTAATACCGTTTTCTTTCCAGGGCCATCAACTCCTTTGCATCAAACTCGGCCCTGCCGTAAGCGGAGCCTGTGGAGATTGCATGCACGCATTCCCTTTCTATCATGCGCGGGGCAGAGGGAAAATATGTATCTCGCAATCTAAAAAAATTGTAATTCTGCAGCATTTTTTGCCTTGACGCCGCACATGAAGACATCTTATACTGACCTCGTTGGTGATAATGATAATCGTTATCATACATGCATTATTCCGATTTTTTAAGGAGGCTCATCCATCATGAAGTTTCATTTGCTCAAACCACTCACCAGCACGACCTTGATTGCCGCGCTTCTCACAAGTGCAACACCCGTCCTCGCCGCTCCTGCCGATACGGGTGCAGCCGAAACTGCTGCTGCTGCTCCGTCAGAAATTTCCGACCTCACACTTGAGCAGGCGATCGATAAGGCTATTTCCAGCAGCATGGACCTGAATCTGCTCAAGCTTGACAGTGAATCCGCTTATTACACGACACTCCAGGCCCTTATGGGTACGAGAAACACAAAAGTCGAATCCGTCAGAACCTTGAGCAGTGCCAAATCAAAATTTGAGACGGAAGCCGACGCCATCAGGGATTACAAGGTCGCAGAATCCAACTGGAGGATAAAGGAAAACGATGCCCGCCTCAATGTACACAAGGCGTATTATGAGGTACTGGCAGCGAAAGAGAAGGCCGACCTGCAAAAGAAATACGCCGACGCGAAGTACGGTGACAACAGCGACGCTCAGAAAACACTCCGCGAACTGGAAGAAACGTATCGCGAGGCGCTTGCCAAACTGAACCAACTGATGAACGAAAAAAGCGACCAGGCGTGGAATCTGGCAGCCGTGGATTATTCCACCTTCCAACTGCTCCCGATCGAGGAATACAAAAAAATCGCCCATCAAAAGCGGCCCGATCTGGTGAAGGCGTCTGCTGAAGTCGCTTTTTACCAAGCCAAGGTAAACTACATCCGCGAGTACGCCGCCCTTAGCACATACCCGGGGCGCATTGCGCAAATTGAGCTGAAAAAGTACGAGCTGCTGCTGCAATCGGCCCAACGGAAAGCAGACGCGGAAATCACAGCCAACTACGAGAAAGTGGTTCAGGCGAAACAAGCCTTGGAGGAAAGCATCGCAAGCCAAAAAGCGGCAGAAGAACGCTACCGTCAAACCTACATGGACTACCTGAACAAAACAGCATCCGCATCTGAACTGGCCAATCGGAAAGAAAAATGGCTGGACAGCATTGCCGAACGCATCGATACCACACACCAATACAACGTTGCGGTAGCCACTTTGCAGCATTCCATCGGATTTTAAGTCAAACAAAAGCGTGGCGGTCAAGAACGTGTACACACGTTCCGTTCGCCACGCTTTTTCGTGCTGCTGCACTTCTATAGGTTTGTTTTCCGTATCGTTTATTTTACCACAAGTGTGGCCAGCATTTTGCCGTGATCGGGACCGCAGAGGACGTTGCAGAAGATTTTGTACTCGCCCGGCTTGTCGACGGTCAGCGTCTTGCTGCCCTCGTTCTGGATGTCCACGTCCAGCCCTTCAATGCCGATGCCATGGAACCCTTCGGTCGACTTGAAGTTAATCGTAAACGGTTCACCCGCTTTTACTTCAAATGTATCCTGATTGAACTTCCAGTTGCTCGCCTCAATGTTGATCGCCGTGCTGGCCTCCGCTGCCGCAGGTTGGCTGTTTCCTTGAGACGCTTCCTGTTTGTCGCCGCCGCAGCCTGCCAACATGACGGACAGGACTGCTGCCGAGATCATGAAACCCCACATTTTTTTCATAAGACACCCTTCTTTCATGCAATGTCTTTACGTTCTACAATTTCATTGTAACGAACGAAGCCAGTCCAGAATCTGCCAACCTGTGAACGAATCTTGACGAACCGGCGAACGATTGGTGAACGCCGACCAGCGGACGATGCCCTACCCGCGCTTCTGATCGCTGCCGTACTTCTCGCTGTCCCTGCGGGTGCTCCACCAGCTCAACGCTCGCTGTTGCAGTTCCTTGACAAACGCGTCTTTGCCGGCGACATACGCAGCAACATCGGCGGAACACCGCTCCGCCAAACGCAGTTTCAGGCCACGGTAGGCCGCCGCTTCCGCCGGATGGGCCGTCAGATACTCGCGAAACGCCAGAAGGCGGATCACCTCGCCGCTGCCCTGTTGAAAGACATGGACATGATGAGTCCGCTTGTCGCCACCTTTGCAGAAGTAACGCCGCCCAGGGATGCCGTTTTCGCCGCGCGCTTCGTAGCCCAATGACTCCATGCGGCTGCTGCGGGCATCCACGTTCTCGATTCGGTCCACCTCCACCAGGATGTCGATAATCGGTTTGGCCGCCATGCCTGGCACCGACGTACTGCCGATGTGATGAATATCCCGTACGGCACCGCCCAGGGCCTCCCTGATCTTCGCCGCTTCCTCCCGAAACAGCTCCGGCCAGCGGTCGTCGTACGCCACAACCTCCACGGTTCGCATCAAATCGCCTCCCGCTTCTCTTTCCTCTTCCCCTGCCCAAACTCCTTTTAGCGGGTAAACAGGGCACGATCCGCTATGTATCTCAACGGACAGCAAGGTCAAGATTCCCCGGCAAAAAGAGAAACCCTCGCGGCATCGCATGACCGTCATGCAATGCCCACGAGGGTAGCGTCCTCTCGTCTGGCGTCTTACTCGTCACACTTCTCCGGCTTGCCCTCGGCCAGCGCCGTTCGGAACGACGCGCCGCAGCCGCAGGAGGCGACCGCATTGGGGTTGTCGATGGAGAACCCGCCGCCCATCAGCGATTCCTTGTAGTCGATTCGCGTACCTTCAATGTATAGATAGCTGTCCTTGTCGACAACAATCTTGATGCCATCCTGTTCGAAGGTGTGGTCACCTTCCTTCATTTCCTGATCCCAGCCCATTCCATAGGTAAAGCCGCTGCAACCGCCCGGACGGACGCCTACGCGCAGGAACAGGTTGGGATTGTTTTCCGCAGCCAGCATCTCCTTTACCTTCCGACTGGCTTGTTCCGTCAATGTAATCATCTCGTTACCCTCCTTTACCGGCGGTTTCCATTCCATGCTTGCACCACGCAAACGCCGTGTTCCTGATAACAGGGTGCCGCTTTCTGCTTTCAGTATACAAAAGGAAGCCGCGTTTTCTCAAGGCTGCCCTGCACTTCGGGCGCCTGCCCCTTCCCCCTGCAACACGCAGCGAAACAAAAAAAGAGGGATGCCCCCCTTTATGCAAAATGCGCTTTGTTTTCCAACAAGAAAACGCGATACGGTTTTGACTTCTTCACTACCTTAGACAGACTATGATCCAATTGGTTTAGTTCGTTGTGAAGTTGATCAATCTGCTTACTGTATGCCAGAACATCAGGATGATCCAACCCAAACTCTAACCCCATTTTCACCATATCCTGTCGAAGGAGTTCGATTTTTTCTAGTACCATATCTCGCATTGCTGAAGCTCCTCCTCAAGATGGATAAGGCGTACAAGCCTTCGTTCCACTTCCATTTTACAGGAACCACAGCCATAAGGCAATCAAAATTTCCTTATTAACCAAGAATATGCAGGGTTTTTGGTGAAATTTGCAAAAATTTTACAGTACGTGCGTTGCTAAACTTCTGATATTGTTCCACCTTCCCAAGAGGTTTATAATATAGATGCTTTTGTGAACGATTGACGGATCTGCCCTGATCATTCGCATCAGGGCAACGGACCGGACGAAATCTGAGAAGGGAAGTGTTCGGATGGCGCTTGATACGTTAACCATCCAAGACCCAGCGCTTGCCGGTGTGTCGGAAAAAGTCATTCGCGGCGAGCGGCTTACACTGGAAGACGGCCTGACGCTGTTCAACTCAAACGATCTGCTGACCATCGGCCAACTGGCCAACCTGGTCAATCAGCGAAAAAACGGGAATAACGTCTATTTTATTCAAAACATGTACATCAACCCGACCAACGTTTGTGAGGCGCACTGCAGGTTCTGCGGTTTCCGTCGAGATCTCGGGGAAGACGGCGCATACACGATGAGCATGGACGAACTGCTCCACTACGTCGGCACGCGGTATCGCGAAGGCATCCGCGAGTTCCACATCGTCGGCGGCCACAATCCGCATGTGCCGTTTGACTATTACGTAGACACGATCCGCACCCTGAAAAAGGCGTACCCGCACGTGACGATCAAAGCGTATACCGGCGCAGAGATTGAATTCTTTTCCCGCCTCTCCGGCCTGTCCATCAAGGAAGTGCTGCAGGAACTGATGAAAGCGGGCCTGGAAACCCTGACCGGGGGCGGCGCGGAAATCCTGACGGAGCGGTACCGCATGAAGATGAGCCCGGAAAAGGCCAGCACGGACATGTACCTTGAAGTGCACCGCACGGCTCATCAGCTTGGCCTGAAGACCCACACCACGATGCTGTACGGCTCCATCGAGACGCTGGAGGAGCGCCTGATCCACATGATCCGCCTGCGCGAACTGCAGGACGAGACCAACGGCTTTTTGGTGTTCATCCCGCTGGCGGTGCAGCCGATCAAGGCAACGGCCGGCATCAAGCGGCGCAACTCGGCGATTGACGACCTGAAGACGATGGCCATCAGCCGCCTGATGATGGACAACTTCCAGCATATCAAGGCGTACTTTATCAACATCGGCACGCAGTTGACGCAGGTGTCCCTGACCATGGGCATGTCCGACGTGCACGGCACGCTGATCGAAGAGCGCATCAGCCACTCCGCCGGCGCGCTGACCCAACAAGCCCTCACCGTCGACGAACTGGTCTGGCTGATCAAGGGAGCCGGCAAACGCGCACTGGAACGGGACACGTTCTACAACGTCATCAAGGAACACTAAAAACCAGCCGCGCGGCACGACATGCCGTCATCCCTCACTGCAAGCTGACGCCTCTCTTACGGGCGTCAGCTTGTTTTGTATTGCCCCGCTTCGGATGGTCGTTCCGGAAGGTTCGCCAATCACGTTCAGGTTCGTCTGCATTCGAATTCAACAAAAAAGGGCACGCCGATCATTCAGCCGTGCCCTCTTCATCTCCCTGTCGCTAAAACGGGAATCCGTCATCCTCTTTGTCTTCCTGCAGCTTTTTTTTGATGGCCGCCAGCAGCTCCTCTGCGGTAGCCGCCTGGACCAGCTCGCCGTTCACCAGCGCAAACGGCTGCATGTAGCATTCGCCGCAATAGCCGAGGCAGCCGTACTCCAGCACGTCCACATCCAGCTCGGGATCGTGTTCCAGCGCCTCCATCACGTGCTTTGTATAGGAAGAGACGTTGCTCGCGCAAAATTCAACTAATGGCTTCATCTACTTTTTCACCTGCCGTCAACATGGACTGTTCTCGCCATCGAGGCCGTAAGACCCTTCCCCTATCATAGCAAACCAAGTCCTGTTGGCAACTGGTTTTCCCCTTGGCAGGTGCAGTTATCCGCGAATGGACGGGGAAAAAGATTCTGCTTGCAATTTGCGCAAAAGAGACTAACAATAGAATGGGTGCTGTAAAATAACGGACTGAAGAAAGGACTAGACCTTCTATGAAACGACTTGTGATCCTTGGCGGAGGGTACGGGGGTCTGCGGATTATCGAGCGGGTCCTGTCCCCGGATTTACCTGACAATGTCTTTGTGACACTTGTGGACCGGATGCCGTTTCACGGCTTGAAAACGGAGTATTATGCCCTCGCGGCGGGAACGGAACCGGAAAAAGCCGTGCGCGTCCCGTTTCCAAGCGATCCTCGTTTGACGATCAAATTCGGGGAGGTAACCGGCGTAAACATGGACGAGCGGATCGTCACATTCGCAAACGGCGACACCCTCGCCTACGACTGGCTGGTTATCGCGCTCGGATGTGAAGACCGTTATCATGATATCCCGGGAGCGGAACAATATACCCACTCGATTCAAACCATGAACGCGACCCGCAACACGTACACAGCCATCAACAACCTGGGCCCGTACGGTACAGTGACGATCATCGGCGGAGGGTTGAGCGGCGTAGAGCTGGCCTCCGAACTGCGGGAAAGCCGCCCGGACCTGAACATTCGCATTGTGGACCGCGGTCCGAGCATTCTCAGCCCGTTCCCGAAAAAACTGCAGCAGTACGCCTCCCAGTGGTTTATTGAACACGATGTGCAGTTGGTCTCCATGGCCAGCGTGACCCGCGTCGAGCCGGGGGTGGTCTACAACCACAACGAGCCGGTGGAAACCGACGTCACCGTCTGGACGGCCGGAATCCAGGCCAGCCGCATCGTGCGCGCTCTGCCGATCGAGAAGGACAACATCGGCCGTGCCAAGCTGAACCAGTATCACCAAATCCCCGAATATCCCAACGTGTACGTGGTGGGCGACTGTGCCAGCCTGCCCATCGCCCCGAGTGCCCAATCGGCGGAACTGCAGGGTGAACAAATCGCCATGATGCTGAAAAAGGACATCAAGGGCGAAGAATATCCCGCTTCCCTGCCGGACATCAAGCACAAGGGATTTCTCGGCTCGCTGGGCAAAAAGGAAGGCTTTGGCGTGATGGGCAAAGTCTCCCTGGTCGGCCAAATGCCCCGCGTGATGAAGAGCGGCGTGCTGTGGATGTACAAAAAGCATCTCGGATAATGCGCAGCAAGATGAACAAAAAGCCTTTCGGTATCTCGCCGAAAGGCTTTTCCCTTAAATGCCGTTATCGCTTTTGCACGCGCAGGACAGGAATCTTCTTTAACTCGTAAGTTCCCTCCAGGATGCCGTCGTGAATCACGTTCAGCTTGAGCAGACTGGCGATTTTTCCGGCGTCCGCCCGGGACATCAGCCGCCACAGCGATGGATCAGGCAGGGCGTTGTAAACCCGTTCATCGTGATACTCCCGCCGCTCCTGATAGTGGATGGTCAGCTTGTACGCCCCTGCTTCGGCACCTCCGCTATCCGCATATTCCGCCAACAGTTTCTGCCTCAGGTCGTTCAGCTCTTCCTCGATTTTCTTTTGTGCCTCTTTCAGCTCGTAATAGCGAGCCAACTGCTGTTCCATGCAGGGCCCCTCCTCGATTACGGTTTTTCCTCTGGATGTATATGAATCGGGTGGGACAGGTAGAACTCTCGTCCTGAGAGGTAGTAGCATAATTTTAGAAAATTATGAAAACAATTTTGTTCATTTGCAATGAAGCCGACACCTGCAATAGGTGGCGACAAGGATTATGCCAGTATCTTGCTTCTTCCGTGCGACACCCCGCATACAAACGAAAACGAGCGGGATTGCTCCCGCCCGTTCTTACTTTGCCTCGTCGAGCGGGGGTACCCCCAGCTCTTCCAACTTGGCGTATATATCTTTCAGTTTCGGATTTCCCTCACCGACAATTTCCCCGGAAATTACGACAAGCGGATACCACAAATCTTCTTCCACAATCCGTTTGGCCCAGCTTTTGTCATCTTCTGTCTCGGGTTGTTGAAAGTCCTTGTAGACGATTCGGACGCTGTCGTTTCCGTATTTGCGTGAGATAGCCGCCTGCAGCCATTCGGCCGTCTCCTTGGCCGACGGCAGGTTGACACAGCTCGCACACAACTGCTCGGTACCGTAGACCTTGATTTCCACGCTCATCTGCCATGCCCCCCTGCTGATCTTTCCTGTGTCTTTAGGAAAGAGCTTGTTCCAGGTCGTCAATCAAATCCTGTACGTCTTCAATCCCTACTGAAATGCGGATCAAACCGTCCGTGATGCCCAATTGCGCCCGCCGCTCGGCCGGAATGGAGGCGTGGGTCATGCGGGCCGGGACGCTGATCAGGCTTTCCACCGCCCCCAGCGATTCCGCCAGCGTAAAGTATTTCACCTTGGCGAGCACTTCGTCTGCTCGTTCGGCGCTTCCGACGTCAAAGGAGATCATGCCGCCGAAGCCGCGCGCCTGCTTTTTCGCCAGCTCGTGGTTGGGGTGGCTGGGCAGGCCGGGGTAGATGACGCGTTTGATGTCGTTCCGCTCGGCCAGCCAGTTGGCCAGTGTCCGCGCGTTTTGCTCGTGCTCTTCCATGCGTACGCCCAGCGTCTTCATCCCGCGCAGCAGCAGCCAGGAATCCTGCGGCCCGAGGATGCCGCCGATCGCGTTTTGCAGGAAGTGCAGCTCTTCGCCCACCTTGGCGTCTTTGGCCACGACCAGGCCGGCCACCACGTCACTGTGTCCGCCCAGGTACTTGGTGGCGCTGTGGTAGACGATGTCGGCGCCCAGTTCAAGCGGATTTTGCCAGTACGGGGTCATGAACGTGTTGTCCACCAGCAGCAGGATGTTGTTCGCTTTGGCGATCGCCGACAGAGCGGCAATGTCGCTTACTTTTAACAGCGGGTTGGTCGGTGTTTCCATGATGATCGCCTTGGTTTCCGGGCGAATGGCCGCTTCCACTGCAGCCGTATTGCTCGTTTCCACGTAGGTGGCATCCAGTCCCAGGCGGGAAAAGACGCGGGTAATCACCCGGTACGTGCCGCCGTATACGTCGTCGCCCACCACCAGATGATCTCCTTTGGAGAACAGGGAGAGTACCGTGGACAGAGCGGCCATGCCGGAGCCAAATGCCAGGCCGCGCGCCCCGCCTTCCAGCTCCGCGATGTAGGTTTCCAGCGCGTGGCGAGTCGGGTTGCCCGTGCGGGAGTACTCATAGCCCTTGTGCTTGCCGACTGCTTCCTGCTTGTATGTGCTGACTTGATAAATCGGAACGGAAACGGCTCCCGTATGGGGATCTCCCTCAATTCCTCCGTGGATCAGGCGTGTTTTGATCCGCATCTTATACTCCTCCTTGGTAGATTTTTTTGCTCAGATAACGCTCGCTGCCGTCGGCAAACAAGGTGACGATGTTGGTTCCCGGCTTGGCTTCCCGCGCTTCCCGCAGTGCAGCCGCCATCGCCGCACCCGCCGAACTGCCCACCAGCAGTCCCTCTTTGGCGGCCAACTGTTTGACCATCTCAAAAGCGTCCACATCCAGGATGGTGTGGATGGCGTCAAAGTAGCTCGTGTCCATAAACGGCGGCAAAAACTCCATCCCGATTCCTTCCGTCTTGTGCGGACCGGGTTCGCCGCCGTTCAAAATGGAGCCTTCCGGTTCGACAATGACGGTTTTGATGGACGGCTTTTGTTCTTTCAGGTAGCGGGCTACCCCCATGAAGGTGCCGCCAGAGCCGGCCCCCGCCACAAACACGTCCACTTTCCCATCCATTTGTTTCCAGATTTCCGGTCCCGTCGTTTTGTAATGAGCTGCCGGGTTGGCCGGATTGGCAAACTGTTGGGGTACGAATGCGCCGGGAATGGATGCCGCCAGTTCCTGTGCTTTGGCGATCGCTCCTTTCATGCCCAGTTCGGTCGGCGTATTCACCACTTCCGCACCCAGTGCGCGCATCAGTTCCTGCTTTTCTTCGGAAAACTTGGCCGGCACGCAGAAGATTACGCGATAGCCGGTACCGATCGCTGCCAGCGCCAGCCCGATTCCCGTGTTGCCGGCCGTCGGCTCGATAATCGTACCGCCCGGCTTCAGCTGCCCACTCTCTTCGGCGGCGCGGATCAGTTCCAGTCCCAAGCGGTCCTTGACGCTGCCGCCCGGGTTGAAATACTCCAGTTTCGCAAACAGTCGAACGCCTTCCGGCAGATCAAACTGTGTCAGTTCGACAATCGGCGTGTTGCCGATCAGTTCCTTCACGTTACGGTATACGTTCACGACACCGACCCCTTATCTTCTTGTTCCTTTTCGCTCCTCTATTATAACATGAGGCCAAGCGAAAAAGTCCATGCGGCACGCCGCCCGGGTTCACGATCCGCGGCAAAGTGCCGCTTCGGGCGCATCGGTCATGGATTTATCGGCTCCAGGGGAGTATAATAGAGGGAGGTTGGAAAGGAGTGAAATTCCCATGGACATGTTCGATCAAGTACAGGAAGTCCTTGACAAACTGCGTCCGTACCTGCAGCGCGACGGCGGCGACGTACAGCTCGTCGACGTAGAGGACGGCGTTGTGAAACTGCGCCTGATGGGTGCATGCGGAAGCTGCCCTTCTTCCACGATCACGCTGAAGGCAGGGATCGAGCGCGCACTGCTGGAAGAAGTGCCGGGAATCAAAGAAGTACAACAAGTATTCTAATCGAGCAAAAGCCCTTACCGGTTTTACGGCCGGCAAGGGCTTTTTACTTTTTCAGCAGCAGCGCCTTGCGGAAAAAAGCGGTCACTCGCTTTATGTACTCGTCCGGCATCATGGCGAAGCTGCGCACATGGCCCGCCTGCGGCACCAGCCAAAGCGCGGAATCCGGGTGAGCGGCGAGCTTCCGAAGCTGTTTGCTATTGCTGCACGGCACGGTTTCATCGCCGGTGCCGTGAATGAACAGGATCGGCTTGTTGGCCCGCTTCACTGCCATGTACGGCCTGACCTCCGACGGATTGGCCCGGAGCATGATTGGACTGAGCGTCAGAATCAACCAGTTGAACGGTACCCGTGGCAACCCTGTCCAGTGCGGCAGGTTTTCCTGCAAATACTCGCGCAGCGAATAAAACGGCGAGTCGGCCACCACGGCCTGCACACGCTCGTCTGTGCAGCCGACCAGAAGCGAAGTGGCTGCCCCCATGGAAAACCCGATCAGACCGATCTTTTGCCCGGGACGCCTTTGTTCCACGTAATCGATCGCCCCCCGCAGGTCCTGCTGCTCGCGAAGACCGATCGTCGTCAGGGCAGGAGTTGACTCTCCCGCATTGCGAAAGTCAAACATCAGCACGTCGTATCCGGCAGCCAGCAGCCGGGCGGCCAAAGCCAGGGCAGGCAGATGCGGTTCCAGCCGGTTTTGCCCGTAACCGTGGGCAAAGACGAGCGTGCAGCCGTTGCTGTCGTGTCCATTGGCTTCCGCCGCGATGTACCAGCCGCTCAACGTGATGCCGTCCTCCCGGCTGGGAAAGGTGACAGATTCCACATGGCCGATGCCGAAGCGGGACGGCTCCATGTCCACCGGCTTGCGGGGCGGGTGCGTCAATTTCCAGGCTACGTACAGCGACACGGCGGCCGTGCATGCCGCTGCCAGCACCAGACCGGTCACCGTCGCAATCATCCAGTTCATACGGGGGTTACAGGCTCCTCTCCGCTCAGCACGGCGGCGATGTTGGCCGCAGCCAGCCGAGCCATTTCCAGCCGCGTCTGATATGTTGCGCTGCCAATATGCGGCAGGGCCACGACGTTGGGCAGCGACAAAAGCGGGTTGTCCAGCGGCACGGGCTCCTGCTGGAACACGTCCAGACCGGCCGCCCAGATTTGTTTGTCGACGAGAGCCCGGTAGAGTGCCGCCTCGTCCACCGTGCCGCCACGCGACACGTTGACAAACACTGCGGTCGGTTTCATCAGGGAGAACTCCCGCTCGCCCATCAGATTCCGCGTCTCCTCCGTCAGCGGCGTCAGCAGCACGACGTAGTCCGATTCCCGGAGCAGTTCGTCAAATGGCGCATACTGCGCACCTGTCGTTCGCTCCGCATCCGGACGGCGGCTGCGGTTGTGATAGAGAATCCGCATGCCAAAACCCGCCGCCCGCCGGGCTACTGCCTGTCCGATGCGGCCCATGCCGACGATGCCGAGCGTCGCTCCGTAGATGTTTTGCCCGACCATCAGGTACGGGTTCCAGGATGTCCACCCGCCGGCCAACAAAAAGCGGTTGGCCTCCACCAGCCGTCGGCCCGCCGCCATCAGCAGGGCAAAGGCCAAATCGGCGGTCGCCTCCGTCAACACGTCCGGCGTGTTGGTCACGATGACGCCATGTCGTTTGGCCGCCGCCACGTCGATATTGTCGTAGCCGACGGCCATGTTGGCGACGATCCGCAGCCGTTTTGCCCGCATCAGCAGTTCCTCGTCAATCCGTTCCGTCAGCATGGTCAAGAGAGCGCTGGCTTCTTCCGCCTTTTGCAGCAGCACGTCTCGGGGGATGGGACGATCCTCCGCCCACACTTCCACGTCCGCCACCGCCTCCAGCATGGCAATGGCTTCATTCGCCACTTGCCTCGTCACGTACACCATCGGTTTTGTCATCAGCAGGCCTCCACAACCAGTCAATGTGCGGAACCGGCGCCCCGTATCGCTGCGCAATCGTCTGCGGGTAGCGGCGAAGCGCCTCTTCCATGTTGATCAGTTCTTCCTCCAAAAGTTCTTTCCACGCCGCGGCGTCCACTTCCTGCCTATCTTCCCACGGCAATGACCGATACGTCTCCACCAGTTTGAGAAAACGCCCGGGGTACAGCATCAGGCCGTAGACCACGGCGTATTCGGATTCCAACAGCGGGCAGACGCTGTTGTACCCGTCCAGGAAATGAGTCACGACGTCTTCCTGCCAGCCGTTTCGCCGCACGGACGCCTTGATCCACTGGCCGATGTCGCGCGCCCGCATATCGAGCACCCAGTTCCATTCGCCGCAGACATAGCGAACGTAGTCTTCATTCCACAGGATATACCCCTCATCAAAATTTTGGTAGGCTACTTTGCCGCAGTGGGCTGTTTCCTTCACCACGCTGTCGTAACCGGCATGGTACAGGTACTGCACCGCCGTCTCCCCCAACTGATTCACATAGGTGTAACTGGTCAAAAGATACTCGTCAAACGGGAAGATCTCACCGTCCGCTTCCTCCATGTCCTCCCGGTACCCGTTGTACTCGCGCAGTTTTTTCCGCCACATGACGGGCCAACGCCCAAGCGTGGAGGATGACGAAAACAGCTTGTCGCTCTTGAACGAACGGGTCGCCTGATGAAACTGGGCAAGCGCCTGCCCTGCGGCAAACGCCGGATCGTCCGGAACCCCTTCCCGCACACCACGGTACAGGTAGAAAATCTGATCGTCGCTGATGACGTACGGGTATCCCTCTTTCGACTTGACCAGCGTAAGCATGTTCACTTCCTGCTGCTGCGCCAGTTGTTTTTTCACCCGCTCGATAAACCTGCTTTTGTATTTGAATCCCGCCGGCGCGGTATACAGGTAAAACAGCCCCTGATCCGTCTCCAGCACGGTTCCCGCCCCTGCTGATCGGCAGCCGTGCAGGGAAAATCCGTACGCTTCTTCCAGCAAGGCTTTGTACTCCATGAGAACAACCTCCCCACACACCTTCTCATGGAGCATGGTATGTAACGCAGGCGGGATAGGTGCCTATCTCGTTGCAGATACTACCGACGTGCACATGCCCTCACACCTGCCTGACCGGCACGCGCCGCAGGCAGATTCCCAAAAAGCGGTGGCGAGAGGAGGACAGCGGTGAACGGCAACAATCCGCTCAACAGCTACACGTGTTACGACGCCGTCGTCTCGCTGCTGGAACAGCGCGGCGTCCACATCGACCACATTGCCGAGATTGTCATGTTTCTGCAAAAAGACTACATTTCCAACCTCTCCATGGACACGTGCCGCGAAAGCGTGCAAGCCGTACTGAAAAAGCGGGAAGTACAGAACGCCCTTTTCACCGGCATTCAGCTCGACATGCTGGCCGAAGAAAAGAAACTAATCCCTCCGCTTCAGGAGATTATCGCCTCGGATGAACCGCTCTATGGCGTGGACGAGGTGCTGGCGTTTGCCGTCGTGAACCTGTACGGCAGCATCGGATTCACCAACTACGGGTACGTGGACAAGCTCAAGTACGGCAAGCTAAAGGATCTAAACGACAAACGCTTTGGCGTCCACACTTTTCTGGACGATCTGGTCGGAGCCATAGCTGCGGCGGCGTCCAGCCGCATCGCTCACCGCCAGAAACAAGCGGAGGAAAACTGCCTACCCCCCGATTCTTCCGAGCCAATCGGCTAGATCGGATGCGATGTGCGTGGGACGGCAGGGATGCGTCTCCACGTCCTCCCGCGTGGAATAACCGGTCAAGACCAGCAGGCTGTCCATGCCCGAGCAGTTACCCGCGGCAATGTCGGTATCCAGGTTGTCCCCGACGATCAGCGTCTCCCCGGCGCTCGTGCCCAACCGCGTCAGCGCGTAGTCAACGATGATGCGCTCCGGTTTGCCGACGACTACCGGCTTGACTCCGGACGCCGTGGAGACAGCTGCCACCAATGAACCATTGCCGGGAAACAAGCCTTGTTCGGTCGGCAGAGCGGCATCGGCGTTGGTGGCGATCAGGTTGGCTCCTTGCCGGATCGCCCGGGCAGCTGTCGTCAATTTGGCGTAATCAAACGAACGGTCAATCCCCACCACCACGTACCGGGGACGCTCCTCGCTGATTGTAAAGCCGCTGGCTTTCAGCTGCGCAATCAGTCCCTCTTCGCCGATCACATACACCGGCGTGCCTGCCGGGGCCAGCTCCTTGAGATAGTGGGCGGTCGCCATTGCAGAGGTATAGACCTCTTCCGGCTCCGCGTCGATGCCCAGCCCGGTCAAGCGCGCCGCCACCTGCTCCGGCGAAGCGGACGAATTGTTGGTCAGATACAGGTACGGAATCCCCTGTTTGCGCAAATGCTGGACAAACCGGGCAGCTCCCGGAATGGCCTCCCTGCCGCGATAAATGGTTCCGTCCAAATCCAGCAAATACCCCTTGTACTGCTTCATGCTGCCTCATCCTTTCCCCGTTCACAACAAAATCCACCCGGCGACGAGTGGATTTACGCACGTTGTCATTCTGTTAGGCTTGCTTCGCTTCCTTGATCTCAAACACGCATTTTTCTCCGCCCTTGGCCATGCAGGTAGTCTGTACCACGTCGGCTTTCAGCACACGGCGGAACAGGGAGAGCTCACAGTTGCACGCCTGGTTGAATTCGCGCGCCACTTGGGAGATGGGACAGTTGTACTCGCGGATGCGGTAGCAGCCGTTTTGTTCGTCCTTTTCCCACTCTACCATATAGCCCTTTTCGTTTTGCAGTTCGGCCAGCTTGGCGACACGCTCTTCCAGGGACTCCTGCTGGATCTGCTTGCGGTATGCTTCTTCCAGACGGTTTTCCCGGCGGCGGAACAGCATTTCCACCTTTCCGATTCCGTCCATTGCTTCCAAATCGCGCAAAAAGTCGAGCGTCAGATGAGAGTAGTTGCGCGGAAACAGCTCATCTGCCTCCTGCGACAGCGAATAGACATTGGTCGGGCGTCCCATCGCTTGGCGTACCAGCGTCGATTTGATCAGATTGTCCCGCTCCAGCGTATTCAGATGACGCCGCACAGCCATCTCCGTGATCCCCAGCTGGACTGCCATGTCGCTGACGGACAGCGAGCCTTTTACTTTGAGCATGTTGAGGATCTGGTCGCGGGTGGAAGTTCCTTCGTTAGCCATCGTAATCACCGCCCTTTCTCTCTATTGTATCGAATCGGGCCTCTTTAGTAAACAAAAGAAAGTGTTTTGTATAAAAAATCCGCGTTTCTCGCCTTAAAACAGTTCGTTTTGCAGATACGTACGCACAGCCGGCTCAAACTGGCGCAGCGTCGGCAGGCTGTCCTGCACCAGCGCCACCATTTCCGCCGCCGGCACGCTGGTATACTGGTTGACCAGATGACGGCGGAACTCCACCACGTCTGTCAGCACCCGCGCCTGCTCGTCGCTGATGACCCGCTCATCCCGCAAAATTTCCACAATGTCGGTATAGCTGCCGGGATCGCGCATGATAAAGCCGTCAATCAGTGCGTTGCCCACGTCGATCACCGCCTCAATGGACAGATGCAGCGCCCTCTCCATCGCCGCCTCGGCCACTTCGTCGGCGAGAACGTCATTCGCTCCCCGGGCCGCCAGCTTGTCCAGCAGGTCGAGCATCCGGGACATGTGTGTCAACACTTCGTCGATCTTTTTCGTATTTACGTCGTACATGGGAGATCTCCTTTATCACTTTCGCTTTTTCGCTGCCCATTTTGCATACAATACGGTAATGACAAACGTCAGCACCAATACCAGAAGAACCAATTCCCCTTGCCGCAGATAGGAATCGTTCATCACCTTCACCTCTTTTCATCATCAGTATACCAAAATTGTCTGCACTGTCACGAATCCCCCTCTCAATTGTGTTACAATGAGGGGTGAGTTTTTGGCGGGACAAAGGGAGGATACAACACAGTGGAACGCGAACTGGCACTGGAAGTGGTGCGTGTAACGGAAATGGCAGCGCTGGCCTCTTCCCACTGGTTGGGGCGCGGCAGGAAAAACGAGGCCGACGACGCGGCGACGAGCGCCATGCGCGCCATGTTTGAGACGATCAACATGCGCGGAACGGTTGTGATCGGCGAGGGCGAGCTGGACGAGGCGCCGATGCTTTACATCGGCGAAAAACTGGGGCATCCGGACGCGACCGGTCCGGAGGTGGACGTGGCCGTCGATCCGTTGGAAGGTACCACGATTGTCGCCAAAGGACACAACAACGCGATGTCGGTCGTGGCCATCGGCGACAAGGGGACGCTGCTGCACGCCCCTGACATGTACATGAGCAAAATGGCGGTGGGCAGGCGGGCCGCCGGCAAGATCAGCCTGGACGACCCGGTGGAAAAGATGATCGAAGTGGTGGCGGAAGCCAACAACAAGCGCGTTCAGGACGTCACCGTGATCATTCAGGAACGGGAGCGCCATCAGGCAATCATTGATGCTGTCCGGGAAAAAGGAGCGCGCGTCAAACTGTTCGGCGACGGCGACGTGGGCGCAGCCATCGCGGCCTGCATGCCGCATACGGGGATCGACTTGTTCCTCGGCACAGGCGGCGCACCGGAAGGCGTGATCAGCGCGGCGGCGATCAAATGCCTCGGCGGCGACATGCAGGCCAGGCTCCGGCCGCAAAACGAAGCGGAACGGCAGCGCTGCATCCGAATGGGGCTGGCTGATCCGGAGCAGCTGCTGACCCTGAACGATCTCGTCAAAGGAGACGACGCGATCTTTGCCGCTACCGGCGTTTCGGACGGAGAACTGCTGCAGGGCGTCCGCTACCTTGGGGACGACATGGTCGAGACCCACTCGATCGTGATGCGTGCCAAGACCAAAACGATCCGCTTTATCCGCGCGCTGCACAATCTCACCCACAAGCCCAATCTCGTGTGGAAGTAAGGGGGAAGAAAATGGCCAACGACCTGTTTTTCCTGTACGACGAGACCGAGGAGACCAAGACCCGGTTCGTCAGCTTTATGGGCGAAGCGACGCGCTTTGATCTGGCAATTACGACCACCAACCGCTTTTACGGCAAAAAACTGGTGATCAACATTCAGAACGGCCGCTCCGCCATCATCGGCGACGACGATCTGAAAGAGGAAGGCTACCTCGAGTACGCCTTCAACCTGAACGATAAGGAAGCGGAAGAACTGCGCTCGTTTTTGCACACCGTCATTCCCTGATCCGGGACATGACAGACAAGGGACGGCCTGACCAACAGGCGCGTCCCTTTTTCACTGCGTGCACCTTGTCCTTTAACCGATCCGGTACACCCGCCCATTTCCCTCTGGACAACGCGCCACCCGGGCAGACGTCTCGTATACTGCAACATCAAAACAGACAATATGAGAGGAGTGCCACATCGCGCGATGCAACCGTATCCTTCTGCTCAATCAGTCAATTTTCCGTACGAGTCACGCAGCCAAGTACACCACAGGGAAGATCTCGCCGCTCCGGTGTTCTGGCGGCGGCGGAGACGGCATCCCCATTTTGATGTCATCATTCCCTTTGTCTTCCCGTTCGGTGGCTTCTACCCGTATTATTATCCCTTCTACCCGCCGTATCCTTACCCATTCTACCCGTTTTATCCGTTTTAGGCTGCCGAACGGTACCTACAGCGTGACGGCATGCCACAGAGCCAAAGGCATCGATCCGCGCTCAACGGACGGTGCCTTGTTCCGTTTTTACGTGGCAGCTGTCGCCTGGCTGGCCGTCAAGAGAGCGAGCGGAAACCAATTCACAGGACACCACTGACTACATACTGACAGCCCGATCCATTGGATTCGGGCTGTTTTATCGATCAACTGTCAATGGTTTTTTACGATTCACGTTTTGGCGGGGTGGGACCTGCGGTGATCTTGTCCCGTTCGCGGTTGGCTCGCGGCGCATGTTGGCGGCGTTCTTTTCCGCTGTCGCGTCCGCCTTTTTCCCCCTTGGCCAACTTGCTCTTGTTGTCTCCCCGCTCATGGCGGCCGCTGCGCTCACCGGACGAGCCGCTCCGCTCGGTTCGCTCCTGTCTGCCGTGGCGCGGGTGAAAACGGCGGCGTTCCTTTCGTTCGATATACAGGGATGGTTCGTCCCTGTCCGATTCCTTGCGCTGTTCGGTATCCGTCCCCTCTGCTCCGTCTGCTGCTTCCTGCCCATGCTGGTCTGGCGAGGCCGGTTTTACCTTTTTCAGCACAAAATAGGGACAGCCAAAGTTGCAAAATTCGTGCAGGTACTCATCCAACGCGGCGATTCGCTGCTCGAACGGCACTTTGCGGTTGCTGTTGTCGTAAAACCCGCGCAGGCGCAACTGGCCGTAACCCCAATCCCCAACGATGTAATCGTACTTGTCGAGAATGTCACTGTAGCGTTCCTTGAACGCTTCCGGGTTCCACCCGTCGCGATTTTCCTCCATGACCTCGTACGTACCGGCTGGCGTGCGAATCAAGACCGCTTCCTCCTTACACTTTGCATACTACGTCCATCTTATCACATTTTTCGCAGAGGGAGTTAAATTTCCCACGAAAACTCCCCATCCGCGGGGGACACCCTAGCTGTAGGGGGTGGAACCATTGAAAAAAACATGGCTGTTTCCTGTTCTCGCAGGTCTTGCTTTGGTCGCGTCCGCTTGTACGCCAAATGCCGCTCCGAATGACCGTCATCCGGGCACAACGGTTCAACAAGCCGTTCCGCGCATGCATATGGACGGTATCGGCATGCGGAACAACGACGGCATAGGCGCCCGTCCTTTCGACGTTCTCGGTACGCGTCCCTTTGACGGCATGGGTATGCGCGACTACGATCTGGGCGTGAGAAACACACCGTACGGCACTGACTACATGAACAACAACTACAACGCGTACACCAGCGGCGCCCGCTCGTACAATGCCTTTACGGACGACGGACGGCGCCCGTTTGACGGTGTAGGCACTCCGTCGATTTATCGTGACCGCAGCCGCGTAGGCACGATGGCGACGACCATGCCGCGAATGGGCTTTGCCCAAATCGACCGGAAGCACGTCCGTACGGCCGGAGTGAATAATGTCTATGTCGACCGGGAGGCGCTGGCCCGCGCCGTGGGCAACGTGACTGCCAGCTGCCCGGGCGTGAACCGCTCCACCGTTCTCGTCACAGACGAGGAGATTTTCGTCGGCCTCAACACCCAGGGCGGGGACAACCGCGTGACCAAGGAACAGGCACGCATGGGCGCTCAGTCGATTGCACCTCGCTACTACAAGGTGTATGTGACCGACAACGCAAACGACATCGCCGAAATCGCCCGCATCGCCAGCCGCGCAAACAACGTCACGATGGGACGACACGCCGATGAACAGCGCAGCGTGGATGCCCTGATCAAGCGACTGGGCGGCAAGGTGGACGGCGAAGAAATGAAGACCAAAGGCTCCAAAATGACCACAACCACCCGCTAACGGCAACAAACCCCTATGACTGCCATAGGGGTTTGCTTTTTTGTCTACTTTGCCTGTGCGATCGATTCCTTGGCGGCGTTTGCCTGTTCGTGGGCGTGGTACGAGCTGCGCACCAGCGGACCTGCCTCCACGTGGCTGAAGCCGCGCTTCATGCCTTCTTCCCTGAGGCGGGCAAACTCGTCGGGGTGGTAGTACTTTTCTACGGGCAGGTGTTTTTTGGTCGGCTGCAGGTACTGGCCGATGGTCATGATGTTGACATCGACCGCACGCAGATCGTCCATGGTTTCCAAAATCTCCTCGAACGTTTCACCTACCCCGATCATCAGGCTGGACTTGGTCGGGATGTCCGGCTGGAATTCCTTGGACTTTTTCAGCAGTTCCAGCGTCCGGTCGTACTTGGCGCGGGCCCGCACCCGGTCGGAGAGGCGGCGCACCGCTTCGATGTTGTGGTTAAGCACGTCAGGACGGGCATCCATGACCACTTTGAGCGCATCCCAGTTGCCCATGAAGTCGGGGATCAGCACCTCCACGGAGGCGAGCGGCAGACGGCGGCGTATCGCCTTGATCGTCTCTGCGAAGATCAGCGCCCCGCCGTCCGCCAGGTCATCGCGGGCAACCGAGGTGACGACGACGTGTTTCAGCCCCATCTGTTCCGCCGCTTCCGCCACGCGTTCCGGCTCGGCTCGGTCCAGTTCAGTCGGCAGGCCGGTCTTCACGGCGCAAAAACGACAGGCCCGGGTACATATATCACCCAAAATCATGAAGGTGGCCGTACGATTGGCCCAGCACTCATGAATGTTGGGACACTTTGCTTCCTCGCATACGGTATGCAGCGTCTTGCTGCGCATGGTCTGCTTCAGTTCCTTGAAGTTGGCCAGTTCTTTTCCTGATACAAGGTTGATCTTGAGCCACTCCGGTTTGCGTAGCGTCATTGGGCTCACTCCTCATTGGACTTGGTCACCCTCCATTATAGAGGAATGCCTTTGGGGGGACAATATCCGCTCCCGTTTCGGGTGTATGTATGCCCGCCACACTCGCGACCTAGCGAAGCCCGCCGGGAAAATCCACATACCCAGTCGGTGAAATCCGCGGGACCTGTCCGTGAAATGGTCGCGTTACAGCCGGTGCACCTTGTGCCGGTCCGATCCCCGCAGGTACGGTTCCAACAGCGTGAGCTCCCGCTGCTGGCAGGTGAACAGGAACACCTGGTGCTCTTCGCTCAACTCCGCCACATAGGCCAGCGTCCGCTCCAGCCGCTCCTGATCGTAGTGGGCAAAATGGTCGTCGAGAAACAGCGGCAATGGCTCCGTCTGCCGACTGACCAGACGCAGCAGCGCCACCCGCTGTGCAAAGTGGAGCTGATCCTGCGTGCCCAGGGAACACTGTTCCTGCTCCACGACCCGCTGCCGGACGGGTTCCAGCAGCCGGACCGCAAACCGTTCGCGCGGGTCCAGCCGCACGTCCCGGTACTTGCCGCCCGTGATCCGGGCCATCACATCGGAAGCCAGTCCGTTCAACACAGGGGAGACGTCCCGATTCCATTCCGCCAAAGCCTCCCGCAGCGTGTCACGGGCCAACTGCAGCGCTTCCCTTCTCATCTGCAGGCTGCGCAGGGCGGCGATGGCGTCCTCGTATTCACTGCGTGCCCGCGCAACCGATACGGAATCATGGCTCCCCATCTCGCCCGATGCCCGGGCGATTTGCTCACGCAGTTCCTGCAGCCGCTCTTCCGTCTCCTTCAAGGACTGTACGAGGCCATCCCGTTCCCGGTCCCGTTCCGCTTTTTCCGCTTCCAATATGGAGCGCAGCTCATCCCCCCAGCGGGCGAGCAGCCGCGCTTCTTCCTCGCGCCGCTTCCACTCCTCCGTCTGCCTGTCCGCTTCCCGCTGCCGGCTCATGTTCAGCAGCGCTTCCCGAAGCTGGAGAAACGCGACCCAATCAGCCGCGTTCCATGCCTGATAAATCTCGCGAAGTGTTGCTTCCAGGCGGTCCGCCTCCTGCTGCAAGCGCCGCCACTCCTCGATGACGGCCGGCACGTGCTGGTTTCCGCGTGCACGTCTGCGCCTCAATGTACCGACCGCAGCCAAGAGGACTGCCAGTACGCCGGCAATCCAGCCATACGTTCCTTTCCCCGCCAGGAAAGCACCTGCCGCTGCCGCCAACAGCAGGCCGCTTCCCGCCCGCAACAACCGATCTGAAGAAAATTTTCCCGTCGCTTTTTGCCGCGGCCGCTCCGTTCCGACGATGGCGGATGCGGCCAGGCGGTTCACCTGTTCCCGGCAGGTTTCCCACGCCTTGCGCAATTCGAGGGCCCGCTGGTAGTCGGCTTCCAGCCGTTCCCGTTCCGTTTCCGATCCCGTATCGGCATCAGAGGCAAATCGGGCGGCCAGCGCAGCCAACAGCTCCCGCGTTTCCCGGTGCAGACGGCGCTCTTCCGCGGTGACGGCATTTTCTTCCCACGCTTCCCACTGTTCAGGAGAAGGAGCAATGTAGCTTTGGCGCCAGCGCGCCTGCCATTCCGCCTCTGCCTCCTGCACCCTGTGCAGGCGCTGCCGCAGCTTTTCCCGCGTCCGCTCCCGTTCTTGCCGCTCCGCTTCCCAATCCGCGATCTGCCGGGCCAGCCTGCTAGCAGCAGCCCACCCCGCTTCCGCTTCGGCCAGGGCACGCTCTTTTTGTGCGACGCGCGCACCTGCTTTTCCCAGGAGCGTATTGTCCGCCCGCTCCTTTTTCCCGATCGCCGCCAGTTCCCGCTCCAGTTCCGCCAGGACCCGATTGACCGCCGGGTCGGCTTCGTCCGTCCCCAGCGATGGCAGCAGGTGCTCAGCCGCCGCCATCTGTTCCCGCCTGATCCAGGTGACATCGGTAAACAGGCTGCGCGTCAACCCGAGGTGCAGCTCGAGAAAATTGCGCTCCTTTCGCCGGTCTTCCTGGTACAGGCTGGTTACCTCCGACCAGTCCGGATTGAGAAACAGCCGCGCCTGCTCCCGCTCCTTTTCCAACCAGCGGTGCAGCCGGTATGATTTGCCCGCCACTTCGTACTGGACGATGGTCTCGTACGTCCCGCCATCCCAGGGCAGGTACTTCTCGTACTCCGGCAGGTAGCGGGCCGTCCGGACGTAGTCTTTTTTCATCCCGTACAGCGCGGCAAACAGCCCCTCCAGCAGGGTGGATTTGCCCGCTTCGTTGGGGGCGCAAAACAGGTTGATCCCTGGAGCAAAGCGAAAGACCGCGTCACGCCACTTGCCAAATCCCCGCAGCTGCAGTTCGTCGATTTTCACCGCAAGATCCCCCCGATCCGCGCCAGCGCTTCCCGGCGAGCCATCCTGGCGATGTCACGCTGCCACTCGTCGGCACCTTCCGCCTCTGCTTCCGCCAGCTTGGACAGCCATCTGCCCCAGACACCGGATTGTGCTTGCAGCTGGTCAGCGTCCAGATCGGGCCAGGTGCGATCCGTGCACTGCACGTAAAAGAAGCGGGACAGCCGCTGCTCCACCACTTCCACCGGCGGGGTGAAATGGGCGGACCTCTCCCCTGTCAGGGTCAAATACAGCAGACAGTCGTCCTCCTCGTCGGCCAGCTCCCGCTCCAGCACATTGACGAGCTGTTCCGTCGTCTCCGCCCCCGCAACGTCCACCTCTCGCCTGGAGATGATGCGGCTTTGCACCGGCACGTGCTCCAGCCGGAGGCGTCCGTCTTTCTCCAACTCGCCGTACATGACAAAACGCTCCCCCGCTTCTTTGGCGGAGAGCCCTTCCGGCGAACCGGGATAGGCGGCAAACGGCGTCTGGCTGACCGGGTGGAGAAACACGGCCGGCTTGTGGATGTGGCCCAGCGCGATGTAGTCCATGCCTGCTGCAGCCATTTCTTCCAGCGTCATCGGCGCGTACGGATGGTGCCCGTCCGCCCCGCCGTTAACCACGCTGCCATGCAGCACCATCAGGTGGTGCCGATACCCGTGCAGCCGGCCGGGAAAGGCGGGCAGCGGCGATTCGTACACGTGCGGCTGGGGGAAACCCCATCCGTAGACGACGCATGATTTGTCCGGGAATTCGTACGCCCCCCATTCCGGTGTAAACCAGAAAACATTGCCCGGCCACTCCAGCGTCTGGTAATAGGAGTCGGGATGCCACGGATCGTGATTGCCCGGCGCGATGCAGACCGGCACCGGCGCCACGCTGGCAAACAAATCGCGCAAAAAAAGCGCGGTGGAGCGCCTCCCTCCGTGGTATTCCAGCAGGTCTCCGGCGATCAGCCAGAAATCGGCCTGCTTGTCCAGCACCAGGTCGCGGATGGTGCGCATCGTCCGGCGAAAGTCCTCCTGCCTGAGCTCGTACAGGGCGGACAATGTCTGAAGCGGCGCATCCAAATGGACGTCCGCGGTATGGATAAACCTCAGCATGTGAACCTCCCCGACATGACAGCGCCCCGCTGCCGTGTTACACTTTGGTCAACGGTTGTATCGTTACGCGAACATATTTTCTCTTTCATGATACAGGAAGCAACAACCGATTGAAAAGGAGCGATTGCGATGCGAATAGCGTACCTGGACTGTTTTTCCGGGCTCAGCGGCGACATGATGCTGGCCGCGCTGGTCGACGCGGGGGCAGACCGCGATCGAATCGAACAGGAATTGCGCAAACTGCCGCTGGGACCGTTTCGACTGGAGTGGAAAACCGTCGTCAAAAAAGGCGTCAGCGCACTAAAACTGGACGTTGTCGATGAGGAACAGGAACGCGCCCGCGGGCTGAAGACGCTGCCCGTCTTGGCCGGAAGCCATCACGCACAAGGTGAGCACAGTCATGAGCATCAGCACCACCACGGCCACGGTCACGGGCATCACCATCACGGCCACCACCATCACGATCACAGTCACGAGCATCGCGGCCACGATCACCATCACCACGACCACAACCACCATCACCGCCGCTACAAGGAGATCGCAGAGATAATTGAAGCAGCCGATTTGGCACCGCGGGTCGCCGCCCGGGCTCAGGCCGTGTTTGAAAAAATCGCGGTCGCCGAGGCAAAAATCCACAACGTCCCTGTGGAAACCGTCCACTTTCACGAAGTGGGGGCACTTGATTCGATCGTGGACATTGTCGGGATCGCCCTGGCCCTGGAAGACCTGGAGATCGACCGGTTGTACGCCGGTCCCGTCCCCACCGGAAACGGCTATGTCCGCTGCGACCACGGACTCTATCCGGTCCCCGCTCCGGCGACGATGGAACTGCTCAAAGGCATTCCCTTGCGCCAAACCGACATCCAAAAGGAGCTGACCACTCCCACAGGGGCAGGCGTCGCGGCAGCCCTGGTCCGCCAATTTGGGCCGCTGCCGGCGATGACCGTGGAAGCGATCGGCTACGGGGCGGGCACGCGCGATCTGCCCGACCAGCCCAACGTCCTGCGCGTCCTGATCGGCCATCCCTGCTGAGCAAAAAAACAGCCTTGCCCGCTTGTCAGCGGACAAGGCTGTCGCAGACTGAAGACAAACTGTTTGTTTATTGAGTGTCCACATGGAAACGATCTTCCATCTTTTCCAGGCCGAAAGGCCTGCACATTGATCAACCGAAGGTGGAGAAAAAGGACATGGCATGGAGTGATGGGCCAAGCGAGCTCCTTTGACGACCTGCTCAGCGGAAAAACGCTAGACGCGGGGTATACAGGGGGCACAAGTCTCACTTCATTGAAATACCCAGATGTTTGCCCCCTGCCCGCGTCGCGTTTTGAAGCGGATGCCGCCAACTTCTTTGCTGGTCGTCAAGAGAGCGAGCCGGCCCGATCACCCATGTGCCACGGACTTTGTCTACACGCTGAAACAGCCTTGCCCGCTTGTCAGCGGACAAGGCTGTCGTTTTTTCACTAGCGGAGCAGGCGAATAAACTCGCGCATGAACCCTGGCAGATCCGGCCAGGCGTGAGCCGATACCAGATTGCCGTGCACGTGCAGCGTGTCGGTCTTGTAAACGGCGCCGCACGCTTCCACATCGGGACGGCATGCCTGGTAGGCGGTCAATTCCCGGCCGCGCAGGTGTTCCTTGACCAGAGTCAGGACTTGCGAGCCGTGGCAGATTACCGCGACCGGCTTGTTTGCTTCAAAGAAGTGGGCGAGGATCGGCTTTAAGTGTTCGTTCAGCCTGATGTACTCCGGCGCCCGTCCCCCGGGAATGATCAGGCCGTCGTACTCTTCCGCCCTGACGTCGGCAAACGCGACGTGGGAAGACAGCTGGTAGGCGGGTTTTTCCGTGTACGTCTCGCTGTGTGCTTCAAAATCGTGACAGACCGTGTGCAGCGTCTTTTTGGCGGGGGAAGCGATCACCGCTTCAAATCCCTCTTCCAGGCAGCGGTAGTACGGATAAAAGACTTCCAGTGCCTCCACCGCGTCACCGGTGACAATTAACACCTTTTTACTCATCGCACAGCCTCCCTGCGTCTTTCTGAGGAAACTCTTCCTCCCTTTTCCATTTCTCCACGCAGCCTGTTTCCTCCTGCCTGGACTGTGCCTGTGCAGATTCCGCCAGCAGCAGCGCCTGCTGGTACACCTGTTTCAGCGGCACTCCGGCCTGCTTTGCCAACCGGGCGCAGACATCGTATTCCGGCGCCGCCTGCACCCGCTCACCCCGATGGTAGCCCAGCTTGACCGGCACGTCTCCCCACTCGGTGGTCACGGTCACGACACGGCGCGCCAGCCTGTGACAGGAAACGGGGAAATAGCGAACGCCAAAGGTGGTCGTCTCCCGAAACAGGATGGATTTCAGCTCGTTCAGCCGGCTGCCGTAGCACAATGCCTGCAGCAGCACGCCTGGACGGCTCTTTTTCATCGTCGCAGGCAAAAAGTGGACATCGTTGGCTCCCGCTGCCAACAGCCTGTCCAACACATGGGACAGCCACTCGGGACTGCTGTCGTCCAGGTTGGCCTGGAGCAGGTACATTCCTTCGTCAATGTGTTCCTCTTCGTGCTGCCGCCGTTCCTTGACGACAGGCACGTCGCTCCCGTTCCCCCGCGTATCGCTCTCCAGCCGGATCACCGCCACTCCTTCCCCGTACTCCACCTGCGTAATCCGGCCGTCAAGCCGGGCAAGCGGCCGGGCGCCCACTGCCTTGAGCCACAGCATGGCAAGCGGGGAGAACTTTTCTGGCGGCCAGTTCTCTTCGCGGATCATCCAGCCCTCAAGCAGTGTCAACAGCGGAACAGGCAGACCGGCAGGGACGGGCAGGCACTGTATCCCCAGTTGGAGACGATGATCGTTTGCCGGCAGGAGTGTCGTCAGTGTCCGCAGCGCTTTCTCTTCCGCCGCCCAGTCGTCCTCCCGGCAAAACGAGCGGTACAACGCTGCGCGTTGCAGGATGGCCGCCGCGTGTTCGTCTGCGGAGAAACGGTCCGTTCCCCCGGCGGGCATAAGGCGCATCAGCGGTTCGGCCAGTTCGCGCAAAAACAGCGGCCGTTCGCTGCGTATGACCAGTTTCATCATCACCCCTCCTTTTGGCACGATTCCTTTTCTTGCATCATACACCAATCCAGCTTGCAGCGCCTGCCGTTTGCGTATGCCATTTGGCAAAAAGTAATGCGGATAATGCGGCCAGGCTGGCAGAAACTACAACGAGAAACTACCTGGCTGGAGGGAGACAAAATGTTTGTTTTCCGCCTAATCGTTCAGATCAGCTTGTGTTTGACAGTTTCCACCTGTCTGCTGTCTTCCGCTGCAACCGCTGCTTCCTCTGTCTCGTCCGGCACACAGGACGATTCCATCTTCAAGGAGCGGCTGGAGTTGTTCCAGCAGATGGAACTGGTCTACGGTATCCCCTGGCCGTATTTGGCGGCCATTGATCAATACGAACGAAGCATGCAGAGACGGACCAAACAGGATTCCCCTGAAAAGGAGCAGCAGCGGCGCTTGACCGCAATTAACATTCCCCCTGCCCGGTGGTGTGGAGAGCTGAATCCTGAGGATGACGACACGGACCCGGTATCCATCCGCTTTTTTGGCGGAATCGGAGCAGACGGGGACGGGGACGGAAAAGCGGACCGCAACAACGACATGGACGTGCTTGCGGCGATGATCCGCTTCCTCGCCTCGTACGGCTTCCAGCATGACGACTGGCGCATCGGCTTGTGGGCCTATTACAAGTGGGATTGGGCGGTCAAGACCATCACCCAGTTTGCCGCCGTGTACAACAAGTACCAGCGGCTGGATCTGCACGACCACCACTTCCCCATCCCCAAACGGTACAACTACAGCTACCACAGCACATGGGGCGATCCGCGCGGCTGGGGCGGGCGACGCATCCATGAAGGGACGGACATCTTTGCCGGATACGGGACACCCGTGCTTAGCACAGGGTACGGCGTAATCGAAGTGGTCGGCTGGAACCGGTACGGCGGGTGGCGCATCGGCATGCGCGACATGAACAACATCTATCACTACTTTGCCCACCTTTCCTCGTTCCGAAAGGGGCTGAAGCCGGGAGACATCGTCGAACCGGGAGAAGTGCTGGGCTACGTCGGCAGTTCCGGCTACGGCAAACCGGGTACATCCGGCAAGTTTCCCCCCCACCTGCACTACGGCATGTACCGGGACAGAGGCTACAGCGAATGGGCGTTTGACCCGTATCCCTATCTGAAACGCTGGGAGCGGCAAATGTACAGCAAAAAGAAGAAGCGGTGAGCAGCCGCTTCTTCTCAGACTGAAGACAAACGGTTCATTGAGTTAGCGGCCACAAAAATGATTCCCAGGCCGAAAGGCCAGCCTATTCATCAACCGAAGCGAAAAGACAATGGGCATCGCATGGCGGGATGGGCCAAGCGAGCTCCTTTGACGACCGACTCAGCGGAAAAACGAAGACGCGGGGACCAACAGGGGACACAAGTCTCACTTCCTCGAAATACCCAGATGTTTGTCCCCTGCCCGCGTCTCGTTTTGGAGCGGACATCATTCGCTTCTGTGCTGGGCGTCAAGCGAGCAAGCGGGCCCGATCTCCCATGCGCCGCAGACTTTGTCTACACGCTGAGAAGAAGCGGTGAGCAGCCGCTTCTTTTTTTGACAGCCCTTTCCTGTCCTACATACAATGGAAACAGAAAAAACTGGACAACCGTAAGAGGTGATACGCCATGGGCGTTCTCACGATGCAAAATCCGGCCACCGGCGAAATCCTCGGCGAATTGGCGGAAGCGACGCCAGACGAGGTGCGCCTGGCGATGGAGCGAGCCAGGCAAGCGTTTCCCGGTTGGTCAGCGCTGCCGCTTCCGGAGCGGCTCCACTACCTGACTCGACTGCGCCACTGCCTGGCGGAGCAGGCAGAAACGCTGGCGGGAAAAATCAGCGCTGACACCGGAAAACCTACGCTGGAAGCGCTCATGACGGAAATCTTTATCACGGCCGACACGATCCGTTTCTACGAAAAGCACGCGAAGCGCATGCTGTCCCCCAGACGGGTGCCCACGCCGCTGGTGCTGTGGCCGAAACGGTCGTCCATCCACTACAAACCGCTGGGCGTGGTCGCCGTCATTTCGCCGTGGAATTACCCGTTCCAGCTTTCTGTCATTCCTGCCCTTTCCGCGCTGGCGGCCGGCAACACGGTCCTCTTGAAGCCGTCGGAAGTCACGCCGTACACCGGCCTGGTCATGGAAGAACTGTTCCGGACCATCGGCTTCCCCGAGGGCGTCATCCAGGTGCTTCACGGCGGCAGGGAGGTGGGGCAGGCGCTGGTTGCTGCCAGGCCGGACAAAATTTTCTTCACCGGCTCGGCGGCGACGGGCCGCGCCATCATGAAGCAGGCCGCGGAATATCTGATCCCGGTAGAGCTGGAACTGGGCGGCAAGGACCCGATGATCGTCTTTGCCGACGCCCATTTGGAGCGGGCCGCCAATGCCGCCGTCTGGGGCGCGTTTACCAACGCGGGACAGGTCTGCATGTCCGTCGAGCGTCTCTACGTCGAGCAAAGCGTATACCCGCAGTTCGTGGAGCTGGTCAAGGCGAAGACGGCAGCGCTGCGCCAAGGTTTTCCCCGACAGGCCGACATCGGCTCGATGACCTTTCCCCGGCAGGCCGAGATTGTCCGGGACCACGTGGCCGACGCCATCGCCAAGGGAGCCGTGGTGGAGATCGGAGGCCGCTTTGACGAAGACGGGATGTTTCTGTCCCCGACCGTCCTGACGGGCGTGACGCACGCGATGAAAATCATGCGTGAGGAGACGTTTGGCCCCGTCCTGCCGATCATGTCCTTTTCCTCCGAGGCTGAAGCGATCCGTCTGGCGAACGACTCGCCGTACGGGCTGAACGCGTCCGTCTGGTCGCAGGACGAAACAAAGGCCAAGCGGGTCGCCCTCCAGCTGGAAACCGGCAACGTCTGCATCAACGACTGCCTGGTCAGCTTCGCCAACCCGCATCTGCCCTTTGGCGGCGTGAAGCAGAGCGGCATTGGCCGCTACCGCGGTCCGGAAGGCTTGCGCGCGTTCACCCACGCCGTCTCCGTCATACACGATCCCGGCAGGCAAAAACGGGAGGTCAACTGGTATCCCTACACCGAGGAGCAGGAGACGATGTTTGTCGGGCTGATCAAAGCCCTGTTCGGCAGGGAACGAAAATGGAACCGCCAGGCCCTTTTGGCAGCCTGGCGGGAGTGGAAGCGTCTGCGGGAATAGCGGACGCCCTTTTTTGCCTTATTAGGCGAACTGACGTTTCAGGTTGGCCATTTCGATGGCAGCCGCAGCCGCTTCCCATCCTTTGTTGCCTGCTTTGGTGCCGGCCCGCTCGATCGCCTGCTCGATCGAGTCTGTTGTCAGCACGCCAAAAATCACGGGAACGCCGGTAGCCAGGGAAATGGACGCCACCCCTTTGGCGCATTCGCTGCACACGTAATCAAAGTGAGGCGTCGCCCCGCGAATCACCGCGCCAAGCGTGACGACGGCGTCGTAGCGGCCGGACTCCGCCATTTTCTTGGCGATCAGCGGAATCTCAAAAGCCCCCGGCACCCAGGCCACGTCGACGTTTGCATCCTCCACGCCGTGCCGCTTCAGCGCGTCCAGCGCGCCGCCGAGCAGTTTGCTGACAATCAATTCGTTAAACCGGGCTGCCACAATGCCTACGCGCAGACCCGTTCCTACCAGATTTCCCTCGAACACTTTCATGGTTGTTCACTCCTTATTCAAAGTTGGAGCAGGTGACCCAGCTTCTCGTGTTTGACGGCCAGGTACCGCTTGTTGTGCGGATGGGCGGGTATCTGTATCGGCACGCGCTCCGCCACTTCCAGTCCGTAGCCGCTGAGGCCGCGGATTTTTCGCGGGTTGTTGGTCAACAGCCGCATGCGTTTCACGCCCAGATCGCGCAGAATTTGCGCCCCGATCCCGTAGTCGCGCAGGTCGGCGGGGAATCCCAGCTTTTCGTTTGCTTCCACGGTGTCGTAGCCGTCCTCCTGCAGCTTGTAGGCGCGCAGCTTGTTGATCAGGCCGATGCCGCGCCCCTCCTGCCGCATGTACAGGAGAACGCCCCGCCCTTCCGCTTCGATCTGCCGCAGGGCGGCGTGCAGTTGCGGGCCGCAATCGCAGCGGTGCGAGCCGAATATATCGCCGGTCAGGCACTCGGAGTGGACCCGCACCAGTACCGGTTCGTCCGGCGTGATCTCGCCCTTGATCACCGCCACGTGTTCTTTGCCGTCCAGTTCGTTGGTGTAGGCGGCGATGCGGAAGTCGCCGTATTCGGTGGGCAGCTTCACCTCGATTTCCCGTTTGACCAGCCGCTCCGTCCGCATCCGGTAGCGGATCAGGTCGGCGATGGTGATCAGTTTGAGATCAAAACGTTCGGCGATCTCGGCCAGTTGGGGCAGGCGGGCCATTGTCCCGTCCTCGTTCATGATTTCGCAGATCACCCCGGCGGGAAATGCACCCGCCAGCCGGGCCAGATCGACGGCTGCCTCGGTGTGGCCGGCCCGGCGCAGAACGCCGCCCGGTTTGGCGATCAGCGGAAAGATATGGCCCGGGCGCCGAAAATCGTCCGCCGTTTTTCGATCGTCCAGCATCGCCAGCACCGTGCGCGAGCGCTCGTGAGCGGAGATGCCCGTATGGGTGCCGGCTTCGTCGATGGAGACGGTAAACGCCGTCCCCTGCCGGTCGGTATTGGCCTCCACCATCGGCTTGAGCTTTAGCCGGGCGGCGTGTTCGTCCGTGATCGGCACGCAGACGAGGCCGCGTCCGTGCGTCACCATGAAATTGATCATCTCCGGCGTGGCCGCTTCCGCCAGGCAGACGAAATCCCCTTCGTTTTCCCGGTCCTCGTCATCCACGACGATCACCGCTTTTCCCCGTTTCAAGTCTTCCAGCGCTTCTTCTATGGCATGGAACATGATCGGTTCCCTCCCTTCTGTTTTGACAGCACCCGTCGATTCCATCAGAGGAACCCGTGCTCTCGCAAAAACTCCGGCGTAAGCCCCGTCCGCCGCTCCTGCTGCGGCTGTTCAGAGCGCCACGCCAGCAGTCGCTCCACGTACTTGCCGATGACGTCCGCTTCGAGGTTGACCGGATCCCTGATCTGCTTGTCCCGCAGATTGGTGTGGACCAAGGTGTGCGGGATGATGGAGACGGAAAAGCTTTCCGCGTCCACATCGACGACCGTCAGGCTGATGCCGTCCAGGCAGATTGAGCCGCGCGGCACCACGTATTTGAGCAGATCCGGCTCCGCTCCGATCCGAAACAGCACCGCGTTGGCATGCGGGTGGCGCGAGAGAATGGTTCCCGTCCCGTCCACGTGGCCGGAGACGATGTGGCCGCCAAAGCGGTCCCCCAGCCTCATCGCCCGCTCCAGGTTGACGATCTGCCCCCGTTTTGCCTGCCGCAAACTGGTTTTGTTCAGGGTCTCCGGCATTACGTCCACACTGAAGTGACGATCGCTATGAGATGTTACGGTCAGGCAGACACCGTTGACGGCAATGCTGTCGCCGATGCGGACACCTTCCAGCACCCGTTCGGCACGGATCACCATGCGGCATGCCTTGCCGTCACCCGTCACGCTCTCCACTACGCCCACTTCTTCTACCAGTCCGGTAAACATGGCGTCGCACTCCTCCTCGTTTCTCACGATTGCGCATCCCAGACGGGGTAACCGGTGATCCGCAGGTCGTGCGGTCCCACCTGCTCCCACTCGACATCGGCCAGCTGCACCGCCTCGTCCATCCGTTCCAGCCCCTGGCCGCCAAACGGAGTGGGGGCGCCGGCGCCGCCGACCAGCTTCATGGAGAGGTAGGCGACGATCTTTTGGACCGCCCGCGCGCCCAGAAACGAACCGTTTACCTCCGCACCGCCTTCTACCAACAGCGAGGTGATGCCGCGCGCTCCCAATTCGTCCAGCACCCTCTCCACCGTGACCAATCCGTCCGGCACGATTACCGTCACGCCGCGCTCCTCCAGCGCCGCCCGCTTCACTGCCGGCGCATCCGCCGAGGTGACAATCCACGTCGGCGCCTTGCCGTCATTCACCACGCGGGCATCCAGCGGTGTGCGCAGCTGCCTGTCCAAAATGACCCGCACCGGCTGACGTCCTGTCACCCTGCCCGACGTCCGGGCGGTCAGCTCGGGGTCGTCGGCGATTACCGTCCCAACCCCGACGAGAATCGCGTCGGTTTGCCGGCGCAGTTCGTGCACCTGCCCGCGCGCTTCCTCTCCCGTGATCCAGCGGCTGTGCCCCGTCACGGTGGCGATTTTGCCGTCCAAAGTGCTCGCCGTCTTCACGGTGACGAACGGTCGCCGGGTGGTGATGTAGTGGAAAAAGACTTCGTTGAGCCGCCGCGCCTCCGTCTCCCCAATGCCGACGGTGACCTCTACGCCAGCATCGATCAGGCGGGACACCCCCTGCCCCGCCACCTGTGGATTGGGGTCCAGCACGGCCACCACCACACGGCTGATCCCCGCCTGGATGACTGCATCGGCGCAGGGAGGCGTACGTCCGTAATGGCTGCACGGCTCCAGCGTGACGTACAAGGTGGCTCCTCTTGCCCGTTCGCCGGCCATCCGCAGCGCGTGCACCTCCGCATGCGGCTCGCCCGCTTTCAGGTGGGCGCCCATGCCGACGACCTCGCCGTCTTTTACCACCACGGCCCCCACCAGCGGATTGGGGCTGGTCTGTCCCGCGGCGGAACGCGCCAGCTGCAGCGCCAGTGCCATGAATCGTGTGTCGTGTTCCATCGTGCGCTCCTTTCCCGCTTCGTTTTCGCCCCAACAAAAAATGCCCTGATGTCGGATCAGGGCATAGGGGAATAAGCCTGTTGCTGTCCGTTTTTTCAACAAACGGATGCACAGGCTCACCAAATACCTTCTCCCATCCGGACTGTACCGTCGGCCTTGGAATTTCACCAAGTCAGTCGCTGTCGGCCTAAAGCCAAAAGCGAGTCGCGGGCTGAGACGTGCGTTCGTCATCACCGCCGGTCGGGAATTTCACCCTGCCCTGAAGGTTGGTATTCAGTTATGGGCATTATACCACATATTCAGACGGGTCCAACACTTTTTTCGGTAATTGACTCGTCGTGCTTCTCCTTACGGCATGTCGTCCGGCTGATCATCCGGTCTTGGCACGTCCGGTTTTCCGTCAGGATTGTTGTACAGGTACTGCGGCACGTCGCCGATGACGAGCGAGTGAGTAATCGGAATTTTGGTGGTCACCGTCTTCTGGTCGGTGGCAAACGGGATGACGATCCGTAAATCGACTTCGACGTAGATGTACACCGTGACCAGGACCATGTTGATCCCCGCTTCTTTCATCTCCGTATTAAGGCGCGTCTTTACCGCTCCGATCGGCACAAAAGTGACGGGAAGTTCCGGCCCCATCTGCGCCAGGAAGCTGTTGCCCGTCGCCAATCCGAGGGGGATGTACCGATCCACTTTTTCGTCTTCCAATTCCCTCAATCGCTGCTGTACGCGGGACGTGGTTTCCCCCACAATCCGCGAATACTCCTTGAAATTGAACTGGTACGCCTGAATTTTTCCCTCGTTGTCCTTTTCAATCTTGACGATCTGGTTGAAGTCTACACCCTGCTGCGTGATCCGCTTCGTCACCGCGTCGGTGATGGCCTGTTTGGCCAACTGCTCCGCCTTTTGTGACGCCAGGATCAGCAGCGTCGGCTTCAGACGTTTCTCGACAAACACCAGAAACTGGATCATCAACACGAAAAATATGACCAGCGCGATAAAAAAAGCTTTCGTGCGCGAAAGCGGATTTCTCCATCGCCGACGGGGTCGAAACAGCGCCACGCCCGTCACCTCCCAGTTGGTACATCCTATGCGGGAGGGGGGCAAATGAGAAGCCGAACCTGCCTTAGGCGGTTCGGCTCGGCTGCTCGATGCTGCTTTTCGCTGCTGCCGTCTGCACGTGACAACCGACTCCCTCGGCCTCAAGAAAGGGGCAGAGGAGGTACAAGCGTTATTTCACGTGGCCAATCAGTCCTGTCGCTAGCTCCGGGAAAAACGCCAACAACGCGATGAACGCCAGCATGATCACGGCGTACGGGGCCGCGCCGCGCACAATCAGGGCGATCGGCGTGGACGGGTCGATGCCCTTGAGCACAAACAGGTTCAGTCCCACGGGCGGCGTAATCAGGGCCAGCTCCATGTTGACCACCATGATGATGGCAAACCAGATGGGGTCAAAGCCCAGAGACGTGATGATCGGATACAAAATGGGCAGAGTGATGACCAGGATGGAGACCGTCTCCAGGAAGCATCCGAGCACGAGCAGGAGCAGGTTGATCAGGATGAACACGACCCACTTCGAGACCGGCAGGCTGGTGGCCATCTCCGTCATCGCCTGCGGAATCTGCAGGGAGGTGAGAATGAAGCCGAACAGCATCGCCCCGACGATGATGAACAGGATCATCGCGTTGGTTGCGACGGTTGACAGCAGGATGTTTTTGATGTTGGCCCAGGTGAGGCTGCGGTAGACGATCCCCGCCACCAGCAGGCTGAATACTACGCCGACGGCAGCCGCCTCGGTGGGGGTGAACACCCCGGTGTAGATGCCGCCGATGATCAAAACAGGCATCAAGAGACCCCAGACTGCTTTGCGCGTCCCCTGCCAACGCTCCTGCCAGCTGGCCGGCGCGTCTTTGATATGGCGCATGCTCCACGACGCGTACACCATAAAAATCACCAGCAGCACAATACCCGGCACGACTCCGGCGATAAACAGCTTGCCGACCGATTCGCCGGTGACCGAGCCGTAGATGATCATTGGGACGCTGGGCGGGATCAGGATGCCCAAGGTACCGCCCGCCGCCAACAGACCCAACACCGTTTTTTTGTCATAACCCCGTGTGGTCATTTCGGGTATTGCCACCGTGCCGATCGTCACTGCCGTCGCCACGCTGGAACCGGAGATGGCGGAAAAGATACCGCAGCACAACAGTGTGGCCAGCCCGAGGCCGCCCGGCAGATGACGCAACCAGCGGCTGGCCATTTCGTACAGCTCCCTGCCTACGCCGCTGTAGAGCAGAATCTGACTCATCAGCACGTACATCGGCAGTGCACTGATGGTAAAGTCATCCAGCGATTTGTATGCGATGATGGGAATCTGGTGCAGCCCCAGCACGCCGCCATTGAACCAGTACAGGCCGACTGCTGCCAACAGCGAGAGGGCAAAGGCCACCGGCACACCGATCAAGAGCAGTGCGGCCATGCCGCCTGTAAAAAACAGGCCCATTACGCCTCGCCCCCTTTCCCGCCGCGTATGCAGTCCACCGCCTGCAGCAGAAAGGCGAGACTCAGCAGCGTGCCGCCAATCGGCAGCAACATTTCAGGAATGTACATGGGTATCTGCAAGAGCGAGGTGGAGGTAAAACCGAGCTCCATCGACCGCTTGACGTGTTCCCAGCTGAAGATGGCAAACAGCAGGCTGAACGCGAGCCCCAGCAGGGCGGAAACGATCAGCAGCCAGCGCCGCGCGGCGGCCGGCACGTTGTGCAGGAGCAAATCCACCTTGATGTGGGCGTCTACCCGGACCGCGTACGCCGCCCCGATGAAACAACTGCCGATGATCGCGTAAACGGACAGCTCGGTGGCCCAGGCAGTTGGGGCGTCAAAGAGCGAACGGGAGACAATCTCGTAAAAAATCATGCCCGTCGTCACCACGATCAGGATCCCCGCCGCAATTCCCCCCCACAGGATCAAGCGGTCCAGCCAGCGGTACAGGTAAGAAAACCATTTCATTCAGCGTCCTCCCTTTCTCGCATTCTGCCGCACGGTTACTTGATGTTCTGCACGTCGTCCAGCAGCTCTTTGCCCAAGTCCCCGGCGGTTTTCAGGTACTCGTCCCAGGCGGGCTTGGCCGCTTCCTTCCACTGCGGCAGGTCGCTCTCCGGCACCACGTACACGTCCATGCCTCTTTGTTTCAACTGCTCGGTCGTCTGTTTGTCCTCTTCTTCTGCCTGTTTGCGGATCCACTCTTCCGTCTCCCTGGCCGTCTCGGTCAACAGTTCCTGCGTTTTGGGCGGCAGCGCGTCCCAGTACTGCTTGTTCACTGCGAGCAGGAATTCCAGGTAGGCGTAGTTGACGACGGTCAAATAGCGTGACACCTCGTCGTACTTGCGTTGCACCATCGCTGTCGTGCCGGAGGTGGCGCCGTCGATCGTCTTGCGCTGCAGCGCCATGTACACTTCACCTGCGCCCATAAAGACAGGGGCCGCGCCGTACGCCTGGATCATCACCGACGGGATGTGACCGATGCTGCGAATTTTCAGTCCGTGAAAGTCTTCCGGCTTGGTCAGCGGGCGGACGCTGTTGGCGAATTGGGCATAGCCATAGTCGGCGTACATCAGCACTTTGGCCCCCTTCTTCTCCATCTCCGCATTCAGCTTTTGTCCGACAGGTCCGGCCAGGGCCTTGCCCGCCAGCTCGTAGGTGGGAAACGCGAACGGCACGTCAAAAATACCCATCGCCGGCACCACCGACGACCACAGCGTGGACGAGTTGACCCCCATCTCGACGCCGCCCGTCAGGATCGCCTGGTTCATTTCCTTGTCGCTCAGCAGTTGCCCGGCCGGATACACCTGGATTTTCACCTTGCCGCCGGAGCGCTCCGTCACTTTTTTTGCGAACTCTTCCACCCCGCGCGCGATGTGATGGTCCTGCGGCAGGTTGTAGGCGAGACGGATGGTCGCCTCCTGGTAGCCGTCAGCGGATGCCACCTGCCCGCCTGACGTGCCGTCAGCCGCAGTGCCCCCTGGTGCCGCCGCTCCGCCGCAGCCGGCCAGCAGACTGCCCAGTAGTCCGATCGTCGTCCATATGCTGATCCAACTTTTTTTCATTGTGGTTTTCCTCCCTTGGTCATCAGTGAATCGTTAATCATTGGCGGTTTTTCGATTCAACCAGCCGGATGCGGCCAAGCGGCTTGCGCTTGGAAAGGCTGACGGCATAATCGGCAGCGTCCAGCAGCTTGGAAAAATCTACTCCGGTACGTACCTTCATCCGTTCAAACATGTACACGACATCCTCCGTCGCCGCGTTGCCGGCAGCGCCCGGCGCAAACGGACAGCCGCCCAGTCCGCCGACCGCTGTCTCGAAGCTGCGGATTCCCGCCGTGTAAGCGGCGTACGTGTTTGCCAGCGCCAAGCCGCGGGTGTCGTGCAGATGCAGCGCGATTCGCTCCGTCCCTACGGCGTCGATCAGCCGTCTGGACAGCGCGTACACTTCGTCCGGAACCGCGATGCCGATCGTGTCGGCGACGCCGATCTCATCCGCACCAGCGGCAATCGCCTGCTCGGCCAACTGGAGCACGACGTCCGGATCTACCCTTCCAGAGAACGGACACCCGAAACTGGTGGCGATGGAAAAACGGATCCGCTGCCCCGCCTGCCGGACCAGCGGAACAAGCTCGCGGAAGGCATCCAGATTTTCCTCAATCGTCTGGTTGATGTTGTGCCGGTTGAACGCCGGACTGGCGGAGGTGACCCAGTTGATTTCGTCCAGCCGGCACGCTGCCGCCCGTTCAAATCCCCTCCGATTGGGAATGAGCGCGGCAAACGAGACCCCGGACACCCGGGGGAGCCCGTCCATCACCGCTTCAGCATCGGCCATCTGGGGCACGCGCTGCGGATGGACAAACGACACCGCCTCGATCCGGCGCAGGCCCGCATTGACAAGCATGCCGATCAGACGCAGCTTTTTCTCAGTCGGGATGAAGCACGGTTCGTTTTGCAAGCCGTCACGCGGCCCCACTTCGATGATCGTCACGTCTGTCGTCATATGGCTTTCTTCTCCTTCAGCCGGGCTAGCTCAGCATCATCCAGTCTGAGCAGACCCTTGAGGATTTCCTCGTTGTGCTCCCCCAGCCGCGGCCCCACCCACTCGTGTCCGCCGGGCGTCTCCGACAGCTTGGGGACAACTCCGGGAAACAGCACCGTCTCTCCGTCAGGCAGACGGATTTCCTCCAGCATGTTACGTGCCCGGTAGTGTTCGTCCTCGACAATCTCCACGATGCTGTAGATTGGCCCAACGGGAACAGCCGCCTCGTCCAGACGGCGCTGCACCTCCTGGAGTGGATGCTGCTTTGTCCACTCCTCAATCACCTGATCGATGAATGCTACGTTTTCCGCCCGTCCCTGATTAGTGGCGTATCGGGGGTCTTCCGCCAGGTCGCTGCGGCCGATGGCGTGCATTAGCCGCTTAAAGATGCTGTCCCCATTGGCGCCGATCACGACGTACTTGCCGTCAGCGCACAGGTAGGTGTTGGATGGCGCGATGCCTGGCAGCGAACTGCCTGTCCGCTCCCGCACCACCCCTTTCAGGTCGTATTCAGGCAGCACGCCTTCCAGCAGGCTGAACACGGCTTCGTACAAGGCTACGTCCACCAGTTGTCCTCTTCCTTCCGGCGAGCGGCTGCGGGCGTGAAGCGCCATCAGCGCCCCAATCACCGCGTACAGGCCCGCCGTAAGGTCGCCGATCGCGATGCCCACCCGCACCGGCGGTCGATCGGGAAACCCGGTCAAGTAACGCAGGCCGCCGATTGCTTCCGCCACGCTGCCGAATCCCGGCTTGCTGCTGTAGGGACCGGTCTGCCCGTAACCGGAGATGCGGACCATGATCAGCCCGGGGTTGATTCCGCTCAGCACCTCGTAACCAAGCCCCCATTTCTCCAGCGTCCCGGGCCGAAAATTTTCGATGACGATGTCCACCTCACGGGCCAGCGAGCGGATGATCTCCTGCCCTTCTTCCTTGCGCATGTCAACGGTTATCGATTTTTTGTTGCGTGCCTGGACATACCACCAGACGGACGTGTCGTGGTGCATTGTCCGCCAGTTGCGCAGCGGGTCACCCTTCTCTGGGGGCTCCACCTTGATCACCTCTGCTCCGAACTCGGCAAAAATCTTGCCGGCGAACGGCGCGGCCACCAGTGTGCCCAGTTCCAGCACGCGCACACCCTGCAGCGGTTTTCGTGCGTTCATCGGTCCCCTCCTTGTCGTATTGTTCTGCGTTTGGTTTCCATGCACAGGCGAAAATCGCGGGTAATGTGCTCAGCCATTCGCGCTGCAGCCGCGTCTGCGTCGCGCCTGCGAATGGCGTCGAGGATCGCCCCGTGCTCGGCAATGACGGTCTCCGGCCGATGCGGGTGCACCTGCAAGATGGCGTTGCGGTAGAACGAAATCAGCACCTTCAGATCGTTCATGATCTTGGCCATGTATGGGTTTTTGCTCGCTTCCGCGATGCGTTGGTGAAAAGCGAAATGGAGCTCGTGCGTTCTGCGGGCGTCGCTGTCACGGGCAATGTCCGCCATTTGTGCCAACAGTTCCTGCAGGTCGGCCAATTCCTCTTCTGTCCGGCGCTCGGCGGCAAAACGGGCGGCCGCCGGTTCCAGATGGAGACGGCACTCGAACAGCGAGGTAAAATCTTCGAACGTCGGCTCGTAGACCGTGACCCCTCCCTGTGCCTGCACCACCACCAGACCGTCCTTTTCCAGCCGGCGGATCGCTTCGCGTATCGGGCTGCGGCTCACGCCCGTCTCTTCACACAAGCGCTCCTCGATCAACCGCTGCCCCGGTGCAAGCCCGCCAAACAGTATCTGTTCCCGCAAATATTCGTACACTTGTTCCTGAAGCGTCTCGCTGCGCTTAATAATCCTGGGCATGATCCTCAAACCCTTCCCCTGTCATGAATACTGTATGCTGTATACAAATCGTTTTCCAAATAGTAATTTAATTCCGAAAAGAATGTCAATTATTTCTGGTTGAAATATGTCCGACTAGAAAATAGCGCCTGCGTGCGCCGCCCAAAACCGCGTACAGACTTTTTGGGAAAAATCGTCTACAATGAGGGAAACGACTGGAAAAAAGGGGAGAGATGAACATGGCAGTGAAAAAGATCGAACACGTCGGCCTGATGGTCAAGGATCTGGAGCGGTCGATCGCCTTTTACCGGGATGTCGTGGGCTTGGAATGCCGCGGTACGCTGGTCCACACCAACCCCGGGATCACGCTGGCGTTTCTGGGGTTCCCCGGCACCACGGAGACGGAACTGGAACTGATCCACGGCTATAACAGCGAGCTGCCGGTGGAAGGCAAGGTGCACCACCTCGCGTTTACGGTGGACAACCTGGACGAGGAAATCGAGCGGCTGAAACGGTTGGGCGTCACCTTTGTGGACGATGCGCCGACGACGCTGCCCAACGGTTCGCGCTACATCTTTTTCGAGGGGCCGGACGGGGAACGGCTGGAACTCTTTGAATCTACCCGCTGACGGCATAGGCCCGTCACGCGAGACGGAGGGATGCCGATGAGGCTGCACAAAGGGGACGTCCTGTTTCGCCAGGGCGAGCGGGGACCGCTTTTTCGCATCCAGTCGGGCCTGTTGAAGGTAGTAAGGGTGCAGCAGGACGGCTCACCGTTTCTGTTCAACATTCTGCTGCCCGGAGAAATCGTTCCCCATCATTCGCTCCTGTCGGACAAGGAATACCACGGAACCGCAATCGCCCTGATGACCAGCGACGTGGACGTCATCCCTCCGGACGAGTGGTACCGCTCGCTGGAGGAAAACCCGCTGATGTACCGGGACATCGCATTGCAGCTCCAGATGAAGCTGCGGCTCACCCAGCAGCGCATGGACCAATTAACCGCTTCCTCTCCGGCGGACAAGCTGGCTCTGTTGACCGATTGGTTTCGCACGTACGTGGGCGATTACGCCTTGACCGAGCTGCTCACCCAGGAAGAGATCGGCCAGTTGGTCGGGCTGCGGCGGGAGACGGTGAACCGGCTGCTGCGTAAAAACACGTAGGCACACCATGGAACAGCACCATAGTGTGCCTGTTTGTCGTTACAGGCTATCGTTACAGGTCTTCCGTGATCGCGGACAGCTGGTCGGCGGAGACGGCCACCTGCGATACCGATTTATTGATGTCTTCCATCACCTTGAAGAAGCGTTCCAGTTCCTGCTGGATGTGCGTACTCTGCTCTTTGCTCTCGGTCACCGCCTGCAGGATTTCCGCGAAAAAGGCGGTAGTCTCGGCAGTCATCGCGGTGCTGGACGCCACCATCTGCTCCACTTCCTTGACCACTGCGGACATGCTGACCGTCTGGGCGCTGGTCTTTTCGATCAGTTCCGTCACGCCGGAGACGGACTGTTTCGTCTGTTCCGCCAATTTGCGCACTTCGTCGGCCACGACGGCAAACCCGCGCCCTTGTTCTCCGGCACGAGCCGCTTCGATCGCGGCGTTGAGCGCCAGCAGGTTGGTCTGTTCGGCAATGGCGGTCACCACGTCGACGATGCCGCGAATTTTTTCGGCAATCTCCTCCAGTGTGCCCATTTCCGCAGCGATCTGCTGGGCGCTTTGCTGGATCAACTCCATCTGCTTCTGCTGGGTCTCCAGCTTTTCCCTGCCTTCCTGGGACAACTGCTGGGCGCGCAGGGAATGGCTCGTGCCGCTCTCTGCAAAGCGGAGCACGTCCCGTGATTGTTCCGTCAGCTGCTGCACCGACGTGTTGGTCTGCTCCGAAATGGCTGCCAGCTCGTGGGCGGACTGGGCCAGGACCTGACGAAGCTGCTCGTTTTTCCGCTGCGTTTCCTGCCGCATCCGCTCGTGCTCATTTTCGTACTCTTCCAGCACGAGCTGTTGTTCGATATTGAGGAGTTTCGTCACCACGGTCACGGCCCGGACAAAATCCTGCTTGTCCGCAATTGCATCGTCCATAATCTCGATCAGCGATGCCAGCAGATTCTGAAACGAGCCAATGTACCATTTCGGTTCCAGCCCGATGTTCACGTGAACGATGGCGATCCGTCTGCGCTGCTCGATATAGGCGGCGTCGATCCGGCCGTTGAACATCTCCTGAATGTGCCGTCTCAGCGTCTGTTTGAGCCGTTCGATCGAGCTTTTATTCTCGATGATGGACATCAATTTCGGCTCTTGCTCCAGCTTGTCATAAAAGCTGTCAACGATGTTGTCGATGTGTTGGGCAATCAAGGGCTGAAGCGCTTTGACCACGGCCAGATCCTCTTCGGTCAAATAAATCATCGACAATTGTCTGGCCAGCTCGGACTGCGGATCGATGAGGATTTCTCCTTTATCCCGCATGTCCCGAAAAAAAGATTCGTCTTTGCGGCCGCTCTTTCGGCCGAACCAATTCGAAAATGGGCTTTTGCTCATTCTTTGCTCTCCTTTTTTTCCAGTAATTTTCACCATAACCCCCATTTGGCACCATCATCTACATACTTATACCCCGATCATGCTGCCTTCCAAACCCGTGCGTCTTCGCTGCAGCAAAAAAATGTCAGTCCGTTGTTTCATAATCGTTTGAAATAATCGTTTGAAAACCATTTTGTTTGGCGTATTCGCATCGGATCAAGTCCAGTCAATACGCGACGAATAGGCATTCCCCAAGGAAACAAATAGCGGAAAGTGAGGCACACTACAGGAAGGAAACCGGGCTGTCCGTCAACACGAAAACGGCAAGCGGACGGGCGTGACGTCATACCCTTGATGGTGACACCGATCGGAAAAAGGAGGCGGTATCCCATGAAGACGTCCGACCCGGACCAGGTCGTCCGCAGCGCTCCAAGCAGAGAGGCGCTGCGGACGGCGTACGAGCTGATCCTGACGCGCATCTGGCCGCGCATGGCTGCCCGTCAGTCTCCGAGCGACGGCGCGTCCTCAAACGCACCCCCTCCCTCATCATCCATCGGCAGGAGCATGGTTCATGAAGATTCGACTGATACAGAACGGACTGATCACCCAGATTGACGACCTCGACGAGACACGCACACCGCCCGCCGTCGGCTTTTACTGGATCGACGCCACCCTGTTTGACCTTGATGTGCTGCAGCCGCTGTTCGGGCTGCACGACCTGGCGATCGACGACTGTCTGGATGAGGAGGAGCAGCGACCCAAGCTGGAGATTTACCACGATCACTATTTCATCGTCATTAACAATGCGGAATTCCGCGACCAGGATATCTTTTTGCGAGAGGTCAACATTTTTTTGGGCAGCCACTACATCATCACTGTCAGCAAGCATCCCCACGAAATCTACTCACGTCTGCTGCAAATCGTCAGGGAGGAAGAGCTGAACCGGCCGGACGCGTTTCTCTACCATCTGGTGGACCAGATCGTGGACCGGTATTTTGAGGTGGTCGAACATATCGAGGAACTGATCGAAAAACTGGAGGAAGACATCCTGCTCAACGTGCACAAGACACAGTTGAACCAGATCGTCGGCCTGCGGAGTGAAGTGCTGTACGCGCGCAAGATGCTCCTGCCGCAGCGCGATCTGATCGATGCGCTGCATACAAAAGAACTTCCGCTGATCGAACCCCGTCTGCGGAAGTACTTCGGCGATATATTGGAAAACGCGGTCAAGATCGTGGAAAGCTTCGATACGTTTCGCGACCTGATCAGCAACCTGCGGGAAGCGTACCACTCCGCCGTGGCCGGGCGGACGAACGACATCATGCGCATTTTTACCGCCCTGACCACGATTTTCATGCCGCTGACCATCGTGACCGGCATCTACGGGATGAACTTCGAATACATGCCGGAGTTAAAATCCCCATTTGGCTACTACCTCGTCCTCGCGTTCATGGCCGCGCTCGGCTTGACGATGTTCTGGATTTTCAAGCGAAAAAAGTGGCTTTGAAGGGACTCCCCGCGCAGCTTCATACCAGGCCGTCGCAGGCGACGATCATCAGTTGCAGCCGCTTGGACAGGTCGTATTCGTACGGCGACGCCACCGGCTCGCCTTTTTCGTCGTAGAGGATGCGGACGATGGGCCTGCTGGGCATGCCCTTGTTGGAATCGACGACCACGCCCGACTCGCCCGTATTGAGCGTCACCGACAAGCCCAGCGGGTAGAGGGAAATGGTGTCCCGCATGCATTCCACAAACGGCTTGGCAAACAACGTTTCCGTCCCGGCAAACAGCTTCTCCATCGCTTCGTGGGGCAGAAGCGACGGTCGGTAGATGCGGTGTGTAGTCAGCGCGTCAAACACGTCGCAAACGGCCACCAACTGGGCGTACGGATGAATCTCCCCGCCCTTCAAGCGGCGCGGATAGCCTGTCCCGTTCAGCCGTTCGTGGTGCTGGTACGCGCAGTGGGCAGACAGCAGCGGAATGTCTTCCTGCCGGCGCAGCAGTTCAAACCCGTACTCGGCGTGCTTTTTCATCACTTCATACTCTTCCGGGGTGAGGCGGTTCGGCTTTTTCAAGATTTCGTCGGGAATGGCCATCTTGCCGATGTCGTGCATCATGGCACCGATGCCGATCTCCAGCACCTCTCGTTCTGAAAAACCGGATTTGATTGCCAGCGCAGTGGCGTACAGCGTGACGTTGAAGGAGTGGGAGAAAATGTAGTGATCAGAGGCGCAGACATCCGCCAGCAGGTTCATCGCCGAACGGCAGGCTCTCAACTCGTCCGACACCCGGGACAACACCTGCCGCAGTTGACGGCCCAACTGCTTGTCCGAAAACACCTGCTGCCATTTGTGCGGAAACTCATGCACCGAGCGAAACGCGGTCTGGATGACGCTCATTGCTTCCCGCCGTGTCTGCTCCGACACAGGCGTTTCCAACACGATGTCGTCCGTGCGCTTGTCCTGTATATACAGCGTGGCGATGTTCATCTGTTTCAGCCTGTCCAGCATGCGCTGCGTCAATTCGACACCGGCGCCCACCAGAACGGTTCCGTTTTCCGCGTAAATGGGACGGGCCAGCGTGTCGCCCGGCCGAATCTTGTGGATCGAGGTCAATCTCATGTCCATTCTTCGCCTTTCGTCGTAGTACCCCTATTATAACGTGATTCGATCGGCTTCTACATGTTTTTCTCAACAAGGCCGCTCCTGTCGAAAAGAGGCACCTGTTTGCAAATGCAAAAAAATCGCCTCCGTCTCTGCCGACAAAGGCGACTTTTTTCCGCATTTCGCAAGGCTTCACATCCGGACAGGCTAAAACATTTTGCGGACGGCATCGCGACCGATCATGCCGGGGGTGATTCCCAGGCGCTCCGCCGTCACTGTCACCGATTCCAAGGGAGCGTCCAGCAGTTCCTCAATCGTTTTGACCCCCACAGCGCGGCCGGCAACGATCTCCCGGCTGGCCAGTCGTTCGTTCAACAAGCCGACATCCAGCGCGCCACACATGATGTACCCTTTGTCCGTGGTGACGGCAAGCAGTGTGGTTTTGGGCAAGCGCACGGTCACGGCGATGGCCGTTCCCTCTTCAAAACGGACGGGTGCGACCTCGATCATCGCAGATTCCTCCTTTGTCTCCAACTGTCGGTGCGCTTCCATCCTATGACATCCAGCCAGAAAGGGTGTTATCGCGAAAGCTCAATGCACCTGCGGGGAGGGAGACAGCTCGTCTTCCATCGCCACCTTTCGCTTCATCACTTCGATCATGTAGGTGGCCAGCATCTGAAACAGCTCTTCTTCCTCCATGTCCGACACCAGACGGAGCAAATCCTCCCGGGACTGTTCCGCCAAGATGCCGACGACGATGGCGACGATGTCCTCCTCGCTGCCGTTGAAGTGGCCTTTGTACAAATTGTACACTTCGTCGATAAACCGCATGATTCGCTCCTCCTTTCCCCTGTAGCATGCCCCATTCGCCGGGCAGGTGTTCAGGAATTCCGTCAGATGGTCACGGGCAGCCAGCGCGGTTCAAAGCCGGCGCGAACCAGTACGTCATCCCCCAGCGTCACCGCGAGGATGTCTCGTAAAAGCTCCGGGAGGTAAAACCGAATCTCGCCGCCGTCGGCCAGTTCCGGGAACAGGCGGCTGAACATGAACATATCCACAGTGCCTACCCGGTACGACCGCCCGAGATCAAGCGGCTCACCGTTCACTTCGACCCGCTCGATGTCCGGCTGCTCACCCGGGCGATACCACACCCGCAGGCCGTCCACGCCCATCCAGCCGATCTGGTTGCCCCGGAAGCCATAACCGCGCAGTTCCCGCTGCACCATTTCCGGCTGGACAGCCCGCTTCAGCACGCTCAGCAGCTGCTCCCCCGTCAGCGTGACGGCACAGGGATTGATCGGATGCGGCACGCAGGTCAACAGGTCTTTGTACGACACCGGGCCGTGCTTCAGCGTCGTAAGCAGCAGCCCGCCGTTGGCCAGACCCACCTCCGCTCCGGTCCACTTGCGCAGGCTGGCGGCCAACACCGAGCCAAACGGCGTTTCGTTTGTCCATCCGATGTCCAGATCGGTCGAGAGAGAAACCGCCGGACGATCCAGCAGGGTTTCCGCCGCCAGTGTTTCCCGCCGCAAGTAGTCGTCCAGCTCCGGTTCGGGCTGATAGTCGTTCGTGCGAAACAGCTCGGCGCTCAGACCGCTTACCTGTTTGGCCGCCGCATCCCAGGTCAGACGCACGTGTCCGACCAGCTCGCCATATCTGCCCGCCTGGGCGATCAACGTGCGGCCGATGCGCTCGCCATGCTCCAGTATATGATGGGTGTGGCCGCCGAGGATCACGTCCAGTCCATCCACCTCCCGGGCCAACTGGCAGTCCGCCTGATAGCCCAAATGGGACAGGAGCACGATTACGTCCACCTGAGGACGAAGCATGGCGACCTGCTCGCGGATCAGCGGCAGCGGCTCGCGCAGGTCCCACCCCATCATCCGGTAAAACGGGACAAACGGGATCGTCACCCCCAGAATCCCCACCCGCAAATCGGGCCAATGATGTACCGCGTACGGCACCGCCCACTGCGGCGTCTGCCCGCTCGCCGGCTCGATCAGATTGCCGGCCACCACTGTAAAGTCGGCGTGTTCGTATAAGGCGTCCAGTTTTTCTTTGGGGAAGGTAATCCCCTCGTTGTTGCCGATCGTCACGTACTGGTACCCGCTCCGGTTCAACACCCCGACGTTGGCCCGCCCCCACGTCGCTTCCGTTTTGAGGCTCATGCGGTCCACGTGGTCGCCGATGTCGACGGTCAGCACCCGCTCACCCTGCGCTTCCCACCTCTGCCGGTTCTGGCGCAGGCAGGAGGCGATCTGCGGCATGTTGGAAAAGTTGCTGTGCACGTCGTTGGTGTGCAGAATGTGCAAGGTACAAGTGTCCGCCACAGCTCTCCCCTCCCTCTCGCTACTACTTCCAGATCGCATCGCCAATCATCTGGATTCCCACTGCCAGGATCAGAACCCTTAGCAGCAGCACAATCGTTTTGCCTTTCAAGCGAGCGGCCACGGCCGCCCCCAGATTGCCGCCAATCCAGGCGCCCGGCGCCAACATGGCGGCGTACAGCCAGTGCACGTGATCATGCAGGATGTTGGTCGCGGAACCAACAGCGGCGGAGAACAGAATAACCAGCATCGACGTGGCGGTCGCAATGTGCGGCGGAAAGCGGAACAACACGATCATCGCCGGCACCATCAGCAGGCCCCCGCCCACGCCAAACAGCGACGAGACAACGCCGACCATAAAGGCCACTGTCACGGCTGCCCACCGCTTGTACCCGTACTCGTACTCGACGCCGTCGGGATCGACGAAGCGGCGCTTTACATCCCATGACAGGTTCCGCGGCTTGATTTTGTCCTTGACCATCATCAGGGCAAACATGCCAAATTGAAACAGTCCGAACAACAGTGAAAACGTCTTTACTGGAAGTAGTGTATTCAGGTACACGCCTGCGACAGCACCAGGGGCGCTGCCCAAAAAAAAGAGCAGGGCAGTCTGCACGTCCGCCTTTTTCTGCCTGATGTAAGAAATCGACGACGAGAGCGCAGTCACTCCGATGACCAACAGAGACGTGCCCGCCGCCACCTGCGGGCTGACGGAGCCCGGTTCGTAGGCGTTGGCAAAGTAAAGCAGCGCCGGCACAAAAAACATCCCGCCGCCCAATCCGGCGATGCTGCCTATCATTCCGGCCCCCAGTCCCACGACGAGAAACAAAGCTGCCATAGCGAAAACCATCTGCAAACCTTCTTTCGTACTGTTAGAACAGCTCCAGTTGACGCGGATTCAGACCCGTCGGCCGGACATCCAGCATCTCCATGAACTGCTTGGCGTTGCCGGCCGCGTGCCCTCCCGAGTTGTTGTTAAACAGGATGCACACCTCGGCTGCCTCCCGGGCCACTTCCTGAACGCGCGGCACCCATTCCGCCAGTTCCGCTTCGCTGTACTGATAGAGATAGCGGACATCCCGCCAGTTTTGCCCCTCGCCCGGATTGTTCCAGCCGGAGACGTTACGCCCGTGAAAGCGGATCAGCACCAGCTTGGGATCGGTCACGGCGACGACGACAGGGACGCAGCTGCTGCCCGCCTGCGGCTCGTCGCAGATGACGTGGACCGCCCCGATGGTTCTGAGAAAATCCAGAGTCTTTTCACGGTAGCGCGGCTCAAACCAACTGCGGTGGCGGAATTCCACGGCAAACGGATACGTATCCAGCGCCTGTCGGCAGGCCTGGACATACTGCACGTGCTCCCGTGTACAGTCAAACCAGGGGGGATATTGAAACAGCAGCGCTTTCAGCTTGCCCGCCGCCACCAGCGGCTGGATGCTCTCCTCAAACTGGCGAAACAGTTCCCGCCGATCCAGGGGCGCTTCACTTCGTTGGTGGCCGGTCATTGCCTGGTGCGGCTTGACGATGAAGCCAAAGCAGTCCGGTGTTTCACGCACCCATGTCTCGTAATTGCGCTGCGGCAATATGGCATAAAAAGAACTGTCCAGTTCCACGATGGGGAAATGGCCTGCATAGACGGACAGCTTGTCCCGGCTGCGCGTCCCCGGGGGATACAAGTCGTAGTGGTCTCCCCAGCCGCACACTCCCACTTGGATCGAATTCATTCAACACAAACCTCCAACCCCAATGGAGGGAAGAAATGACCAACTGTCTGCGTAACCGGCCCCTGCCTGTACATTCATCTACATTCATGGCGGGACCCCTTTGCGATTAAGCATACCAAACTATGCCTGGAGCGAAAAGTGGCGAATGCCTCCCCGGTTGCCCGCCAGACGGCCCATGGTACAATCATCGTATCGAGTCATGTTTGCTCCTGCAAATTTCGCCACATTCCTAGACGGAGGAAAGCCGCATGTACGACGATCTGATCGGCCGTCCTTTTGCGAGTCAAAACCAGGGTTTGTCTTTTGACCGGCACACAGCCAAACGCCTCCTGGCCGAAGCACAGGAGGCGCTGCCGTATGAGTATTCCGCGCTGCTGACAGGACACGGCTCCATGGTAACCGGTTATTTGGCGATGCGCTCATCCAGCCACGGCAGAAACTCGTTTTCGTGGGACGCCCCTTCCTTTTTTCAGGCGCTTGCCAGCGTGCGGAAGGCAGGCGTGCAGTGGGTCGGCATCCTGCACAGCCATCCGACGAGCCCGCCCGTTCCCTCTGAAGCGGATCAAATCGGCTGGCACTATCCCCAGCTGGCCTATTGGATTCTCAGCTTTGCGGGGGGAATGCCCGACCTGCGGCTGTACCAGTGGTCAGACGGTCGTTTTGTCGAGCGCCCTTACACGCTTGCGGACATTGCCGGGAGCGTCGGGTCCACGGGAGACATGCCGCCGCGCAGTGATTGAATAGCGAGCCTCGCCTGATGGAGCAGGTGATCACGGATTCACTTTAAGACTCGGGGTTTCGAGCGAACTGCCGATCGTCCGGATCCTCAGCTTGACGTTTACATCGACGACCATCTGTTCCATAAAGGTTTTGGGGTCGTTCCGAATCGCCTTGTACAGGTCCGGATAGTTCTTCAACCGGGTGGTCAGCCGGAACACGTCCACTTTGTACTTGTCTTTCAGCTTGTTGGCCGTCGTGATCAATCGTTTTTTCAACTCGGCGCCGTACAATCGTTCAGCCTTTCGGATCTGTTCCTGTTTGTCAAAGGAAGCGCCCAGACATTGGTATTCGATCAGCTCCGTCTGGAGGCTGAGCTTAAACGTTACGTGCGGCCGGCCATTTCGCATGGCAGGCTCGATTCTGCTTCTCCCCGCCAAGACCTGAAGCCCCGTTTTTTTGCCTCCGGAACACGGGAAGGACAGAAGCCCCCGTTCAATTTCATTCTGCAATAGGGACAGGTCCTGCATTTGATCCGTTGACAGGGTGCCCACCATTTTTTGGCGGTCAAATACGGCCGCTTGTTTCATGTTGATATTTTTGTTTTCGTCCAGAGACGCTGTTACCAGGATGAACGGTATGTGTCCCCGAACGCTTTTGGAGACCACCCCCAGGTTGGACTCGGGCATCACCAGCGTCCGCTGTACATTTGCCGCCATCTCCGCCATGTGCAGTGCCGGGCTGGGTTGGGAGATGCTCGGCGTGGTAAAGAACCGGGAAACCGGTCCATCCAGCACAATGATTTCCGTGTGGCGGCGCATCTGGGGCAGACGGGTCAAAAAGTCGTACAGCTCGTTGATGCCGTTTTTCGCCAACGTTTCCCCCACCCCGATGAGCTGCAGGTGAGCCATATTGGGAATGCGATCACTGAGGGACACGATCCGCTCGATTCCTTCCGAAAACGACGGCGTCGTGATGACGATGTTCGTGTAGGCTTTCCGGCTGGTTGCCTGCGTACTGCCCCCCGCTCCCATATTCCCTCCTGCGCCTGCCGGTTCGACCACCTGTACGAGAACCTGGTACATCCGCATCTTTTTGCCTTTGGACGTGGCCGGAGGCAGCTCGTCAACTCCGATGCCGACAATGATCGCGCGCTTCTCCAGCTCCCGGTAATCCCAGCATCCGGCAAGCAGGACGCCGATAAAAAGGATAACCGTGACGGCCGCGAGCCAGTTCCGCCGCCGTTTTGTCATGTCACATCACCGTCCTTGCGGGGAGAAGAGAGATGTCCCAGCCTGCGCCGCACAACAATGCACACCAGCATGATCAAGGGGTACGGAATCGTCAAAAACAATCCCACAAGGCCCACCTTGTCCGACCACGTCTGCATGTCGATAAAATTGTCGGGAATCAGCGACAAGATGAAGACCAGCGGCAGCAAGATCACCATCCACCACCGCAATGCCAGGCGCGGAAACGTGCGATGGAACGAAAACGCACTGCTGAAAAAGAAGCCGAGGTGGGTGGTGTACGCGAGCGGAAGCCACAGGATGATCAGCAACAATTCGGCCCGCTCCACAAACTGGCGCACCACCTCGATCGTCTTTGCCATGGTCACGACGGGAAAGGTCTGGGTCGTGGTCACATCCGGACCAAGGGTCACCAGCGTTCCCAATACGAGAAAGGCGTAAAACAATCCCACCGCGACGATCGCAAACGATGTGCTGGCGAAAGCCTTATCCTTGTGGGTGACGAACGGATAGTACAAAAACAACACTTCAAAGCCGAGGTACGAATAAATCGTCTGGGGGAGAGCCGAAATGATGGGAGTGACGCCCTCCTGGAACGGAATGCGCAGTTCGGCCCAGTCGGCGCGCAGATAGGCCAGCAGAAAAAACATGACAATCAACAACAGCGTGACGGGCAATCCCGATTCGAACATGCGGATGATCGGCATCAGCCCGTTCCATGCGGGGTACACGAGCACCAGCAGCATCGCGGCGATAATGACTTCCACAGGCGTAAACGGCAGCATTTCCTCTCTCACCACTTCGGCCATGACGCGAATGCCGGTCACGGTAAAGAACAGGAAGTACAAGCCCCACAGGATGTTGAACAAGCTGCCGATAATGCTTCCAAACAGCTTGGTATTGTAATCAAACACAGTATCATGCGGAAACATGCGGGCCACCCGGGTGATCAACCACAGCGACAGGATGGCGCACATTCCCGCCAGGATGACAGTCAGCCATGCATCTTCCCGGGCTTTCTCCATCGCGCCTCTGGGCATGATGAGGAACCCCACCCCCACAATAAGGCCGAATGCTAACATGAAAAGTTGAGTCGGACTAATCGCGGGACGCTGTTCCAGTCCTTGCACGCGTGATCATTCCTTTCATGAGGAGATGTTGCCTTCACGTGTTCCGCTTGTCGGGGCGCATCATCGGGGTGTTCTCTCCCTTTTTTGGCTTGCGCGTTTTCAGAAATGCTGGACGCGTATGCAGCTTTTTCATCGGAATGCGAATCAGCATATCCGTCCAGTCGCGCAAACGCAGCGGCGACAGCGGCGCCAGATAGGGAACCCCGAACGAAACCAGCCTGGCCACATGGGCATGGATGAAGAGCAGGCCCAGGATGAATCCGTACGTCCCCAGCAGACTGCTGCAGATCAGCAGAAAGAAACGCAGAATCCGGTGCGTGATGCCGAGATAATACACAGGCGACGTGAAGGAGGAGATCGCGGTCAGTGCGACGATGACAACCGTCACGGGACTGACCAGGTTGGCGTTCACAGCCGCTTCCCCAATGACAAGACCGCCGATGATGCTGACCGCCTGCCCAACCGGTTTGGGCAGCTTGACACCAGCTTCGCGCAAAATCTCGATCATCAGTTCCATGACGAAAATTTCCAGCAGGAAGGGAAACGCCACCTTGACACGCGCGGCGTCCATGGAGATGAGCAGCCGGGTGGGAATCAGCTCCGGGTTGTACGCGACGAGTGACAGGTACAGCCCGGGCGTCGTGATGCTGAGAAACAGGGCGACCATCCGCACAATGCGGATCAGCGTGGCGTACTGCCAGCTGGTGTAGTAGTCGTCGACCGTTTCCAGCATTTGAAAAAACGTGATCGGCAGGATCAGCGCATGCGACGTCCCCTCGACCATGACCGCCACGTTTCCCTCAATCAGATAGGAACAGGTGACGTCAGGCCGTTCCGTGGGGCGCATGAGGGGAAACAGGGAGAACGAATTGTCCTCCAGATATTCCTGAAGCTGCATCTGGCCGATCAGGCTGTCTGTTTCGATGCAGGAAAGACGCCGCCTTACTTCTTCCACGATCTGCGGATTGGCCACGTCCGCCAGGTACATGATGGCCGTCTCCTGCTTCGTCCGTTTTCCCACCACGACGGATTCCACCCGCAGATACGGGTCGCGCAGGCGCTGGCGAACCAGGCCGATATTGGTGTTGAGCGTTTCCACAAAGCTGTCTTTCGGTCCGATGACGCTTTGTTCCGTTTCCGGCTGCTCGATGTTCCGGCTGTATTCCTTTTTGACTCCCACCGCCAGACCGACCGACTCGCCCTCCACCAGGAGCAGCGCTTTGCCGTGCAGGATCTGCTCAATCGCGGCCTGCCAGTCCTCTACCCGCAGTATGTCACTTGCGGATATGATGTTCTCCTGGATAAACACGATCAGGCTTTTTTCCTCGTCCTCGGCCAAAGACGTCTCCACAGCAGTCGGGAACATGCCCGCTCTCTGCTGGAGGGGAACGATCACCTGCCGGTTCAGGCGGTCGGAATCAGCCAGGCTGTACAGAAAGAACAGGCTGACATTCCTGTTCATACACGTGAAGTGGCAGGCGGCAAAATCGCTGTTGCGGCCGAGCCGCTCCGTCAGCACCTCCGCATTTTTAACCAGCGACGCGTGAAGGGGCGTCTTCTCGATTGTGTTCACCGCTTGTGTCTCGCGTAACAGGAACCGTTTCGATCTATCCACCGATTTGCGCCAAAACAGGTTGAACTTCATAGGGGGTTCAAACCTTTCCTTCCATTCATTCCCTTCAAGCCTCTATAGTGTTGGCGAAATGCGGTCCAATTATGAATAAAATCTCCGGGATTTATGCATGCTGCTTCGATTCCCATTACGGGGCCTGCACGTTGATAAACAAAGTTGGAGTAAAGCATGATGCTTGGAGGGATGGCACCTTTGCCGACCTGCTCAGAACAAACAAAAGCAGGCTTCCCACCTGCGAGGGAAACCTGCTTGTGATGTACGTAATCCGATGAACGTATTGAAAATGTCCCAACCCTGTCAAGGGAGAGTCTGGTCTATTGTTCCGCTGCGGAACTTGCCGGACGTTGGTCTTGGTCCGCAGTCGGGAGCGGCTCGGCCGCGGCCGCAGCCTGCTGAGCCGCCGGCTGCGTCACGGGCGGGGCCTCCGGTTGGGACGGCTGCATAAAGCTGGCGATCATTTTGTTCATGTCCAGTCCGGAGACGTCCTTCAACATTTCCGGAAGTTGGGCCATCAGCTTGGTCACGTTGCCGCTCAGCCGATTCACACCGTCGCCCTGCCCGCCGCCGGTGTCGATGATCGTCACCTTGTCAATCGCTTTCATCGGCTCGGCCACCTTCGCAGCCAATTCAGGCAGCATCTTGGCGATGATGTCCAGCACGGCTGCCTGTCCGAACTTTTCGAACGCTTCGGCCAATTTCTCCTTCCCTTCCGCCTCCGCTTCCAGTTTCAGGCGGGTAACCTCCGCCTCGGCGCTGCCTCGTGCCTTTTCCGCCTCGGCGATGGCCAGACCTTCCAGCCGCTTCTGTTCAGCCAGCGCTTTCGCTTCTGCCTCGATCCGATACTTCAGCGCGTCGGCTTCGCGGATTTTCTTTGCCTTCTCCGCTTCCGCCGCCTGTTCCACGGCATATCGTTCGGCGTCTGCCTTTTTCTTCACTTCGGCGTCGTACTGCCGCTCGCGGCGCAGGATTTCCTTTTCCTCCAGCTCGATTTGCTTTTGCTTGCGGACGAGGTCGATTTTCATCTCCTCTTCCGTCACCTTTTGCTTCGCGACGGCTTCCTGCAGCTTGTAGGCCTGGTCGGCGACTGCTCTCGCCTTGTCCTGCTCCTGCTTGAAAGCGGCGATCTTCAGTTCCTTGTCCTTCTCGGCCTCGGCGATGTTCGTCTCTTTCAGCAGTTCCGCCTTGCGCGCCTCTTCTTCCGCCTGGGCCTGGCGAATGCGCGCTTCCTTGTCCGCTTCTGCCTGAGAAATCATGGCATCCCGCTTGACGGCCGCAATCTGCGGAATCCCCAGCGCCGCCAGGTAGCCGTTTTTGTCGCGCACATCCTTGATCGTGAAGCTGACCACGGCAAGCCCCATCTTTTTCAGATCCTTGGCGGCGACCGCCTGCACCTCCTGGGCAAAGCGCTCCCGGTTTTTGTAAATCTCCTCCACCGTCATGCTTCCCAGGATGGCGCGCAGGTAGCCTTCCAGGACTTCCTGTGCCTCCGCTTTCAGCGCGTCGTCCGACTTGCCCATGAACTGCTCGGCGGCTGTGGCAATGTCCTCAATCGACCCGCCTACCTTGATAATGGCGACACCGTCTGCCATCACCGGAACACCCTGCTCGGTGTACACTTCCGGTGTGGAGACGTCCAGCTTGTGGGACAGCAGGCTGAGGAAGTTGGCCTGCTGGAAAATCGGCAGGATGAAGGCGCCTCCGCCCCGTACAATTTTCATCTTGCGGCCGGATTCATCGCTGAGCACGTTTTTGGTGCCCAAAAAGCTGCCGGTCACGATCATCGCCTCATCTGCGCCCACGGTCTTGTACCGGGCCCAAAAAGCGATGCCCAGCACCACGAAGACGCCGACAACGACAGCGACGGTGACAAGAATGGTCGATTCCATCAAAGCATGGCCTCCTTTTCGTCAAATTGGGGAAATGGTGTGACATACAAAACGTGGTCACGCACCTCTACCACCACGACTCGCGTCCCTTCCCGGATCGGTTCACCATCTACGCTGGCAGCCATGTGGTGGGTAGTGCCGGCCACCATGACAATCAGCACTTCTCCCAGACCGCCCGAGGGGATCGATGTCCATACTTCGCCAATTTGGCCGACGAGCTGCTGCATCGAGTAACCTGTCGTGTTCTCCGCCTTCGCCATCGGCTCCACCCAGACGAAATACGCCAGAACTGCCAACGCCACTCCCGCCAAAGCAGCCAAGCCGAGCACCGTCCACGCGGAAAAGGAAGTCAGACGGGTCAGGAGCAAGCCCGCAGCGCCAAAAGCGGTAATCCCGCTGACCAGCAGGACGGGCTGCAGCACCGGCAGCTGGAGCTGTTCCAGCCAATCGGAGACAGCATCGCCAAAAAACAATGTCGTCAACGTATAGACAAGGCCAAATACGATGCAGATGAGGTAGACGGTATCCATCACGCCCATGTTTGTCACCCCTTTCCATTCCTGTCACCTCTTTCATACGAATGGATAGGCCAAATGTTTCGATTTTTCGGCACGATTCTTCACCGACAGGGGGACAAACGTACCGGTGCCGCCTTTTTGATCGCCCCCGCCAACCTGCGTATCCCCTCCTCCAACGCCTCACTGCTCTCCCACGAATACGTCAAACGCATCCAGCCGGGCTCCGCTCCAAACACCTCGCCAGGCGTCATCAACACGCCGGCCTGGATCGCCGCCTCCAGCAGGTCCAGTCCGTCAATGGGCGTGTTCAGTCGGCACCAGATGTGGCAGCTGCCCGCCGGCACGTTCCACGATGCCTCCTGCCTCAGGTGCGTATCCAGTGCGGCCAGCATCCGGTCCCGCTGGGCGGTGAGAAACGGACGCAGCCGCTCCATCTGCCGCTCCCACAGCCCGCCTTCCAGAGCCAGCCGGGCCAACTGCTGCGATACCGAGCTGGTGCCGTAGTCCATCTGCTGTTTGGCGTCAGCCAGCCGTTCGATGACTGCACGCGGCCCGACCAGCCAGCCGATCCGGAGTCCGGACGCGATCGTCTTGGACAAACTGCCGACGTACAGGACGGAATCGCCGCTGTCCAGCGCCTTCAGCGGCAGCGGCGGACGCTTGTCCTCGTCCAGAGCGAGCGCTCCGTACGCGTCGTCCTCCACCACCGGAATCCGCAGTTCGCGGCAGACGGTCAACAGCTGCCGGCGACGCGCTTCACTCAGCACGGTGCCGGTGGGATTGTGAAAAGTGGGGTTGAGAAACACCATGCGAATCCGGTGTTTTTTGTACAGCGTCCACATCTCGTCAGGAATCACCCCATCCGCGTCCATCGGAAGCTGGTAGAGGCGAAGGCCCGCCGACGCGAACAAGGGCAGCGAATAAGTGTATGAGGGTCCCTCCATGGCGATGGCATCGCCCGGGGCCAGCAGGCAGAGCGAAATGAGATGGAGCGCCTGTTGAGCGCCCGAGGTAATCAGGATCTCTTCGGAAGAGACAGCAATCCCGTAATGGGTCCGCAGGTGAGCAGACACGGCTTCGCGCAGCTGCGGCTCCCCTTTGGGATGGACGTACCCCAAATCGATAGCCTCCATCTTCCCCCCGGTCAAACGCTCAAACTCCAGTGTCGGGATCATTTCCGTCGCCAGTTCTGCCTTGGCCAGATTGATGATCGCCGGATTCCACCCGGCTTCGCGGATTCGCCTGACGAGCGGCAGCGCCGGCAAAAACGCCCCGCCGGTGGTGTACTGGTGCCAGTTGGGCACTTTTTGTACGCCCCACAGGTGCCGGCTGACCCACGTCCCGCTTCCCTGCAGGGACTGGATCAACCCGGCGGCGCGCAGCTCCTCGTAAGCTGCCGAAACCGTCCCCCGATTGACGCCGTACTGGCGGGCCAGCGTCCGCTCTGGCGGCAGCGGAGCCCCCGGCGGCAGCGCCCCGCTGACGATCTCACGTTCCAGATGCGCTGCAATCTGCTTGTAGACCGGCATTTCCGCATGCTTGTCCGGCTTCCAATCCATGTCACATTCCCTCCCGTGGCCCTCGTTTCGTTTCTTGTTCTCTCGTTCGACAAATTGGCCTATCAACCCTGCGACCAATTGGCTCAAGACTTTTCACGCAGCCTCCCCTACCATGGAAAGTGCCAGAGCATGCTGAGAAAAGGATGGGATCATCATGAAAATTCAAGTCCGAAGCCGGATTCGTCAACCTTCGTCACGGGAAACCTCAGTTCAACGGCAGGAACGTGTGGGCCTGGCCTGGGGACTGCTCGGCGTCTTCAGCTTCAGCCTGACGCTTCCGGCCACCAAGGCAGCCTTGGCCTCCCTCTCTCCGCTCACCGTCGGGCTGGGGCGGGCGCTGGTTGCCGCTGTGCTGGCCGGAGTGGTGCTGCTGCTAAAGCGGGAGCGGGTACCAACCTGGCAGGAAACCAGGCAGCTTTTGATCGTCGCCGCGGGAGTGGTCGGCGGCTTTCCATTTTTATCCGCCTGGGCGATGGAACGTGTACCGGCCACCCACGGCGCAATCGTACTGGCGCTGCTTCCGCTGGCGACTGCGGGAATGGCTGCGTTTTTCGCCGGGGAGCGTCCTTCTCGGCGGTATTGGCTCTCCAGCGCGGCGGCCTGTCTGACGATCCTGGCGTACGCAGCCGGCACCGGACTGGGCGGACTGCAGCTGGCCGATCTGGCGCTGCTCGGTGCCGTGCTGGCCGCTGCCGTTGGCTACGCCGTGGGCGGACAGCTGGCGCGCACGATGGGCAGCTGGCAGGTGATCAGTTGGGCACTGGTCTTTTCCTTGCCACTCCTCGTCGTCACCATGACCGGCCCGCTCATCTCCGAACTCCGTAACGCCTCATGGAGTGCGTGGCTGGGTTTTGGCTATGTCAGCGTGGTCAGCCAGTATCTCGGTTTCTTCGCCTGGTATCACGGCCTGGCTGTTGGGGGCGTGGCTCGTGTCGGCCAGACGCAGTACCTCCAGCCGTTTTTCACGATTGCCGCTTCTGCCCTGCTGTTAGGCGAATCCATCACGCTGGGGGCTATCGCCGCTGCCGTCATCGTCGTAGCCGCCGTAGCCCAGGGACGCCGTGCCGCTGTCATGCGCATCGAGCGGTCGTGAATGAGATCCCAGCAAAAACGAAAACGGTTTGCTCGCGTCCGTCATTGTCTGGCCGGGTCATGTGGTCCCAAGCCCTTGATCGACTGGACCGCCGCTGCATCCAGCTTCTTCAGAAGGGCGACGAGGAGTTTTACCGCATGGTCCAAATCATCCCGGTGGACGACGGAGACGTGGCTGTGAATGTAGCGGGCCGGCACGCCGATCACCATGGAGGGGATGCCGTTGTAAGCGGTGTGAATCTTTCCGGCGTCGGTGCCGCCGCCCGGCATCACGTCGATCTGAAACGGGATGTTGTGTTCCCGCGCCGTCTCGATGACGAAGTTTCTGAGCTTCAGATGGGGAATCATTGTACGATCCAAAAATCCCAACAGCGGCCCTTTGCCCAATCGGGTCCGCCCGTCCTTTTGGGCCATGCCCGGCGTATCCCCGGCCACGCCGACATCCAGTGCAAACGCGATGTCCGGCGATATCTTGTGCGCCAGCGTCTCGGCGCCGCGAAGTCCCACTTCCTCCTGAACGGTGGCGCCGGCGTATACGGTATTGGACAGGTTTTCCTGTTGAATCTGCTCCATTACTTTCAGCGCGAGATAACAGCCTGCCCGGTTGTCCCATGCTTTTGCCAGCAGCAGTTTGGGGTTGGGGAGGACTTCAAACGGACACACGGGAACCGCCGGGTCCCCCACCTGGACGCCGAATTTCTCCGCCTCCTCCCGGCTGGACGCTCCGATGTCGATGAACATGTTGTCGATCTCCAGCACGTTCCTGCGCTCTTCCAGGGAAAGGACGTGAGGCGCTTTGGAACCAATCACCCCGGTCAGGTCACCTGCGCCGGTCAGCACTTTCACCCGTTGGGCCAGCATCACGTGTCCCCACCAGCCACCGAGCGGCAGAAACCGCAAAAACCCGTCATCGGTGATGTGCGTAATCAGAAACGCCACTTCGTCAAGATGCGCCGCCAACAGGATTTTTGGTCCCGAATCCCCTTTTTTCCCGACGATGCTGCCCAAGTTGTCGGTAATCAGCTCCGCTTGCAGATCGGCCAGGTGTTTTCGCATCACCTCGTGGATGCGCACCTCAAATCCGGGCGGCCCGGCCGTCTCCGTCAGTTCCTTCATCAGCAGCAAATCCTTCTCCAAAACCCATACCTCCTTTTGGCACCTCATAGTCGTTGACTTCCCCATTTGGTCAGCCGCCATGTTTACCGACACGTGTTTCCCTCCTATTGTCACCCTGTCGTGCGGAGGTTCATTCCGGTCCAACTGCTGATTCCGACAAAAAAACCCTTCCCGGTTTCGGAAAGGGCTCGTATCCATTACTCATTTTTCATATTTCTCTTTTCGTTCAAACCAAAATCTAAATAGAAACGGAGAAAACATAATCAGCAGAGGAACCCAGACTAAAACAGAATCAAGGATCCGATCAAGTATCTGAGAAAACATGCAGAACCCCTCACCCCCGGATTGGTAAACCTGGCACCGCTTCATTCCTGTTGGGAATGGCTGCCGATGTAGCCGGGGATGTACCCCGTTGTCGTCAGCGCCTGGATCACCTGCTCGCGACGCAGCGGATTGTACTCCGGACACGTGCAAAACTCCTCCACCGGCACCCACCCGGCCCAGTCAATCTCTTCGTCGTCCAGCCCGCCGGGGATGGGCGCCGTCTCCTCCCCGACCAACCGGGCCAGTACACCGATGCCAATCGTGTGCTTGCCTTCACCGGCGGTATCAATCCGTTCATCCACCCAGAGCATCCGCTCAAACTCCACCAATAGGCCAGTCTCTTCCCATACCTCGCGCCGCACCGCCTCCGGAATGGTCTCCAGAAACTCCACGCTGCCGCCTGGCAGGCTGTAACAGGGCTTTCCGTCGCTTTTTTCCCTGATCAACAAAATCGCGCCCTGGTGTTCCACCACGACGGTGACCCGCATACGAATTGCTTTCATTCCGCTCGCTCCCTTTTTATAAGACAGGGGGACGCGTTACATCCAGAGAATTGACTCCGGTCTCCGCAAAGCGTCTCTCCAGTGCGTCAAGTCCTTCGTTCGTTACAAAAGCGGCCTCCGTTTCGGAGATGGCGTGCAGCATCATCATCCGAATCACATCGCTCCCATTGGTAAACAGCTCAAAGCCGTCCGCTTCAAAATAAGGGGGCGTGGCCAGCGCCCAACGCAGGCAGGAGCCCTCGGCAATGGGTTCCCGGAGCAAAAAGACGTCCCCGTCCCCAAGCCGCCTTCCCTGTTCGCGCCACATCCGGGCCACCTGTCCGGCCACGTGTCCGAGGTGGGTGACCATCGCAGGTGTGAACCGGTAGGAATAGAACACGCACTCCGTTCCTCCCGTTTGATGCAGTTCCAGCGTCGCGTAGGTCCACCAACCCCGTTTGCGCGTAGCCGGATAGACGGCGATCAGCACATCCGCCTCTTCGGATTGATACAGTTCTCCCCGGCTGCCAAACGCGTGATTATAATGGTGAAGCAGTTGGGTTACGACTTGCATATGTACGTCTCCATTCACAGTTATGTCAGCATCCCCGCGGTCCAGTGTATTCGCTAATTCTAGTATATAGAAAGAAATGCGCCATTTGCCATGCCGAGCGGGGAGAAAATCGCGCATCCGCCCCTCACTATCCATCATCCATCAGGCGGCAACCCTCCAACAAAAAAGAAACCCCATACCAGCAGCGCATCTGCTCGTTGGGGGCAATTTGTCTGTATGGGAGAGGCTCCTCAGGAAGCATCCAGGCAACCCGCTGCTGCACTCCCCCGGAAAGATCATGAATTTTCTGCTTGAACGAAATGTTCAACCCGCCCAAAATCGATTGTAATATTGTAAAATAAGGAAAACCAGGCATTTCGCGGATTCGTCCATATGCCCGAATGTAAGGATGTGCACTCAATCATGAGCGAATTTATTCATACCGTAATGGCTATCGTTGGTTTTTTAATCCTTAAGCACTTTTTTGAAAAGAATCCGCCAAAACCATTAAAATACCATTTATTTGATTTAATTGGCATTGTTTCAATGATTTATCTTTTCAAATTCATATTTAGCATATTTTAATAAAGCTGATTTATAGCGTAACCAATCGGGATATTGGGGACTCCCAACAGCACACCGGATAACCTGGCATCCGGCCTGCATCATACCGCAACAGTTCAGGATCAAACCGCTTGCGATCAAGCCAAAGGTCTTCATCCTCCGGCCGCAGAATCACCGAACTTTCACTTATTTTTTGTCTTGCTATGTAGCAGGAACAATACCCACCATACAATTAAAAACAAATAACCTATAATTGCATATATAGACCAAATTGCTCCTTGTTGTAATTGACGAATTAAATGTTCAAATTCATTCAAACCTTCTGCCCTTCCAATACTGTTTATCAAAGCAATGGATGGAACTGTTACAGCAAACATAATGGCTAAAATGGACAACCTTATCATTTTCTTTCGTATAACACCAAATATTGCAGTCACTAATGTTGTTGATAAAATTAAGTAATAAATTACCCAAAACCAATCAGGAAGAGTCTCCCAATTCATTTTTCCACCTCTGTATTTGCAGCAATGTTTCCAGTCAAACCGATGTGTGAGCCCTGCCAAATGGAGCAGCGATTTGCGGGATAAAGGAGCGCCTTCTGGAGTATCAGCGGGGTAACGTTCAAGGCAGGCAGCAATAATCTTACTGTAAGATCAAGGTATGGGGCCGGGAATCTGTGTTAGCAAAAAAGTTTCGTCCGTAAAGTGTCCTGACGTAACACGTTAATCCGTCTAGTCGTCAACCGGTCGCCCTCTTAAAAAATTTTCGACTGTACGGTATCTATCTGTTGACACGCTCAACAGCAGGCGGCTTCCGACACCACATACCTTGAGCTGGCTTTACACCAGCTTTGGAGAATAAACCTCGTCGCCATGGTTTATTCCCCAAAGCTAGTGTAAAACACTAGCGCATGTATTGTTCGACAAACGGAAATTCAAACTCCGCGCGATGGTTGGCACTGTCAATCAAAGAAGAAAGAAAGTTTACCTTACGCTGCATTTTCAACGCTGTCTCACGGACATGATCCGGATTGAACAATGCACGACGATCAATGTAAGTCTGCATTGCCAGGTTACACCTGTAATGACATTCGCTCCCGACTCAAGTGCTATAGTATAATTTTATTAAACTTACAAATTTGCCGATAAACATGCCGAAAATTATTATACCAAATTATAGAAACAATGAAAATGCATAGAATCATAAAATAATGTTTCCAATGATAAGGCAGGCTTGACGACGTGGAGGGGTGGTTTCCCGCCCCCAACGACTCTAACGCCAGCTTGACGGCACCCGACAGGCCAGTAAATTACCGCAAGCTTTCCCGTCTTTTCTGTCACGCACTCCTTTTCTTCATCTTCACGGTTTTCGTCGCCTGTTCCCACTCAACGTCCAACGCGAGGATGGCAGCCAACTCCCGCGCAGGGGCATACGCTGTTCCGTTTTCGATGCTCTCCGTCAGGTCTTGGCCGTTCACCTTAACCTGCCTGGTGGTTGCATTCCACTCCACTGTGGCGCCGACTGCCTCGGCCACGGCCCGGATCGGAAGCCACGATACGCCGTCACGCAGATAACCCTGAACCGGCAGGAGACTGCCGTTTAATTCGATGGACACCTTTTCCACAGGCTTTGCAGGTGGAATGTAGGGCACTCCGATGTAACCGCAAAAGGCCTTAACCACTGCTTCTGCGTAAGTTTTCCAGTTATCTCTTAGCTTTTTTGCATCGACGGGATGGTCAATAAATCCATATTCCAGGATAATCGTTTCCACTTTTCCAGTATCCCGGTGCATGAAAAAATAATCTTTCCCCCCAGGTCCCACCTTGGTGTATATTTTACGAATTTTCTGACCACAATCTGCAACAGCTTGGGCAAGCAGTTTGGGAAGGGTATCTTTTGCGAAAATGGAGTAGATCGCCTCAACCCCCTCTCCCCCACCGGAGTTAATATGGTTGGAAATACAGTAGGTGGCACCGCTGTCTCGTACCAGCTTCGTGCGTTGTGACGGCGTGAGGGACGTATCTGTTGTTCGGGTGAGCACAACAGGAATACCCAACGCGTGGAACCGTGCACTTTGGTAGGTGCTGATCTGCAAGGTGAGGTCCTTCTCCCTTAGACCATTCCCCATTGCGCCCGGATCAGTCCCGCCGTGACCGGGGTCGATAATCAAAATGGGTGTTGTCACACGTTTTCACCCCCTCCGATTATCGTATTCACAAAGCTTGTACTGTTCGATTATTCGCATCCGTTCCATGCAGTAATTCCGCTCATGCAGTGCAGTATGTGCGTGGAAATAAAAAAAGAATCCGCATAAAAAAATATACGGATTTCATCATGGATGTAATGTTTTGGTTTCATCTTCTTGGTATGATCGGCAGAATAATGCAAGAAGGATGTTCGGCATCATGAAAGACGGTTTGCCGCGCGATCACAACATCCTCAGCCCGATCCTCACCGAATTGTCTTCCGGTATTGGGATTTCGGTCCCAACGCGGAAAATTACTGCTCGTTATATCCAGGCGGATTCGATGTCCTTTTTTGAATACATTGCTTGTTGACCATAAATCGATTTCATATAAATAAGCTTTTCCAGGCTCGATTAAGCTTGGAGCCTCTCCTTTGGCAGCATTCCGATAACGGGCACGGATAATGCCGTCTGTTAGATTTTGTGCATACCCGTCGGGATGAACATCTACCAATCGTGCGACAAAATCTGTATCTACGGCACTTGAACTTGCCCACAGTTTCACTTTAACCGGTCCTGTAACTTCTACATCATTTTCTAATACGGGGGTTGTATAAACCAATACGTCATTGCGTGATTCAATCTCTCTCTGATCAAATGCACCGCTGCTGAAATCGGGAGGCATCATGATCGCTCCGCCTTTCGTTATGACCGGATTCAACGGATCATACGTATAATGATCGGCTGGCTCTTGATCTGGCATGATTGTACTAAGCACACCATCGCCGTGAAGCGTATTCGCATGTCCCTGGCTGTGCAGGTAGTACGACGTATAATTTGTCCGGGCAAGCGGCCATTCATATTCATCGCGCCAAACATTCTCGCCCATCACAAATATCTTGACAGGCGCTTCATTGATCATACCGGTGTCCTTTCCTTTTACGAAATGATCAAACCATCGCAACTGGAGTCCGACCATATCCGCGACAGCGTAGTTTGCAGCCAATCCAAAATTTATTTCGCCAGCTTGATGACTGTGATCCAAATGCATCCATGGCCCGATGACTAATTTGCTCTGCCGAGCTTCCGGACTGCCGCCTTTGTTACGCATTTTAAGAAAATTTTCTATGGTTCCTTGCAAAAATATATCGTACCAACCTGCAATGTTGAGTGCAGGGACTGTGAATTTGTCATATTTCCCCTTCAACGATAACGCATCCACATAATCTTGATCCATGCCGCGCTCAACATGTTCAAGAATGAAGGGAGCCACTTTATTTCGGGCAAAGGGAGCAAACTGTTTCAATGGCAGTGTTTTCATCTCCGTTTTTAGTTGATCAATATCTGAAACTAACTGCGCCAAAGCATCAGCTCGTTCTTGCTCATCCGCATAACGTCTTGAGAGCGTGTCCAGATACATCCCTAATTGCCAATAGGACAAAAAGCCGAGTTCAAGCGCTCCTCCCCGGTACATGAATCCATCAAAGGGATCGCTCCAGGAAAAAGAAGGAGTCGCTGCTTTGAGTACACGTGGATTCTTCAGCATGCCTGCCCACTGTACAAATGCGGAATAAGATTCACCAAACATGCCAACTTTACCGTTGCTGTAAGGAAGCGTGCTTGCCCATTGAATGGTCTCAAAGGTATCAGAAGCTTCTTGTTTACTGGTCGAAATCAGCTCCCATTCTCCCTCAGAAGCGAATCTCCCCCTTGTATCTTGAACGATGACCACATATCCCTGCCGAACTGCACGGGAAATATCATACAATCCAAAAGAAATGGGGGGAGTATCTTTATTATAAGGATGGCGATGGAGCAGAACGGGCCATTTTCCTTCCTGATTGGGCCGATAAATATTAGCGCGCAACACGATTCCGTCTCGCATCTCAACGGGAACATCAAATTCTGCAATCATCTGGTTTTCCAATTGTTCTGACATATCGAGCACTCCTTTTTCATTGCATGAACCCTGCTCGCAAAATGGGCATATGACTCTCGGTCACATACCACAATTTGTTACCTTCTTGAGGCGATAAATAAATCTCTCTGCTTGGCATTTCCGGGCTGATCTGGTAGCCGTTCTCTTCAATCCAAGATCCTAGATCAATGCTCACTGGCGTATCCATGTCTGGACGGCTTATATGGGTCACCGCCGCAACGGTCAATTCCGGCAGCTCCATCGTCCGAAAACGAGCTGTGTCCTGAAGCTTGCGCGGGATTGGGCAAGCTATTTCCAGATCGATGCTGCTTTCACATTCCGGACAACCATGCCACATCACGATATGGGGGACAGGCAGCGGAATTCCATTCCATTTTAAATATTCATCGATTTCTTCGAATAACCCGGGAATATTTGCTCTGCTTGTGGTTTCTTTCAGCGTTGCAACCATTAAGGGCTCAACCTTCTTAACTACAACCTCACAATGAGAAAGACTGTCACTTTTCCGTTCAATTTGTTCCAGTCTCACCTCAATACGTCGTAAACGCTCCATTTCCGACTGAATCAGCGAGTGAAGTTCCGCCTGCTTGAGTCGAAGCATTCCTCGAATTTCCGCAGTAGATACGTTATCATTCAGAAGCTGTTTGATTTGTTCAAGTGTAAAACCGAGGTCCTTAAACGCCAGAATTCGGTGCAGATCAAGCAGCTGTTCGCTCTTGTAGTAACGGTAACCGCTTTGCTGATCCGTGTAGGCAGGTTTTAAAAGATCAATTTGATCATAAAACCGCAGCGTTTTAGCAGGCACCTGGCTTAATTTTGAGAACTCGCTGATTTTAAACATGGGGTTCACTCCTTTCCGTACTCGAATTATAAACCTTCCATCCAAGTGGAAAGTCAAGCAATAAAAAATGTTGCCAACCGACAGAAAACGTCAGTTTGCAACAAATGAATGTTCGTCAATGGCTGGATTCCACCATAAAATCATAAATGCCCAAATAAAATACGTGTCCGAGCGACTCGGACATGCAAGTGTCAAAGTCACTGCGGACACGTACGTAAAACATTACCAGGAAAGATTGAGGATTAACCGATAGAACCTTCCATCTCAAACTTGATCAGACGGTTCATCTCTACCGCGTACTCCATCGGCAGTTCCTTGGTGAACGGCTCGATGAAGCCCATGACGATCATCTCGGTCGCTTCTGCTTCAGTCAGACCGCGGCTCATCAGGTAGAAGAGCTGGTCTTCGGACACCTTGGAGACGGTCGCTTCGTGCTCCAGGGTGATGTTGTCGTTCATGATCTCGTTGTACGGGATCGTGTCGGACGTGGACAGTTTATCCAGAATCAGCGTGTCGCATTTGATGTTGGACTTGGAGCCGTCCGACTTGCGGCCAAACTGGGCCAGACCTCGGTAGGTCACTTTGCCGCCGTCGCGGGAAATAGACTTGGAAATGATCGTAGACGTGCAGTCCGGCGCCAGGTGAACCATTTTCGCGCCAGCGTCTTGATGCTGTCCTTTCCCCGCCACCGCGATGGAGAGAACGGTCCCTTTGGCGCGCGGTCCTTTCATGATTACCGCCGGGTATTTCATCGTCAGCTTGGAGCCGATGTTGCCGTCGATCCACTCCATCGTCGCGTCCGCGTATGCGACAGCGCGCTTGGTCACGAGGTTGTAGACGTTGTTGGACCAGTTTTGGATGGTCGTGTAACGGCAGCGGGCGCGCTCTTTCACGATGATTTCCACCACGGCCGAGTGCAGCGAGTCGGTGCTGTAGATCGGAGCGGTACAGCCTTCTACGTAGTGCACAAAGGCGTCCTCATCCACGATGATCAGCGTGCGCTCAAACTGCCCCATGTTTTCCGAGTTGATGCGGAAGTACGCCTGCAGCGGGGTCTCCACCTTCACGCCCTTCGGCACGTAGATGAAGGAGCCGCCGGACCATACTGCCGAGTTGAGCGCCGCGAACTTGTTGTCCGCCGGCGGAATGACGGTGGCAAAGTACTCCTTGACGATGTCCGGGTAGAGCTTCACTGCGGAGTCCATGTCACAGAAGAGCACACCCAGCTTTTCCAGGTCTTCCTGCATGTTGTGGTAGACAACCTCGGATTCGTACTGGGCGGAGACGCCGGCGAGGAACTTCTGCTCCGCTTCCGGAATGCCCAGCTTATCAAAGGTCGCCTTGATTTCTTCCGGCACTTCGTCCCAACTGCGTCCGGTCTTTTCGGACGGCTTGACGTAGTACGTGATGTCGTCGAAGTTGAGGTCATCCAGGTTGCCGCCCCACTTCGGCATCGGCAATTTCAAAAAGATGTCCAGTGCTTTCAGACGGAATTCGAGCATCCACTCCGGTTCGCCCTTGATCCGGGAGATTTCCTCTACGATCTCGCGGGTCAAGCCCTTTTTCGTCCGGAAGACGGAGACGTCCTTGTCGTGAAAGCCGTACTGGTATTCCTGCAATTCAGGGGCTTTCTTCGCCATCCTTACTCACTCCTTTTGTTGAACATGGTGGCTTGACAGCCTGACGGACTTACGACTCTCCGGCCTGTCTGATTCCTTGCTCCAGCGCCTTCCAGGCCAGCGTGGCGCACTTGATCCGCGCCGGAAATTTGGCGACCCCGGACAGTGCCTCGATATCACCCAGGTCGATCGAATCGTCGATTTCCTTGCCCTGCATCATGTCGGAGAAGATGCTCGCCAGTTTCAGCGCCTCTTCCACCGACCTGCCCTTGATCGCCTCCGTCATCATCGAGGCGGATGACATGCTGATCGAGCATCCTTCACCAAGAAACCTGGCATCGACCACCTTGCCCTCCTCCACTTTCAGGGAGAGCGAGATGCTGTCGCCACAGGTCGGGTTATTCAAATTGACTACAAGTCCTTCCGATTCATCCAGCTTGCCGCGGTTGCGCGGCTTCTGGTAGTGGTCCATGATCACGCGGCGGTACAGATCATCAAGAGAAGACATTGCCAAAGAACTCCTTCGCCTTTTTCAACCCCGCCACCAACGCATCCACTTCTTCTTCCGTGTTGTACAGGTAGAAGCTGGCCCGGGCAGTAGCTGTGACGTTCAGCCAGCGCATCAGCGGCTGGGCGCAGTGATGGCCCGCGCGAATGGCGATGCCGTGGCTGTCCAGCACAGTCGCCAGATCGTGTGGATGGACCTCGGCCAGGTTGAAAGTAATCAAGCTGCTGCGGTTTTCCAGTGGGCCGTAAATTGTCAGCCCTTCGATTTCCCGCATCTGCTCCAAAGCATATGCCACCAGTTTTTTCTCATGCCGTTCAATGTTGTCCAGTCCGATTTCCTGCAAGAAGTCGATAGCCGCTCCCAATCCGATGGCACCGGCAATGATCGGCGTTCCGCCCTCGAACTTCCAGGGAAGCTCTTTCCAGGTGGAATCGAAGTGCTCCACAAAGTCGATCATCTCGCCGCCGAATTCAACCGGCTCCATCCGCTCCAGGATCGCGCGTTTGCCGTAGAGCACGCCGATGCCGGTCGGACCGCACATCTTGTGGCTGGAAAACGCGTAAAAGTCGCAGTCCAAATCCTGCACGTCGATCTTTTTATGGGGAGCCCCCTGGGCGCCGTCAACGAACAGCAGCGCACCGTGACGGTGGGCAATTTCGGCGATCTCCTTCACCGGTGTGGTGTCGCCAAGCACGTTGGAGATGTGGTGGATGGCGACCAGTTTGGTGTTGGGGGTAATCGTCTGCTCCACCGCTTCCAGCGTCACCGTGCCGTCCTCTGCCAAGGGAATGAACTTGAACGTCGCGCCGGTCGCCTTGGCCGCCTGCTGCCAGGGAATGAAGTTGCTGTGGTGCTCCACCAGGGTGGTCACGATCTCGTCGCCCGGCTTGAGAAACGTACGGGCGAATCCGTAAGCCACCATGTTGGCAGCGGTGGTCGTTCCCCGGGTAAAGACGACTTCTGCCGCCTCGCGGGCGTTGATGAAGGCGCGGACCTTCTCACGCGCGCCCTCGTATCCGTCTGTCGCCCGGCTGCCCAGCGTATGCACGCCGCGGTGCACGTTGGAGTTGTACTCCTTGTAGTATTTGTCGACCGCTTCGATCACCTGGATCGGCTTTTGCGAGGTAGCCGCGTTGTCCAGATAGACGAGCGGGTGGCCGTTTACCTCTTGGTGCAGGATGGGAAAGTATTGACGAAGCTCCTTGGCGTTCATCAGCCCAACTTCCTTTCGAGCGCCTGGCGCAGCCGGTTCTTCACTTCATCAATCGGAATTTCAGCGACGACCGGTTCCAGGAAGCCCAAGATGATCAAACGCTCCGCTTCCTCGCGGTCGATCCCGCGGGACATCAGGTAGTAGATGCTCTCTTCGCTCACCCGACCCACCGACGCGGCGTGACCCGCTTTCACGTCATCCTCGTCGATCAGCAGAATCGGATTGGCGTCGCCGCGCGCTTTTTCGCTGAGCATGAGAATGTTTTCCGCCTGCTCGCCGTTGGCCTTTTCGGCGCCTTTTTCGATTTTGGTGATGCCGTTCAAAATGGTCGTTGCTTCACCGGTCATAACTGCCTTGCTGACCATGTCGGACTCGGAATGCGTGCCGATGTGCTGCACCTGGGAGGTCAGGTTCTGACGCTGATCGCCGGTTCCCACGGAGACAGTCTTGGTCGCGGCGGAGGAAGCAGTGCCCTTGAGGATGGTCGTGTTGTTGGCGACGGTGTTGCCATCGTTCATCTCACCCAGGATCCACTCCATCTTGCCGTCGCGGTCAACGGTGGCGCGGCGGAACGTGTAGTCGTGGACGTCCTTGGACAGGGAGCGAACGGATGCCACCTGCACGGACGCGCCCGGGCCGACGTACACTTCCACGATGCTGTTGGCCACCATGTTGCGGCCTTCGCCGGAGACGTAGGTATCCACGTAGGTCACTTTGCTGTTCGCTTCCGCCACGATCAGCACGTGCGGGCAGAGCAGCGCGTTGTCGCCTGCCACTTCAAATACGGCCTGCAGCGGCACGTCCAGCTCCACGTTTTTCGGGACGTAGAGGAAAACCCCGCCGTTGACCAAAGCCGTGTGCAGCGCCGTCAGCTTGTGCTCGTCGTACGCCACGACGTTCAGCAGGTATTGCTGCACCAGTTCGCCGTGCTCGCGCAGTGCGGTCGCCAGGTCGGTAAAGATGACGCCCTTGCTCTTCAGCTCGTCTGCTGCTGCGTGAAACACAGGGGAGGCGTTTTTCTGCACGATCAGGCTTTTTACCGCGTTTGCGTCGATCTGCGCCTTCACTACGTCGTCCAGTTCGGTTGCGGCAGATACGCGGGCGCTGGTCACAAACGGTTCATACTGATCGAAGTTCCAATTGTCGATTTTCGTTTTCTCCAAAGCGGGCAGCGGCAGTTCGCCCGCCGCCTTCAAACCGGCCAGTCGCTTTTCCAGAAACCAGGCAGGCTCCTGGTTGGCCTTGGAGAACTCGGTGATCGCTTCACGGTCGAAGCGGAGCTGTACATCCACACTCATCTGACTGCTGCCTCCTTCTTCCTACACGTTCGCGTTTACGGTTTCATCCACGATGCCGAGCTCTTCTTTGATCCAGTCGTAGCCTTCCGCCTCGAGGCGCTCTGCCAGCTCCGGACCTCCGGATTTCACGATGCGGCCCTGCATCATCACGTGTACGAAGTCAGGCTTGATGTAGTTCAGCAGGCGCTGGTAGTGGGTGATGATCAAGAAACCGCGTTCGGGGGAACGCATTTCGTTGACACCGTTAGCCACCACTTTCAGCGCGTCGATGTCGAGACCGGAGTCGATCTCGTCAAGAATACAGATCTTCGGTTCCAGCATCATCATTTGCAGGATTTCGTTGCGCTTCTTCTCACCGCCGGAGAAGCCTTCGTTCAGGTAGCGGTGAGCAAAGGATTCGTCCATTTCCAGCGTTTTCATTTTCTTGTCAAGTTCACGGATGAACTTCATCAGCGAAATCTCGTTGCCTTCACCGCGGCGCGCGTTGATCGCGGAGCGCAGGAAGTCGGAGTTGGTCACCCCGCTGATTTCAGACGGATACTGCATGGCCAGGAACAGACCGGCGCGGGCGCGCTCGTCCACTTCCATCTCAAGCAGGTTTTCTCCATTAAGGATGACTTCGCCTTCGGTAACTTCGTATTTCGGGTGCCCCATCAGCGTGGACGCCAGCGTGGATTTCCCAGTACCGTTCGGACCCATGATCGCGTGCACTTCGCCGCCTTTGATTTCCAGGGTGAGACCCTTGATGATTTCCTTGTCCTCGATTTTGGCGCGAAGGTTTTTTATTTGCAAATGCGGTACTGCTGTCATGTGCTTTCCCTCCATCAGTATCATGAAATGAATGGGTTATTCTCAATTCATTCTCAATGACTATCTTATAATAAGAATAATTTTAAATCAAGGAATGGAACATATCTGTAATTTTTAAATAATTATGTTTAGTATATTGGGGAAGTCGTTTCTGCGTACTGGGCATTCATATCATTTTTACTTGCTTTGTAATGAAAAATCAATTCCATCTGATTGAAAAAAATTGCCATGAATCATCCGGGCAGCAGTCTGCCATGCAGGCCTTTCCCCTGCTCGCGAAAAAAGGCGCCCGGCGGCCATGTTCGGCCGGGGCGCCTTTGCGTATGCTGGTTATTGAACGCGCGGACCCGCCTTGGCGATCTCTGTCGCGTCGGGGAATTTCTTCTCGAAGTTCTCGATAAAGCGGGCTGCCAGTTCGCGCGCCTGCTTGTCGTACGCTTCCTTGTCCGCCCAGGTGTTGCGCGGCTGCAGCACATCCGCCGGCACGTTCGGGCAAGATGTCGGCACCTGCACGCCAAAGACGGGATCGGTCACGTAGTCCACGTGTTCCAGTTCGCCGTTCAGCGCGGCAGTTACCATCGCGCGGGTGTAGGCCAGCTTCATGCGCGAACCCACGCCGACCGGTCCGCCGGTCCAGCCGGTGTTGACCAGGTAGACCCGCACGTCGCGCTCGTCAATCTTTTTGCCCAGCATCTCGGCGTAGACGACCGGATGCAGCGGCAGGAACGGAGAACCGAAGCAGGTGGAAAACTCCGTCTGCGGAGTGGTCACCCCGCGCTCAGTGCCGGCCATTTTGCTGGTGTAGCCGGACAGGAAGTGATACATTGCCTGTTCCTTCGTCAGTTTGGAGATCGGCGGCAGCACTCCAAAGGAATCAGCGGTCAGGAAGATGATCACGTTCGGGTGGCCTCCGACGCCCGGGATGACAGCGCCCGGAATCGCTTCAACCGGATAGGCGGCGCGAGTGTTTTCCGTGTAGGCATCGCTGTCGTAATCGGCGACGCGGCTCACCGGGTCGACCACCACGTTTTCCAGCACGGTGCCGAACTGGATCGCCTTCCAGATTTGCGGCTCGCCTTCTTCGGACAGGCGAATGCACTTGGCGTAGCAGCCGCCTTCGATGTTGAAGACGCCGTCGTCCGACCAGCCGTGCTCGTCATCGCCGATCAGGAAGCGGTTCGGGTCAGCCGACAGCGTCGTCTTGCCCGTGCCGGAGAGTCCGAAGAACAGCGCCACATCGCCATCTTTGCCCACGTTGGCGGAGCAGTGCATGGACAGCACGTTGCGCTCGGGCAGCAGCAGATTCATCACGCTGAAAATGGATTTTTTCATTTCGCCGGCGTACTCGGTCCCGCCGATCAGCACGGTTTTTTGCTCAAAGCTGATGATGATGAACGTCTCCGAGTTGGTTCCGTGCACAGCCGGGTCGGCCTTGAACGTCGGCGCGTAAATGACGGTGAACTCCGGTTTGTGCTCGGCCAGTTCTTCCGCGGTCGGGCGAATGAAAAGCTGGCGGGCAAACAGATTGTGCCACGCGTATTCATTTACCACGCGAATCGGCAGACGGTAGGTTTTGTCCGCGCCGGCAAAGCCGTCAAAGACGAACAGCTCTTTCGTCTGCAGATACTCCAGCACGTCCTGGTAGAGAGCCTGAAACTTCTCCGGAGAGATCGGCTGATTAACCGGTCCCCAGTTGACTTTATCATGCACGGAGACTTCGTCCACCACAAATTTGTCTTTGGGCGAGCGGCCGGTAAACTTACCCGTTAACGCGTTGAGCGCTCCCTTGTCGGTCAGAATACCTTCACCGCGTTTTACCGCCATCTCAACGAGTTGGGCGACAGGCAGGTTTGCGTGGACGGTCGCCGTCGCCAGTACGTCAGCAAGTTTGTAAACCGTCTTGGTTTCCATGTGTGAACGATCTCCTTCCCATAAAAATCCGAGTCATGCCTTTTTCATGTCACGTGATTTGTAATTAGTATATCACATTTCGCCAAATAAGCTACAAGATTTTATTTTTTTGGGTGTGAACAAACTGTGAAGACGCTCTGACAACAGCTACGGCCGGGGTTTCCCCATCTTTAGGGTTCCCCGGCACGTCCGCTTCCTCCGCCTCTATATCGATTTTGTCTGTTCCAGATCATGGCTGCGCTGCCTGCACAGCGTCAAACGACAAATGCCCCCGCCGGATGACGGAGGCACCGTTGCCTGTGATTACGTTGATTGCTCCCCGTGGAGGTGGGCAAATGTCCGAACCACGACACGCGCGAGGATTTCCGCACCGGCAAGCAGAGCGGTGCGATCGAAGCGCATGTGCGGATGGTGCAGCCCAGGCGTCAGATCGCAGCCGAGCGCGAGCATCGTCGCCTTGATGTGCGGCCGCTGCACGGTGTAGAAATGAAAGTCTTCCGCGCCGGGACTGACCGGAGCAGGCCGCAGGTGCTCCGCTCCCAGGACGTCCACGATCGCCTGTTCCATCAGCCGTCTGGCTTCTTCGTCCACTTCCGCCGCCACCATCTGCGAACCGGTCGTCACGCTGATGTCGGCCCCAAACATCGCGGCCGCGCCGTCAATCACCTGCCGGACGCGGGCGGTCAGCTCCTCCATAGCCTGATTGGTCTGCGCCCGCAAGTCCAGCGCGAAGCGGGCCTTGTCGGGAATGATGTTGTAGCTGTCCCCTCCTGCCTGCAGCATGGTCATTTTCACGGTCGCTGGCACCATCGGATTGGTGTGCACCTGCCCCAACCCGTTGAGAATGGCCCCCGCCACCTCGATGGCGTTTACGCCCAGGTGCGGCCGGGCACCGTGCGCCGACACGCCGGTAATCTCTCCGGTCATGAACATCGCTGCGCCGTTGTAGATTGCCGGCCCTGCTTCGCCTGCAGCCATTTCCTGAATGGGCCGCAGGTGGACGCCGTAGAGGAAGTCGATATCATCCACCACCCCTTTTTCCACCAGCTTGAGCGCGCCCTCTCCCTTTTCCTCGGCGGGCTGAAACAGGATTTTCACGGTCCCTTGCGGCTGGTATCCGGAAGCGATCAGCGTCTCCACCGCCTCCAACACAATCGTCATGTGAGCGTCGTGACCACACGAATGATTGGCCCGCCATACGCCGTCAACTTCCTGCCAAAGCGCGTCGATGTCGGTCCGAAGGCCCACGACCGGCTTACCCTCGCCCCACTCTGCCACCAGTCCGGTACAGTCGTCAAACGTTGTCACGCGCAGCCCCAGGGCGCGCATCCGCTCGGCCAGATAGCGGGTCGTTTCCCATTCGTTCCAACTGGTTTCCGGATGGGTGTGCAGATGGTCAAACGTGCGGTATACCTGGGCTTCCCGCGCGGCCAGCGTCTCTTTCAACGGCAACGCTGTCGTCATGTTCCCCTCTCCTTCTTTCATTTTTTTGCGAATGTTCCGTCATTATCAACCATAGCTGCTCCCTGCTGTCTCGTCTTCCGACCGGAACGTTCTCCCGGCACCATTATAACACAAGACCCACCGGGCTCCGCAGCGTACCGTCACGGCACCCACGACGACACCAGGTCCCTTCCTGGCCAGCCATCCGCGATAGATCGTTCAGCTCGATAAGCGGATCAGTGCCTCCAGTTTCAGCCGATCGCCGATCCGTCCCTTGGTGGACACCTGCTGCCTGGCGTACTGGTAGGCCAGCTCATCGCCCCCGAACAGCATCGCCAGATCACTCGCGCGCCCCCGCACTTCCAGATGGACCGGTTCCTGCCAGGCCGTACACGTCACAGCGCCGCCGGAAAACATCAGGCAGTAGCGCGCCGGCACATCTTCCGCGACAATCCCCACGATGCGCTCCCATCCGGCCGTCAAGGGTTTCAAGTGGGGTTTTTGCCCTACCCGCTCCGCCTTCTCCGCCAACAGCCGCTCCAGAGACTTCGCCAACGCCATCTCCCCCTTTGCTTCTTCCCTTACGTTCGCGGAGGTCCGGGTCGAATCCTTTGACGAGCAGTCGGAACCGATGTCGGCTGGTGTCAGCCGCTCCCATTTTTTCTCGACACTTATCCGCAGGGCAGAGGGACGGCAATTGGCCCTCGGAACAGCAAAACGGCACCCAGCGCTGCCTGCAGGTGCCGTTCTCCATATCTCTCACATATCTCCAAGCCATTGTCTGGCTACTCGTCAAACTCGTCCTTGTCCAGGCGTACCTCCAGATGGTGGCCGTCCGGCGTTTCAAAATAGAGGTTATAGCTGGTCGGCCGGGCAATGGGGCCGCGGTAGCAGATATTGCACGCCTCCAGCTTGTCAACCAGATAATCCAACTCAGCCCGGCTGGTCACGGAAAAGGCGATATGATCCACCTGTCCGATGCCGCCTTTTCCTTCGTTATCGGTGCAGGGATGGAGACCAATCCGCGTGTAAGTGCCAATTTGAAAGTAGATAGGTGCTCCTTCTGTCATGTGTTCTTCAGGGATGGGAACTTCCAATATGTCTTTGAAAAAACGAGCTACCTTCACGACATCGCGGCAATTTAAGGCGATGTGGTGTACACCTTTCAAATGAAACATTTACACTGCCTCCTACGTCAACTCAATCACACGCTGCGCTTTCCCTTCGCTTGTTGTACTGCTTCAGTCGTTCGCTCAATCGCTTGAGGCGCAGCATCAGCGTTTCCCGCCAGTCGTCGTCGTTCAGCTCTTTGGCCACGCCCAGCAGGTCAAGGGAAATGTCAATCTGCTGTTTCAGCACGTCGGCGAAGCTGGCCGCTTCGTCCGTCATGCTACAATTCTCAAACAACTCGGATGTATTGTCAACACTCACAAAGTCGGCAAAGTCGACTTCCGGTGCGTTATCACCTTGCGCATATTCTACCAGGATCTCGTACTCTCCCTCAATGGCCGGATGGACTTCGATCCGGTCGCAAACCGGACAAAACAGGATGGGCACGTTGTGCACAACCGTCTTGTAATGGCGCACGGTTCCGATCGAACCGACCATTCCGGCTCCGCAGCAAAAGCTCATTCCTCTCCCTCCTTTTCGCCAAACGCTTGCACGTTTGCACGAATGTACCTCTGTATAGGCATTGTAGCCTACAAACGGACGTCAACTCCAGACGCAAATGATACCAGTCCCTGTTCGGAAGCGTACATTCGTATTCCCATTGTATCTGAAAACAACAGCAGCGACCACTTTTTTTCTGACTAATCAAAACATTACAGGCGCGATTTTCCGCTCCCGCCTGGACGCCGCCGGCCGCAGCCGCTGGCGTTTTCTCCCCTCGTCCGGGCAGCAGTTGCGCTTGGCCCCGGGGCCCGGGACCCGAAACCCGCCGCTTGTCCCGCCCCGGAGCACGGCCCGCCCCGTGAGAAAAAGGCCGGAGCATGCTGCTTCCGGCCTTTTCGTGCACATTCCTATTCTTTTACCATTGCTTCGTATTTGTCCGCATCCAGCAGCTTATCCAGTTCGCTCGGATCAGACATTTCCACGACGATCATCCACGCCTGCTCGTACGGCGACGTGTTGACCAGTTCCGGCGCGTTTTCCAACTCGCCGTTTACTTCCACCACTTTTCCGCTGACAGGAGCATACAGCTCGGATACAGTCTTGACCGACTCCACGCTGCCAAACGGTTCATCCTGCTTGATCTCGGCCCCTACTTCCGGCAATTCGACGAACACGATGTCGCCCAGCTCGGATTGGGCAAAAGCCGTAATACCGATATACGCCTTGTTTCCTTCTACGCGCACCCATTCGTGCTCTTCACTGTAACGAAGGTGTTTCGGGAATTCCATCGCTTACGTATCCTCCTATCAGGTACATTCGGTTACCCCTTACTTATTGGACAAACGTTCTAGGATTCCTCTTCAATCCCCAAAATTCGATGAAGGCGTTTTTTTACCAAATTGAGCCCCTTCTCGCCCGCCTGGAAGTGACGGAGCTGCAGGTTTTCGTCAAACAGGTAGAAAGCCGGGACGTATTCGTTTTGGAACGCGTCGGTGGTCTTCATCTGGTTGTCGATGGCAATCGGGTGCGTCAGCTTGTACTCGGCAATGGTTTCCTTGATGGCCTCCACGTTGGTGTCCGCTTCGGAGCGCGGCATGTGGATGCCTACCACCTGCAGGCCGTTGGCGGCGTATTTTTCGCGCCACTCGTTCACCTGCGGCAGCGACTCCTTGCACATGTAGCAGCTAATCGACCAGAAGTGAACCAGGACCGGTTTGCCGGCCAGTTCGGACTTGCTCGCCTGTCCGTTGATCCATTCGGTCACACCGGGGAAATCAGGCAGTTCTTCGCGCAAACGCATGGAAAGCACATCTCCTTTCGGTTCCCTACAGAAAAGCTTATGCCAAAAACGGCCCTTCTATTGAAACAGGAGTCGCTTGCTCATCGCTCCTGCAAAAAAAGGGTCTAACAGCAGGTTGTTAGACCCTTTTTCATCTGATGCCGCGATGCTTAGTTCGCCGTCAGGTGAGCTTCACCCGGACGCCAGTTGGCCGGGCACAGACCGCCGGATTGCAGTGCTTGAAGCACGCGCAGCGTTTCGTCTACGGAGCGGCCGATGTTCAGATCGGTTACGACTTGGTAGCGCAGAACGCCTTCCGGATCGATGATGAACAGACCGCGGAATGCTACGCCAGCTTCTTCATCCAGCACGCCGTAAGCACGAGCGGTGGTTTTGTTGAAGTCGGAAGCGAGCGGGTAGTTCAGGCCGCCCAGACCGTTTTTGTCGCGCGGGGTGTTGATCCATGCACGGTGGGAGTGCTTGGAGTCAACGGATACGCCGAGCACTTCCGCATCCAGATCTTTGAAGTCTTCAATCGCATCGCTCAGCGCGATAATTTCCGTCGGGCACACGAACGTGAAGTCGAGCGGATAGAAGAACAGTACCAGCCATTTGCCACGGTAGTCGGAGAGGGAAACCTTACCGAAATCCTTGCCGTTGCCAAGAGCGGTTTCCAGCGTAAAGTCAGGGGCCGGAAGACCAACAAGACGTTGTGCCATATGTAACAACCTCCTTAGGATTTGTTTTATTGCCTACAGTTCTCATCATATCAACGTAGCTCTTTATAGTCAATATAATGTAGGAATCATTTCAACCTGTAATTCCATCTCAATGGCACAACAAATAGCATTCCCACTCGCAGGAACGTTTATGCGCCGGTCGGTTTTCGAGACAATATGCCGGATGCCGCGATTCTGTCGGCCGCTTCCCGCAGCACGTCCGGCGGCTGCACCAGAGCAATGCGCACGTAGCCTTCTCCTTCCGCGCCGAATGCGCTGCCGGGGACGACCACCACGCCCGCTTCTTCCAACAGGGCAAAGGCAAACGCCCGCGAACTCCATCCGGCCGGCACCGGCGCCCAGACAAACATGGTCGCCTTGGGCGGCTCGATCGCCCAGCCCGCTTCCCGCAGCGCAGCGAGCAACACGTCACGCCGTTCCTGGTAGAGGGGGCCCACCGCGTTTGACGAACCCGACTCCCTGTCCAGCCGCAGCGCCGCCACCGCCATCTGCTGCACGGGGAGAAAGACGCCGTAATCCACGTTGGATTTGACCGCGGCCAGCGGCTTGATGATCTCTTCATTGCCCACCACGTAGGCGATCCGGCAGCCGGCCATGTTGAAGCTTTTGGAAAACGAGTTGAACTCGATGCCCACGTCTTTGGCTCCGGGCGCCTGCAGAAAACTGGGCGGCCGATAACCGTCAAACGCCATTTCCGAGTAGGCCAGGTCGTGCACCACGATGATGTCGTGCCGTTTGGCAAAGGACACCACCTGTTCAAAAAAGGAGAGCGGCGCCACGGCAGACACCGGGTTGTTCGGATAGTTGAGAATCATGAAGCGGGCGCGCCGGGCCACCTCTTCCGGAATTTTCGCCAGATCGGGCAGGAAGCCGTTTTCCGCCCGCAGCGGCATCGGGTACAGGTCGGCCCCCGCCAAACGGACGCTGCCGGCGTAGATGGGATACCCCGGGTCCGGCACCAGCACCACGTCCCCGGGGTCGGCCCAGGCCAGGGCAAAGTGGGCCAGACCGTCCTGGGAGCCCATCAACGAGTGTACCTCCCTGTCGGGATCGAGCGCGACGCCGAACCGGTACCGGTACCAGCGGGCCACTTCGGCGCGAAATTCGTCCGTCCCGTCGGTCATCGGATAGCCGAACGCTCCCGGCTGCCGCACGGCTTCGACCAGCGCGTCCACCAGTTCAGGCGCGGGCGGCTGGTCCGGACTGCCGATGCTCAGGTCGATGACGGGACGACGCTGCGCCGCGCTCCGCTTGCGCCTCGCGAGTTCGGAAAATATCGCCGACGACAGGTGCTCCAAACGCCGCGACGGGGTCCGCATCGTCAGCGCGCCCCCCAGGCTTTTTCGAACTCATCTTCCTTAAAGCCAACTGTCACCGTGTTGCCGTCCGTCACCAGCGGGCGCTTGATCAGTTTGCCGTTGGACGAAAGCAGCTCCAGCATCTCTTCCTCGCTCATCGCGGGCAGCTTGTCCTTCAGTCCCAACTCGCGGTAGTGCTGGCCGCTGGTGTTGAAAAACTTGCGCAGGTCAAGCCCGCTCGCCTGCCACATCCGGCGCAGCTCCTCCTTGGACGGCGGAGCCTCGACAATCGGAATCTCCTCAAAGGCGACACCGTGCTGATTCAGCCACTGCTTCGCTTTGCGGCAGGTGCCGCATCTGTCGTAGAGGTATGCCTTGATCGTCATACTGATTCACCTCGAACGCGTGATAATTAACAATGGAAAGAATTGTTCCTGCTACTAGCATACCACGATGTCCCTCGCGGCAAAAACGATTCAGACTGGAGCCCGCAAGTAACGTGCAGGAGAGGACAGGTGCCCCCCTCCCGAAGTTACGCGGGCTTTTTTTCATGCGACCAGGGCAGTCCTTAAAAAACGGCAGCCACACATCGCTGCTGGCTGCCATACCCTGTCATCCGTCTTTTAATTGGTTGTCCGTACCGGTTCACCAGGCTCGCCGCCCGGCTCCGCCGTTTCCGTACCCGGATTGACCTGCCACGTCTGCGCCAGCGGCGAAAAGGGCACCCCCAGCGGGTCTGCTTCTGCCGCTTCTGCGAGCGTGCCGGTCAGCGGTTCCGTGTATTGGATCTGCTCTCGGGTCACGTGCGTTCGCCTCCTCCGCTCCGATTTCTTTCAGTGTGGAGCGAAGGGGGCTGGTTTATGCACGTCAGGCGGTGACGGTCACCTGCACCTGGTAACCGGCGTGTTTTTTCGCCTGGAAGACGCCGTTTTCAAAAATCAGGTACTGGGCCTTCACGCCGATCAGCTTGCCGCCGAGACTCTCCTGCTTGTCCAGCGTCAGCGATTTGATCTTGTCCAGCGACTCCAGGATCGGATAGGTGATGTCTATCCATTCGTCTTCCCGGTACTGAAACGGCTTGAACTCCTCAGGGAAGTGGGCGTACACCTCTTCGCGAAGGGCGAGGAGATCCACTTCCTTGACATCCCCTTTCAGCATTTTTCGCCAGTTGGTCTTGTCGGGCAAAAACTGGCTCAGGTGCACCTCCAGCTCTCCCGCCATGCGCCGGGTCGGCACCTCCGCGATCGGGATGGCGCGGATGGCTCCCTGGTCCACCCAGCGCTTGAGCTCGTTGTTTTTTCGCGTCAGCCCCACCTTCACGTCGCTGGATACGGCCAGGTAGACGTAGTGCGGAATCATGCAGTGCGCCTCTCCAAAGCTGGCGTCTCGACAAGTCCCCTGATCATAGTGGCATTCGTGCGGTTTGACGATGCACAAGTCGTTTTCCGGCAGCTTGGTAAAACAGGGGTAACAGTACCCGTTGTTAAACGTCTTGTTGGTCTTGCGTCCGCAGGCGATGCAGTTTTTCTCGCCGAGAAAGGCGATCGTCAGTTCGCGGCCCAGCCATTCATTCAACGGCAGCCGGTCTTCCCCCACCTGCAGATAGTAGTCAACAGGATGATCCTTGCCGTGGTACTGGTGGACCAGCCCATGCAGAACACCGCGGAGTTCCACCATTACTCTCTCCTCCCCTATGTACGGTCCCTTCATTCTACCACATCCCGCTTTCCCGCAGACCGCTGTTTTCTTTTGGCAGCATGTTTTCCCGGGGCCCGGTGAAGCTAGAAAAAGACCATTCATGCAAAGGAGGCGGTAGTCTTGCGCCGCAGGATGCTGTTTGCCTGTCTGCTCCTCTGCCTCTTCGGATGGACGTCCCGCACCGCCGCGTCTGGTCTGCCTGTCCCCGCCTACGAGCCCATCCATCGCATCGACACCCAGAAAAAAGTGGTGGCGCTCACCTTTGACGACGGACCGGATGCCGTCTACACGCCGAAGATCCTGGAAGTGCTGCACCGCAACAACGTGTTAGCCACCTTTTTCGTGCTCGGTTCCAAAGCGGAGCAATATCCCAAGATCATGCAGTGGATCCAGAAAGCCGGGCACGAGATCGGCAATCACGGGTACCACCATTACGACCTGAACAAGCTGACCGAACAGGAGATTTACGACGAGATCAAGCGCGCCGAGCAGTCGATCCTGCGCACGACCGGCGTGCTGGCCCAGTACTACCGGCCGCCCGGCGGCGTCATGACCCACGACGTGTTGAACGCCGTCCAGTCATGCGGGTACGACATCATCCACTGGTCGGTCGATCCGCGCGACTGGTCGTTGGCCCGCACCGCCTCGGTGATTGCCAAAAGCGTTAAAAGCAGCGTCTCGGCCGGAGACATCATCCTGTTTCACGACGGCGGGCTGAACCAGCGGCAGACCGTAGCGGCACTGCAAGAGCTGATTACCGATCTCCGCTCCCAGGGCTACCGGTTTGTCACTGTGAGCCAGCTTCTCGATGCGGCACAATAGGTGCTTGTCTTGCGCGCACCAAACCGCAGGAGGTATATTTTTCTACATTTTTCATTTGGTTTCAATGAAATACGCAATCATTGGAAACCGATTTGAAAGTAAACCGCCAAGCATTGCGCACAAAAAAGGCTGGCTCAAAAGAGGCTGTCCCCGATTAAAATGAAAAACCCAGGAATGTTGATTTTCCAGCATTCCTGGGTTTTGTCTTTGTTAGTTATCGGGTTGAAAATCATGTTTGCACGCTTACGCCGACGTCCTGCCCAAAAAGGCGCGCAGCCGGTCGTTTCGCGGACTGGAAAAAATCTGTTCGGGCGTTCCTTCTTCGACAATGACGCCTTGATCCATGAAAATCACCCGGTCGCTCACCTCGCGGGCAAAGCCCATCTCGTGGGTGACGACGATCATGGTCATGCCTTCCCTGGCCAGGTCTTTCATCACACCCAGCACTTCGCCGACCAGCTCCGGATCAAGTGCGGAGGTGGGCTCGTCAAACAGCATCACTTTGGGGTTCATGGCCAGTGCACGGGCAATCGCCACCCGCTGCATCTGTCCGCCTGAGAGGCGGTCCGGGTAGACGTCCGCCTTGTCTTCCAGCCCCACCTTTTTCAACAGGGCCAGTCCATGCTGCCGCGCTTCCTCCAGCGGCATCTTCTTCACCTTGATGGGAGCGAGGATGACGTTTTCCAGCACGGTCTTGTGCGGGAACAGATTGAACCGCTGGAACACCATGCCGACTTCTTCCCGCACCTTGTTGATGTCCACCTTGGGATCGCTCAGGTCGCGACCGGCGATGACGATCCGTCCGCCCGACATCTCCTCCAACTGGTTGAGACAGCGCAAAAACGTGCTTTTCCCCGAGCCGGACGGCCCGATCACGCACACTACTTCCCGTTCCGCCACCTGGGTGGTGATGCCTTTCAGCACTTCCAGCTTTCCGTAATTTTTTCGCAGGTCTGTCACTTGGATGATCACGACTTGTACCCCCTGGTTCCGTCTGTCTGTATTCCTGTCTCCCTATTGTAGCCTAATGTTTCGAAAATTTCAGCAGTTTAACATATTTTATCAGCGGGTACTCCACCTTCGTGCATCAGATGACAGGATTAGTGCAGTTGGCTATAATCATGAATTTTATTTTGCTGTTCATGTAAAAACGTCTCTTTGTATACCATATTAGACGGGCTTGAGTTTTTCATTGCTGTATCCAAATCCTTCACGTTCGCTTTTCTTTTTGTTACGCGGTCATACACTACCCCAAAAACCAAAAGACCCCCAACAATGATGGACAGGAAGATCCACGTCGACATGATAATTCCCTCCTTATACTTGGGTTCGCGAAGGCAAAGGGAGCCAACTGCAGCGGGATGCGTCAGTGGCAGATGAAAAAAAAAGCGAAGAGATATGGAACGCCAAAAATATCTAAACATATTTTTAGGGAAGATAATATTTTTCTTTATGTTGTTTCCACTTATACCATACGAGGTTCATTAGAAAAACGACAACCAACTGGATTAAAAAAACTAGTTCATCATTTTTCCCATCATAGAAAAACCTAAAAAACAATAGGCTTGAAAGTGCAAAGGTAGCAAGAAAGATTAAAGCAATCCTGATAATAGTAAAAATATCCCTGACCAAGTTTTTCATGAATCCAGTTCACACCTTGTGTTACCGTTTTTTTATGTCAGCGAGTGCCTGCCATTCAATCGTTAGCAAACATGACCTTCATACTAACTTATATTAACTGAGAATATTTTAAATGTAAACTTTTTATTCCAATTTTGGGTATGATGGGTAGGACTATTGTGCGGGACACCGACGCTGTACGGCAGCCGGCGCGCGGCAGACAGCCCCTCCCGGACAGCCCCCCAAACGTAAACATCCCGCACCACGTGGATTGTGGATACGGGATGCCGGGGCACGCCATGCATCTCGCCGGCCGGACTGGCCGTGAACGCGGGTATGTGTGCCGTCGCCCTATCGGACTGTCGCCTGCGGAGCGGCGGGAGCGGGCGCCGGATTGCTGTCATCTGTAAAGAAGGGAGCGACGACCAGACTCAGCAGAAAAAACAGAATCCAGATAATCCCGCGTTTAAATACGGATGGCGTAAGCATCGGGTCGACCCCTTTCGACAAAAAATGGGACTATCCTTACGTTTCCCCTGCTGTTCTCAGTTTATGCCGGGAGCGCCGCTTATTCTTTGGGTCTGCGCCCAATTTGAAGGACGTTCAGCAAAAACAGCCCGTTAGTCGGGCTGCATGACAGACGATATTGTGACGGCAGAGGGATGCTGCGCCTAGCTTTCCTGGGTATGAAGGCACATCTTTTCTGACTGGGTCCGCTTCAGCAGGCAGGCGACGGCGAAAGCGAGAAGCTGCCCGCCCATCAGCCAGAAGATGGTCCACGGCTCCCACACCTGCATCATGAGACCGTTCAGATTGGGCGCAAGAATGCTGGCCACGCCGAAGTTCACGCCGGCAATGATGCCCGCCGTCGGCACCATGGACGCCGGCAGGATGTCAGCCGCAAAGGCCAGGCCCAGCGAGTAAAACGACCCGACCGCCGCACCCGCCAGGGCCAACAGCAGCATCATCGCCCAGACGCTGTCGCCGCTCAACGGGAACAGCAAAAACGCAGCTGCCCCCACCAATGCGCAGACACCCATCACCAGTCTGCGCCCAATCCGGTCGCTCAACGCCCCCAGCGGCATTTGCAGGATGATGCTGCCCACGACAAACGACGGCAGGATCAGCGACACCCACTCCACTGAGATGCCTGTTCGCAGCGCGTAGACGGGAAAGCTGCCGTTGAGCGACGTCTCCATGAATCCGTACAAAAACGACGGAATCAGCGCCAGCCACCCCAGCCGGAAGACGGCAGCGTAGCGGTTTTCCCGCCTTCCATCCGCAGCCGGCGGTACCGGATCGGGATACGCATTGCGGATACGGGCCAGCAGGCAAAACGCCAGCACGTACAGGACAGTGACCGCCGCAAACGGTGCCCAGATCCCGAACGGCAGCAGATTGATTCCCAGCGGTCCGATGCTAAAACCGATCCCGTATGCCAATCCGTACAGCGACAAATCCCGTCCCCGCCGCTCTGGCGGCGCAATTTTCGTCACCCACATCTGGCTGGCGTAGTGCAGCGAAGTATCGCCCACGCCCATCAGCAGGCGCAGGGCAAACCAGACAGCCAGATGGGTAAAGAACGGGAGCAGCACGGTGGAGGCGGTGACCAGCACCAATCCCCACAAAATGGTGGAACGGTAGCCGATCCGTCTGAGCGGGATCTCCAACCACGGTGAAGCCACTACCATCCCGATGTACAAGGCGGCCGCGTTCAGGCCGTTGGCCAAAGACGACACCCCCTGCTGTTCCAGCAGCACGGCCAAAAGCGGGATGGTCAGACCCTGGCTGACGCCGCCGATCACCACCACCAGGATCAGTACCCAAAAGGTATAACGCGATGACGACATAATTTCCGGTAACTCCTCTCAAACTCTTCCTTATTCATATGTGCAGCCTTCCCGCCACGTCAGCGGCACTCCCTGGCTGCGCCGCAGAGAGAAAACCTGCTGCAACAGGTACCTGTTTGGATGCAGCCCCTCCTGCGCTGGCTGGACAGCCGACTCTGTATCACGGTCAAAGCTGGCAGTGTCCCGCATCAGGCAGGCACGCCGCTTGACCTATTGCTTGTTCGCAACAAAGAAAGGGATGCGCTGCACGCAATCCCTTTTTCGCTAGTCATGTTACGATCGTAAGTTATCCAAATTTTCTTGTCAATCCAACATATTCTCTCAAATCCCGCTCCTGCTCATCCCCGCGGATCTCCGGCCTCGCCACTCGGCAGCGAGCATGCTGTAGACGGCGTGGTCGACGAAATGGTCGTACAAGAATTCGTTGCTGCGCAGCACGCCTTCCAGCTGAAAGCCAAGCCGCTCCGGTATGGCCCGGCTTTTTACATTGCCCGTCGCCGCCTGGATGGCGACGCGCTCCAGATTCCACTCGCCAAACACGAGATGGTCCAGGTAAGCGGCCACTGCCTGAGTCATCAGCCCTTTTCCCTGAAACTGCTCCCCCAGCCAATACCCAATGGACGTCTTCCGATTGTTCCAGTCGATGCTGTGGACGCCCAGCGTCCCGGCCAACCTGCCCTTGTACCAGATGCCGTAATGGGTGCCCTGGCGGCGCTTGTGCTGGTCAATCGTTAAGGCGATGAACTGGGCTGTGTCCTTTACCTCGCGCACGATGTCAAGCCACGGCAGCCACTGGCGCAAATAGGCCCGGTTGACATCCGTCAGCCAGAACAACTCCTCCGCGTCGGCCGGTTCCAGCTGCTTCAGGCAGGCCTCCATCGTCATGGGAATCACTCTCATGTCTCTCCTCCTCCAGGAAACGCAAACAGCGCCCGGGGGCGCTTTATCGGTGGGAAAAAGGACCTCCGGACGAGACGCCCTTCCCTGGGCCGTCCGGGGCTGTTTGCGTCAGCGTTTGCAGTTGCGGATTTCGTCCGGTTTGTAGATGCCGTTTTCGGTGACAATGGCCGTGATGTAGCGGGCCGGAGTGACGTCAAACGCAGGATTGTACACCTTGATGCCGTCCGGCGCCACCTGTTTGCCCAGTCCATGTGTAATCTCCTCCGCCGGCCGCTCCTCGATCGGAATGTCTGCGCCCGTCGGCGTGTCGAGATCGATAGAAGACAGCGGGGCCGCCACGTAAAACGGTATGCCGTGCGCGTGTGCCAGAACGGCAACACCGTAGGTCCCGATCTTGTTGGCGACGTCACCGCTGGCAGCCACGCGGTCCGTGCCGACGATGACTGCCTGCACCTTGCCCTGGGCCATCACCATCGCCGCCATGTTGTCACAAATCAGCGTGACGTCGATGCCCGCCTGCTGCAGCTCGTAGGCGGTGAGGCGCGCCCCCTGCAGCACAGGCCGAGTCTCGTCAGCGTACACTTTCAGGTTCCAGCCGCGCTCCTTGGCGAGGTAGAGCGGGGCCGTCGCCGTGCCGTAGGCTGCTGTCGCGAGCGCCCCCGGATTGCAGTGCGTCAGGATGCCCATGCCGTCTTTCAGCAGGGTGAGCAGATGCTCTCCGATCCGGCGGCACACTTCCGCGTCTTCCCGCTGGATGGACAGGGCTTCATTCAGGACTGCTGCCTTCAGCTCTGCCACCGGTTTGCCGGACTCGCGCTGCACGCGTGCTTTGATCCTGTCCAGGGCCCAGAACAGGTTGACTGCCGTCGGGCGAGAGGTGCCGAGGTAGTCAGCCTGTTCGCTCAGGTGTTGCCAAAACGTATCGAAATCGTTGGCGTCGCTGTTGCGGATGCCGAGGTACAAACCGTAGGCGGCCGCCATGCCGATGGCCGGTGCCCCGCGTACCTGCAGATGGCGGATGGCCGCCCACACTTCTTGTGCAGTCGTCAGTGTCAGGTATGTCGTTTCAACGGGCAGCCGGGTCTGGTCCAGCAGGACGAGCGCGTCATCCTGCCACTTGACCGGCGCAAATGGCGTGCTGGTCGTTGTCATACTACAGCCTCCTGGTAGTATCGTGCGGTAACCGTCCGAACGATATCTGTGATGTCTGTCGATACTTCCACCTTGTTCCGCTCCAGAATCAGCGCCTGGCCAATCGCCAGCGCCAGCCGTTCTGCTTCCGCGCGGGTCTGGTCATCGGCGATGCTGTTCAGGTCGGCGACGCCCGCCAGTCCGATGACGCGGCGCAGGATTTTACAGCCGGCAAAGCCTGCTGCGTCGCGGATCAGCCGCTGCACGTAGCCCTGCCAGAAGCCTTCGGTGTGGGCGCTCCGCTCTTTCGCCTGTTTGTGCCAGAGCTGGACGAACTGGGAGACAAACTCGTTCCAAACGTCTTCCACCGTTGCCAACAGATATTCTCGATAATCCCCCCGCTTTCCTGCGTCCGGCTGCAGACCGTGCTGGCCCGCGTAGTTCAGCAGCAGGTTGGCGATCACCGCGCCAATGTCGAAGCCGATCGGGCCGTAGTAGGCAAATTCAGGGTCGATTACCTTGACCGACGTCGGCGATACAAAGATGCTGCCGGTATGCAGGTCGCCGTGTATCAGCGCCTCCGCCCGGGTGAGAAAATCGTACTTGAGCTGCGCAATTTCCAGCTTCAGCTGCTTGTTGTTCCAGATCGCCTCCACCTCCCGCTTGATCAGCGGGTTGAAATTGTTGGTCGGCGCGTCTTCGTAAGGATCGGTAAAGACGAGGTCTTCCGTGATTTTGCACAATTCCGGATTTATGAATCTTCCGACAAGCGCTTTTTTGTCGTAGGGATGCGCCCCCAAGTCGGACGTGTAAAACAGCGTATGGGCGAGAAAGCGGCCGATCTGTTTGGCGAACAGCGGGTAGCGGTTGCCCTCGATCAAGCCTTTTCGCATAATCACGTGGTCGCTGACGTCTTCCATCACGGTCAGGGCCAGCTCCTCGTCGTAGTGATACACCTTCGGCACGAGATCCGGCACGTATTTGTGCTGGATGCGCAACGCCTCGCTTTCGATTCGGGCGCGGTCCAGCGTGAGCGGCCAGGATTCACCCACTACGCGGGCGTAGGGCAGTGCCTGCTTGACGACGACGCTTTTGCCCGTCGCTTCCTCCCTGATGTGGAATACCAGGTTGAGATTGCCGTCACCAATCTCCCGGCTGGTCAGTTCCGCTTCCGGCGCAAACAGGTCCGGCAGTTGTTTTACGTACTGCACTGCTTCTTGTTCGCTCAATGCGCGATACGCCATGGTCCAATCCCCTCTCCTTTGACAGATTCTCTTGTCTTCACATTCACTTGTCTTTGCACTTTCGCTTTGTCTATGTTGGCGGCCGCCGGGCGGCGTGTGTGCTGCTGCCGCCTCCAGCCGGAGCATTCCGCACATACAAAAAACCTCTTTTCCCGAAGAAAAGAGGTCTGTTCATACGCGTCTGCGTGTCGTCTCCCCCTTATCTTCCAGAATACTTTTGTTTCTGCAGGAATTAGCACCGTGCATGCGCTGCACGTCTGTCGCCAGAATCGCTCGAACAGCGTCATGTCGGTTGCCGGGTTTCATCGGGCCAGTCCCTCCACCTTCTCTGGATAAGGTATCAAACGTATGCGGTTTTGACGTTTGTTTGAATCATACAACCCCGTCTTCTCGCTGTCAACACCCTTTTTTGGGCGAATTGTCCAGTCTTCACGGACTGGTTCGCTGGCCCGAAGCACTCGGCCGGTCCCAGTTCCACCAGTCGATCCGGCCCACGAAGGCAGCCGTGATCGACGGCTCCTGCCGCAGCTTTAGCAGTTCCTTGACAGGGCCCGTCACGACCGCCCCGTAGAGGCGCACACCGTTCTGCTGCAGGTAGCGGCAGCGTTCCTCGATGCGCAGCCGGTTTCGGGCGGTCACAAGCCGCTCGCCAATGGCGTTCGTCAGCCGTTCCTGTCCCGCGAGATACTCCATTTCCGCCAGGTACGCCCGGGCGCGCCGCTCACCTTCGCCATGTGCCTGAATCGGTGCTTCGCCGTAATCGAGTTCTCTTTCCGCGTATCCCCACACGTCACCGGCCGACAGCAGCAGACTGCCTTCCGCCGCGTCCGGATGGTTTCGCTCCTGCCCCGTGTCCACGGCGAACCAGGTGGTATCCAAATCGTAGCCGGAAAAAAGGGCGTAGTACTCATCATGGGTCAGCAGCCGGTCAAACGAGACGGCGAGCTGCGCCACCGTTCCCTCCGGCAGCTTTTCCAGCGTGTTCCAGGCAGGATTTCTGCGGATGGCGCTTTCTTCCCGATCGTCCGCTGACAACGGAAAGAGAAAAAAGAGCCGCTCTTTCCGCAAACCGTCGGTCCATGCCGGCTTCGCGGAAATGATCGAGAAGACGTTGCTGATCGAAAAGGTTCCGGCGTTCTGATCGTCTCTCCCCACCTGTTCACGCAGTTCCATGGTTATCTCCCCGTACAAAAATCCGATTTGCGAACCGCTGCTGCCCACCGTGAGCCCCGGCTGGGTAAAGTGCACCATGTCCCGGGCCACCCGGTAGGCGTCCTCGTACAAATACCAGCCGATCCACCCGTTGGTGAACATCAGGACGGCCCCGACGAGAAGCGAGATGGCCACCGTGTAAGCCGCGTTGCCGAGCCTGTGGCGCCATTTGCTGCGGCGGAGGATGGCGCGCTGCGTCTCTTCGGACAGCACGTCCGTTTCTCTCTCCTCCTCTCCGCCGCTGCCCAGCAAAAGCTCCTCCAAGCGTTCCGCATACAGTTCGTCCGCTGCAATCCTCGCACGGAAAGAGGCAGCTTCTTCCTTCGTCATTTCACCGCGCAGATATGCCAGCAGTTCCCGTTCCCGATCCTCATTTGCCTTGTCCGTCGTCAAGTTCATCCCTCCACATTCTGCGTAATTTTTGCCGCCCGCGAAACAATGAGCGCTTTACGTCCCCCGTGTCGATGCCCAGCACCTCGGCGATTTCCGCGTAGCTGAGCTGTTCGTAATGCAGCAGGATCACCTGTTTTTGCTTCTCCGGCAGCCGGTCCAGGCACGTCCGCAGCGATGACCACGCCTCTTGGCTCAGCAGCGTCCGCACCGGGTCCGCCGCCGCCCCGTCCGGCTGTTCCGGAATCTTCTCCACCAATCGCCACGGACGCTTCTTCCGCCTCCGATGCCAGTCCACAAACGTGTGGTAGGCCGCCTTGTACAGCCAGGGGCGCACCTTTTCCCCACGATAGTCATCCAGGTATTGATACGCCCGAAAAAAGGTCTCCTGCGTCAGGTCTTCCGCCTGCACCCGGTCAACGGTCAATCGGCAGAGGTAGCGGTATATGTCGTTGACGTACAAGCGGTACACGTCTTCCAGTCCGACCTTTTCCACGGATTCACACCCTTTCACTCCTATCCACGCACATGGCGGGGAAAAGTTCCACCGCGCCGCAGCATTTTTTCAAAATATTGAGGTTTATGGTAAAATAAGGGGTATTATAACACGGTGTCCAAGGGGCGATTTGATGGGGTATGGCATCGACCTGCTGGAGCACATGCGGGCATTGGAGCAGAAACTGATACGGGAAGGACTGGACAGACCGCTGGAGTATATCCATTTCCGGTTTGCAGACAATTCCTTCCGCTACACGATTACGCCGCCCGACCTGCACGTCTTTGCCGAGACCGGCTGCGACGGCATTCATTACGGCTTTTTGACCGATTTCGGCCGCATCACAGATCTGGAAGAGGCCTCGATTGTTTGTGTCAGCCCGACGGACGACCCACCTTTGCGCATTATCGCACGTAATCTGGAAGACTTTTTCCGCCTGGTGGTGACGATCGGATCCGCCGGCGAACTTGGCAGTCTGGTGTCCGTCCGCACACCCCGGCAATGGGAGCGGTATTGGGCCGATCTCGCAGAAAGCAGGCATGAAGAGGCAACAGACCCGCAGTTACGAAACTTCGTTACGTGCCGCCAGACCGTTTTGCATCACATGCAGACAGACCTGGGCCTCGAACCGATTCCCGACGTCATGCGGTATCTGAACGACCTGGAGAGCCAGCGCCGATCCGCTGGCTGGATTCCGACCATCGACGGGCTGGGGGTCGTGCCAATTGACGGACCGGACGGAAAGCCTGCTGCTGACTACGTGTTTCCCTTTGCCGACACCAGCAGGGATCACATACCGCTGGACGACATACGCGCCTATCTGGCCGCCGCTCCGCCTGCACACCGATGCGCCTTTGCACGCGATGCCTTTTTCTGGTGGGTGGTGGACGAAACATCTGAACTGTGGCTCCTTCTCCATAACGTACACATCCAGCACTGAATCGGCGCCAGGGCCGGATTTACTACCGGCCGGACAACGCCAGGCCCGGCTCCCTGCAGCGTGACAACAGCCTGCACATTTCCACCGATCAAGGGTTGACTCCCTGCAAGGAACGTCATATCATGGGGGTAACTGCCAAGCAAAACCGCATAGCAGACGATTCACACTCTTATCACGAGCTGGCTGAGGGACTGGCCCTATGATGCCCGGCAACCGGCGCTTTCCCGTCTGGGGGCGTAACGGTGCTAAATCCTGCGGAAATGTTTTCCGAAAGATGAGAGGAGACGCTGACTGAACGACAACCGCCTCCCCTCCTCCATGGGGAGGTTTTTTGTTGGAACACAGCGGCCCTGTCCGGCTCGTCCACAGCACGGCGGCAATCCCGCCCGCAAGCCGGGAGGGCACAGCACAAGGAGGATCATCCCATCCATGAACGAACAACGCATCCTCGTCACCTATCTGACACAAGCGAAAGACCTGCGCAAAAAAGCAGAGGGGATCGCCGTCGGGATGACCGTCGGCACCTGGACTGACCTGCCCGCCGCCAAACAGGCGGAACTGAAACCGTACCTGGGCGAAGCGGTGGACGCTCAACCGCTGGAGACGCTGGAAAACGGGGAAACGCGCGGTCTGATCACCGTCAGCTACCCGGTGCGCAACTTTACCGCCGACATCCCGTCGCTGCTGACCGGCATCTTCGGCAAGCTCTCCATGGACGGCAAGATCAAGCTGATCGACGTGCAGTTCCCGGAAGCGTTTCTCAACGGCTTTCCCGGTCCCCGTTTCGGCATCGATGGCCTGCGCAAACGGCTCGGCGTGCATGACCGCCCGCTGCTGATGAGCATTTTCAAGTCCTGCCTGGGTATGCCGTTTGACGATCTGAAAGCCCAGTTCCGCGCGCAGGCGCTGGGCGGCGTGGACTTGGTCAAGGACGATGAAATCTTTTTCGCCGATGACCGCGCCCCGTTTCTGGAACGGATCAAGGCGTTTAAACAGATTGCCGCGGAAACGGAAGTACAGACCGGCAAACCTGTCCTCTACGCTGCCAATCTGACCGGTCCGGTGCACGAGTTGAACGAGCGGGCCAAGCGGGCCGTGGAGGCTGGCGCGGACTGCCTGCTGTTCAACGTGCTGGCGTTCGGCTTTGACGCCCTGCACCGCCTGAGTGCCGACCCGGACGTCCACGTGCCGATCATGGCCCATCCGGCACTGGCAGGCGCATTCTACCCGTCGCCCGACTACGGCATCGCCACGCCGCTGCTCTTGGGCAAAATGATGCGGATCGCCGGCGCCGACCTGGTGCTCTTCCCGTCGCCATACGGCAGCGTGGCTCTGGACAAGACGGAAGCCCTGCAGCTGGCCGAGCATCTGACCGCTCCCCTGAACGGCTTGCGGCGCGCCTTCCCGGTCCCGTCTGCAGGCATTCATCCCGGCCTGGTGCCCCAACTGTACGAAGATTTTGGACAGGATCAGGTGGTCAATGCGGGCGGCGGCATCCACGGCCATCCCGGCGGGGCGACCGCAGGCGGACGCGCGTTTGTCGCCGCGATTGACGCGGTCGTCGCCGGACGTTCGCTTGCCGACGCGGCAGCCGAGTCGCCGGAGCTGGCGGCAGCCCTGGAGAAATGGGGGGGCGGACGATGAGCAAATCGCTCGTGCTGTTCTGCGACTTTGACGGCACCATTACGGAAAAGGACAACATCGTCGCCATCATGCGCCGCTTTGCTCCCCCGCAGTGGGAGGCGCTGACGGAACAAATCCTCTCCCAGCAGGTGAGCATACGCGAAGGCGTGGGCAGGCTGTTTCAGCTCCTCCCTTCCTCGCTTAAGCAGGAGATTGTCGACTTCATCGTCGAGGATGCGGTGATCCGTCCCGGCTTTGCCGAATTTGTCCGCTTTTGCCGGGACGAAGGCATTGAACTGTTGATCACCAGCGGCGGCATCGACTTTTTCGTGGAGCCGATCCTCGCCCCGTTTGAGCTGAACGTGCCCATCTACTGCAACGGCAGCGACTTCAGCGGCGAGCACATCACCATCACGTGGCCGCACCGCTGCGACGAACACTGTGACAACGACTGCGGCATGTGCAAGACGTCGATCATCCGGAGATACGACCCGGACCGCCACTTCCGCGTGGTCATCGGCGATTCCGTCACTGATCTGGCGGGCGCCAAGATTGCCGATTTCGTCATCGCCCGTTCGCTGCTGGCGCAAAAATGTGCGGAACTGGGCCTTGCGCATCGGACGTTTGCCACCTTCCACGACGTCATCGACATTGTAAAAGATTTACGTACCAAACAGGAGGTCGGCTCACCATGACAGTGACTCTGGAACAACGCGCAGACGCGTTTCGCCGGCTGGACGAAGCGAAGCTGACGTTTGCCCGCCGCGATTGGTTTCCCGGCACCAGCGGCAATCTTTCGATCAAGCTCTCTAATGACCCGCTGCAGTTTGCCGTGACGGCCAGTGGAAAAGACAAGACCAAGCTCTCCCCGGAAGACTACCTGGTGGTCGACGGGGAGTCCCGCCCGGTCGAACCGACGACGCTCAAGCCCTCGGCGGAAACGCTGATCCACGCCGTGGTCTACAAGCGCATTCCGCAGGCGGGCGCCTGCTTCCACGTGCACACCGTGTGGAACAACCTCGTGTCCGAACTCTACTTCGGGCAGCGCGCCTTTTCCATTCAGGGGCAGGAGCTGATCAAGGGACTGGGCATCTGGGAAGAAAACGCGCGCATTACCATTCCGATTGTCGAGAATTTTGCCCACATTCCGACACTGGCAGCTGCGATCGAAAAAGTGATCACACCTGATGTCCCCGGCGTGCTGATCCGCAACCACGGCATCTACGCCTGGGGTGCCAACGACTTCGAGGCGAAGCGCCACCTGGAGTCGTTTGAGTTCCTGTTTGAGTACCACGTGCGCTGGCTGCAGCTTCGCCAGACCGCCGTGTCCCTCACACACCCTCAATAAATTGAAAATCATTAAAGGAGGTATTGCATCATGGCAAAAGTACGGTTTCACGACAACAACGAGTACATTACGGCACCGGAGGAAGTTTCTAAATTCCTGCAATCCCAAGAAATCATCTATGAGCACTGGGGAGTAGACCGCCTGGATGCCAATCTGCGCGACAACTACAACCTGACCGACGAGGAAAAGCAGCAGATTCTCGACGCGTTCCGCCCGGAAATCGAGGACATCAGCAAGCGGCGCGGCTATCTCACGGCCGACATCGTCGTCCTGTCCGATCAGACGCCCAACCTTGATGAACTGCTGGTCAAATTTAAAGCAGAACATCATCACACCGACGACGAGTGCCGCTTCTGCGTGGACGGCCACGGCATCTTTGCGATCAAAGGCAAGGACGGCCGCTACTTTGACGTGGAAATGGAGCCGGGCGACCTGATCTCCGTCCCGTCCTACTCCCGCCACTACTTCACGCTGATGGACGACCGCAAGATCAAGGCGATCCGCCTGTTCGTCACTCCGGCCGGCTGGGAAGCCATCTACTAATCCGAAAACGAAAAAAAACGAAGCCGAGGGACATCCCCTCGGCTTCTGTTCATTTCACCCGTTACAGCACGTATCCGTCCGCTTCGATAACGCGGTCGGCGATGGCCCGTTTCAGGTGGACGGTGTTGATCGGCGTCCGGCGGGTCAGCTTTTTCAGGATGGACAGGCGCATGCGCAGTTCGTCGCCCTCTTCCATCGCCGCCAGCGCCTCTTTTGCCCAGCCCTCGATCCGGTCAAACGCTTCGTGTACATACAGGGTGGCGAGATCCAGCTTTTGCCGCTCGTTTTCCACGCCGTTTTTCTCGATTGCCTTTTCCGTCCGCTTCACGACGCTGTCCATCGCGTACAGCTCGATCAGCATGTCGGCGGCCAGCGCCAGGAGTTCCTGCTCCTTGGCAATCGCCTGCTGGTACTTCATCAGCGCGGAACCGGCCACCATCAGGATGATCTTGCGGGTCATCTCGATCAGGTGTTTTTCTGCCGCCAGCGGCGCTTCCTCGATTTCTTCCGGATAGTAGCTCATCAGCTCTTCCTGCAGGCCGGCGGCTGCCTGCATCAGCGGCAGTTCCCCTTTCATCGCCTTTTTCACCAGCATGTCGGGGATCAGCAGGCGGTTGATTTCGTTCGTACCTTCAAAAATCCGGTTGATGCGCGAATCGCGGTACATGCCCTCGATCTCGTATTCCTGGATATAGCCGTATCCGCCGTGGATCTGTACGCCTTCGTCCACGCAGTAATCCAGCACTTCCGAAGCAAATACCTTGTTGATGGAGCATTCGATCGCGTATTCGGCGATGGCCTTGGCCACTTCACGGCCGTCCTCCGCCTTTTCGCCAAGAGCGGAGAGGGCGGCATCGAACAGGCCGACCGTGCGGTACACCAAGGATTCCGCGGCGTAGATTTTTGCCGCCATGGTGCCCAATTTGTTCTTGATGATGGAGAAGTTGGCGATCGGCGTTTTGAACTGTTTGCGCTCCTTGGCGTAGGTGGTCGCCAGATGCAGGGCGTGTTTCGCCGAGCCAACCGCGCCGACAGCCAGTTTGTAGCGACCGACGTTCAAGATGTTGAACGCGATCACATGCCCTCTTCCCGGCTCGCCCAGCAGGTTTTCCACCGGCACGCGGGCGTCTTCGAGAATGAGCGGACGGGTCGAGGAGCACTTGATGCCCATTTTCTTCTCTTCGGCGCCGACCGATACCCCCGGGAAGTCGCGCTCCACGATGAACGCGGAGAAGTGTTCCCCGTCAATTTTCGCATAAACGATGAAGATATCGGCAAAACCGGCGTTTGTGATGAACTGCTTGGTCCCGTTCAACACGTAATGCGTGCCGTCTTCGGACAATTTGGCCGTCGTTTTGGCGCCGAGCGCGTCCGAACCGGAGCCCGGTTCCGTCAGGCAGTACGCGGCAATCCGCTTTCCGGTGGCGAGATCGGGCAAGTAGCGCTGCTTTTGTTCTTCCGTGCCGAAGTACACGATCGGCAGGGAACCAATGCCGACGTGCGCCCCAAACGTAATCGCAAACCCGCGCCCCAGCGCAAATTTTTCGCCGATCAGAGCGGAACTGATCTTATCCAGGCTGACACCGCCGTACTTCTCCGGCACGTCGGCAGCCAGGAGGCCCAGTTCCCCCGCTTTTTTCAGCAGCGATACGGACAGCTCAAAGTTTTGCTGTTCCAGCTCTTCCATATGCGGACGCACTTCATTGTTGATGAAATCCTCTGTCGTCTGCGCGATCAGTTTTTGCTCGTCGGTGATTTCCTCCAGCACAAACACGTCGTCCGGCGAACCGGCATTGATCAGAAAGCTGCCGCCGCGAATCAGATCTTTCGTTTCAGCCATCAAATCCCTCTCCCTTTTTATAAAATGTGGTGTTTCTCCGTGCCTACAGCATTTCGAACACGCCGGCGGCCCCCATGCCGCCGCCAATGCACATCGTCACGACGCCGTACTTGCCGCCGCGCCGCTTCAACTCATTCAACAGGGAAACGGTCAGCTTCGCCCCGGTGCAGCCCAGCGGATGGCCCAGGGCAATCGCACCGCCGTTGACGTTTACTTTTGCCGGGTCGAGGCCCAGTTCGCGGATGACGGCGAGTGACTGGGAGGCAAACGCCTCGTTCAGCTCAAACAGGTCCACATCGGCCAGGCTCAATCCAGCCATTTTCAGCGCTTTTGGAATGGCGACTACCGGACCGATCCCCATCACGTCGGGATCGACGCCGCCCACCGTAAACGAGCGGAATCTGGCGATCGGGCGAACGCCCAGACTGTCCGCCTTTTCCGCCGACATCACCAGTACGGCGGCTGCGCCGTCGCTCGTCTGCGAAGAGTTGCCTGCCGTGACCGTGCCCTGCACGTGGAACACCGGCTTCAGCTTGGCCAGCGCTTCCAGCGAGGTGTCAGCCCGCACGCCCTCGTCCGTGTCAAAGACGCGCTCCGTGACGTGCAGCTTGCCGTCATCGTCCACGCGGTGCTGCTTGACGGTCAGCGGCACAATCTCGTCCCGGAACTTGCCGGCGGCGATGGCGGCTGCAGCCCGCTGATGGCTTTGCAGCGCAAACGCGTCCTGGTCTTCGCGGCTGACGCCGTAGCGCTTTGCCACTTCCTCGGCTGTGTGCCCCATGCTCATGTACGCTTCCGGCATTGTCTCCATCAGCGTCGGATTGAGCGCCACCTTGTGGCCGGCCATCGGCAGCAGGCTCATGCTCTCCACCCCGCCGGCCACGATCACGTCAGCCCCGCCGGCGATAATCTGCTGGGCGGCGTAGGCGATGGTCTGCAGGCCGGACGAGCAAAAGCGGTTGACGGTAATGCCGGGAACGTTGGTCGGCAATCCGGCGCGCAGGCCGATCAGGCGGGCCATGTTCATCCCCTGCTCGGCTTCCGGTACGGCCGTCCCCATGATCACGTCCTCGATCTCGGCCGGATTAAGCTCGGGGACGCGGCGCAACAGGTCGCTCACGACCGCAGCCCCCATGTCGACGGGATGCACGTCCTTCAGGCTGCCTCGCTTCGCTTTTCCCACCGCGGTGCGGGCGCCGGCGACGATCACTGCTTCTCTCATGTCTTTCCCCCTCCCTAGTTACGCAATGGCTTGTTTTTCATCAGCATGTGCTGCATGCGCTGCTGCGTCTTGGGCGTCTTGATCAGCTCGAGGAACGCCTGCCGCTCCAGCTCCAGGATGTAGGATTCCGTCACCTCGGTGCCGGCCGGCACGCTGCCGCCGGACATGACGTAGGCGATCTTGCTGGCGATCAGTTCGTCGTGATCGCTGATGTAGCCGCTCTTTTTCATCGAATAGATGCTTTGCCGCAGGGTGGCATACCCCGACTCGCCGATGACGCGAATCTTGCGCGGCCGCTGCGGTGTATACCCCTCCTTGACCATCGTCAACACGAGCTGCTTGGCGTCGTAGAGGAGGTGATCCTGATTGATGCTGATCCGGTCGCTCGGGCGCAGGTAGCCCAGATTGATCGCTTCCTTCCCGCTGGTAGAGACTTTGGCCATGGCAATCGTCTCGAACGCACGGGCCACGAACGGGAATGGATCAACCGGCACGGTGCCGCCTTCCGGTACTTGTTCCATCGCCCGGAACAGCATCTCCTTGGTGCCGCCGCCGCCGGGCAAGAGGCCTACGCCCACTTCCACCAGCCCCATGTAGGTCTCGGCGGCCGCCTGCACGCGGTCGGCCAGGAAGCAGACTTCCACACCGCCGCCGAGCGTCATGCCGAACGGCGCCGCTACGACCGGACGGTGCATGGTGCGCAGCGCGTTCCCCACCTTGTGAAACTGTCTGACCAACATGTCCAGTTCAAACCAGTTTTCGTCCTGCGCCTCCATCAAGGCCAGAGCCAGGTTCATGCCGACACAGAAGTTTTTGCCCTGATTGCCGATCACCAGTCCGAGGAAGTTGCGCTGCACCTCTTCCACGGCGAAGGCCGCCATCTGCAGCACATCCATGCCCAGCGCGTTGTGCGGAGAGGTAAACTCCAGGCAGGCCACACCGTCGCCCAGGTCCACCAGCGCGGCACCCGCGTTTTTCCTGATCAGCCGGCCCTGTTCCTTGAGTGCCGCCAGGTTGATCTGCTCTTTCTTTTCCTCGACGTCCTTGTAGCGGCCGCCGACGGCAAATACAGCCACACGCCCGTCCTGTTTCTGATAGAACGAGGTCTTGCCGCTCGCCAGCAGTTCCTCCACCAGCGCCGGGATTGTCTCGCCCTCTTCGCGCATGCGGGCCACCGATTTTTCCACACCGATCGCGTCCCAGGTCTCAAATGGTCCCAGTTCCCAGCCGAAGCCCCATTTCATCGCCCGGTCGACAGCCACGATGTCGTCGGCGATTTCGTACGCCTTGGCCGCCGAGTAGAGCAGCACCTTCTTGAAGACGCTCCAGAGAAACTCGCTCCCCTTGTCCTTGCCGTACACAAGCGCTTTCAGCTTTTCCGGCAGCGTCTTCGCCGTCTTGGCCGCCTCCAGCGACGGAAACTTCGCCTTGACGCGCGGACGGTATTCCAGCGTGTTGTAGTCGAGTACGAGAATCTCTTTGCCATTCTCCGTCTTTACCTGCTTGAAGAAGCCCTGACCTGCCTTTTGGCCGAGCCAGCCCTTTTCCACCAACTGCAGCACCAGGGACGGCACTTCGAAGATCGCTTTTTCCGCGTCATCCGCGGTCTTGTTTTTCACGTTGTTGGCCACGTGCACATACGTGTCCAGCCCGACCACGTCCAGCGTGCGGAAGGTGGCGCTTTTCGGACGACCGATCACCGGACCCGTCAGCGCGTCTACCTCGTCGATGCCCAGTCCGAGCCGCATCATCTCCTGGATCGAGACCTGCAGGCCGAACGTCCCGATGCGGTTGGCGATGAAGTTGGGGGTGTCCTTGCAGAGCACCGTTCCTTTGCCCAGCACGAATTCGCCAAAGTGCATCATGTAGTCGACAATCGCCGGATCCGTGTCGTTTCCGGGAATAATCTCAAGAAGTTTCAGATAACGGGGCGGATTAAAAAAGTGCGTGCCCAGGAAATGCTTGCGAAACTCGTCGGAACGTCCCGCGCATATCTCGTTGATGGAAACGCCCGACGTATTGGAGGAGACGATGGTGCCCGGCCTGCGGTGCGCCTCGACCAGTTCAAACACCTTTTTCTTTACGTCGAGGTTTTCCACGACCGCCTCGATGATCCAGTCAGCCTCGCCGAGATAGGACAGGTGGTCTTCCATGTTGCCGACAGTGATCAGGTCCAGGTTCGCCTTGTCGTAGAGCGGAGCCGGCTTTTCTTTCAGCAGCCGGTCCTTGCCGGACTGGGCGATGCGGTTGCGGACGACGGGATCAGCCAGCGTCAGTCCTTTCTTTCTCTCGTCCTCTGTCAACTCTCGCGGCACGATGTCCAGCAGGTAAACGGGGATGCCGACGTTGGCCAGATGAGCGGCGATGCTTGCTCCCATCACGCCGGAACCGAGCACGGCCGCTTTGTAGATGTTGCGTTCCATCCATTACCCTCCTCACTAAAGAAATGGGGTCCTGCGAAAAAGGCAAAACAGTCTGAACTTGCAGAGTTTTTCACGAAGGATTTCTACCTGTTCAAACGTATTCCTTTTTTTCGCCGCACATGTCACCCCTTGAATGAATGCTCATTCATTTTGCTGGTGTAAAAAAACACCCCACCGTATAAGCCCTCGCACCTGTGAGATGTTTGGCGATTCAGACGCGACTGAATGATCGCTCAGTTTTATTGTAAACGAAAAGGAGAGCGGTTGCAATCTTCATTTGCTGCTTATTCGCTCTCTCCCCTTCCCGGAAGTTTTCCCGCCGCAACAGCCAAAGACAGGGCAGGCGGCCACGTACAGGCAGCAAAGACGCAGCCGCCCCTGCCGTTTATGCCGTTACTTATGGATGATGTTGATCGACATCACCTTGCGGCCAAACGGATTTCCGTCATCCGGTTCCAGCAGGTACTCCAGCTCGTATTTGCCCACTTTGCTGTCTACGTAAGCTGCCGTGACCCACAGCTTGTTCTTGTCGGTGTCATCCTTGCGCAGCGTGAGCGTCACGCGATAGTCATGCAGCGGCACGCCGATTTTGTCGATGCTCTCCTGCGCAGACTTGCTCAGATACGCGTCCAGCCATTTCTCATTCTTTGTTTGGTGCGCATAGTTGGCGGCGGTTAGCAGCATGTTCACCGCTGTTTGCTGCCGATTTTGCGATTCCCGGAACTGTTTGGCGGCGTCTTCCGTGTAAAAATCGTACAGGCGCTTCAGTACGGTTGCAAACTCTGCGCGTGTCATGTTTTTGTACGGGTTAAACAGGCGCGTTTCGTTGAACAGATGGAATTCGCGAATCGCTCCCGCATAAGGCGAGGCAGTATCAGGATAATAGCTTGGCTGTTTCCATCCTTGGTACCCGGCGAAAAACGAGGCGACATCCTGCGACTTTGCATTCATGGTTCTCAACTTGTACGGGGCGAGCAGGTGAAAGAAGATCATGCTGGCTTCTTCCCGCGAAAGCGGATACTGCAGGAACTGGGTCGGCACCCACCAGTCGACCAGTTCTTTCTGCGGTGTTTTCATCAACTGCCCCTGCGAAACCAGATGGAGATAATAGAGAATCTTGTCACCCGGCCGGTATTCGTTGACAAAGCCTGTCTGGACGTCCAGCAGCACCTGCAGGTTGGCCGTCATCGCTTCGATTTCCTTTCGGAGCGGATACCTGTAATCGAGGTAAGCCTTCTGCTCGGGAGCAGCCAACGGTCCGTAGACGGCTTCAAAGACGCGGTTCGCCAGCACCAGCGCCTCGCCGCGGGTAATTGGCTTGTCCGGGTAAAAATGGCGCGTGCCGTTTCCCTTGTATATGCCCCGTTCGGTCAAGAACTGAATCTGCTCGCTGGCCCAGTGCCCCTTGACGTCGTCGTACGCGGTTTCGGCGTTTGCGCAGGGCACGATGACGACCTGGAACAACAGGCAAACCATGAGTACCCACAAAAGACTTCTCTTGAACATGATTTCTCCTTTCCTCTCCAAGTGAATTTGCGTCGAATGGTATGATTTGTACAGATGATTTCCGGGAAAAACTGCCTGTTTTACCGCCCAACCGCTGCTAAGTTATGAGAAAAAAATACCAACAGTTCCCACCTTTGTAAAGATAGCTTAAAAAATTTAGGATGGGATGCACAAGCTCTCCGCCTGACCCAATAGTCCGATCATCCTGCAATCAGGAAACATCATCCAGTTTTTAAGCTCTGTGTCGTGTGTCTTTCCGCTCCCTGTGCCGCACCAGGCCAAGCAAAAAACCGAAGGAATGACTCCTCCGGTTCAGCGTGCAGACAAAGTCCGCGGCACATGAGTGATGGGGCCCGCTTGGCTTTCTTTGCCCCATTTCTCCTTGCCATGCACTTTTTCTTACGACTTGATCTTCTCCATCCATTCTGGTCCTTTGGTCACCAGCACCCGCCAGAGCACCAGGTCCAGGACGGCAAACAAGCCAAACAGCAACAGGCTGATGCCGTACAGCGACGGCGTCACCTGGAACACCAGGTACAGCGTTGGCGCTGCGATGACCACCACGGCCGCCAACGAGAACAGCGTGTTCCAGTTCTGCTTGACCGCCTTCTGCTCTGAATCCCAGTCCAGTTTGGGCATCCTGAGGTCTATCATGATCCCGAACAGGTTGAGGAATACGATGCCCGGCAGGCTGGCAAGCAACGCGATCACGAGAAATTGCAGCGGCGGATGAAACACCAGCCCGAGGACGGCACACAGCAGCAGCATGCTGATGATGCCCAGTATCGTGCCCGGCACCACTTTGGCCGCGATGATCTGCACGTAAGAAACAGGCAGGTACTTGTTGACGAAAAAGGACTGCCCGTCGCGCGAGAAGGCCGTGGCGGAGACGCTGTTCATGACCGTCATGAAAATGGCGAGCACAAACAAGACCGCCACGCCAATTCCGGCAAAGGCGTCTTTCTGGAGAAACTGCCCCCACTCGCCCACTGTTTCAAACCCGTCCGGGCGGCTGAGCACGGGAATGAACACCAGCAAGGGAAACAAGAAGCAGGACAGGACGCAGTTGAGGAAAAAGGCGGGGGTGCGCAGCAGCACCTTCCATTCCTTGCTGGCGAACGCCAGCACAGGCGACCTTCGTCCGGTCAGCTTGTCAAACTCATCCCCGCTGACACGCCTGCGCCTGGCCGCCGTCTCGGAGATCCCCATGACACCCTTCAGGTACAAGCGGTCTCCCAGCATGACAAAGCCCGCGGCAAACACCGCCGACACCAGCACAAAGGCGAGCAGGTACCATAGGCCGGCGAGAGCTCCCGACTCGACAAGCGCCAACGCCCCCAGCCTGGTGTTCGGGAACAGTCGGGTGACCAGCGAAAGCAGGGCGTTATTATCCGAGATCAGCATTTGTGCCAACTGCTCGAAGCTGTGTTCCCCTGCGTTGTTCCGATTGATGGCAACTTGAACGCCAATCACGGCCGCGATCCCGATTACGCCGCTGATCAGGCGGAGCCGGTCCCTGCTTTTCCCCACGCTTGTCACCCGCATGAACAGCATGGCCACCAGCGAGGCGATGACCAGCGGGATGACCGGCAGCGTCAAAAAGACGACGGCCGCGTACAGGTAGTAGAGCGGTCCGGCGCCACTTTTCACCCCGTACGTTATCAGCAGCGGCAGCAGCAAAAACGCGGTCGGCACGTACTCGTACACCAGCGTGACGAGGAACTTTGCCCCGAGAATGTCGGACGGCTTGAGCGGCAGGGGCAGCAGGTGCTCCACGTCCTGCGAGTAGTAGTATACAGTCAGAACGTAAAAAAGGGCGAAAATCAGGATGCCCATACTGGCAATTGCCATCCCCATCCCCAAGAGCGCGCTCTGCTGCCCGCTCGCCGACAGTCCGTCGTACAGGCCCATGACCCCCATCACGTATCCGGATATCATCGGAAAAAAGGCGACAGCCAACAGCAGGATAATCAGCGCATTTTTCCACCAATTCCCCCGCTTCCCGCTCAAAAGGCCGCTGCCGTTTTTCATCAACACCTTGGTCAACTTCCAGGTCCTATTCATGCTTCGTCAGCTCCAGGAACAGCCGTTCCAGCGATTCGCTGGAGCGGAAGTGCTCTTGCATCTCCTTGAACGTGCCGCAGAACAGAATCTCGCCCTTGTTGATGATGGCGACGCGGTCACACAGCTTCTCCGCCACTTCCAGCACGTGTGTGGAGAAAAACACGGTCCGGCCGCTGTCAGCGTGTTCCCGCATCATTTCCTTCAGGGTGAACGCTGATTTTGGGTCCAGCCCGGTCAGCGGTTCGTCGAGAATCCAGACTTCCGGATGGTGGACGAGGGCCCCCATGATTACGATTTTTTGCCTCATGCCGTGCGAATAACTCTGAATCGGATCAGAGAGGGCGTCGGTCATGTCAAACCGTTCGGCCAGCCGGGCGATCCGCTCCTTGCGCACGTCCTGCGGCACTCCGTACATGTCGGCCATAAAGGTGACGTATTCCAGCCCTTTCAGGCGCAAAAACAAGTCGGGACTGTCCGGCACATAACCGAACTGCCGCTTGGCCTCCAGCGGTTCGGTCCCGATATCTCGGCCGTTCACCCGGATGGTTCCCTCGTCCGGCCGGACGATGCCGGTAATCATCTTGATCGTCGTTGTCTTGCCCGCCCCGTTTGGCCCGAGAAAACCGAAAATTTCCCCGCGGGGAACGGTCAGGGTGAGGCGGTCAACCGCCTTGACAGTACCGCCGTAGCTCTTGCTCACGTCCACGAGTTCGATCATGGTCGTCCTCCTTTTGCCGGGAAGTGCGTCGTACTTACACGTAATACGAACCAGCCGATAATGAGTTTCGTATCTCCCCTGCCGCCTGCGGTTCTCCTGCGCCTGAGAAAAGAGCCGGCAAGAATGCCGGCTTGCGTGTTACTGCGGGATAAAACTTCCGTCGCGAAGCATGGTCAGCTCGCCCATGAAGAACGCCACGTCTTCCGATTCAGGCAGCTGGCCGTTTGCCTCCAGCGTCTCCAGACGGCGCAGCAGAAAGTTGGCAAAGTCGCTGATTTGCAGCGGATGCGCCTCCATGTCCGCATCGTCCAGCACCTCATATCGGGTCATGGCCTCCAGGTGGATCATGATGCGGAATCCGCCCAGTTCCCCCAGGTATTCCCGATTGTTCAGCGGCGATTTTTCCAGCTTTTGCAGCATGCTGACAATGTCATTGGCATACATGCTGGGAAACGCGACCATGTAGATGTCGCGAAGTTGCGATTCTTCCGTCTTAATCAGCAATACATCGATGCCGTCCATCTTTTTTTCCTTTTTCCCAAAACCGAACATGCCTATTCCACCTCAACTGTTTTTCAACCTCATTCCATGATAGCCATAATTTCTCCACGGAAACAACCCCTATCTCGCAACCAGCTCACATCGTTTTGCCGCACCGTGTTTGCGCGCTGTTTTTCGCGGGAAACATAAGCGCAATCACGAGTCAGACGGTGTCGGGAGCGGCAGCCGTAATCCGGACATGCGAAAAAAATATGTGCGCAAACCCCCTTGACATTTGCACAGGCCCACGCGAATAATTATGAATTAACAAACGCGATTGAACAAAAGTGTATAGCCTATGGCGATGACGGGGATCAGTAAAACCGCCCTTCAGGTACAGAGAGCGAGATTCAGCGGCTGAGAGATTTCGCCCATGAACCGGTTTGAACCCACCCCTGAGCGGCCAGGGATGACCTGGACAGGTTTCTTTCACCTGTTATCAAAGAAAGAGAGCCGAACGGTTTGGCGGCTGAACACGAGGACAACGCCTCGTGCTTTACGCCTGCATACCGTTAAATAAGGTGGTACCGCGGAAGAGAGATACCCTTTCGTCCTTATGTGTGGGATGAAAGGGTTTTTTGCTTTTTTGTTGCTGGAATGAGGAGGGTTACACGATGAAGAAGGGAAAAATGCGGCTGGTGGTAAAAGTGGGCAGCAGTTCGCTGGCGGCGCCGGGCGGCGGGTGCGATCCGGCGAAAATGTCCCTGCTCGTATCGGCCGTCAGCCGTCTTAGAGACGCCGGCCATCAGGTCGTGCTCGTCTCCTCGGGAGCGGTGGCGAGCGGCTTTCGGAAGCTGGGGTACCAACAGCGTCCCCGCACGCTGGCGGCCAAACAGGCAGCTGCGGCCATCGGGCAAAGCCTCCTGATGCAAACCTACACCGAACTGTTCGCCGCATACGGCTGCACCGTGGCGCAAATCCTCTTGACCCGGGGCGACTTTTCCGACCGCGAACGCTATCAGCACGCCTTTCAGACGCTGTCTCTGCTGCTGGAGAAAAACGTCCTGCCGATCATCAACGAAAATGACACCGTCTCCGTGGCGGAGCTGACCTTTGGCGACAACGACATGCTGGGCGCGCTGGTCGCCGGTCTGGTACACGCCGACCTGTACCTGATCCTGACGGATACCGACGGGCTGTACGACAAGGACCCGCGCACCCACGCGGACGCGGTCCGCATTCCCTATCTGTCCGCCGTCACCGACGAAGTGGAGGCGCTGGCTGGCGGAGCCTCCCGATTGGGCACAGGCGGGATGCGCTCCAAGCTGATTGCCGCCAAGACTGCCCGGCAGTTGGGCGTTCCCAGCTTTATCGGCCGCCTGGCGCAGCCGTCCGACCTGCTTGACGTGCTGGATGGCAGCGGCAGCGGCACCTACGTCGGCTTCCGTCCCGAATCGCCCGCCGGCCACGCGCTGCCGACCCGCAAGCAGTGGATCGCGCTTCACTCCCCCGTCCGCGGGCGGATCAGCGTGGACCACGGCGCCGCCGAAGCTGTGCTGCTACACCAGCGCAGCCTGCTTTTGGCCGGCGTGCGGGACGTGGATGGCGCGTTTGCCTCCGGCGAGGTGATCGAGGTGTACTGCGACGGCCAAATGATCGGTCGCGGCGTCAGCCGCTGGAGCGCCGCCGAGCTGCGGGCAAAGCTCTCTGCCGCCAGTCCGCCGAAAGGCATCGTCATCCACCGCGACCAATGGACGGAAGCAGCGTGCTTTGCGGCAATCGGCGGCAGCGAGAGAACGTGAAGCAGGCGGGGGATTCCCTCGCGTTAAAGGAGATGAGGAATGTGGAGAAGAGCCAAACTGAGAAAAAACCACACATGGAGCAAAACCTGAAGGAACGCGTGTACGAACAGATCCGCCTGGCCAAACAGGCGTCGCGGCACCTGGCCTTGCTGTCCCGCCCGGAAAAGGACCGCGCCCTAAAGGCAATCGGCGAACGTCTGCTGGCTGACGAAGCAGCCATCCTCGCCGCCAACGAGCGGGATATGGCCCGTGCGGAAGTGGACGGTCAACCGGCTGCCTATCTGGACCGGCTGCGCCTGACGCCGGATCGGCTGCGCGATCTGGTCGAAGGGCTTGGCCAACTGGTCGCGCTGAACGATCCGGTGGGCGAAGTGACAGCCCAATGGACCCGGCCAAACGGTCTGGTGATTCAGCAGGTGCGGGTCCCGCTGGGCGTGATCGGCATGGTCTACGAGGCCCGGCCAAACGTCACCGTGGACGCCGCGGCGATTGCGCTCAAGACAGGCAATGCGATCGTCCTGCGCGGCAGCCGCAGTGCCCGGGAAAGCAACCTCGCCCTGACGCACAGCATCCGCGCCGCTCTGGCGGACAGCGGGCTGCCGGCAGAGGCCGTGCAGTACCTGCCCTATGACGCACACGAATCGGTCGATCTCTTGTGCACGGCCAACGGCTTGATCGACGTCGTCATTCCGCGCGGCGGCGCCTCGCTGATCAGCCGCGTACTGCGCACCTCCACCGTCCCGGTGCTGGAGACGGGCGTGGGCAACTGCCACATCTACATCGACCGAACCGCCGAGTACGCCATGGCGGAAACGATCACCCTCAACGCCAAAACGAGCCGCCCTGCCGTCTGCAACGCGGCCGAAACCCTGCTCCTGCACCGCGCCTGGCCTGAAGCGCACCGGCGCGACCTGTTGGCCCGTCTTATGGAGGCCGGCATCGAACTGCGCGCCTGCGAGGAGACGCGGCGGCTCCATCCGGAGCTGGCGGACCGGCTCGTACCCGCCACGCCGGCGGACTGGGATGCGGAATACCTTGGCTTGATCCTGGCCGTGCGCACGGTAGACAGCATGGACGACGCACTGGACCATATCTCCCGCCACGGCACCGGCCACTCTGAAGCGATCGTGGCGCAGGACGCCGCGCGAGCGGAACGGTTTCTCGCCGCCGTCGATGCGGCCGCCGTCTACCACAACGCGTCCACCCGCTTTACGGACGGCGGGGAATTCGGCTTTGGCGCGGAGATCGGCATCAGCACGCAAAAGCTGCACGCCCGCGGTCCGATGGGCCTGCCCGCGCTTACGTCCAGCAAGTACGTCGTGCGCGGCAGCGGACAGATTCGCTAACGGAAGGAGAATGCAGCATGAGTGAACATTCAACGCTCTCTTTCGATACGCGGCTCGGCTTTCTCGGAGCCGGTTCGATCGTCGAGGCCATGCTGGCCGGCATATTGAAAAACGAACTCATTGCACCGGAGCGGATTTTTGTCGCCAACCGCAGCGACCAGGCGCGGCTCAGGCATCTGGCAGAGACGTTCGGGGTGAACGCCTGTGAGGACAAAGCCGCTCTGGTGGAGCAATCCGATATTCTCATCCTGGCGATGAAGCCCAAAGACGCTCCGGATGCGTGCCGCAGCCTGCGCGGACTCGTCCGTCCCGATCAACTGGTGATTTCCGTCGTCGCCGGCGTTTCCACGGCTTGCATCAGCGACTGGCTGGGCACCAATGGCCCGATCGTCAGAACGATGCCGAACACGTCGTCCGCCGTCGGGCTGTCCGTCACAGGCCTCTCCGCCAACAACGCCGTGAGTGAGCAGCAGCTTGGCTCCGCCACTGCCCTGTTTGAAGCGATCGGCTCCGTCCACATCGTGTCTGAAGACGAGCTGGACATCATCACCGGCCTCTCCGGCAGCGGCCCGGCCTACGTGTACTACCTGGCAGAAGCGATGGAAGGCGCGGGCGCGAAAGCCGGCCTGTCCCGCGAAATGGCCCGGCAGCTCACCGTCCAGACCCTGCTGGGAGCAGCGCAGATGCTGCTCCACTCCAGCGATGAGCCCGCCCTTTTGCGGAAAAAAGTAACCAGTCCGGGCGGCACCACCCAGGCCGGTCTGGAAGTCCTGGATTCGTACCGCTTTCAACACGCCGTCACCTCCGCGGTGCTGCGCGCCGCTGAACGGGCCCGCGAGCTTGGCGCCCAGTACCGGTGATCCGTTTTGCGCCTGCGCCCGATCGTGTATACTAAAGAAAAAACACGGACGAGGAGGAGCCGATGGAGATTTACGCCCTCTACGGTACGAGTGGGACGGGAAAAAGCACGAGTGCGCTGCAGCTGGCCCACCAGATGGACATCAGCGCCATCATTGACGACGGCATCCTGATTTACCAGGGCCGCAAGGTGGCCGGCACCTCCGCCAAGTACGAAAAAACGAAAATCCAGGCGGTCAAGCGGGCCATTTTCCACTACCGCGACCACGCGGAGGAAGTGCGCCGCGCTCTCGCCGCCCTCCGCCCTCAGCGCCTGTTGGTGATCGGCACCTCGAAGCGAATGATCGAGCGGATACGGGAAGCGCTGGACCTGCCCACCCCTGTCCGCTACATTCCGATCGAAGCGATCAAACCAGCGCATGAGATCGAAGCGGCCCGGTACATTCGGGAGACCCAGGGAAAGCACGTGATCCCGATTCCCCGCGTCGAGGTGGAAAAAGACTTCTGGCAGCGGATGATCGCCTCCGCCCAACAGATTTTTTCCGCCAAAAAGGAAGTGATCGGGGAAACGACGGTGGTACACCCGCCGTTTACCGGCGGCCGCATCCTGATTCATCCGCAGGTGCTGCGCAAGATCGTCCAGGTGACGTGCAGCCGCTTTCCGTACGTCAGCCAGGTGAAGAACATGACCTACACGTTTGAAGACGTGCCCCGTCTGCAGGTATCCCTGGATGTCCGGCTCCCGTATGGGACGTCCATTCCCCCGTTGGCCCGGGAGATTCAAGAGGCGCTACATCAGGAAACGAGCCACTGTCTCAATTTTGCCCCGGTCAGCATTGACATACGGATTATGCGCTTGCAATTGGTTTAATGGATTTCCTCCCAAGTACTCCCACATACGCAACGGCTTCTCCGGTTTGCCGACTGTCATTTGACACGAGGCAAACCGGCTTTCATTTTGCCTGCAAATACAAGTCATGACCCGCCTTCCCGCTGCTCAAGCTATGGAGTGTATCCCATTTTACCTGAAAGGAGATCGCCTCATGTCAACGACGATGTTCACTCCTCAGCAAACGCAGGCGCCGATGCCCCAACCGCCCCGCGTGATTTCGACCAAAGACGCCAGCTATTTGAAGGACGCCCTTTCCTGGGAACTGCTGGCGTTTAAAAAGCTGCACTTCTTCGCCCAACAGGCGACCGACCCGCAGGTGAAACAGGCGCTGGAAAAAGCAGGTCAGATGCATCAGCGCCACTACCAGAAACTGCTTAGCCACTTGCAGGTAAACAACGCGCAGGCGATGGCTGCCATACCCCAGACACAGGCACAGCAGCAACAGCAGCAACAACAGCAGATGCAGTAAAAGGAGGGATATGAGATGCCAAACCAAAACCAGATTGCCAATCCGCAGACGGGTGTTCCCAAGGTAAAAGGGCCGCAGATGAACGACCGGGACTTCTTGAACGACGGCCTGGCGACATGCAAGTACCTGACGGACAGCCTGAACGTCGCCGTACGGGAAGCCAGCCACCAGCAGCTCTACGACGACCTGCTGCACATCCTGACGGAGACGCACCACAGCGCCCGCGAGATGTTTAATCTGATGTTCCAAAAGGGATGGTACAAGCTGGAGGCGGAAGACCAGCAAAAGCTGCAGCAGGCGTATCAGCAGTTCAGCGGATATTCCACGCAGTTTCCGTATCACTGATAGACGATCGCTGCAAACCGGGAAATTTGTCTTCAGTCTGAAGGGACATCCGACAAGGGATGTCCCTTCTGTTTGCAGACAAGTCCGTAGCCCATGGGTGAGGGGGCCCGCTCGCTGCTCTGCCGACGGTCACATCATCTCTCTGATCAATCGGGACAGGCGGTGAAGCGCCCGCTCCATCTGCTGCTCATCGGCGTATGCGTACGAGAGGCGCAGGTGGCAGTCGTCCGTGCCGTCATAGATGTAGCCCGGATTCAGCAGAATGCCCTCGGCCAGCGCCCGCGAAAAGAGAGTCCGCATCGACACCGCCCGGCGCAGCCGCAGCCAGATGTAAAAGCCGCCCTGCGGATATCGCCATTCCGCCAGATCGGCAAACCAGCGCCTGAGCGACTCGCACGCGCACGCCCTGCGCGCTCGAAGAGCCTCCCTCACCGTTTGCAGATGGCGTTGGTACAGGCCGCTGCTCAGCCATTCCGCCGCCACCAGCTGGGACAGAGCGCTGGCTCCGTAATCGGTCTGCATTTTCACGTCGGCCAGTCGTTCGACAACCGGTTCCGGCCCGACAACCCAGCCAATCCGCAGCCCGGGGCTGAGCGATTTGGACAGGCTGCCCACGTACAGGACCAGCCCGTTGGGGTCGAGCGCCTTCAGCGGAGGCGGCCCCGGCTCGTCCAGCCACAGTTCGCCGTAGACGTCATCCTCCAGGATGGGCAGCCGCTCCCGTTCGCAGACGGCCAGCACCTGCTGCCGCCGTCTCTCCGACATCAGGCTGCCGGTCGGATTGTGAAAGGACGGTATGGTGTAGAGCAGAGCGGCGTGGTGGGCCTGTTTCAGCCGTGCCAGCGCATCCGGACGAATCCCTTCCTCGTCCAGCGGAACGCCCGTCAGCCGCATGCGCGACGACTGAAACACCGGCAGCGAGTACAGATAGGAAGGGCGCTCCAGCAATATGGCCGAGCCTTGGCGCAAAATGCCCAGCGAGATGAGCTGCAGCGCCTGCAGTGCACCGGACACGACGAGGATGGACGACGGCGGCGCATCGATGCCGCGCGTCCGCAGGTGGGCGCTGATCGCCTGCCGCAGTGACTTCAGCCCTTTGGGTTCCGTATAGCCGAGCTGGGCATTCTGTCCGCCCAATCGTCCCATAATCTCCGCCATGCCGGCAGACGGCAGCAGGTCGGGCGACAGTTCCCCCGTGCCCAGCCGAATGATCTGCGGATCGTATTCATGCCGGTTGATGGCCTGGATGGTCGGCTGATTGGGCGGATGTTCGCCCGCTTGGACGTAGCTCAGCCAATCAGGAGGCGGAGCGGACGCCAGCAGCGACCAGGTGTTGTTGCTGACCACGGTGCCGCTGCCCACGACCGCTTCGATCAGCCCTTCCGCCTTCAGTTCGTCCAGCGCCGTCACCACCGTGCTCCGGTTGACGCCAAACGCCTCGGCCAGGGCCCGCTGCGTCGGCAGTCTGCTTTTGACCGGCCAGTCGCCGGTGGCGATTTTTTCCCGGATGTAGGCAACAATCTGGGCGTAGATCGGCACATCCGACGCCCTGTCCGGCTTCCAGTCAATCGTCGGCACCTTCGTGATCCCTCCTCCGGTCTTCATGCTTCCCCTATTGTAGCCAATTGGTCGGGTCGCTGCCAAACCAATTGGCTGGAGACAGACGGCCCGATTTGTCTTACTGTGGAAGCCATGAGATACACCGCAAAAGGAGGAGCTTTTCGCATGTGGGAAGCCGCGTTGCACGGATTTGTGCTCGCATTCGGATTAATCCTGCCGCTCGGCGTGCAAAATGTCTTTGTCTTCAATCAGGGGGCGGCCCAGCCGACGCTGTGGCGGGCGCTGCCTGTCGTCCTGACCGCAGCCGTCTGCGACACGCTCCTGATCCTGCTGGCCGTGCTGGGCGTGTCGCTGGCGGTGCTCACCTTTGCCTGGCTGAAAACCATCCTCTATGCCGGGGGCGTCTGCTTTCTCATCTACATGGGCATCCTCACCTGGCGAAGCCGCCCCTCTGCCGAGACGCAGGAGGCGGAGCAGTTCCCGCCGAAACGCCAGGTGATGTTCGCCGCATCGGTGTCGCTGATGAATCCGCACGCGATCCTGGACACGATCGGCGTCATCGGCACCAGCTCGCTGGGCTATGCCGGAGCGGCGAAGTGGGGATTCGCCGCCGCCTGCATTCTCGTCTCCTGGCTGTGGTTTTTCGGACTGGCGCTGGCCGGACGGATGGCGGGCAGACTTGACTCGTCCGGCCGGCTGCTGCGCGCCCTCAACGTCGCCTCCGCCTTTCTCATCTGGGGCGTTGCCGCGTACATGGCGGTTTCGCTGGTGCGGGATCTGACTGCGTAAGGATCGCCAGGAAGCAAGAAAGGGGAGCACGTGGCTTCCCTTTCAATCGTTTTTGGTTAATGTCCCGGATCCATTGTATGCATCTGAATATTTTTTTTATACAAAATATCAGCGCTAAAACTTCCCACTTTTTTTATGGGCTGATCATTCATAAATACAACAATAAACAGGGCTAATACAGTCAATGTCTTCAATGTTTTCATTATTACACACCTCTCCTTTGCCTTTTTTTATAAATTTTACCATACAACCCCTTATATTTTCCACATATTGTATATCAATTGATTTTTTCAACTTAGTGAACTGTGACAGAATGTCAGTCATACATTCGATTATTTCCTGGTAGGCACTCACTTCTCCGTAGGCGCACAAACCGTTAAGATAACTGTCAATCCCTTCCTCATGGGAGCCTGTCTGTATTTGAAACTCTCCCTTGTAGCGATAGTACTTTCCGATCGATCGATGTTTATAGGGAGTCTGTGGATTCTCCGGCAGGATTTCCTTTTCCTTTCTCAGCAGCTCGGCAATTTCATGATGATTGTTTGTCTGCAGATAAATGTCCAGCAGTTCATTCACAACATGAATGCGAGAATCCGGGCTAACCTCGCGTAAACACTCTTTCAGCATGGGAACAGCCACATCATATTCTTTTTTGCGTGCTTTTACGATCGCACACGTAAACTTGGCTGTATATGCAACAAATTCATAATCAAACCTTTCAAACACACGCAAGTGGGATTCAACAGCATCATACTCCCCCAACCAATAAAATGAGTTGATCATGGCCAAGTACGCTCTGGCTGTCAGTTCCGTTTCAGCCGTTTTCAATTTAAGGCCCGCTTCACAATATTCAATACACCGTTCGTATTGCTGGATGTTGTGGGCATGGAGCGCCATCCTAAAATAATAAATCGTTTGTTCATCTCGGCTTAAAAAGTCAATGTAATGCGTAATTTCTTCGCCAACTCGGAATGAATCGTCCAACCGTTTCAAATCATTCCTTTCAATCAGATATTTTTTGAGCAGCCCTTTGGCAATATACTGCGGGATTCCGTGTTCTCTCGCGTACTTGACAATGGTATTGAAAAGCGGCAGGCTGAGCTCGGTATTGGTGGTGGTGTCAGCGAGGTGATACAGCCGTTCCAATGCTGTGTAGGTGTCTGCCTGGGGAGATTGCAGGAACTTGACGGCCACTTTTTCCAACAGTGGAATGCTGCTGCCTCGTTGCATGACATCCTGCAGGATTTCATATAACGTCTCTGACCGTTGTTCGTCTTCCACGTAATATTCAATGATTTCTTCATAGGGCTGAGGCAGGACAGCAGCTAACGCCTTAACTGTTTTGTATTCCGGCCGCTTCGTTTCCCCGCTTTCAATCTTATAAAGTGCCCCTTTGGTCACACCAGTTTGTGCTTCCACTTCCGAAAAAGAAACCCCGCTTTGTTTACGGTAAAGAGATAATAAATCTCCGAGGGTTTTCCTTCGTCGTTGGTTTCTTTCCAACTATAACACTCCATTTCCAAACATTACTATTTTATAGAGATTATAAACAGAAAATAAAAACAGATCAATAAAAATCTTTTTGTCTTTATATCAGTGTATTAAAATGTCGAACGTTTTCTAAAAAGTGAAGTTGGTGACATTTGGTAAATAGTAGGTACAGTAAAGGAAGGAAATGGAATCGCACTATCAATTCTTGGAGGCATTCGGACATGGAGGGCTGGCGCGCCAAAAATCACGAAGACGTTTCGCAAATCATTGAGAACCTCCAAAAACAACTGAATGAGATTGTCAAACAAAAAGGATCGTTGACGGATTGTGCTGTATTGCGTGTAAGCCAGGAACTGGACAGGTACATCGTGGAGCGTCAGCGAATGTTGCTGGAAAGCAGGAAAGGCAGGTTTCTTCTCCGCTCACCTTACCGCAAACATCCCGGCCCGAGCGGGATATCCGAGCGATAAAAAGGAGTTGACGGCTTCTTGAAAAAACCTTTCGGATTCGCAGCAAGTGCCGTCATTGTCGCTGCGGTTGGAATCACATCGGCTGCCGCAGCACAGCTGACCGCTTCTCCCCCCGATCCGGGACAGGAGCGAACGGCTGTGTATGCCGCCGAGGTTCAGCGACTGGCAGAAAGCTGCACGTTTGTCGACAACGGATTGAACGTCCAGGCATTGGATGAAGCGGCAAAAGTGGATGAAAACACTGCGCTTGCAGCGGCGAAGCGATTCATTGGTTCCTCACGCGCGGCGACTGCGGAGAAGGTGACGATGGCGCTGGCGCGATTGACGGATGCGCATGGACAAGGTGTTCCCGTCTGGATTGTAACCTTCCACGGCGTGGAGATGCCGAGAAACGGGAAGCCCGGCAGGAACCAATACGTGAACGCTGATGTTCACGTGATGATTGATGCCAACACCGGCGAAGCGATCGAAATGATCGCCGGCAAGCGTGGTCAATGACAGCAAAAGCCCTGATCCCGACATCATGTTGGGAGCAGGGCTTTTTTCGCGCTCGGATCATCCATCATCTGCGCACCATCGCTGTGTTTATCCCCGCCCAGGCCAGGACAGGATAATAGTAACAGCACAGATCATGCACACGCGAAGGAGCTGAAGTGTAATGACTCGTCACCGTTTCAGGCAGCTTCGCTATCCGTTTATCGCGCTGGCGCTGATATCGGGGTTATTAGCCTTGCATGACCACTACCGCATAAATACCTCCCCGGTCGCGGCCCAACGGGTGCAAACCGTCACCATTGCCAGCGCCGGCTTTTTGCCCAACCGGCTCGTCTTTCACCAGGGAGAGACCGTTTCCCTGACGGTCGTCAACACGGACACCCGTCCCCACAACCTGGTGATTCGCGAGTTGAACATCTCTTCCGCCGATCTGAAACCGAGCCAGTCGACGACGCTCCATTTTACGGCCAGCAAAAAAGGGCGCTATCCGTTTGTCTCGGATACGCCCGGTTATCCGGAAACAGGGTATCAGGGACTGCTGATTATCGACTAAGCTGTCCTGACGCGAACTGTTCCTGCTGCTCGGCCGAAGCGTGCTTCCACGGCCCAAAGCGGATGATCAGCAGCGGAATGAGTCCGGCTACCGAGGCCAGACCGAAAAACAGGTACGTCTCCAGGATGGAAAACGTGTCCTTGATCCAGCCGCCCACCAGGTTGCAGGTCATCGAGCCCAGACCGTTGCCGATGGAAGCGTAGATGGCAAGCGCGGTCACCTGCAGGGAAGCGGGCGTGTTTTCCCGCACGAACTGCGCTGCCGTGGCCAGATAACATCCGACGGAGAGACCCTGGATGAAAAAGAGGGCGATCACCCAGGTCGTGTCGGGAGCCGTGCTGTACCAGAGCCAGCGCAGGGCGGAGACCGTGCTCGAAAGCAGAATGGTCAGCTCCAGCCCCCAGCGGCGCACAAAGTAACCGGCGATTTTCATAAACGGCGCCTCACTGCCGGCAAAGAGCAGAAAGGCCAGACCCACGCCGGCCACCGTTCCCCCGATGTGCTGGTAGTACAGGGAAAACCAGATGTTATGGGCATTGATCGTCCCAAAGATAAAAAAGGTAGCCGCGAGAAACAGGACAAACCGCGGCAGGCGGATCAGCTGAGTCAGTCCCTTGAACACACTCACGGTAAACGGCGCCGCATCCGTGTGTTCCGGAATCCGGCGCAGAAACAGGCAGGCGATCAGGTAGGCGCCGCAGTACGAGTAAAAAATGGCGGCAGGCCCCCATTGTTCCACCGCCAACCCGGTCAGAAAGGCGGCGAGGGCAAACCCGACTGCGCCCCACATGCGAATGTCGCCGAACTGGACGTTGTGCCGTTTCGCATACCCCAGTGCCAGGCTGTCCGACACGGGTACGACCGCACTTTGAAACACGGACATGGCGATGTAGAGCAAAAACACCCAGGCAAACGTGGAAACGGCGGGAAACAGCAGCCCGATCGCCCCCGCTGCTGCCAGGGTCAGCATCAGGACCTGCTTGCGGATGTGAAAGCGGTCGCAGATCATGCCCCACAGCGGCTGTGTCACAATGGAGATCACCGGTGTCACGGCGCTGATCACGCCGATCTGCGTTCCGGTCAGGCGGATCGAATCGTAGTACTGGGTAATGAGCGGAAAAAACGAGCCGAATCCGTAGTAGGCAAACAGGTAAAATGCGTTCAGGTGGATGCGCTGTGCCCCGCGTTCGTCGCTCGCTTGACTGGTCAGTGCTTCAGACATAAGCTCTCCTTTGGTTCAGGCCGAAGAGACGAGCGTGCCCGCTCGTCTCCTCGGCCAAATTGCGCTTGGGTTCAGATGTCGGAAACGCGGTAATTTCTTGTGGTGACGGTTCTCGTCTCCGTCGGCAGCGGCCCGCTTTACTGCTTCACTGCCGGGAGGATTTTCTCCATGTTGACTGTCCGCTTTTTCTCCCAGGTCTCCGGCTTTGTCTCGTCGTACTGCTCCAGGAACTGGATCACCTCTTTGGTCAACGGCGTCGGCGTGGACGCACCGGACGTGACCGCCACCTTTTTCTTTCCTTTCAGCCATTCCAGATTCAGTTCGGACAAATCAGCGATGCGGTAGGCCGGCACGCCGGCAATCTCTTCCGCCACCTGCGCCAGCCGGTTGGAGTTGTTGCTGCGCGGGTCGCCGACGACGATGCAGAGATCGGCCTCTCCGGCCTGCTCCGCGACTGCCTCCTGGCGCACCTGTGTGGCCAGGCAGATTTCGTTGTAGACCTCCACCTGCGGGAAGCGTTTGATGATCGCGTCCATCAGGTGTTTGACGTCCCACTGGCTCATCGTCGTCTGGTTGGTCACGATCAGTTTGTCGACGGGCAGATTCAGCGCCTCGATCTCGTCCACGGTCTGCACCAGATGCACCCTGTCGGGAGCAATGCCGACAGCTCCCTCCGGCTCCGGATGCCCTTTTTTGCCGATGTAGATGACGTGATACCCCTCCGCCACTTTTTCGCGGATCAGGTCATGGGTCTTGGTGACGTCCGGGCAGGTGGCGTCTACCACGGTCAAGCCCTTTTCACGCGCCTTTTTCCGCACTTCGGGGGAAACGCCGTGCGCGGTGAAGATCACCGTCCCCTTGTCAATCTTGTCGAGCAGCGCCAGCCGGTCTTCGCCGTCCAGCGTCTTTACACCCAGTTTTTCAAACGCCTCAACGACGTGGGCGTTGTGTACAATCATCCCCAAAATGTGAATCGGTCGGGGCAGGTCAAAATTTTGCGCCGTTTTCAGCGCCAGCACCATGGCGTCCACGACGCCGTAACAGTATCCGCGGGGGGAAATCTTGATCACTTCCATGTGTACCCCTCCTCTCGAAATAAACAAACCGTTACTATTATACCTTATTTGCCTGCTTCCCGCTTCCGTTCGTAAACCTTCAGATTATTGTACACAACTTTGAGCAGCGGCGCGGCCACACCCAGTTCCTCCGCCCGCCGCAGCAGGTAGCCCTGCAGGTGATCCGCTTCCACCGGCAGTCCTTTTTCCATGTCGCGCAGCATCGAGGACTTCATTCCGTAGCCCAGATTTTGAAACGTCTTCATCTGCTTCTCGACGATGTCTTCGTCGATCGGGGCATGCAGCGCGCGCATCACGGCGGCCGCCTCTTCGGCCAGTTGGCGCGTCAGCTCCATCCCGTAGACGGCATCGCGGATCGGCCCTACCGCTGCGTTCATCAACGTGGTCATGCCCGACAAGGTGGTGATGAACAGGTACTTGTGCCACATGTCGCGCTGGATGTTGGCGCTCGCCCTGATCGTGGCCGCCGTCCCGGCAAAAGCCCGTTCGATCGCGTCCACCCGCTCGCTTCGCCCGCCTTCCCACTCGCCGAACACCGCTTCGTGCGTCGGGCTGGTCTGCACCACATCGCCATCCTCGTTCAGCGTCGTCTCGATAAAACAGAGACCGCCGAGGACCCGCTCCCGTCCAAAGCGCGCCCATAACTGCTCCATGTGGGCAATCCCGTTCAAGAGCGGTATCACCACCGTCTGTTCGCCCACGTACGGAGCAATCGACTCCAGGCTGTCGTCCAGATGATAGGCCTTGTTGGACAGGATCACCACGTCAAAGGGCCCTGCTGCTTCACCTGCGACGATCAACTGCGGTTGGTCGAGATGAATGTCGCCGTGCACGCTATGTACGCGCAGGCCCCGCTTCAACAGCTGTTCCTGCCGACGTTTTCGCACGAGGAAGGTAACATTTTCCCCTTTTTCCGCCAATCGGGCGCCAAAATAACCGCCCACCGCACCTGCTCCCAAGACCAATACGTTCATCCGCATTTCCTCCCCATCTTAGTTCAAAATAGTCTGTCTCCATTCTAATAAAACGGAAGCTGATGCGATACCCCGCACTATTATGTAATAAAACCTAACATTATGCGTCATAAAACCTATTGACAGCGCAAAAATCCAAACACTATAATCGCTAATATGAAACTAAAAAATCGAACATTAACACAAATTTCACCTAAGAATATTCGCCATGGAGTGATCAAAATGGATATGAAATCAGTTCTTTCCCTGATTGAATCAGAAAACATCGAATATGTTGACTTTCGCGTCGTCGACCTGTCCGGCCGCCAGCATCATGTGACCATCCCCGCCTATGCGGTTGACGAAGGGACCTTCCTCAACGGCGTCGCCTTTGACGGCTCCAGCCTGGTTGGGTATAAAGGCATCGAAGACAGCGACATGGTGGCGATGCCCGACCCCGCCAGCGCATTTATCGACCCGTTTGTCGAAGCGAAAACGCTGAACATCGTCTGCGACATTTACAATCCCGACGGCACTCCCTACGAACGCGACCCGCGCGGCATCGCCCTGAAGGCGGAACGCTACCTGAAACAGACAGGCCTGGCCACCGACGCCTACTTCGGCCCGGAATCGGAATTTTTCCTGTTTGACAACGTCCGCTACGCTTCCGGACCGTCCGGTTCCTTCTTCCATATCGACTCCGAGGAAGCGTTCTGGAACACCGGGAAGGAAGGGCAAAACCTCGGCTACAAGGTGCGCAACAAGGGCGGCTACTTCCCCGTGCAGCCGACTGACACACAGGTGGACATCCGCAATGAGATGTGCACACTCATGACCCAAGCCGGCCTGAAAGTGGAGCGCCATCACCACGAGGTGGCCACTGCCGGGCAAGCGGAAATCAACTTCCGCTTTGACACCCTGACGCGCACGGCTGACAACCTGCTGCTGTTCAAGTACATCGTCCGCAACGTGGCGGCCAAACACGGCAAGACGGCCACCTTCATGCCGAAACCGATCGTCGGCGACAACGGCAGCGGCATGCACGTGCATCAAAGCCTGTTTGACGGCGAGCGACCGCTCTTCTACGAAAAAGGCGGCTACGCCAACCTGAGCCAAATGGCGCTCTATTACATTGGCGGCATCCTGTATCACGCCCCGGCCCTGATTGCGCTGACCAATCCGAGCACCAACTCGTTCAAACGGCTGGTGCCCGGCTATGAAGCGCCGGTCAACCTGGTCTTCTCCAAAGGGAACCGCTCCGCTGCCATCCGCATCCCGGTGGCTGCCATGACGCCGAAAGCGGCTCGCATCGAGTTTCGCACCCCGGACTCCACGGCGAATCCGTACCTGGCCTTTGCCGCCATGCTGATGGCCGGTCTGGACGGAATCAAGCGCGGGCTTGATCCGCGCGAACTGGGATTCGGGCCGGTTGACCGCAACATCTACGACCTCACCGATGCAGAAAAACATGAGATCAAGAGCGCACCCGGCTCGCTGGAAGAAGCGCTGAACGCGCTGGAACGCGACCACGACTTCCTGCTGGAGGGCGGCGTCTTCACTCACGACGTGATCGAAACCTGGATCGCCCTCAAGCGCGACGAAATCCAACAAGTGGAGCGCACCGTCAATCCGAAGGAATACGAACTGTACTACGATCTGTAAGCCAAGCGCTCGGGCAATCCTCCAATCTGGAACCGCGAGAAACCGAATCCGCCGCAAATACAGAAGCAACAAAAAGACCGAGGCATTGTGCCTCGGTCTCAGTTTGTTTGCAGGCAAAATCAGTCATGTGTGATGGTGCCCGCTCGCTCTCTTGACAACCAGCAAAGTAGTCGAATGCGTCCGCTCCAAAACGCGACGCGGATAAGGGGCAAACAACGCTACAACAAACGCAGCCGCTCCGCCAGCTCGCCCGTCGTCTTGGGCAGGCCGGGGCCGAGCCGTTCTTTCACATGGCCGGGAAGGGATTCCCACAGTTCCAGCACGGCGGGCCGTTTGAACTGCAAAACCTCCAGGATGTCCCGACGGGCAAAGACACGCTCCGGCTCCCCTGCCAGCACAAGCCGCCCCGCATCCATCACAAACACCCAGTCCGCCCAGGCGTATGCGAAATCCAGGTCATGCGTCGCCATTACAATCGTCGTGCCTGCTGCGTGGATGCGCTCCAACTGGCGGACAAAGGCCTCTGTCTGCCACGGGTCCAGGTAGGACGTCGGCTCATCCAGCAGCAGCAGTTCCGGTTCCATCACCATCACGCCGGCCAGGCCCACCCGCCGCTTCTGGCCGAGACTCAGATGATGCACCGGAGTGTCAGCCCACTCGCTCAGGCCGAATGCCTCCAGTGTCCGCCGCACTTTTTCCCTGATCTCCGCTTCCGGCAGATGGAGATTGCACAGCCCGTACGACACATCCTCGGCGACAGTGGCAGCGATCAACTGCTGCTCCGGGTCCTGAAACACAAGCCCTACGTTTCGTTTGAGCGCCTGCAGATCTGCCCGCCGCGAACTGATCGGCACGCCTTTCCACAGGACCTGTCCCTTGTGCGGGCGAAAAATGCCGTTTGCATGCAAAAACAGCGTCGACTTGCCGCAGCCGTTGCGGCCGAGCAGCGCACATCGCCGGCCTGCCGGCACGGCCATTGTCACGCCGTTGAGCGCAGGCTGAGCGGCGCCCGGATAGGTGTAATGCACATCGGCAAACTCAAGCACATGCGTTGTCACGTCTCATCCTCCGATCCACCATTCCCATGCCGCCAGCAGCACGCATCCGACCAGTGCCTCCCGTTCGTGCCGCTTGGAGCGGACATGTGTTGACAGGCTGACGACGCGAAAGTCCTCCGTGAAACCTCGCGCCATCATGCCCAGGTACAGCTGCCGATACCGGAGCATCGCACGTGCAAACAGCCGGCTGACCAACCTGCCGGTGTCGCGGAGCGCCGCGCGAATCCCCTGATAGCCGCCCCTCGCGATTTGCGCGGTCCGCAGCCAGGCTGCCGTTTCCAGAAACACAAACCCCAGACGGTACATAAGCATCACCAGATCGGTCAGCACCGCCGGCAGGCCGATGCGGCGCAGCACCTGGAGCAGTTCGGCAAACGGCACGGTAAAGAGCACGAAATACAAGCAGGACAGTGCCGCGAGGGAACGGCACATGAGGGTCACTGCCCGGGCGACGCCGTCCGTGGTCACATAGATCACCCAGCCTCCCCACTGCCAGGCGGCCAGGACATTGGCGCCGCTGCTCCACCCGGACGAAGGCGCCGCTTCCACCAACAGGGCCGGCATTCCCGCGGCCAGAAACGAACATGCGAGAACGAGCCCGACCAGGTAGACGCGCCAGGGAATGCGGGCGTAGGCGACAATCCAGATGCTGATCCAGACAAAGGCGGCAATCTGCACGGGCGGATGGCTGACCAGGACGATCAACATCAGCGCCACGGCAAACAGCAGCTTGCAGCCGGGGGACAGGCGGCGCAGCCGGTTGGTGTAGGCGAGCGTATCCAACTGGTCGATCATTGTTCTTTGCCGTTGTTCAACCGACCCCGGTACAGGCCGATTGCATATCCGATAAATCCGGCGCCCAGCGCGGCCTGCACGGCAAACAGCAGGCTTTCCGTCTCGCCGCCCGGCGGCTCCACAAGCGGCTGGAACCAGGGCTCATAGTCGGGGGCCACTTCTTTGATCGCTTCTTCCGCCGCGCCGTCCGCTCCGCCAAACTCCGAATCTTTCACCAATATCAGCGGCAGCACGGCCAACAACGCCACCAGCAGCAACAGCACCCGGTTTGACCAGCGTTTCACTTACATCCCCTCCCGTTTGAGCAGCGGCAGTTGCGACAGTTCTTTTGCATTGTACGACTGCAGCCAGTTCCAGACGAGCACCGTCAGCAGTCCCTCGCTTATGGCCAGCGGCACCTGCGTCAGCGCGAAGATGCCGGCAAATTTGGCGAACGAGGCGGCGACACCACCGGATGCTGCCGGAAACGCCAGCGCCAGCTGCAGTGACGTCACCACGTACGTGGTCAGGTCGGCCAGGGCAGCCGCCAGAAACACTGCCACCCGCTGGCCGCCGTTGGCCCGCAGCACCAGCCGATACACCCCGTAGGCCACAAACGGCCCGACCACTGCCATGGAAAACGCGTTGGCCCCCAGCGTGGTCAAGCCGCCGTGGGCGAGCAGCAGGGCCTGGAACAGCAGCACCAAGGTGCCCAGCACCGACATGACCAGCGGACCGAACAGGATGGCTCCCAGGCCGGTCCCGGTCGGGTGGGAACTGCTCCCGGTCACAGACGGAATTTTCAATGCGGACAGAACAAAGGCAAACGCCCCCGCCACCCCCAGCAGCAGCTTCAACTCGGGGTTATCCTGGACCAGCCGCTTGATGGAGCGCAGGCCCAGCAGGAAAAAGGGCAGAAACGCGGCCCACCAGAACAGCGCCCACTCCACCGGCAAAAAGCCTTCCATGATGTGCATGGCGTGTCCGGTCTCCGGCTCATTCAGCAGAAAGTACAGGACAAATCCCGTCACAAGCATTCCGCTCATCAACGAACGCGAACGGCTCATCGAGCATCCTCTCCCTATCTGGTTCGACATCCAACGTCCAAGAAAAAAACTCATCCGGCCGGATGAGCTTTGCGCAATGTGAATAGACGACTACTTCCTCAAACAAAACAGTCGTACTGCCTGGGCTCACCTCTCCTTTCCTCGAAGGCTGTTGGGTGCGGCAGCTAGGTAGGTCTCCTGGCTTCCAGATCATCACGCTCTTTTGCCTTCCCCGTCCGGCGAGCGGCGAGTGGCCTGTCAAAAGAGAATTCCCTGGTTACAGTGGCGGGACCGCTCGGGATTTTCACCCGATTCCCTGTTACCCCTTATCCGCATAAGGGCACCTAGCTCCGTTGTATTCGGTTTTTTTCCTTTCCATCTTGGACGTTTGCGTCCATTATAAACGAGCCCCCGCGAAAGCAAAAGAGGGGAGAATCGTCTCCGAGGTGCGCTATCTATCGTGCGTCCACGCCTACCGCGTCGCTGATGCGGGCAAACCCGTCCTTCTTCAACAGCTGCACCAGCCGTTTGTTAATCTGCCGCGCAATACCCGGCCCGCGGTAGATCATTCCCGTGTACACCTGCACCAGGCTGGCGCCGGCGCGAATCTTGCGGTAGGCGTCGTCACCGGTGAAGATGCCGCCCACTCCGATGATCGGCACCTTGTCCCCCACTTCCTGGTAAATTTCTCTCACCCAGGCGGTGGACCGCTCCTCCAGCGGCTTTCCGCTCAAGCCGCCCGCTTCTTCTGCGTACGGGTGGTTTTCCACCCCATCACGGGACAGTGTGGTGTTGGTGGCGATGATGCCGGCCGCCCCTTCGGCCACCGCGGCCCTGACCACGTCACTCATCTGCTCGTCCGCCATGTCGGGCGATACCTTCACCAGGATCGGCTTCGCCTTGGCGCCGCGCATCTCCAGTTCGGCCGCCTTGGCCTTCACTTCGCGGAGAATGGACCGCAGGCTGTTGGCCTCCTGCAAGTCGCGCAGGTTGGGCGTGTTGGGCGAGCTGACGTTGATCACAAAATAATGGCCGTACGAATAGAGCAGGTCCAGGCACTTGCTGTAGTCGGAAGCCGCTTCTTCATTGGGCGTCAGCTTGTTCTTGCCGATGTTGATGCCGATCGGGATGTCGGCATAGGCGTAGTCCAACAGGTTTTGCGAGGCGGTGTAGGCGCCGTAATTGTTGAACCCCATGCGGTTAATGACCGCCTGCTTCTCCGGCAGGCGGAACAGCCGCGGCTGCGGATTGCCCGGTTGTCCCTGCGGCGTGATTGTGCCCACTTCCACGAATCCAAAGCCCAGCGAAGCCAACGCGTGATAGACTTCGGCGTTTTTGTCAAATCCGGCGGCCAGGCCGACTGGATTGGGAAAGCGAATGCCCCAGAGCGTTGTCTCCAGACGTTCGTCGCGGAACTGATACACCATCTTCAGGATGCTTTTGCCCGGTGCGGAGTTTTCCACTGACCGGAGCAGGTGTATGGTCTTCTCATGCGCTTCTTCTGCGCTCATCTTAAACAGGAATTTTTTGACCAGTTGATACATCACTGCACTCCTCACTCGTTCTACTGCCTAGTAGCATACCATATTTGCAAAAGGGTGCGCACTACGAGAGAAGTACCCTTTCCCTTCGGTTACGGAAAAACTTCTGCCGCGATACGAGGATAGACCCTGGTCCATTGGCAGCAGACGGCTGTTTCGGTTCCTACTCCTCCCGTCTGCAGGCAGCCGGCCCCTCTAGCAACTAGTATCCTCATTCCCTATGCCTGTATTCTCTTAAACCCGATCTCCCGACAAAAAAACTGCCTGCCCCGATTGGCAGGGCAGGCAGTTGGTCACGGTTTTGCTGTGTCGGCTGGGATCGTCCCGGCCCGGTCAGTTTTTCACCAGCAGCACGTCGTCGATAGAGACGTACGGCAGGTTGTGCGCTTCGGCGACGGCCTTGTAGGTCACGTTCCCCTCGATCACGTTGACCCCTTTGGCCAGCGCGCGGTTGTCCAGAATCGCTTGGCGGTAGCCCTTGTTGGCAAGCTGCACAGCGTACGGCACGGTCACATTGGTCAGTGCCAGCGTGGAAGTGCGCGCCACCGCGCCCGGCATGTTGGCAACCGCGTAGTGGATCACGCCGTGTTTTTCGTAGGTCGGGTTGTCGTGCGTGGTGATGCGGTCGATCGTTTCGATGGAACCGCCCTGGTCGATCGCCACGTCGACGATCACAGAGCCCGGTGCCATCGTTTTGACCATCTCTTCCGTCACCAGGCGAGGTGCACGGGCACCAGGGATGAGCACGGCGCCGATGAGCAGGTCCGCCTTTTTCACGGCGTTGGCGATGTTGAACGAATTGGACATCAGGGTTTGCACGCGACCTTGGAACAGGTCATCCAGTTGGCGCAGGCGATCAGCATTCACGTCGATAATCGTGACGTTGGCGCCCAGACCGACTGCCATTTTGGCAGCGTTGGTGCCGACGATGCCGCCGCCGATGATGACCACTTCACCTTTTTGCACACCAGGTACGCCGCCGAGCAGCACGCCCTTGCCGCCGTACGGTTTCTCCAGGAACTGCGCGCCGATTTGCACGGACATGCGGCCGGCCACTTCGGACATCGGCATCAGGAGAGGCAGTGAACCGTTGTCCAATTGAATGGTTTCATACGCGATCGCCACCACTTTTTTCTCCATCAGGGCGCGAGTCAGCTCCGGTTCCGGCGCCAGGTGCAGGTAGGTGAACAGGACCAGGCCTTCGCGGAAGTAGCCGTATTCGGACGGAAGCGGTTCTTTTACTTTCATCACCATATCGGCTGCCCACGCTTCCGCTGCCGTGGCGACGATCTCCGCTCCTACCGCCGTGTAATCGTCGTTGGTAAAGCCGCTGCCCAGGCCGGCACCGTTTTCGATGCGAACCGTGTGGCCGTTTTGCACCAGCGCAGCCACGCCGGCAGGGGTAATGGCTACGCGATTTTCGTTGTTTTTAATCTCTTTGGGAATCCCTACAATCATGCTGGTTATCCTCCTTCGCAACGCCGTATAACGAGTTACTGCTATTGTACAGCGTTTTCAAAACGCGTTTCCTTGGGGATTCCCTTAATCTTTTGCCGCTCTGTTTGTGAATTTTCACAAACGAACTAGCGTTCCTGGTCCAACTTATCCATTTTCAGTTCCAGATACAACGCGGCGCGCTGATTCATGTCCTCCAGGTCGACTCGCAGAATCTCCTCGATCCGGCGCAGGCGGTACCCAAGCGTGTTGATGTGGATGTGCAGCCGCTGGGCGGTGACGTTGGACCGGCCGGCAGCGTCCAGGTACGTCTCCAGCGTCTCCATCAGCGCAGTCTGGTTTTCCCGGTCATACGCCTTGAGCCGGGCCAGCCGGTCGTTTTGGTAGCCCTGCTCTTCGTCCCACTCCTTCAGTTTCAGCAGGTAGCGGTAGATGCCCAGTTCGTGGTACCCGTGAATTCCTTCTGTCTCACGCGGAAACAGCCGCTTTACCCGAACCGCGTGGAGCGCTTCCCGGTAGCTTTTTACGATGTCGGGGTAGGCCCTGTAGACGCAGCCGTAACCGGCCGTCACCTGGCCTTCGCGGACGTGGGTCACCAGCTTGCTGAGCGAGTCGGCCAGAAACTGCTCGGTTTTGCGCAGCAGCTCGTCTTTCCCTTCCTTGCCTCGACCGAAAAGACCGATCAGCAGCACGATCTGTCCGTCATCCACCACCCACAGCAGCTTGTCGCGCATCAAAAGCGGGTAGAGGTACTGCTCCAGCCCCGTTCCGGCCGCCTCGATGACGCAGATGAGGTAGGAGGAAGGCAGCTTCATCTGCAGGCTTTCCGCTTTTTGCCGAATCAGCGCGTCACTGGTGTGATTGCCCAACAACAACTCCCAGAGAAACTCCTTGCGCCGCCGCTCCTCCGCCTTCCGCTTTCCCTGCCGCTGCACCAGCCGGGTCACCGCTGCCCGCGCCGCCTGTCGCAATATTTCGTCGTCTTCCTCGGTCAAGGGGCGGTTTACTTCCTGGGCCCAGATGTATCCCAGCACGTCGCTGCCGCGGCGAATCGCAATCGCCACCCGCTTGCCGAGCCCCACCTCGTCTTTTGCCGGGATGTGCACGGGGTCGTCCTTGGTCAAAAGCTCCTGAAACACCCCGTCTTTCCACAACCGGGTCAGCACGTGTTCCGGCACCCGCCGGCCCATGATCGTCGACCAACGGGCCTGGTCGGTGCTTTCGCCGTGGGAGCTGTAGGCGATCAGCCTGTGGTCGGCGTCTTCGATCGTGATCGGGTTTTGCAACAGATCCCCGATGATGTCCGCCAGTTCTTCAATATCCGCATGTTGGTACTTCTGAAAGTAATCAGGTTGAACAGGCACGGTTCCACCTCTTTGCCGACCATGTGTACGTAGTTCTATTATACCGGAAAGGTGGAACGAGGCGGAACAAAAGATAGCGAGACACCGCAATGCCCGCCCGGCAGCGATACCTGCCTGACGTCATGCATGGACAGCCTGGCCGATCCCGCCCCGAACTGCCTCCCAGAGCGTTTCGGACAGTGTCGGATGGGGCGCGATCAGGGTTTCCGCCGCCTCGGCTGTCATTTCCGTGTGCAGCATCAGCGAAGCCTGACCGATTAACTCAGTAGCCCGCGGTCCCACCAGGGAAATGCCCACGATTTCATGATAGCGAGGTTCGATCAAGACTTTTGCCTTGCCGGCTGTCTCCTGCAAAATCTGCGCCTTGCCGTTGGCCGCAAAGGGAAACTCGCCGATCCGGATCTCGCCGTACGTTTCCCGCGCCTGCCGCTCAGTCAGTCCCACCGACGCCACTTCCGGCGAGGTGTAGATGCAGCGTGGCACTGCGCGATAATCGACGCTGCGGTCCCCTCCGCAGATGTTGACGGCGCTCACCTCTCCTTCATGAAACGCCACGTGCGCGAGCTGAATTCCCCCGATCACATCGCCCGCCGCGAAAATGTGCGGCAGGTTGGTCTGCATCCGCTCGTTCACCTCGACCCCGCGCGAAGTGACGCGCACCCCGATCCGTTCCAACCCCAGACCGGCCACCCGGGGCCTGCGCCCGATTGCCACGAGAACAGCCTCTGCGGCAATTTCGATCACCCCCTCCGGTGTACGCACCCGCGCTGTTTTCGTCGCGTGATCCAGCGCTTCCACACGGCTGCCCAAATGAACGGTGACCCCCGCTTGCCTCAATCCCCGCTCCAGGACGGCGGCGATGTCTGCGTCTTCGCCAGGCAGCAGTTGGTCTGCCATTTCGACGACGATCACGCTGCTCCCCATCCGCCCGTACAGCGAAGCAAATTCACAGCCGATCACGCCGCCGCCCACGATCAGCAGGACGGGCGGGGCGGCGTCAAGCGACATGGCATGACCGCTGTGCAGGACCCACTCGCCGTCAAACGGCGCAAACGGCAGGGCGATCGGCTCCGAGCCGCTGGCGATGAGAAAGCGGTCCGCTTCCAGCCGCTGTTCACCGTCACTCCGCTCAATGAGCAGCCGGTGCTCGTCGATGAAGGACGCCCTCCCGCGGATGACCTGCACCTGGTTTTTCTTCATCAAGTGATGAACCCCGCTGGTCAACCTGCGCACAATGCCCTGCTTGTACGCCTGCACATTTTTCCAGTTGACGCTTGTTGCTTCCGCCGGCACGTCAATGCCAAAGCGGCCGGCACGCTGAACATGCTGGTACATCTCTGCCGACTCCAGCAGCGCTTTGGTCGGCATGCAGCCTTCGTTCAGACAAGTGCCGCCCAATTCCTTTTCTTCGATCAAAAACACCCGTTTCCCCAGGCGCGTGGCGGTGATTGCCGCCACGTACCCTGCCGGACCTCCGCCAATAATCGCAACGTTTTGCATGTGATGTCCTCCCTAAAGCAGCAGGTTGTACGGCTCTTCCAGATAGCGCTTCACCGTCGCCAGAAATGCCGCTGCCGGAGCGCCGTCAAGCACCCGGTGATCAAAGGTGAGCGAGAGCGGCAGCATGCTTCGCCGCACAAGTTCGTCGCCGACAAAGACAGGCGTATCCTTTGCGGCCCCGACACCGAGAATCCCCGTCTCCGGCGGGTTGAGGATCGGGGTAAAGGTGTCCACGCCGTATCCGCCCAGATTGGTGATGGTGAAGGTGGAGCCTTTCATCTCATCCGGCGCAAGCTGGTTTTGGCGGGCGCGATCCACCAGCGACCTGATTGTTCCGGACAGTTCTGCCAGCGACAGCGTCCCGGCCCGCCTGATGACTGGCACCACCAGTCCTTTTTCCAGAGCGACGGCAATGCCCAGATGAATCTCCTCGTACCGCTCGATGTGATCGCCGAGAAACGCGCTGTTCATGTCCTTGTGGCGGGACAGGGCCAGCACGACCGCCCTGGCGATCAAATCGGTGACGGTCAGCTTCACCCCGCAGCGCTCCTGCAGCTCGCCAGCTACTTGTTCCTTCATCCGCAGCAAGTCGGTCACATCGGCATGCATCGTTATGGTGAGCTGGGCGCTCTGCATCAGGCTGTGTTTCATCCGCTCGGCAATGACCTTGCGCATGCCCGCCACCGGAATGCGTTCGGCGCTCATTGTCCCAACCGGCTCCGCGTCAACCTGTCCGGCCGACGCGTTTGCTGCGTTTTCCCGCGCCGCCAGCGCCGCCTCGATATCCTCCTTGGTAATGCGTCCCTGCGGACCCGATCCGACGATGCGCGTGTAGTCCAGTCCAGCCTCTTCGGCCATTTTGCGGGCCACTGGCGAAATCTTGACGCCTTCCCGCGACAGGGCCGAACCTGCCGCCGGTGTCCTTCCTGTCGCCGGTGCTCCCGGCGCGGCAGTCGCAGTCGTCACCGGCTCTGCAGCCGCCAGCGAAGCGGCCGCTTCCACCTGTGCAGCACCAGCTGCCGGCACCTCTGTTATCGTCTCGTTTGGTTGGCCTACCACACCCAGCACGGTACCGTAGGGAACGACACCCCCCTCGGCTACGTCAATGCGCAGCAGGACGCCATCGGCCGGTGCTTCCACTTCCATCTCGATTTTTTCCGAGCTGATCTCGACGATGCCCTCCCCCTTTTTCACGGCATCGCCCACTCGTTTTTTCCAGGCGATGACGGTCCCCTCCACCATCGCCATGCCCAGTTTGGGCATAATCACTTCATGTGCCATGCTGATCTCTCCTCCCCCTGCTTCGACGTCACCCAAAAACGAGCCAGGAGCACCCGGCGCGGCTGCCGCACCGAACCGAATGCTCCTGGGCAAACAACCATGTACCGGTCCCGCTCACTCCCGCGATCAGGACGGCCAGCGGGCTTTTCCGCCATCGGGCAGCGATTACGTCACCGCCGCGATGGACGCGTCACCGATCAGTTCCGAGACGGCCTCCACCACTTTCTGGGGCGAAGGCAGATACAACTCCTCCAGGGGCGGCGAAAACGGCACCGGAGTATGCGGCGCGGTGATCCGCTTGATCGGCGCATCCAGTGTATCGAAGCCCTTGTCCGCCACCAAGGCCGCGATATCGGTCGCCACGCTGCAGCGCGGATTGGCTTCGTCGACCACGATCAGGCGATTGGTCTTGGCGACCGACGCGAGGATGGTGTCTTCGTCCAGCGGCGAAAGCGTGCGCGGGTCCACCACTTCTGCCTCGACGCCTTTTTGGGCCAGTCGCTCCGCCGCCTGCAGCGCCGTGTGGACCTGCTTGCCGATGGCCACGATCGTCACGTCGCTGCCGACCCGTTTGATGTCCGCCTTGCCGAGCGGCAGGGTGTAATACTCTTCCGGCACGTCACCGGTAGTGTTGTACAGGGTCTTGTCTTCAAAGAAAATCACCGGGTCGTTGTCCTCGATGGAAGCGAGCAGCAGCCCTTTGGCATCATACGGGGTGGACGGGACGACCACCTTGATGCCCGGGATGTGGGTAAACATTGCGTACAGGCTTTGGGAGTGCTGGGCGGCGGCGCTAAAGCCCGCGCCGTGCATGGTCCGAATCGTGACGGGCACCTGCGCCTTGCCGCCGAACATGTAGCGGAACTTGGCCCCCTGGTTCATCACCATGTCGAGACAGCTGCCGATAAAGTCGTTAAACATCAGTTCCGCGATCGGGCGCAGGCCGGTTGCCGCGGCTCCCATCGCAGCTCCGATAAACCCGGCTTCCGTAATCGGCGTGTCCAGCACCCGCTCACGGCCAAACTCCTGCACCAGTCCCTTGGTCACACCGAGCACGCCGCCCCAGGCTTCGTCATCCTGCAGATGGTCCACCTGCGCACCTCCGGCCACGTCTTCGCCGAGCAGGATGACGTTTTCGTCAGCCCGCATGGCCAGCCTGATCGCTTCGTTGACAGCGGCAGAAAAGCTGATTTTTCTCGTCATGTTCATCCTCCTTTCTTAGTAGGACACGTACACGTCGGTCAACAGTTCGCTCGCATTCGGATACGGGCTTTCCTCCGCGAACCGGATCGCCGCCTGCACGGCTGCGTCCACGTCGTGCTCGATGCCGTTGATCTCATCAGCCGTCAGCGTCTGCGTGGCAAGCAGGTGATTGCGGAACAGGGCGATCGCATCCCGTTCGTTGAGATGTTCGGCCTTCTCTTCCTCTGTTTTGTACTTTTGGGCATCACCTTCAAAATGGCCGTAATTGCGGTAGGTAATGCACTCGATCAGCGTGGGACCTTCGCCTCTGCGGGCGCGGGCGATCGCTTCACCCGCCGCGCGGTAGACAGCCAGCACATCCTTGCCGTCAACGACCACGCCGGGCATGTTGTAACCGCTTGCACGATCAGCGATACGGGTGCAGCTTGAGGCGTATGTGAACGGGGTGGCCTCTGCATATCCGTTGTTTTCCGCCACGAAGACGACCGGCAGCTTCCAGATGGCCGCCAGGTTCAGTCCTTCATGAAACGTTCCCTGATTGTTGGCCCCGTCTCCGAAGAAACAGACGCTGACCGCGCCGCTCTTTTTCAGCTTGGCCGTCAGCGCCGCTCCGCAGGCGAGCGGGAATCCGCCTCCGACGATTCCATTTGCGCCGAGCATGCCTTTGTCCAGATCGGCGATGTGCATCGAGCCGCCCTTCCCTTTGCACAGGCCGGTGGCTTTGCCGTACAGCTCCGCCATCATGCCGTTCAGGTCACATTCCTTGGCGATGCAGTGACCGTGGCCGCGGTGCGTGCTGGTAATGCTGTCCTGCTGGTTCAAATGGGCGCCAACTCCTACCGCGATCGCCTCTTCTCCTGCGTACAGATGAACGAAACCCGGCAGTTTGCCCTGCCCGAACAGCAGGTGAACCGCGTCTTCAAACTTCCGGATCTCCACCATCTTGCGGTACATCCATCTCGCCTGTTCGCGGGACAGTACCTGTGCTTCCGCTTGTGTCGCTTTCATCGCTTACGCCTCCCATCGTGATTTGTCGGCAGCAAAAACCGCTCTTGCCTCCTGTCTGAATTGCAACCACCGTGCCAGCCGTTTACGTCTCGTGCAAACAGCAATCGGATGCGGATTTTTCCCTATTCCGCATATCCCCGCGTCCGCAGCGAGCGGCACCGGATGAGACACATTCCCAAATCGTCCCGTTTTGTCTCATGCGCTGTGCGCGTGCGGACATAAAAAAACGCCGGTTCACAACAAACCGACGTTGCCGTTTCGCTCCTTCAACGAGGCAAGCGACCGTTTCGCGTCTGCTTCCAGCGAGGCGGGGCAGGCGCTCATCTCCTCCACCGTTCCCAGCCCTGCCAGCACGTCCCGCACCCGCCCGACAAATGCGTCTACGCCCCCGCTCATGCCCAGTTCGCTCAGGCTGGCCATGCGCTCCGGCACCACACGGGGAAAGGTGTCTGCCGGTGCACCTTTTCCAGCCATCCGGTAAAAGTCTCGCGCCGCTTCACCGTACGAGCAGCCGCTCCCTTCCGTCAGAACAAACGCCTGCACGATGACAGCGCGCGAGAGCCGCCTCTGGGCAATCCCGCAAAATTTGAGACCGTCGATGCTAAGATCGTACGAACCGGGACAGTAGGCTCCCTCCACTTCGCCTGTTTGCACCCGCTGTCCCGTCGTGCCAAGGACCGCTCGAATCAAGGCCGCCATGCGCTCGAAATGCGGTTCGGGGGTGAGATCATGGGCAGGCGCCTGCATGACCAAAGACAGGTTCACCACCCCGCCGTCGAGCGGAACCGCCGCTCCGCCCGAGTGTCTGACAGCCGTCTGGCACCCCCGCTCCCGCAGCAGTCGGACGGCCAGCGCTGCATTCGGCAGCTTGGCGTCCTGCGCTCCCAGCACCATCGCCCGCCGGTGCCTCCAGAGATGGACCAGCGGCGGCACCGCTTCTGTTTCCCGCGCCGCCAGCCGGGCGTATGCTTCGTCGATGCCAAACGGGATTAAAACGTCTCCGGTCTGGATGGATGCGGCCGTGTTCAGCATGCGGATGACAGGCATGTCATTCATTAGGTTCCTCCTTGCGCCTACAACTGATATTTTTTCAGCTTCCGGTAAAACGTGCTGCGCGGAATCCCCAGCATCTCCGCCGCCACGGAAGCGCTCCCGTTGCTCTTTTCCAACGCCCGGACGATCGCGTTTCGCTCCAACTGCTCCCGATACGTGAGCGGACGAGGGGAAGGGGATGGCGCTGCGGATTGCGGTGGCAGACCCGGAGAACATTCCGGCTGCACCGCCTCTAAAAGAAAGCGCTTCCATTCTTCGCGCGGCGACACCCTCATCCGTTCCAGCACGTTGAACAGTTCCCGGATATTCCCCGGCCAGTCATAGGCAAGCAATACCTCCATCACATCTGCCGGCAGTTCCAGCGCGAAGCCGTTCTGACTGCAATAGTGACGGATCAGAGACGGGATGTCTTCTTTTCGCTCCCGCAGCGGCGGAACCGTGATCGGCAGCACGTGCAGCCGGTAATACAAGTCCTCCCGAAACGCTCCTTCCTTCACCAGTTGACGCAGGTTGCGGTGCGTGGCGGCGATGACGCGAACGTTCACCGAAATCTCCTCCGCACTTCCGATCGGGGTGACCTTTCGTTCCTGCAGCACCCGCAACAGCGCCACCTGCATCGCATGCGGTATCTCGCCGATCTCATCCAAAAACAACGTGCCGCCGTCCGCCTGAACAATCTTCCCGCTGTAACCGCGGCGCCTGGCTCCGGTAAAGGCGCCCTCGGCGTACCCGAACAATTCGCTTTCCATCAGCTCGCGCGGCACCGCTCCGCAGTTCACCGCCACAAACGGCCCCTCTGCCCGCGGACTGCTGTCGTGAATCGCCCGGGCGATCAATTCCTTTCCCGTGCCGCTTTCTCCGTAAATGACAACGGTGCCGTCCGATGGGGCAATCCGTTCGACTTCGCGCAGGGTAAACTGAAAGGCGCGGCTCGTGCCTGCCTCTCCGCGAAACCGAACTCGGGAAACGGCACGGCCGGTTGCCTGCTGCTGGAACCCGGAGACGGCACTGTCGGTTGCCTGCTGCAGGAGCCCGGAGACGGCACGGCCTGTCCCGTGCAGATGGACCCGGGACTCGCTGCGGAGCAGTTCGATCCGGTAACCGATCAGCCCTCCGTGCCTGAGCGAGTACAGGGGAATCTGAATGCCTTCCCGAAAGCCGGATTCCCGCACCTGTTCACGGGGCGCTTCAGCCCAGCCGCGCATCGCCTGCCGGACGCTGCGGCTGGCGTACACCACCCGCTGATCCTGATTGCAGACCACCCAGAGGCGCTCTTCTTCGTCCGGCTCCTCCACCGCCAACCGCATCAATTCCAGGTCATCCCGCTGCCGCTCTTTCATCCACTCCTGCTCGATCAAGAAAGCCAGCGAAGAGACCGTGGCCATCATCTGGGGATGGCTGCGGGCCAACGGAGCGGAAACATCCACCACCCCGATCAAGGTTCCGTTTCCGTCCCGGATCGGTGCCGCCGAACAGCTCCAGGAGTGAGACGCGACGGAGTAGTGTTCCGTACCGTTGACCATGATCGGCTCGCCCGCCATGAGCGCCGTGCCGATCGCATTGGTGCCCACCTCGTCCTCCGTCCAGCGCACACCTTCCCGAAAATTGATGGCGTGCGCCTCCTGAAGCGTTCGCTGTTCTCCCTGCATGCTGAGCACGTAGCCCTCCGGATCGATCACCAGGGCAATCATCCCGACATCGCGAATAAACGGAGACAGCCTGCTGATCTGCGGCAAGGTCAACTCCAGAAGGCGGCGGTTTTTTTCCTTTTGCAGTTCCCAGGCTTCCCCCTTCAGGACCTTCCTCCCTTTTCCTTCGTACGGATTGACTTTCCCGATCTTGCAACGATGCCACGATTCCGAGATTCGTTTGTTGAGTCGCGCCGAGTCCAATACGCCTTCTTGAACAAAACGTTTCCACATGCTGAGCGAAACGCTTTCCTCAATCATGCATCCTCCACCCTCCGCTCCTCAATTCTGTCCCGCTGCCTTAACAATATATTGAATTTTCTGTTTTTTCAAGAAGTTATCCAGTTAGAAGCGAAGGTGAGAACCGAACAGCACCGAGCCATTCAAAAACGGCCGACTTCTCTACGAAAGGCGGCCGTATCTCCTTACAGCAGTCGCGAAATTGCATCCATCACCTGTTCTTTTTGAAACGGCTTGACGAGAAAGTCCCGCGCGCCTGACTTCATCGCTTCCAGCACTTTCTGACGGTGGCCGATCGCAGAGCAGATCAGCACCCGTGCCTCCCTGTCGTACGCCAGAATCTCCCGCATCGCCTCGATGCCCTGCATCTCGGGCATACTGATGTCCATGGTGACGATGTCCGGTTTCAGTTCCTTGTACTTGGCAATCGCTTCTATCCCGTTGGCGGCTTCCCCGCACACCTCATGCACGTCGCCGACCATGTCGGCCAGCATCCGCCTCATAAACGCCGCGTCGTCCACAATCAACAAACGGGCCACGCACTTTTTCCCCCTTGAACCGTCTCGCACTTTCTCTTTTTACTTTTACAAAAAACGCGAGACTTGTCCACGAAAGAAATTGGCTGTTTTTGTCGAACTGCCCGTCATGTCCGTTATCGACCGGTGGTAAAACCGATCGGCTGTTCCGCCTCTCCCGCAGTGGCCAACGGGCTGTCCGGTTTCGGATGGGGCGTCGTCTCGCCGATCTCCGGTATTTCCACCTGCGTGAACTCGTCCGGGATGTCCACCTGGGGAATTTCCACAATCTCCTTTTCCATGATATCCTCCTTTGCCCAACGTATTGCCGGTGTCATCGGCGCTCCCCGTTATCGTTCCCCGAGCGGCCGCGCCCCATTCCCCGCCGCATGTTTTACCCGGCAGGACATGCGCATCGCCACACCTGCACCATTTTGCTCCGTCCCTTCTCTTTTTTTCCAAACGGAGGATTTTTGGCCTATGTTGTAGAAGTGTGTTCAATTACGTTTGTTTTTTAGGGAGGATCGAGTCATGCCCAAACTGCAGCCGTTTTCCGCCCTGTTCGTGGGTCTGGTCATCGCCCTGCTCCTGTTGATCACCAGCCAGTTTATGACCAGCATGACACACCTGCAGCAGTTCAACCAAACTGGGAATGCCAAGCACAAGCTGCGGGTGGCGCTCCTTTTGGAAGGGCCCACGTACGACCAGGGTTGGAACAGCAGTGCGCTGGAGAGCCTGACGGAATTGAAGAAAACGTACGGGTTTTCCCTGGAAGTCGCCAGCAATCTGAAGCCGGAACAGATTACCGCCGTGACGCAGCAGTACGCCTCCAACGGCTATGATCTGATCTTCGGTCACGGTGTCATTTTTTCCGAGCCGTTCACCCAGATCGCTCCCCTCTACCCGGAGACGCGTTTCATCTCCTTTAACGGGGAAGCGGTCCACCCCAACCAGACGACCATCTGCTACGATATGAAACCGGCCGGCTATCTCGTCGGGAAACTGGCCGCCACCATGTCCAAGACCCGCAAAGTCGGCTATATCCTGACGGACAAACCGACCGAGTACAAGCAGTTGGAAGGTTTCCAGGAGGGGGTCAGAAACACAAATTCGCGCACGCAGCTAATCGTCGAGAAAGTGCCTGATTTCAACGACGTGGAGGGTGCCACCCGGGCCGCCAAAAGCATGATTGCCAAAGGTGTGGACGTGATCTACACGACCGGCGACAGCTACAATCTGGCGGTCATCACGGAAGCGCAGCGGGCCAACATCTACGCCATTGGCTACATTGCCGACCAGCGCTACATCGCCCCCAACCACGTGCTCGCCTCGTTGATTCAGGACGTCCGGCAGTGCTACCGAACCCTGATGGCCCAGTACACCGCCGGCACGCTTCCTTCCGGTACGGTCACCTACGGTCTGGCCGAGGGCGTAAATCGGTTAAGCACGTTTGGCCCGATGGTGCCGCCGGAGGTACGCGCCGAAATGCAGCAGGAATTTGAACGCCTTACTCATCATCGCCAGCAATAGGTGGAGGATTATCTACATGTCTCCGTTTCGAAACTTAGGGTTTCAGAAAAAAATGATGCTCAGTTACCTTGTCATGATGCTTCTGATCGGCTGTGTCACAACGTTGTTCAGCTACCAGATGACCAAAGTCACCACGGACGAGACACACCTGACGCAAAACGTGCTGCCGCAGGCGAGCAGCCTGCTTGACATCAAAAACCAGATGTACATGAAAACGTATGCGCTGAAAATGTACACCATCACCCGAGAGCCGTCCTATCTGGACGAGTACTACACCAACCTGATTGACACGTCGCGCTTCGAATCCATCCCCAAGACAGACACCAACAGCGACTTGTTTGCCATCATTGAATCTATTAGTGAACTGGATTTTCTGTTCTTGAACAAAATCAACCCGTTGCTGAAAGCCAACAACGTGGAGGCGGTCAGCTACGTCCTCACCCAGGAAGTGCAGCCGCACATCGACAAGTTGGAAAAGCAGCTCACCTTTTCGCTCAACCGGCTGGAATTCCAGACGAACAAGGAGTTTCAGCGGACCAACGAGAGCCTGAAAGTCTCCCTCATCCTCACCTATTCAGTCTCCGTGGCCGCCATTCTGTTTGGACTGTTCTGCACGTTCTACTTCCGCAAGGAGCTGCTCCGGCCGATCCAATCGCTGATCCAGCAGGTGCGCAAAGTGTCCAAAGGCACGTTCGGGCAGCAGATCATCTACAGCACCCGGGATGAGTTTTACGAGCTGGCCCAGGAGTTCAACCGGATGTCGAGAAACATCGCCCGCCTGTTTCAGCAGGATGAAGCCCGCCGCCTGGTACTGGAAGAGGAGAAAAACGTGCGCGAGCAGATCCTGAACTCGCTGCCGGTCGGGGTCATCACTCGCCACTATCACTCTGCCTGGGTGCACATCAATCAAAAGGCGAACGAACTGGTACAGCTGGACAAGAACTACTTTCCGCAGACCGACGATCCCTCCGTCTGGGAACAATCGCCGGATACGGACGAGGCGCCGTGGTTTGAAAACCGGAAGATCACCCTGTACAAGCAGGATGGCAGTTCGTTCACCGCGCTGGTCTCCTACGTGCCGCTGCGAAACCAGCACAACCGGGAGGCAGGGTGGATGGTCACCTTTACCGACATCACGGAACAGGAAAAGGTGCAGGCGTACCTGCACCAGTCGGAAAAGCTGGCCATGGTCGGCCAGTTGGCAGCCGGTGCCGCCCACGAAATCCGCAACCCGTTGACCGTCATCTACGGCTTTATTCAGCTGCTCCAGCAGCGCCTCCCCGACGAGGAGCGCGACCGCCACTACCTGCCGCTCATCCTGCAGGAGATCGAGCGGGTCAACAAAATCGTGACGGAACTGCTGATGCTCTCCAAGCCGTCACAGCCCAACTACCGGGAAGTGGCGCTGGCCCAGGTGCTGGACTCAATTCTTCCGCTGATCAAGGCGGAAGCGACGCTGCACGGCATCGAAATCGTCGACCTCTGCGACAAGGAGACACGCATGCCGGTGGACGTGGAACAGCTGAAACAGATTTTGCTCAACCTGATGAAAAACAGCATCGAAGCGATGCGGCAGGGCGGCGTCCTCACCGTGGAAAACCGGGTGGACGAGAATTATGTGAACATCCACATCCGCGACACCGGCGAAGGCATCCCGCCAGAGCATCTGAACCGGATATTCGACCCGTTTTTCTCGCTCAAGGAAGACGGCACCGGACTGGGTCTGCCGATCACCCGGCGCATGGTGGAAAACCACGGCGGAGACATGCGCATCTTCAGCAAAGTGGGAGAAGGCACGGAAATCGTCATTTCCCTCCCGATCCAGCCGCGTGCCCTCGAGGGCAGCGCTTAATCCCGGGCAACGCTGTCCAGCCAGGCAAACATCCGCCGGGTGTACGTCTCCATCCGCTCTCCCTGGAACAGGTGGCTGGCTCCGTCCACCAGCCACAGCTCACAGGGTTTGCCGCACCGCTGCAACGCGTCCGCCAGGCGAATGGCGTGCTCCACTCCCACGTTTTGGTCTTCTGTCCCGTGGATGATCAGCACGGGGCAGGCAATCTCCGCCGCCCGGTAGACGGGCGACCGCCAGCGGTACGCCTCCGGCTGCTTGCGCGGGTGGCCGACGACGCGGCGAAGCATGCGCCGCAGGTCAACTCGCTCCTCGTAGGTGAGAAACAGGTCGCTGACCCCTCCCCACACCACCGCCGCGCGAATCCCGGGACACTCGATCGCTGCCAAGAGCGACATGATCCCGCCGCGGGAAAACCCGTAGACGCTGATCCGCGTCCGATCCACGCCCGGCATCGCCCGCAGCAGCTCGTAGGCGGCGAACACATCGTGCCGGTCCTCGCCGCCGAACTCGTCCCGTCCCTCGCCTCCTTCGTTTCCGCGGTAGTGCGGAGCCAGCACCACGTATCCAAACGACGCCAATTGGCTGATCCGCTCAGGCCTCACCTTCCCGACGCCCTTGATGCCGCCGCGGCAGTAGAGCAGCGCCGGAAGTTCCGCCGCTTCTGCATCAGGAACAGCCAGAAGCGCTTTGACGCGCAATCCCTGGCTGAGATAGGTGACGGTGTACAGCCGGACGCCCGGTTGGACCGGCAGTTCGGGCTTCAGCTCCAGGAACGGCGCGCACGCCATGTTGCCTCCTGTTTGCACACGGACTCCTCCTCGTCTCCTTCGTCTTGCATTAAGATGCCCCGTTTTGCCTCCTACGCCTGGATGGGCATGGCGAAAATGCAAAAAGGGAAGAAGGGACGGTAACCGGTCCTTCTTCCCGATATGTCAAACCAGTATCAACAAGGCTTAATAGCCGCGTTTTGCGTTCTTTTTGTTGATGGTAGCAAGGTTCTCTTCGCTGTGCTTCAGCCAACGCTTCAGTTTGTCCTCGAAGGAAGCAGAGCTGTCACGTCTTGCGTTTCCTCCGCGGTCTCCTCCGCGATAGCCACCGCCACGGCGCTCGTCGCGATCGCTGCGCTCCGGCGCAGGCAGTGCAGCGCGAACCGAAAGCGAGATTTTGCCTGCATCATCAATGGAGAGTACTTTTACCTTCACCTGATCTCCCACGGAAAAGTGATCGTTAATGTCCTTAACAAAACCGTTTGCTACTTGGGAAATGTGGACCAGCCCCTGCTCGGTTTCGCTGACTGCTACGAACATCCCAAACGGTTTAATCGCTGTCACTTTTCCCTCGATGATGCTTCCCACTTGTACTGCCATTCAGTTTGCACTCCTTTTATCATTTCCCAAAAATGTAAGAGAACCTCTACCAGAAGCCTCATTTCATAAGTATAACAGAGAAATTCAAATACTGAAAAGCCTAATCTTTTGCCGAAGCACACCGGCCGGCAGAGGTGAAAAACGATGGAAAAAGATGCAGGGAAGGACACCTGGGTGCGTGTCCGATCCCCCTGTATTAGGATGGATGAGCTGCTCATCTTTTATCACGCCGTTTTTGTCCGGGCCACGCCCGCGCAAGCACGATCAGCAGCAGCATCGTGCACGCGCCGCTGGCATCCAGCACCACGTCAGCCACCTGTCCCGTCCTGTCGGGGGTAAAGGTTTGATGCCACTCGTCCAGCACTGCCACCGCCAGCGCCAAAAATGCGCTCCACGGCAGTGCGACCGCAAACGGTGCGAAGCGGCGCAGCACGCGGTACCCGGTCAGGGCGAGCAGGGCAAATGTGGCAAAATGGGTTCCTTTGCGGAGGAAAAATTCAATAAACCCGTCAATGCCGCTTGCCTCTACGCTGATCTCCTGTTTTCCGTAGCGAAACGACACGTCCTTCAGACGTTCGCCCACCGCTTGTTCGTCAATGAAGCGGGAAATGGTTCCGCGCATGTCTTGTTTGTAGTAAGGCTGGGACGACGAAACGTACAAGCCGGCCAATATGGCGACCAGCAGCAGCACGTCCAACAGCCGCATGAATGTCTTCACGCTCTTCTTCCTTTCGCGGGAATGTTCCGCTTTCATTGTACCAGGAATCCGCCCGTCGCACGCCCGCAAAATGTCACGAATGGGCGTCGCGCGCCGTCACCGGCAGCGGTTGAAAATCCTCCTCGGTCAGCTCGTGCCTGTCCCGTACGGGGACGGCCTCCTCCCCCTTTGCCACCTGCTCTTTTTCCTGCCGTTGTCGCATGCGCGCATCCCGGCGGCGGACCTGTTCATTTTCCCACCAGGCATGCAGCCGGCTGCGCAGTTCCGTCAGTGACAATCCGGCGCGATTGGCCAACCTCTGCTCAGTGGCGTGCTGCATCGCCGGCACAAGGACGAGAACGGCATAGGCGGCCAGGAGCAGACCCGTCAACAGCGCGACAGCAAACGAGGCGTGAAGGGCGGCGCCTTCCATCCACCCGGCAGCCAGCGGCAGACAGGCGGCAGCCGTCGCCGCCAAAACGCACACCAGCGGCCGGATCGCCCGGACTGTCCCGACACGAATCCCTTTGAGGATGGAGGGAGCGGCGTCCGCGCGGAACAATTCGTCCAGATGGATCAACGCCTGCTGTGTCATCACGGCACAGACGGCAGCGATGCCGTACACGCCCATCAGGTTGAGCGGCCGATCCAGCCAGAGCAGCCCGACCGTCACCCCTCCGGCCAAAACGGGCAGCAGCGCGAGCGCCACCATCCCGTGCCGCATCCGCCGGTAAAGAAGCAGACTGCACAGAAGCACTGCGGCCGCCGCCACGGCTACTGCCAGCAACCGTCCGGCCGTATCCTTTTTGTTTGCTTCCGCTTCTTCCAGCTTGTCCCATTCGCTTGCATTGAGGATCTCGTATCCTTCCGGAATCGTGAATATCTCCTTCAAGTTGTCAGGGATCACATATGACAAGCTCCTGATTCGATCTTGCATGGAAACGGCACTGCTCAATTTGATTACGTACATGCCGTCCACGCGGCGATAGACGGGCGGTTCATCGACAATTGTCCATTCCGTCAGGTCACCCAGACGGACGGCTCCCTGCGGCGTGCGAATCAGGATCTGTTTCACCTGGTCGGGATGCTCCATCCACTTGTCGGGAAAGCGGGCGGTTACCGGTACCGCCCCGTTGTCTCCGTACAGGGTTCCGGCCTGCTGCTTTCCAAGATAGGTGGCCAACTGCCGCTTGATCTCCTCCTCCGTCACGCGGTAGCGGACGAGCATCTCCGGTCTGGGGCGAATGGCGATATACGTCCCCGTATCGCCTTCGCCGAGGCGCTCGTCGGTGATGATCTCCCGCCCGTCTTTGTCCGTCCACCGCAGCTCCTGCAGGTAGGCGACCGTCTGGGAGGCGATCTCCCGGACTGTGTGCAGGGACGGCCCTTTTACATAAAATTCCAACCTCGTCTTCTGGTCCTCTGAAAGCACGACGGCAAACGGATCGGTGCCGGGGATCTCCCGAAGTCGTTTGTCCAGCTCTTTTTCCAGTTCCGTCGGCGTCCGGGTCCAGCGGCTCTTGTCAATCAGTTTCAGATGAAAGGTAAGCCGCTCCCGACTGGCTGTCGTGTACAGGTCGCGCACTTCTTCCAGTCCGGAAAGACGCTCTTCCGCCACCCGGGCGGCTTGAATCGCCTCATCCAGCGTGCTGCCCTTGACCATCTCCAGCGACAGCGTCTTCTCCTGTCCGTCGATATCCCCGTACGGTTCGGTCAGGACAAAGGCGTCCAACAGCACGACGGCCAACAGCGAGAGGGCCACGGTAATCCCGTACGGCAGAAAGCCCTGGTTGACAGAGCGCTCCCACCGGTTCTTCAGGAAGCGGCCCACCCTGCCGCCCAGCAGGCTGCCCGCCAAATGCTTCCGCTCTGCGGCCGGTCCAGCGGCAGCGCCGACCGTCAGCCATTGAGCGGCCTGCACCGGCACGATAAACCCGTACACCAGAAGCATGGTCAACGTCCCCAGCGTAAGAACCGGCAGTGCGTCATATAAAAGAGGCAGGTCGGCTGCTTTGACAAAGTCGGTCACCATCAGCACGCACCAGCCGGCGGCACAGACGACGACAGCCAGCAGCAGCGTCTTCAGCAGAGACCATGCCTCGCGCAGGCCGAGCACCGGCGACAGCTGCCCCGCTCCGGCCAGCCGATGGATCAACGCCGCTGCCGCCCCGACGTACAGCAGAGCAAAGACGGCTGTCGGGCCGAGCGAGGTCAACGTCAGCGGCACACCAATCAGCCACATGCCGCCCAACAGCGCTCCCAGCGACAGACATGCCGCGTACAGCATCAGCAGGGCGGCCATCGCACTGCGGAGCCACACGCCAAGCATCACTGCCGCCCCCAACCCGGCCACGGCCACAAGCCAGCCGATGTCGCGCAGCGCCGCCGTCAACGCCTGTGAACGGTCTTCCACCAGATCCAGCGTGTACCTGTCCGCTGCCTGTTCGTTCCACTCAGCCACGGCCTGCGCCACTTTGGCCCGGATGGCAGGAACCTGGGCCGCTTCCGTCGCGAAGACGCTGATCCCCACCGCCGGTTCGCCGCGATAGAGTGTCACCTCTTCCCCTCTGCTCCCCCGCAAATCGCGCACCTCGGCCAGTTCTTTCAGCGGCACGTATCCCTTCTCCGTGGCGATCATCTTTTGGGCCAGCTCCTGTGGGCCTGACAGTTGGCCCTTCCACTGGAAAGCGGTCCGCTCACCGCCGGTTCCGACAGCGCCCACCTGCTCGTCCGCGCCGACGCCGCGCAGCTGTCCCAGCACATCCCCCGGCGTCAGGCCGTAGGTTAGCAGCATGGAGGGGCGAAACACCAGCTCCACCTCTTCCCGGACGCTGTGGTCCTCCACCTCCACGCGGGCTACGCCCGGGATGGAGGCCAGTTTGTCATGCACCGCGTAGCGGGCCGCGTCGGCCAGTGCCTGCACGTCCGCACCGTGCAGCAGATAACGGCCGATCTGATTGTCGGCCAGGTTGGCCTGGCTGAGACGCCATCCGCTTATCGGCAACCGCGCTGTCGTCTCTTGCAGTTTCTGCTCCAATCGGCCTTTGTAGGAGCTGGGCGGCCGTCCCGCCGTCTTGACTGTGAGCGTCGCCCCTCCCGATCGGGATTCGGCGCTGATGTGCACCCCGGCGTCCAGTTCGCGGACTGCATTCTCCACGGGACGGGTCACAGACTCGTCCACGGCTTCCGCCGACATGCCGGGAGCCTCCAGGGCAATGACGTACTCCGGCAGGGGGCGGTCGGGAAACAGCGCGACATCCATCCTGGAAAGGGCGCCGACAGTCAGCAGGCAGCAGACGAGCGCCAGCAGCCCGGCCAGCGCCGGCAATGTCGAAGTATAAGTGCGTTTACTCATCGGCCACTTTCACCACCTCACCGTCCGCCACATAGGAGAGTCCGGAACTGACGATCATATCGCCCGGCTTCAGCCCTTCCAGGACTTCATAATGAGGGCCGTACACATTGCCCACCTTGACGGGTGTTTTCCTGACCGTGTTCTCCTCGATCACCATGACGTAGTGGGATTCTTCGGAGATGCCGACACTGCTCGCGGGCACCAGCACTCCCCCGCTCGGCTTCACCTGATAGCGGCAGGTGACGGTCATACCCCCTTTCCAGACGTGCTCCCGGCCGTTGATTGTCACCTCTACCGGATACGTGCCGGTTCCGGCGTCGATCACCGGCGCCACGAAACTAACTGTCCCCTCCGTCTCCGTACCGTCCGGCGCTTTTACCGTCACCGTTTTGCCCACGGCAAAATTGCTGATTTGCTCACCGGTCACCTGCAGCTTGACCAGCCAGCCTGAGGTGTCCACCAGGCGCATCACCTCGCTGCCCGGCCCCGTCTGCTCCGACTCCGCCTGCGATATCGACGCCACCACGCCCGAAAACGGCGCCTTCAACACGGCGTCCGCCGCCTCTTGCCGGGCCCGCTCCAACTGTACTCTGGCCTGCTGCACTTCGGCGTTGGCCTCTTCCACGTCCAGCTTGTCCGCTCCCTTCAGCAGATTGTCGTAGCGGATCTGCTTCTCCTCCAGGTCCAGTTTCGCCTGTCGCTCGCGGAGAGCCAGGCTGTCCAGCTCCTCTTTGGAAATGGCGCCGTTGGCGTAAAGCAGCTTTCCGCGCGCGTGCTCTTCCGCCGCCTGGGCAGCCGTCTGCCTGGCCTTTTCAAGCTGTATCTTCTGCGCCTCCACCTCGTGCTGCTCCGGCCCCTGCAACGCCTTTGCCCGACGAATGGCGGCACTGGCCACCTGCCCCTGGGCCGCGTTCACCTCCTGCTGCCACACGGACGTGTCGAGTGTGGCCAATGTCTCTCCCTGCTTGACCACACTGCCCTTTTTTACAAAAATATTGGCAATCCGGCCCGATCGGCCAAACGAAAGCGGCAGTTCCTTGAGCGGGGCCACCACACCGGCGATCTCCTGGGTCATGCCGTCATGCTGTTCGACCGTGTAGGCTTTCACCGTCTTCACCTTGATCACGCTTTCTTCTTGCAGGCGCTTCAGGTTTTCCACGCTTTTCTCCAGTTTTTCGCACCCGGCAATCAGCAGGGCAGCGAGGGAAAGCCCGATCCATTTCTTCATTCCATCAACCCCTACCCCGGACTCGATATGTCGAAACATGAAACATAAACAGAAAATGGGACAATTAGTACAAAATAATTTTACCGAAAGGATTCTACTTGCGCCACTTTTCTGTCGATTTTTACGATTCTTTACTTTACGTCTGCCACCGCGCCTTGTCCTCTTGGGCAAACAGGCGGAATTCCCCCCCTTCTTTTCAGCCGATCGCCACTTCTGGTAAGATGGAGGTAGCCCGATTTTGTCAGCGCTTTCACGCGTCGCTTTTTCTCAATATTTCGAATGGTGGGAGTGAGCTTCATGGCAAAGATCTACTCGTCCTATGCGGAAATCGTGCAAGACATCCACGACGGTGCCACCTTGCTGGTCGGCGGTTTCGGTCTGGTGGGCATCCCGGAGAACCTGATCATCGCACTTCGCGACAAGGGCGTGAAGGACCTCACCGTCGTCTCCAACAACTGCGGCGTCGACGACTGGGGGCTTGGTCTTCTGCTCAAGGAAAAGCAGATTAAGAAAATGATCTCGTCCTACGTGGGGGAAAACAAGGAGTTTGAGCGGCAGTTCCTCTCAGGAGAACTGGAAGTGGAACTGACGCCGCAGGGGACGCTGGCTGAACGTCTCCGGGCCGGCGGGGCCGGCATTCCCGCATTCTACACACCTGCCGGCGTCGGCACCCCGATCGCCGAGGGAAGGGAAACCCGCGTGTTCAACGGCAAGGAGTACCTGCTGGAACACGCCATCACCGGCGACTTCGCCCTGATCAAGGCATGGAAGGCGGATAAGATGGGCAACCTCGTCTACCGCAAGACGGCCCGCAACTTCAATCCGATGATGGCCGCCGCCGGGAGAATCACCATCGTCGAAGTGGAAGAAATCGTCGAAACAGGTGAGCTGGACCCCGATCAGATTCACACCCCCAGCATCTACGTGCAGCGTTTGATCCAGGCTCCGTCGTTTGAAAAACGGATCGAACGACGCACGGTGCGGCAGTAATTCCAGCAAAAGGAGGATGCAGTGATGGCTCTTACGCGTGAACAGATTGCGATGCGCGCCGCCCAGGAAATCGAGGACGGCTTTTATGTGAACCTGGGGATCGGCATGCCCACCCTCGTCGCCAACTACATTCCGGAGGGCAAAACAGTCGTGCTCCAGTCGGAGAACGGCCTGCTCGGCATCGGTCCCTATCCGACGGAAGACGAAATCGACCCCGACCTGATTAACGCCGGCAAGGAGACGGTCACCGCCATACCCGGCGCCGCCTACTTTTCCAGCGCGGAGTCGTTTGCGATGATCCGCGGCGGCCACATTGACCTGGCCATCCTCGGCGCGATGGAAGTCTCTGCCGCAGGCGACCTGGCCAACTGGATGATCCCCGGCAAAATGGTCAAGGGCATGGGCGGCGCGATGGACCTGGTCCACGGTGCAAAGCGGATCGTCGTCATCATGGAGCACGTCAACAAACACGGTGATCCGAAAATTTTGAACGAATGCGCCCTGCCGCTGACCGGCAAACGGGTGGTGAACCGGATCATCACCGACCGCGCCGTGCTGGACGTCACCCCGGACGGCCTGGTGCTGAAAGAGGTGGCGGAAGGCTACACGCCGGAAGACATTCAGGCGTGCACGCAGCCAAAACTCAACGTCTCCCCCGACTTGAAAACAATCACGCCATGAAGAAAACACCCGTGTGAAAACAAACCGGCCTCGTCCCTTCTCAAAGTGGTCAAGACCCCATTTTGTAGACACTTAAAAAACCCCCGGCCGTTAGGCCGCATGCTGACGCCTGTACTCGACTGGCGTCAGCTTATTTAATTTGATTTGCAAACGCTCCTCATTGTAAAAACGA